>Ga0182737_1002808_pt1 | contig 13661 bp, 15 predicted proteins | sample eDN5th30CBELigOP_FD_128878 | JGI IMG/M metagenome (GOLD analysis project Ga0182737, IMG submission 128878) | Enriched Organic Plus compost microbial communities from Emeryville, California, USA - eDNA 5th pass 30_C BE-Lig OP (version 2) (version 2) ... | reverse complement strand
GCGGTAGTTCGTCCAGGTGCCTAGGTCGTTGTCCTGAGCGACGGGATACGTGATGCCCTCCTTCTTCAGGGCCGACGTCAGGTTGCGGGTGCTCTTCTCGAACGCGAACTCAGGCGAATGGATGCCGATGACCCGCAGGCCGGAATCGCGATAGGTGGCGTCCCACTTCTTCAGGTAGGGCGCGTCGCGCTGGCAGTTGATGCAGGAGTAGGCGAAGAAGTCGATCAGCACGACCTTGCCGCGCAGTTGATCTAGCGAGACCGCCTGCCCGCCGGGGGTGTTCAGCCAGCGTGAGATGCCCTTGATGCTGGGTGCCTGCCCGCACGACTCGAGCACCGAGACGCCGGGCCGGCACTTCGACAGTTCCTGGTTCTCGTCGTTGGCCAAGGGAGTCAGGGCGCCCTGCACGGTCTCGGAGTCCGCGACCTTCTGTTCCAGGCCGCCGGTGTAGTTCGGCAGGGTTCGTTGCAGCGCCGCGGGAGCGTCGAAGGCCAGGGCGACGGCCAGGGCGATCAGGACGACTCCGCTGGCCACCCGGAACGTCCGTGCGCGACGACTGAACGCCCGGATGCGTTCACCGGCACGCGCACCGGCGGCCGCGACGATGAGCAGCGGGAGGGCGGCGCCGATCGCGAACGAGACGGTCAGCACGACGGTACGGATACCGACCTGGCCCGTGGCGCCCGCCACGGTGATCGCCGCGAGCACGGGTCCGGCGCAAGGGACGTACAACGTGCCGAGCCCCAGGCCGAAGAAGAACGCCCCGCTGTCGGAGTTGTTGATGGTCGGCAACCGGTAGAACGGCTTCTCCAGGACGTGGCCGATCGCGGGCACGATCATGCCGAGGCCGACGATCGTGAGGACGACGAGGCCGGCCCAGCGCAGGAAGTCGTCGGGTAGTCCCAGCGCCGAAAGGATCGCGCTGCCGGCCAGCGTGACGACGCTGAAGCTGACGATCAGGCCCGCGATGATCTTCAGGGGTCGAGTCGTCGTACGACGCGATGTCTCCTGCGCGACCAGGGTGCCGCCGGAGCCGCTGGTGGCGGAGGTCTCTCGGGTGTCTCCCGTGCCGGCGAAGAAGATGATCGGCAGCATCGGCAGCACACAGGGCGAGACGCCGGTGATGAGGCCACCGACCAGTCCGATGAGGGCGAGCGTGAGCATGGCGGGGTCCCTAGCGACGAGTACGTGGATTCACGTGTCGTTCGCTGCCGATGGCCCGGCGGATGGGGCCCCGCAGGATCAGGCTGCGGAGGTGTCGCCTTCGCTCGCGATGCCCTGGCTCGCGGCCCACTGGTTCTGGGCGGCGGTCGCGAGCTTGTCGAGTGCGATGTTGAAGATGTCGTCGCCGAGCTGGTCCTCGAGCATCCAGATGATGCCGGGATCGGACTCGAACTCGGCCGACCACTCGACGTAGCAGGTGGTGTCGTGTTGCTGCTCGACCGCGATCGTGGCGCGGTGATCGCTGATCGGGAACGGCGGCTCGGGCATGGAGTACGTCAGGGTGCGGGTCGCATCGTCGCGCGCGCCGACCGTGACCACCAGTTCAGGAGAGGCCTCGGGCCCGCCGGCGTAGATGTTCAATCGCGGATGCCAGAGGGCGAAGTCCTGGGCGAGGGCCCAGACCTGGTCGGCGGGCGCGGCGACGAACGTACGGCGGGAGATACGGGGCACAGAGGGACTCCTTCGAGAATGCTCCCTCCAGTGAACCGCGAGTCGGCGCGTGGCGGCGACTTCACGGGCTGAGGCATTGCTCACGTTCCCCCGGCACCGGGCGTCGCTACGCTGTGATTCCGTCAGCAGGCACTTGTCGTGGGGAAGGACATTCCATGCATCACACCCGTCTGGCGGTGCGCTCCTTGTACGCGCTGGCCGTCGTGGCCGGCCTCGTGTTCCTCCCAGCGGCCGCCACGGCTGCCGGATCGGTGCCGCGGGGCGACAACCTCACGTCGGTGACGGTCGACGACACCGCGGGCGTCATCAACGAGGCCAAGCTGCGCGACGCGCTCGACGGGCTCGACTTCAACGAGCCGACCAAGGTCGCGGTGTACACCCGCGACGGCCAGTACTCGGACAACATCAACACCGAGACGCTGAAGTTCGCCCGCGACCGCCATCCGGAGTGGATCAGTTCCGATCCCGAGGACTACGGCGACTACTGGGCCGATCACTACTTCATCATCACGCTGTCGGTCGAGAGCGACGGCCATGGCCAGATCGGCACCTACTTCGGCGAGGACCGCAAGGTCGGCGACTCGTTGATGGAGTCGATGCACGAGGCCGGATTCCCCGACTTCAAGCAGGCGCGCTGGACCGACGGCGTCATCGCGGTGGCCGAGCGGGGCGCGGCCGTCATGAACCGCCCCTGGTACGAGAAGCCGGCGTTGTGGTGGACCACGGGCATCGGGGGAGCGGCGGTGGCCGGAGGGGTCGGCGTGACGGCCGGTGTCCGGGCCAGCCGGCGGTCGAACTACGCCGACGAGCTCGCGGCGGGTCGCAGCCACCTGGCCAATGTCTCGACCGATCTGGACGAGACCGAGATCTCGGCGCGCACCCTGCCGAGCGGGTCGCGTCACGCAGCCGACCTGGAGCGACGATTCGCCGACTTCATGGAGAAGTACCGCACGAGCTTCACCGAGCAGCAGACGCTCGAGGCAGCGGACAAGAAGCTGCGTTCGTCGTCGGACGGCGTGCAGCGGACCAAGTCGTTCCGGGCCGTCGCCGAGGAACTGGACTTCACCGACGACGCGATCATCCAGGCGGCGGCGCTGTACACGCGATCGGCCACCTGGGAGGAGGCCTGGCGGGCGCAGACCGCTCCCCTCGTCGAGGACCTGGGGAACCTGCCCTCGCTCGTGGCGGAGGCGGCCAGCGGCACGGAGGCGTCCGTGGCCGCGCTGACGTCGTTCGGCCAGTCCGCCCAGGCGCAGATCGACAAGATCGGCACGGACCTGCAGACGCAGGCGATCGACGTCGACACGGCGCTGGATCAACTGGCCGATCTGCGCAAGCAGCTGACCCAGCGGCTCGATGAGTTCGCGACAGCTCAGATCGACGCCTTCGCCAAGTCGTCGGCGGAGAAGGAGCAGATGCGCGAGGAGATGCGTCAGGCGCGGTACGACGAGACGTCACGCCGTCGGCGCAGCGGCCGCGGCTCGATCCTCGACGTCACCAGCCCGGGCGACCTGTTCTGGCGTGTGCAGGCCTACACGGCCGGCTACAACGCCGGGCGCGGCTCGGTCGAGAGCTCGCGGCAGGCGGCGTCGCGCGCCTCGTCGTCCGGTGGGATCTCGCACGGCTACTCCGGGGGAGGCGGCAGCTTCTCCGGTTCGGGTGGTTCCTCGCGCTTCTAGTCAGTGGGAGCTTCAACGTACTTCCATGAGGAGGCGCGATGGATCTGTTGGCGACGGTCGAGGCGGTGGAGCGGTCTGCTGTGGTCGGGCCTGACGGTGACGCGGTCGTCGTCGGTCTGCGGATGGCGGACGGCTGGTCGGTCGGCGTCCGGCTCGCGCCCGGCAGCGAACGCCACTGGGACATACGTCAACTGCTGATCAGTGCGCCGGGTGACGCCGAGGGCATCGGGAGCCAGGCGGTGCGTGATCTGCCGCTGGGGGTGCTCTTGTCAGAAGCGCGTCGGCTCGCCACGCGTGAGGCACGCGCGCTCGAGCGGCCCGCCGTGGATCTGGAATCGGTACTGAAGGATCGCGACGGTCGTCTGGGCACCGACGATCTGGCCCTGGCGGTCGTCGCGTCGGCCTACGCCCGGCTCGTGGCCGAGGGCGATCGTTCGCCGGCTCGTACGCTGGCCGATCGGCACGGTGGTTCGGCCGGCACCTGGACCAATCGGGTCACCGCGGCTCGTCGTCGTGGTTTCCTGACCGCGGTGCCCGCGGGGGCGGCGGGCGGCAGACTCACCGACGCGGCCCGCGAGGCGATCAGCCGCGGGTAGCGGTGTCGTACGCCTCGGCGAACGCCAGCAGGTCGGCGACGAACCGATCGCGCCGGCCCTCCGGCACGACCTCCAGGGCGACCTGGAGTTGCTGCAGCCCCGTCGTCAGGTCCTGGGCGAATCGCGCCGATCCTTCCGTCGTGGCCTCGAGTAGATGGGCGGCCTGGCCCTCGGCCTGGAAGCGTCGCAGGATCCCCGCGTCGAGGGCCGCGTTGACCTGACGGTTCACGGTCGACTGCTCCAGGCCCAGCGCCTCGGCGACCTCCTTGAGGGTGCGTGCTCCGCCGTCGCGGAACAGCCACATCAGCCGCTGTTGCGATACGCCGAGCCCCGAGGCCGCCTCGGCCGCGCGGCGTCCTCGGTCGAGTCCCGCGAGCGCCTTCGCGGCCGAGAACGCCGATGTCTGTTCCAGGTCTGTGACGGGAGTCATGCTCGCCTCGGGTGGCCAGGGGATACGGATGATGTGTAGTCTACACAGGTTGATATGTAGAGTACATATCCATTGATTGATCTGTAGGACACCGTGTGAGTTCGACCCCCGCCGTCAAGACATCGCCCATGCTGATCGTCGGCGTCCTGTGCTTCGGCAGCCTCAGCGGCGCCCTGATGCAGACGTTGGTCATCCCGATCCAGACCGATCTGCCGCATCTGCTCGGCACCGACGCCGGAAGTGCGTCGTGGGCCGTCACGGCGACGCTGCTCGCGGCGGCGGTGACGATGCCCGTGAGCGGCCGGCTCGCGGATCTGTACGGCAAGAAGCGCGTCCTCGTGGTGTCGGCGGCGATCCTGATGCTCGGTTCGTTCGTGGCGGCTCTGGCCAGCACCTTGATGCCCTTCCTGGTGGGACGGGCTCTGCAGGGCATCGCGATGGGATACATCCCGGTGGCGATCAGCATGGTGCGGGAGATCGCGCCGCCGCAGCGTGCCGCAGGAGCGGTCGCGGCGGTCAGTGCGACGCTCGGCGTGGGTGGTGCGATCGGCCTGCCGCTGTCGGCGTGGATCGCCGAGGACTTCTCCTGGCACGGTCTGTTCTGGCTGTCGACGGTGCTCGCGGGCGTGATCCTCGTGCTCACGCTCGTGGCGGTGCCGAACGTGCACGACAGCCATCCGGCCCGCATCGACTATCTCGGCGCCGTCGGGCTGGCGATCGGTCTCAGCGCTGCGCTGATCGGCGTGAGCAAGGGTTCGGACTGGGGCTGGACCAGTGCCGAGACGATCGGCGCGATCGCCGGCGGAGTGCTCGTCCTGCTCATGTGGGGCTGGTACCAGCTGCGCCATCACGACCCGCTGGTCGACCTGCGCACCACGGCCGCCAAGCCCGTGCTGTTCACGAATCTGGCCGCCCTGCTGATCGGCTTCGGCATGATGGCGCAGTCGATCGTCGTGCCGCAGCTGCTGGAGATGCCGGAGGCGACCGGATTCGGCCTCGGCCAGTCGATCCTGCAGGCCGGCCTGTGGATGGCTCCCGGCGGCCTGATGATGATGCTGTTCGCCCCGGTGTCGAGCAGCCTGATCAACTCGGTCGGCGCCCGCGTGACGCTGGTCGTCGGCGCCGTCGTCATCGCGGGCGGGTATGTCGCGGCCCTGGGCCTGATGGGCGCGGCGTGGCAGCTGATGATCGCCTCGCTCATCGCGTCGGCCGGCGTGGGCATCGGCTATGCCGCGATGCCGACCCTGATCTTGGACAACGTGCCGGAGTCCGAGGCCGGATCCGGTGTCGGCGTCAACGCCCTGATGCGCTCGGTCGGCACCACGATCGCGGGCGCCGTGATGGCGGCGATCATGACGAGCCAGACCGTCGACCTGGGTGGCACCGCGATCCCGAGCCAGCACGCGTTCGAGCTGTGCTTCGTGGTCGGTGCCGTGGCCGCGCTCGGCGGCGCACTCATCGCACTGTTGATCCCGCGGCGCGGTACGCCGCTAGTCCTCGCGCAGGACGGCCCGTCGGGTGCGGTACTCGTCGGCGTCGATGTCTCCTGAGGCATAGCGTTCGGCGAGCGTGCGCTCTCCGGCCCTGCGGCCCGCCGTGGTGTCGCGGCGTCGTCGCAGCACGGTCGCGACGGTGATGACGCCGGCGAAGAACAGCAGCCAGAACAAGGGGAACAGGAAGAACGGGAACGGCGGTCCGTCGCCGTCGTAGTTCCAGTTCGTGGCGATCTCGGTCAGTGTGTAGGTGTTCATGGGACCAGCCTGGCGACACGACGCACTCGGCGCGTCCGCTCAGGAGCGTCGATCCGGCTACGCCTCTCGGCGTACGCGGGGCAGGCGCACCGTGACGCGCAGGCCGCCGCCGACCCGGGGGCTGACGGTCAGGGTGCCGTCGTGGGCCTGCGTGATGCTCTTGACGATGGCCAGGCCGAGGCCGACACCGGCCTGATCGCGATGAATGCGTTCGGAGCCGCGCTGGAACGGCTCGGTCAACGTGGCGGCGAGCGCGGCCGAGACGGTGTCGCCGGTGTTCTCGACCGTCAGCGAGACCGAGCCGGTGTCGGCTTCGGTGGTGAGGTGCACCGTTCCGCGCTCGGGCAGATTGTGGACGATCGCGTTGTGCAGCAGGTTCGTCGTCAGCTGCAGCAGCAGTGCCGGTGAGCCCGTGGTCGGCGCGATGACGCCCGAGGTCTCGATCGTCACGCCGTTCTGCTCCGCGAGCGGCCACAGGGTCTCGACGGCCTGTTCGGCCAGTAGCGACAGGTCGACCGGTTCGCGCGTGAACGTTCGCTGATCGGCACGGCTGAGCACGAGCAGGGCCTCGGTGAGGGTGATGGCCCGGGTGTTGACGGTGCGCAGCCGTTCGAGCAGTTCGCCGCGATCGTGATGCGGATCCTGTCCGGCGACGTCGAGCAGCGTCTGGGTCACGGCCAGTGGTGTGCGCAGTTCGTGGGAGGCGTTCGCGGCGAACCGCTGCTGCTCGGCGACCTGTGCCTCGAGACGCGCGAGCATCGCGTCGAAGCTGTCGGCGAGTTCGCGGAACTCGTCCTGGCTGCCCTCCAGCTCGATGCGGTGCGAGAGCGATCCGCCCGCCGCCTTGCGGGTGGCGTTCGTGATGCGGGCCAGGGGCGCCAACATCCGCCCGGCCAGGAACCAGCCGCCGACCAGCGCGAACACCAGCAGCGCCGCCAGGGCCTGCATCGCCCGGGGCGTGAACGCGTCGAGCAGATCAGAGCGCGTGGGGGAGAAGCCGCCGGGATTGAAGCCGGAGCGCTCGGGCACATAGCGCAGCAGGAAGACCCAGACGGTGGCCAACAGGAGCGCGCCGGCGATCATCAGGAATCCGGCGTAGCTGAGCGTGAGCTTGAGGCGGACACTCAGGCCCGGCGGTCTCCTACTGCTCATCGTCCACCGGTTCGATGCGATAGCCGACGCCGGGCACCGTGGCGATCAGCCAGGGTTCGCCGAGCCGCTTGCGCAGGGCCGAGACGGTGATGCGCACGGCGTTGGTGAACGGATCGGCGTTCTCGTCCCAGGCGCGTTCGAGCAGCTCCTCGGCGCTGACCACGCCGCCCTCGGCGGCCACGAGTACCTCGAGCACGGCGAACTGCTTGCGGGTCAGCGGTACGTACCGGTCGTCGCGGTAGACCTCGCGGCGGAACGGATCCAGGCGCAACCCCGCGAGTTCGCGCACGGGTGGGCGGTGATGCGCCCGCCGGCGGTCGAGCGCGCGGAGCCTGAGCACGAGTTCGCGCAGGTCGAACGGTTTGGTGAGGTAGTCGTCGGCGCCCAGCTCGAATCCCGAGGCCTTGTCGTCGAGCCGGTCGGCGGCGGTCAGCATCAGGATCGGCAAGCCGCTGCCGGAGGCGACGATGCGCTGCGCGATCTCGTCGCCGGACAGGCCGGGCACATCGCGGTCCAGGACCGCGATGTCGTACGTGTTGACGTCGAGCATCTCCAGTGCGGTGTCGCCGTCACCGGCGATGTCGGAAGCGATGGCCTCCAGGCGCAGACCGTCTCGGATGGCCTCGGCCATGAAGGGCTCGTCCTCGACGATCAGCACACGCACACCCCCGATGCTAGGGAACCACGCATATGGCGGACATATCGAAATCCGGATACGCCCTGACAACGCGGTGCCGCGTTTGCTAGTTGGATGGCTTCTCATCACACCACTCATCCGGCCGATCGGCGCGTTCCGACGTCGGTCATCGCCGCCCTCGTCGTCGCCATCGCCGCCCTGCTCATGCTGTTCCTGTCGCAGGCGTTCGCCGTCTCGACGCCGGCGACCTCGATGGGCGTCGCCGCCCCTCGTGAACCCCAGGGGGTAGGCGACGACCCTTCCCGCGTGCCCGACGGGACGACGGTCTTCGACGACGTTCCGGCTGTGACGAAGCTCGATCCCAGACTGCTCGCGGCCCTCCGTGACGCGGCCACCGATGCGCGGCGCGAGGGCATCACGTTCACGGTCAACAGCGGCTGGCGGTCTCGGGAGTATCAGGACAAGCTGCTGCGCGAGGCCGTCTCGCAGTACGGCTCGAAGGCCGAGGCGGCCCGTTGGGTCGCGACGGCGGACACCTCGCCGCACGTGTCGGGCGATGCCGTCGACATCGGCTCGCTCGATGCGACGATCTGGCTGTCGCAGCACGGCGCCGCTTACGGGCTCTGCCAGATCTATGCCAATGAGCGCTGGCACTACGAGCTGCGGCCGCAAGCGGTCGGCCACGGCTGCCCGCAGATGTACGCCGACCCGACGCGGGACCCGCGGATGGCACACTGACGTGATGGCTGCGAAGAAGATCGATCCCAGGATCCTGACGGTGCTGGTCGTCCTCCAGGCCGTCCTCGGCGCCCTCACGGTGCGCGACGTCTCGACGCGCAGTGCTGCCGAGGTGCGTGGGCCGAAGCTGCTCTGGAAGGTGTGGGGCGGCACCAACACGCTCGGCTCGGTGCTCTACTGGACGATCGGGCGTCGTCGCCCGGCGCCGATCACGTCAGGTCAGTGAGGCTGATCGCCGGGTCCGCCAGGCGACCGGGGTCGATGCGCTGACCGATCGTGGCGCGTAGGTCGTCCGAGACGTCCCAGATGTTGACGTTCATGGCGGCCGTGACGATGCCGTCGCTCAGCCAGAAGGCGATGAACTCGCCGGTGGACTGATCGCCGCGGATCACCACGTCGTCGTCCGCGCTGCCGTGGCCGACGTACTCCATGCCGAGGTCGAACTGGTCGGTGTAGAAGTAGGGCTGCCAGTCGTAGCGGTCGTCGCCGCCCAGCAGCACCCGGCCGGCGAGCTTGCCCTGCCGGATCGCGTTGTCCCAATGCTCGACCCGCAGGGGAGCGCCGGCTCCGGCGTGGCGTGCGTTGGCGGCGTCGCCGATCGCCAGGATGTGCGGGTCGGAGCTGCGGAGCTGATCGTCGACCATGATGCCGTGGTCGACGTCGAGACCGGCTGCCTCGGCGAGCTGGGTGTTGGGTGCGGCGCCGATGCCGACCAGGACGAGGTCGGCATCCACGACCGAGCCGTCGACGCGGACGCCCGTGACCTTGCCGTCGGCGCCTTTGAGGCCCTCGACCTGCGCGCCGGTGCGCAGATCCACCCCGTTGCGGCGGTGAAGTTCGGCGAAGTAGCCGCCGAGGCTCGGTCCCATCGCGGCCAACAACGGCACGTCGGTGTATTCGAGCACCGTGACCTCGAGGCCGGCCTGCCGGGCCGCTGCCGCGGCCTCGAGGCCGATCCACCCGGCGCCGATCACCACGAGGTGCCGCGAGGTACCGAACGACTCGCGCAGCGCGAGGCTGTCGGCCATGGTGCGAAGCGTGTGCACGCCCGCCAGATCCGTGCCCGGCATCGCGGGCACGCGGGGTGTGGCGCCGGTGGCGATCACCAGGTCGGCGTAGGGGATCTCGGTGCCCGAGGCGAGGACGACGTGCTGTCGATCGTGGTCGATGCGGGTCGCGGCGTCGTCGAGCCGCAGGTCGATGTGGTGTTCGGCGTACCAGTCGGCGTCGTGCACGTAGGCGCTGGAGGCGTCCTTGTTGCCGGCGAGCACGTCCTTCGACAGTGGTGGGCGTTCGTACGGCAGTTCACCTTCGTTGCCGATCAGGGTCAGTTGGCCGGTGTACCCGCCGTCGCGCAGGGTGCTGAGCGTGTGGGCGGCGGCGAGGCCGGCGCCGATCACGACGATTCCGGCTTGATCGGATGCGTTCTGAGTCATCGGCTGTTCCGTTCGTTGATGGCGGCGAAGAACTCGGCGCGCGTCGCCGGCAGGTCGCGGATGGCTCCGGTCAGCGACGACGTGCGCGTCACCGTGCCGTCCACGTTAGCTCCGCGCAGACTCATGCAACTGTGGGCGGCTTCGACCACGACGCCGACGCCCTTCGGTGCCAGCTGCTGGTCGAGCCAGTCGGTGACCTGCTTGGTGAGGCGTTCTTGGACTTGTGGGCGCTTGGCGAACATCTCGACGACGCGCGCGAACTTCGACAGGCCGAGGATCCGGTCGGCCGGCAGGTAGCCGACGTGGGCGACGCCGGTGAACGGCAGCAGGTGATGCTCGCAGACCGAGCGCACCGGAATGTTGGCGACGACCACCATCTCGTCGTAGTGCTCGTCGTTGTCGAACGTGGTCATCTCGAACTCGCGCGGCGTGAACATCTCGGCATAGGCCGCTGCCATCCGCCGTGGGCTCAGCCGGGTGCCGGGCGTGTCGCATTCGACCCCGAGCGTGCGCAGGAACACCCGCGCTGCCTCCTCGGCCGCGTCGAGGTCGGCCAGGTGCGCCGTCTCTAAAGTGCTCACATCTGTACGTTAGAAGGCTGGTGTCGCCTTCGTCAAGGCGGGGTCTTGGTCGATGAGGCCTCCAGACAGAATGTCTGACATGACAGCCGACACGCCTGCGCCACTTCCCTATGACGACGCACTCCGTACCCGAGTGCTCGGCCACTTGGCCGGACACGAACGCCGGGTGATGGACACGGCCGGCCGGCGTCATGCGGCGGTGGCGGTGGTGTTGGTGGATTCGCAGGTGGGCGAGGACCGCGTCGATCCGTCGCCGTGGGATGCCGCTGACATGGAGCTGATCCCCGGTGGCGCTCATGGTCTGGACGGGCGCATGGTGGACGTGTCGGGCGGCGCGGCGTTCCTGTTGTGTCGTCGTTCGTCGAAGTTGCGGGCTCATCCGGGCCAGTGGGCGCTTCCGGGCGGGCGCATCGACGAGGGCGAGGACGCGGTCGCGGCGGCGATCCGGGAGACCGACGAGGAACTGGGCGTGCGGTTGTCGCCGGATCGGGTTCTAGGTCTGCTCGATGACTATCCGACGCGTTCGGGCTATGTGATCACGCCGGTCGTGCTGTGGGGTGGTGGCCGGTTGGAGTTGCGGCCGTCGCCGGACGAGGTGCTGGCGGTGTATCGCGTGGGGCTGCATCAGTTGCTGCGGGCTGATTCGCCTCGGTTCATCGACATTCCCGAGAGTGACCGCCCGGTGGTGCAGATTCCGCTCGGCAACGATCTGATCCACGCGCCGACGGGTGCGGTGCTGCTTCAGTTGCGTCGTCTCGGGCTCGATGGCGACGCGTCGCGGGTCGACGATCTGGAGCAGCCCACGTTCGCCTGGCGTTGATGCGGCGTCAGGCGAACGTGGGCGCCTAGCTCATACGCCGAAGGCGGAGGCGTAGCGAATCGGACCGTTCGGCGCGGGCGCCGACGGGTCGAGGGCGAGAGCCATCAGGTTCTCGTCCGGCACGTCGAACGGGGCCGAGACGCCGGAGAGTGATGCTCGCTCGAAGCCGAACCGCGGGTAGTAGTCCGCGTGGCCGAGCACGATCACGAGATTCTCGCCGGCCTTCCGTGCTGCGTCGAGACCGGCTCGAATCGCTGCCGCTCCGGCGCCCTTTGACTGGTGTTCGGGTGGCACTGCGCAGGGGCCGAGGGCGAGTGCAGGGGCATCGCCCACGTGGCACCGGGTCAAGAGTGAGTATCCGGCAACGGTGCCGTCATCGGTCTCGGCGACGATCGACAGGTCGGGCATCCAGGCCTCCGGGTCGAGGCGCAGCGCTTCGACCAGCTCGGCTTCGAGGCTCGTCGGGAACGCAGTCAGCAGCACCTCGCGGATGCTCGCACGGTCGGTTTCGGTGTGTTCTGTACGGGTGGTCCAGGTCATCGCAGTTTTCCTCGGAGGTCGTTGGTGACACGGCAGCGTTCTGCACGTGCCCCGGCTTCGGCGCACACGTGACGGCGCTCGGGCTCGGAGTCGTGCAGGGATGGAGGGAAGGGGTGATCGGATGGTGACGTCACGGTTGATCGCAACGGATGGCTCCTCTTGAACGGATGCCTCGTCCGGTTTGCGAGCGCAGGGTTTCTCTGCTGCAGCAGATTCAGTTCAGCGGAGAACTCGGATTCGGACGGAGGCCGGGAATGAAGGCTGGCTTTCAGGCACGCCGATAACGGCGCATACTGCGCTGGTCATCAACCCACACTCCCTTCCATCTCGGTCCGGTATCGAGTTCAGCACCTTAGCCGATCGGCAACTCGCGCATCGGTCTTGGGCAGAGCGACGGGCACCCGAGCGCCGACGGGTGGTCGCTGCTTCGTGCGGATCGCGGGGACGAGTCCGTGGCCTTTTTGTCCGTGGTGGGCTTTGGACAGGGGTCTGGTGTTGGCGGCGGTGGTATGTCCGCGGGGCCAGGGGATCTGGTGGTCGATCTCGCATTTCCAGGCCGGGATGAGACATCCGGGAACGGCGCAGGTTCCGTGGAGGAAGTACAGGGCCTTCTTCAAGATCTCGGGTGCGAATCGGCCGCGGTAGTCGATGGACAGGATGTCGCGGGTGATGGGGTCGCGGACCATGCGGTACCAGACCGGGTCATGGGCGAGGTCAGTGACCCAGGTGGTGGGCGCGACCCAGGCGCCGTCGGGGGATTCGGCGAATCCGTGACGGGCGCCGGCGAGGACGTCGGCGTCGACGATCACGGCGATATCGGCGTGTGCGGCGGCCTGGCCGGTGTGCTCGTTGGTGGTGAGCCAGGCGGCGAACAGGTCGGCTTCTTTCTGCACCAGGGTGCGGCCGTCCTTGGGCTGCTTGCGCGCTTCGTGGTGGAGGCGTCGTTCGATGGCTGCGGCGGCGGGTGAGGGCAGGTAGGCGCTGATCCAGGACATGCCGTCATCGCCGTGCTCGATCGTGACGCGACGATCGGCGCGTTCGGCCTCGGCTCGTGCAGTGGCGGCATCGGCCTCGACCCGCACCACGAACCGGCGTAGCCAGACCCGCAGTTCGGCCACCGTGTGGTCGGCCGCATACGAAGGGACTCTTGCGTCGAGCCGGGTGACGGATTCGGGTTCGACCAGTTTGTCGACCGTCTTCGCGATCTCCCGGACCGATTGGAAGCTCACGTCACCACGACTGAAGGCGGCCCACACGGTCGGGGTGCGGTCTCGTGCGGTGCGGGCCGCGAACAGTATCGAGTTGACCTGTCCCTCGGACAACTCCATGGCTTGGCCGATTTCCAGCGGGATCATCGACCGCGCCAACAACCCCGAGGTCGGATTCACCTCATGCTTGGACGCCTCGGCCTGCTGGGCATCGAACGCCAACATCAGCTCGACCTGCGCTGCTTCAGCCACGATCACAGCACGCCTGGCCACCGCCAGATCGTCGACCGTGATCACTGCTGTCTGCATGTGTTTCTCCTATGTCAAGCCGCGGCCGGAAGGCTAGCTCCGGCGATGGCTCGGTCGGTGGTCAGGTGGTTGAAGACGACGCGAGCGAGGCGGCGTTTGAGGCAGCGGAG
>Ga0182737_1002807_pt1 | contig 13664 bp, 8 predicted proteins | sample eDN5th30CBELigOP_FD_128878 | JGI IMG/M metagenome (GOLD analysis project Ga0182737, IMG submission 128878) | Enriched Organic Plus compost microbial communities from Emeryville, California, USA - eDNA 5th pass 30_C BE-Lig OP (version 2) (version 2) ... | reverse complement strand
TATTCCTTGCCCAGCGATTCCAGCGCCTGCGCCAGCCTGCCGGCCCAGGCGGCCTGCGCCGCCTCGCCGGCCGCGGCGGGCCCGTGCGCCACGGCCCTGCCGTCCAGCAGCACGGCGCAGCGGCCTTCGTCCTGGCCCGCCAGGCCGGCCGCCGGCCCGGACTGCAGGCGGCGCGTCATCGCCCCGGCCTCCTTGGGATCGGCGTAGGGCACGGACACCAGCAGTTCGTCGCCCTCGGCCGCCAGCAGGCGGAAGCGGAAGCGCCCGTCCTCGTCGCGGAAGCTGACGAAGCGCGCGCGCGCCTGCTTCCTGCCCTTGCCCGCGCCGCCGCCGGCGGCGGCCGCGGGGCGGTTGCGCAGGCCCACGGCCGCGCGCAGCTCGGCCATCAGCGGCGAGGCCAGCTTGCGCGCCTTGGCGGCGCCGGCCTGCAGGATATCTTCGATGCGGTCCGGGTCGGCCATCAGTTCGGCGTAGCGCCCGCGCATGGGCGCCAGGTCGCGCTCGATGCGCGCGCACAGCGCCTCCTTGGCGTCGCCCCAGCCCATGCCGGCTTCCAGCTCGCGGCGAAACGCAGCGGTCTCGTCCGGCGCGGCGAAGGCGCGGTACAGCGTGTACAGGTGCGAGCCTTCCGCGTCCTTGGGCTCGCCCGGCTCGCGCGAGTCGGTGACGATGCGCATGACCGCCGCGCGCAGCGCCTTGGCGCCGCCCTCGAACAGCGGGATGGTGTTGTTGTAGCTCTTGGACATCTTGCGCCCGTCCAGCCCGGGCAGCGTGGCCACGTCCTCTTCCACCACCGCCTCGGGCAGCACGAAGAACTCGCGCCCGCCGCCGTACAGGTGGTTGAAGCGCTGGGCGATGTCGCGCGCCATCTCCAGGTGCTGGATCTGGTCGCGGCCCACCGGCACCTTGTGCGCGTTGAACATCAGGATGTCGGCGGCCATCAGCACCGGGTAGGAGAACAGCCCCATGGTGACGCCGTCGTCCGGGTCCACGCCCTTGGCCTCGTTCTGGTCCACCGAGGCCTTGTAGGCGTGCGCCCGGTTCATCAGGCCCTTGGACGTGACGCAGGTCAGCATCCAGCACAGCTCGGGGATTTCCGGGACGTCGGACTGGCGGTAGAAGGTGACGCGCTCGGGGTCCAGGCCGGCGGCCAGCCAGGTGGCGGCCAGCTCCAGGCGCGAGCGGGCGATGCGCGCCGGGTCGTCGCACTTGATCAGCGCGTGGTAGTCGGCCAGGAAGAAGAAGGCGTCGACGCCGGGCTGGATGCTGGCGGCGATGGCCGGCCGGATGGCGCCCACGTAGTTGCCCAGGTGGGGCGTGCCCGTGGTGGTGATGCCGGTGAGGACGCGGGTGTTCATGCGCGGGAGCGGCGGCGCGCGGCGTGCGGCCGATAAGGAGGTGGAGAAGGCGGAAGTTTACCGTGCCGGCTCGCTACAGCGCCGCCAGCAGCGGCGCCGCGGCCAGGCACAGCACGCCCAGGCCGACGGCCGCGCGCGGCGCGTAGGGCAGCAGCACGATCAGCAGCAGCCCGTCCAGCGCCAGCATGCCGGTCCACTGCGTGCTGCCGTAGGCCCAGCCGCGCGGCGCGGCGGCGGCCCACAGCGACAGCCCGAGCAGCGCCCAGCCGGCCACGCGCAGCGCCAGCCGGCGCCGGGGCGGCGGGTCGTCGCCGAACACGTCGGCATGGTGCCTGTCCATGGCCAGGCACAGCGCGGCCAGCGCCGCGTAGGTCAGGCAGAAGGCGGCCGCGGTCACGGCCGTCCCGCCTCGGTCGCGCCTTCCGGCAGGCCGGCCTGCGTGGCCCGGGCTGCGCGGGCGGCCTGGGCGGCAGCCTGAACGGCCTGAGCGGCCTGAGCGGCATGGGCAGCCTGGCGCCGCGCGCGCAGCGCCTTGACGGCCAGCCAGGCGAACAACAGCCCGCAGGCCAGCGCCGCCAGGTCGAAGCCGGCCATCACCCAGTCGCCCTGCGCCAGGCTGTGGCCCAGGTGGCGGTCGGACGTGGCGGCGTTCAGCAAGGGCACGCCTCCCAGCAGCACAGCCGCCGCGGCCCACTGCGCGCCCCAGCCGCGCCGCCCGGCGAAGCCGGCGTGCGCGAAGGCCAGTGCCCAGGCGGCGAAGAAGGCCCGCACCTCCCAGTCGGCGCGCCCGGCCAGCCCGGCAGGCAACAGCCGGTTGGCCCAGAAATACGCCCCCACCGCCACGCACAGCCCGGCGATGGAACCCACGTTCAGCGACTCGACCAGCCGCAGCGAGAACGGCGGCTGCGCCGCCTTGGCGTGCTTCTGGCGGCGCTTGGCCACCCACAGCAGCAGCCCGCTGCCCACCATGGCCGTGCCCGCCAGCCCGACCAGGAAATACAGCCAGCGCAGCAGCGGATGCGCGAAATAGCCCAGGTGCAGGCCCACCACCGTGCCGGCCACCAGCGTGGCGCCGCCCGGGTCCTGGCTCTGGCTGCGCGCGCGGCCGGTGGCGCCGTCGTAGACGCGCACCGGCGAGCCGCGGCCGTAGGAAATCCTGTCCCCCTCGTCGCGCGTGAAGGAGACCAGGGCGTTGGCGTCGTTGGGGCGGCTGACCGTCACCCGCCCCACCGAGCCGCCCTGCCAGTGCATGCGCGCGTCGGCCAGCATGGGCGCCAGCGGCGCGAGCGGCGCCGAGCGGCCGGACGCCTCCGGCATGCGGAAGGCCGGGAAGGCCTCGTCGAAGAAGGCGCGCTCGCTGTCGTAGGCGGCCAGGATGCCGGCCGGCAGCAGCATGGCCATCAGCAGCAGCAGGCCGCTGAAGGTGATCATGAAATGGAAGGGCAGCCCCAGCACCGACAGCGCGTTGTGCCCGTCCAGCCAGGAACGCTGGCCCTTGCCGGGCCGGAAGGTGAAGAAGTCCGTGAAGATCTTCTTGTGCGTGATCACGCCGCTGACGATGGCCACCAGCATGAACATGGCGGCCACGCCGGCCAGCCAGCGCCCCCAGGGGTAGCCGATGCCCAGCTCGAAATGGAAGCGGTACAGGAAATCGCCGCCGCGGGTCTCGCGCGCGGCGATCTCCCGGCCGCTGGCCGGGTCCAGGTAGACGATGCTGAAGCGGCGCTGGCCGGGCTGCGGCCTGGCCGCCTGCCAGGCCAGCCGCATGGCCGGCTCGCGCTCGCCGGGCAGGCTGACGAACCAGCGCGGCGAATCGGGCCCGTGCCGCTGCAGGTAGTCCACGGCGGTGTCCAGCGCACGCGCCGGCTCCACCATGGCCGGGCGCGCCTCGGGCTGCATCCAGGCGGTGATCTCGGGCCGGAAGAAGGCCAGCGTGCCGGTCAGGAACATGGCGAACAGCACCCAGCCGAGCACCAGGCCGGTCCAGGTATGCAGCCAGGACATGGCCTGGCGCAGGCCTTCCTGGGCGTTGCCCGGTTTCATGCCGAACCGGTCAGCCGCGCCAGCATGTAGAGGCCGGCCAGCACGGCCGTGACGCCGGCCACGCCGGCCCAGGCGCGCACGGCGCTGCGTGTGGCGAACACCCACAGCGCCGCGCAGGCGTGGGCGAGAAAGGCCAGCATGGTGGCCGCCAGCACGGCCTCGGTGCGCGGCCCCGGCAGCCAGACCGCCAGGCAGGCGGCCAGCGCCGAGGCGAACGCATAGCCGCCGAAGATGGCCGCGGCCGCGCGCGAGGCGACGGCCAGCCGGTAGCGCAGCATGGCGCCGCTGTCCAGGGTACGGGTAGTCACGGGTGGCGTAATTCGGTAATCGGAATTATTCGCAATTGTACTTAGCTTTTCCGACCAAGGGGAGCCGCCCCGCCTGGGCTTGCCGGCGGGTCGCCCCGGCCCCGCCTGCCGCCGCCGGGGGCAGCCCGCCCCCGGCCGCCTCGCTACAGATCCACCGTCGCCCGCCGCTCGCTGTCCAGGTATTCGCGCGACTGCATTTCCAGGATGCGCGAGACCGTGCGGTGGAACTCCCCGGCCAGCGCGCCCTCGGTGTAGAGCTGCTCGGGCGGGCATTCGGCCGACATGATGAGCTTGACCTTGTGGTCGTAGAACACGTCCACCAGCCAGGTGAAGCGGCGCGCCTCGGACGCCTGCCTGGGCCCCATGCGCGGCACCCCGGACAGGATCACCGCGTGGAAGCGGCTGGCCAGCTCCAGGTAGTCGTTCTGCGAGCGCGGCCCGCCGCACAGCGTGGCGAAGTCGAACCACACCACGCTGCCGGCCAGCTTCAGGGCGCGGATCTCGCGGTGCTCGATGTGCAGCACAGGATCCTGCGGCGGCGTGTCGGCCAGGCGCTCGAAGGCGTCTTCGAGCGCCTGGGCGGCGCGCTCGTCGAGCGGCTCGTGGTAGACCTGCACCTGCTCCAGCGCGCGGCGCCGGTAGTCCACGCCGGCGTCCACGTTGAGCACGTCCATGCGCTCGCGGATCAGCGCGATGGCCGGCAGGATGCGGTCGCGGTGCAGGCCTTCCGGGTAGAGCGTGGAAGGCTCGTAGTTGGACGTCATGACGAAGGACGTGCCGTGCTGGAACAGCCCCAGCAGCAGCCGGTGCAGGATCATGGCGTCGGCCACGTCCGAGACGTGGAACTCGTCGAAGCAGATCAGCCGGTAGCGCTTGGCCACCCGGCGCGCCACTTCGTCGAGCGGATCGGCCATGCCGCGCACTTCCTCCAGCTGGCGGTGCACGCCTCGCATGAACTCGTGGAAATGCAGGCGCGTCTTGCGCACCACCGGCACGGTGGCGTAGAAGGCGTCCATCAGGAAGCTCTTGCCGCGCCCCACCCCGCCCCACATGTAGACGCCGCGCGGCACGGCCGGGCGGTTGATCAGCTTCTTGAGCCCATTGGAGCGCTGGGCGCGGAAGCGCACCCAGTCGTCGTAGTAGCGCTGCAGCCGCTCGACGGCCGCGCGCTGCGCGGCGTCGGCCTGGTAGCCGCGCTGGGCCAGTTCGTGCTGGTAGTACTCGATGACGTTCATGGGGCAGTGGCGAAGCGGGCGAAAAGGCAGGACGGCGAAACGGACGCCGCGGGCCGGCGCGAGGCCGGCCAGCGAAAAGGGCGGACCGCAGCGCGGTCCGCCCCCTTGCCAGCCGGCCTGCCGGCTACGGGATCAAAAATTCAGCGTGCGCTTGTCGACCGCCAGCGCCGCTTCCTTGACCGACTCGGACAACGTCGGGTGGGCGTGGCAGATGCGGGCGATGTCCTCGGCCGCGCCGCGGAACTCCATGATGGTCACGGCTTCGGAAATCAGCTCCGAGGCCATGGGCCCGACGATGTGCACGCCCAGGACCTCGTCGGTCTTGGCGTCGGCCAGCACCTTCACGAAGCCGGTGGTGTCGCCCATGGCGCGCGCCCGGCCGTTGGCCATGAAGGGGAAGCTGCCGGCCTTGTACTCGCGGCCGTCCTGCTTGAGCTGCTGCTCGGTGCGGCCCACCCAGGCGATCTCGGGAGAGGTGTAGATCACCCACGGCACGGTGGCGAAGTTGACGTGGCCGTGCTGGCCGGCGATGCGCTCGGCCACCGCCACGCCTTCTTCCTCGGCCTTGTGCGCCAGCATGGGGCCGCGCACCACGTCGCCCACCGCCCAGACGTTGGGCAGGTTGGTGCGGCAGTCCTCGTCCACGGCGATGAAGCCGCGCTCGTCCAGCTTCAGGCCCACGCCTTCGGCGTTGAGCCCGCCCGTGTAGGGCACGCGGCCGATGGAGACGATCAGCTTGTCCACCACCAGCTTCTGCTCGGCGCCGGCCGCGTCCGTGTAGGGCACGGTGACCGACTTGGCGGCCGGCTTGATCTCGCCGATCTTCACGCCGGTCTTGATGTCCAGGCCCTGCTTGGCGAAGGCCTTGAGCGCTTCCTTGGCCACCTGCTGGTCGGCCGCGGACAGGAAGTCCGGCAGGGCTTCCAGGATGGTGACCTCGGCGCCCAGGCGGCGCCAGACGCTGCCCATCTCCAGGCCGATCACGCCGGCGCCGATCACGCCCAGCTTCTTGGGCACGGCGGCGATGTTCAGCGCGCCGTCGTTGGACAGCACGTTCTTCTCGTCGAAGGGCAGGCCCGGCAACGGGCGCGCCGACGAGCCGGTGGCCACGATCACGTGCCGGGCCACCAGGTCTTCCTCGGCGGTGCCGCTGACCTTGAGGGCCCAGCCGCCTTCCACCTGGCCGGCGAAGGCGCCCTTGCCGTGGAAGAAGGAGACCTTGTTCTTCTTGAACAGGTACAGGATGCCGTCGTTGTTCTGCTTGACCACCGCGTTCTTGCGGCCCAGCATCGTCTCGACCTTGATGCCCAGGCCCTTGACCTCGATGCCGTGGTCGGCGAAGTGGTGCTGGGCCTGCTCGAAGTGCTCGGAGGACTGCAGCAGCGCCTTGGACGGGATGCAGCCCACGTTGGTGCAGGTGCCGCCGGGGGCCGGCCCGCCCTGCCCGTTCTGCCAGGCGTCGATGCATGCGACCGACATGCCTAGCTGGGCGGCGCGGATGGCGGCGATGTAGCCGCCGGGGCCGGCACCGATGACGACGACGTCGAATTGCTTGGACATGATGGCGCGCCCCTTACAGGTCCAGCAGCAGGCGCTGCGGGTCTTCCAGGGCTTCCTTCATGGCCACCAGCGCCAGCACGGCCTCGCGGCCGTCGATGATGCGGTGGTCGTAGGACATGGCCAGGTAGTTCATGGGCCGGATGACGATCTGGCCGTTCTCGACCACGGGCCGCTCCTTGGTGGCGTGCACGCCCAGGATGGCCGACTGCGGCGGGTTGATGATGGGGGTGGACAGCATGGAGCCGAACACGCCGCCGTTGGAGATCGAGAACGTGCCGCCGGTGAGCTCTTCGAGCCCGAGCTTGCCGTCGGCCGCGCGCTTGCCGAAGTCGCCGATCTGCTTTTCGATCTCGGCGATGGTGAGCTGGTCGGCGTTGCGCAGGATGGGCACCACCAGGCCGCGCGGGCTGCCCACGGCGATGCCGATGTCGAAGTAGCCGTGGTAGATGATGTCCTTGCCGTCGACCGAGGCGTTGACCACGGGGTACTTCTTGAGCGCCGCGACCGCCGCCTTCACGAAGAAGGACATGAAGCCCAGCTTGACGCCGTGCTCCTTCTCGAATTTTTCCTTGTACTTGTTGCGCAGGTCCATCACGGCCTGCATGTTGACCTCGTTGAAGGTCGTCAGGATGGCGTTCTCCTGCTGCGACTGCAGCAGGCGCTCGGCCACGCGGGCGCGCAGGCGGCTCATGGGCACGCGCTGCTCGGGACGGCCGTCCAGCGACAGGCTGGGCGCGGCCACCGGCGCGGGCGCGGCGGGCGCCTTGGCGCCGCCGGCCGAGGCGGCCAGCGCGTCGCCCTTGGTGATGCGCCCGCCCCGGCCGGTGCCTTCCACCGATTCGGGCGAGACGTTGTTGTCGGCCATGATCTTGGCGGCCGCGGGCGAGGCGGCGCTGCTGGCCTTGGCCGGGGCGGCGGCCTCGGCGGCCGGCGCCTGGGCGGCGGCCTGGGCCGCCTTGGGAGGTTCAGCGGCGGGCGCCGTGGCGGGCTGGGCGGCCGCCTTGGCGGCGGTGTCGATGCGGGCGATGGGCTCGCCCGAGGTGACGGTGCTGCCGTCGCCCTTGACGATTTCGGCCAGCACGCCGGAGGCCGGCGCCGGCACTTCCAGCACGACCTTGTCGGTTTCGATCTCGATCAGGATCTCGTCGGCCTCCACGGCTGCGCCAGGCTGCTTCTTCCAGGTGAGCAGCGTGGCTTCCGAAACGGATTCGGAAAGCTGCGGGACGACGACGTCGGTAATGGCCATGATCTGCGTGTTCCTTCTTGATGAATGTTCGGTTCGGCGGGCGCGCTTACTTGGTCAGCATGAAGCCCTTGTACTTGGCGGCGAAGGCCTGCTCGATGAGCGCCTTCTGCTGCTCCTGGTGCTTGGCCAGGTAGCCCACGGCCGGCGAGGCCGAGGCCGGGCGGCCGGCGTAGGCGAGCTTCTGGCCTTCCTTCATGTTCTCGTACAGGTGGTGCTGCACGTAGAACCAGGGGCCCTGGTTCTGCGGCTCGTCCTGCACCCAGATGACCTCGGTGGCGTTGCCGTACTTGCGCAGCTCGGTCTCGAAGGCCTTGTGCGCGAAGGGGTAGAGCTGCTCGACGCGGACGATGGCGACGTGGCCGGCCTTGCGCTCGCGGCGGGCGTTGACCAGGTCGTAGTAGACCTTGCCCGAGCACGCCAGCACGCGCTTGACGCCGGCCGGGTCGATGGCCTCGTCGACCTCGCCGATCACCGTGCGGAAGCGCCCGCTGGACAGCTCGGTCAGGGGCGAGCCGGCGTCCTTGTTGCGCAGCAGCGACTTGGGCGTGAAGATCACCAGCGGCTTGCGGAAGGGCCGGATCATCTGCCGGCGCAGCAGGTGGAAGATCTGCGCGGCCGTGGTCGGCTGGACGGCCTGGATGTTGTTGTCGGCGCACAGCTGCAGGAAGCGCTCGATGCGGGCCGAGGAGTGCTCCGGGCCCTGGCCTTCGTAGCCGTGCGGCAGCATCATCGTCAGGCCGGACTGGCGGCCCCACTTGGCTTCGCCCGAGACGATGAACTGGTCGATGACCACCTGGGCGCCGTTGACGAAGTCGCCGAACTGCGCTTCCCAGATGGTCAGCGTGTTGGGCTCGGCGCTGGAATAGCCGTATTCGAAGCCGAGCACGGCCTCTTCGGACAGCACCGAGTCGATCACCGTGAACGGCGCCTGGCCTTCGGAGACGTTCTGCAGCGGGATGTAGGTGCCGTCGTTCCAGCGCTCGCGGTTCTGGTCGTGCAGCACGGCGTGGCGGTGGGTGAAGGTGCCCCGCCCGGAATCCTGGCCGGTGATGCGGATCGCGTAGCCCGAGGACACCAGGGTGGCGAAGGCCAGGTGCTCGCCCATGCCCCAATCCAGGTTGAGCTCGCCCTTGGCCATGGCGCGACGGTCGTTGAGCAGCTTGGCCACCAGCGGGTGCACGGTGAAGCCGTCCGGCACGGTGGTGATGCGCTCGCCGATGCGCTTGAGCTCGGCCAGCGGCACGGCCGTGTCGGCCTGGTCGGTCCACTTGGCGCCCAGGAAGGGCGACCAGTCGATCGCGTACTTGCTCTTGTAGTCGGTCAGCACCGGCTCGATGGTGCGCCGGCCGTCTTCCATGTACTGGCGGTAGTCCTTGACCATCTGGTCGGCCTCGCCCTCGGCCAGCACGCCCTGCGCGGTCAGCTTGTCGGCGTACAGCTTGCGGGTGCCGGGATGGTGGCCGATGCGCTTGTACATCAGCGGCTGCGTGAGCGACGGGGTGTCCTGCTCGTTGTGGCCCAGCTTGCGGAAACAGACGATGTCGACCACCACGTCGTGGTGGAAGGTGGCGCGGTACTCCAGGGCCAGCCGGGTGACGTAGACCACGGCCTCCGGGTCGTCGCCGTTGACGTGGAAGACCGGGGCCTCGATCATCTTGACCACGTCGGTGCAATACAGCGTCGAGCGCGTGTCGCGCGGGTCGGACGTGGTGAAGCCGATCTGGTTGTTGATGACGATGTGCACGGTGCCGGCGGTGCCGTAGCCGCGCGTCTGCGCCAGGTTCAGGGTTTCCATCACCACGCCCTGGCCGGCGAAGGCGGCGTCGCCGTGCACCAGCACGGGCAGGACCTGCTGGCCTTCGTGGTCGCCGCGGCGTTCCTGGCGGGCGCGCACGCTGCCTTCGACCACCGGGTTGACGATTTCCAGGTGCGAAGGGTTGAAGGCCAGCGACAGGTGGACCGGGCCGCCGCGCGTGGACAGGTCGCTGGAGAAGCCGTTGTGGTACTTCACGTCGCCGTCGGTCAGGCCCTCGGCGTGCTTGCCTTCGAATTCCGCGAACAGGTCGCCGGGCATCTTGCCCATGATGTTGACCAGCATGTTCAGGCGGCCGCGGTGGGCCATGCCCACGACGATCTCCTGTACGCCGGATTCGCCGGCCAGGTTGACCAGCTCGTCCATGGCGGCGATGAAGCTTTCGCCGCCTTCGAGCGAGAAGCGCTTCTGGCCCACGTACTTGGTGTGCAGGAAGCGCTCCAGGCCTTCGGCCTCGGTGAGCTGCTGCAGGATGTGGCGCTTGCGCTCGGGCGACAGGCTGGGCGCGCCCAGGTTGGCTTCCAGGCGCTCCTGGATCCAGCGCTTGGCGGCCGGATCGGAGATGTGCATGAATTCCGCGCCGATGGAGCGGCAGTAGGTGTCGCGCAGGGCCTTCAGCATGTCGCGCAGCGTCATCGTGCTGGCGGTGGTGAAGTAGGTGTTGGTGGCGGCGTACACCTGGTCGAGGTCGGCCTCGGTCAGCCCGTAGAAGGCCGGGTCCAGCTCGGGGATGGCCTGGCGGTCCTGGCGCTTGAGCGGGTCGAGGTCGGCCCAGCGCGATCCGAGCGAGCGGTAGGCTGCGATCAGCGACTGGACGACGACCTGCTTGCTGGCGACCGACAGGTCCGATTCGCGCGCGGCAGGCACGAAGCCGGTGCTGCTGCGGGCGCGCTGCGCGAAGGACTGGACGATGGGCGCGTGGGCCTGGTCGCGGGTGGATTCCTGCCCGTCGGTGGCGGGAACGTGCTGGAGCTGGTCGAAGTATTCGCGCCAGTTGTCAGGCACCGAACCGGGGTTGTCGAGGTAGGCCTCGTAGAGTTCTTCGACGTAGGGAGCATTGCCCCCGAACAGATAGGACGAGGATAGGGATTCGGTTTCCGATGACATGTCTTTAACGCTTCACCTTGCCGGGTGCTTCACCCGATGCGATGCAGGAAAACCTTCCGCGACACGGCTTTACCGGTTAGCGGATAGCGGGGGGCAGAAGGCGCGGACAGCCTCCAGGGCGGCCGGATGCGCGACTGCCGCGCGCCCGGCCGCCCTGGGCCATGTCCGGCAGTATAGCCCCATAGATCAGGGTTTGTCCGACGTCAAGATGCAGATGGCGGCCTTGCGCATGCGGCTGTTGCGCCCGGCCATCACACCACGGGCAGCGCGGTCTGGTACTTGACCTGCTTGAGCGCGAAGCCGGAGCGGATGTTCTTCACGCCCGGGATGCGGGTCAGGTGGCTGACGATGAAGCGCTCCAGCGCCTGCATGTCGGGCACCACCACGCGCAGCAGGTAGTCGGCGTCGCCCGTCATCAGGTAGCACTCCATCACTTCCGGGTAGTCGGCCATGGCCTTCTGGAAGCGCGCGAGCTCGGCGTCGATCTGCTTTTCCAGGCTGACCTGGATGAAGACGTTCAGGTTCAGGCCCAGGCGCACCGGGTCGGCCAGGGCCACGTAGCCGCGGATCACGCCGGCGCGCTCCAGCGCCTTGACCCGCGCCAGGCAGGGCGAAGGCGACAGGTGCACCCGGCGGGCCAGCTCCACGTTGGTGATGCCGGAATCGTTCTGGAGGATTTCCAGGATGCGGCGATCGGTCGCGTCTATGGCGAAGTCCGGCATTTTTACCTTCTTTATTCATCTATCGAAGCATATTATGCCTTGGCGATGGCCTGGGTCCGGCGTTTTCGCATACCCATGCCGGCGCCGCGGGACTAGCATGGATGGCTTGGCGGCCTTCCCGCGCGCATCGGCCCGAGACCGGGACGCGGCGGACCGCCCCGCCCCCAAGGAGACGACCATGAACGCCCGAGACCTGCCGCCGTCCCTCGCCGCCGGCGCGGCGCATGCCGACGCGCTCGCCCACGCCCGGCTCGCCGATGCCGCGCAGGCCGACGCCCCGGAGGGCGCCGCCGCGCCCGCCCATGCCGACGAGGACCCGGCCGAGACCGCGGAATGGCGCGACGCCCTGGATTCGCTGGTGCGCCAGTCCGGGCCCGAGCGCGCCGCCTACGTGCTGGGCCGGCTGGCCGAGCGGGCGGCCGACCTGGGCCTGCCCGGCGGGCGGCAGACGCGCACGCCCTACCTGAACACCATCCCGGTCTCGCAGGAGCCGCCCTACCCCGGCGACCTGGACCTGGAGCGGCGCCTGGCCTCGATCAACCGCTGGAACGCGCTGGCCATGGTGGTGCGCGCCAACCAGGCCTACGGCGAACTGGGCGGCCACATCGCCAGCTACGCCTCGGCGGCCGACCTGTTCGAGGTGGGCTTCAACCATTTCTTCCGCGCCGGCGCAGCGACCGATGCAGCGGACGCGGGCGCGGGCGGCTGCGCGCGCCCGGACGCCGGCGGCGACCTGGTCTACATGCAGCCGCATTCGGCGCCCGGCATCTACGCCCGCGCCTACCTGGAAGGCCGCCTGGGCGAGGCCGACCTGGCCTGTTTCCGCCGCGAGGTGGCCGCCCCCGGCCTGGGGGCGCGCGGCCTGTCGTCCTACCCGCACCCCTGGCTGATGCCGGACTTCTGGCAGTTCCCCACCGGCTCCATGGGCATCGGCCCGATCAGCGCCATCTACCAGGCCCGCTTCATGCGCTACCTGCAGCACCGCGGCCTGCTCCCGGCATCCGACCGGCGCGTCTGGGGCATCTTCGGCGACGGCGAGATGGACGAGCCCGAGTCCATCGCCGCCCTGACGCTGGCCGCGCGCGAAGGCCTGGACAACCTCGTCTTCGTGGTCAACTGCAACCTGCAGCGCCTGGACGGCCCGGTGCGCGGCAACGGCCGCATCGTCGACGAGCTGGAAACCCTCTACGCCGGGGCGGGCTGGAACGTCATCAAGGTGCTGTGGGGCAGCGACTGGGACCCGCTGTTCGCGCGCGACCGCACGGGCGCGCTGGCGCGCGCCTTCGCCCGCACCGTGGACGGCCAGTTCCAGACCTTCGCCGCCAAGGACGGCGCCTACAACCGCCGCCACTTCTTCGGCGCCGACCCCGAGCTGGCCGCGCTGGTGGCCGGCTGGAGCGACGCGGCCATCGACCGCCTGCACCGCGGCGGCCACGACATGGCCAAGATCCACGCCGCCTACCACCGCGCCGTGCGCCACCGCGGCCAGCCCACCGTCATCCTGGCGCAGACCAAGAAGGGCTACGGCATGGGCGAGGCCGGCCAGGGCCGCATGACCACCCACCAGCAGAAGAAGCTGGACGGCGAGGCGCTGCTCGCCTTCCGCGACCGCTTCGCCCTGCCGCTGTCCGACGAGGACTGCGTCGCGCTGAAGTTCTACCACCCCGGCGAGAGCAGCCCCGAGATCCGCTACCTGCGGGAACGCCGCGCCGCGCTGGGCGGCCCGCTACCCAGCCGGCGCGGCCGCGCGCCGACCCTGGCCGCCGCGCCGGCATCGTCCGTGGCATCGCCTGCGCCCGCCGGGCCCGCCGCATCCGCCGCCGATGAGGCGGCCTCGCTTCCGCCCGTGCAGGACTGGGCCCGCTTCGCCCTGCAGGCCGAAGGCAAGGAAATGTCCAGCACCATGGCGCTGGTGCGCATGCTGACCCAACTGCTCAAGGACCCCGCGCTGGGCCCGCGCATCGTGCCCATCGTCGCCGACGAGGCGCGCACCTTCGGCATGGCCAACCTGTTCCGCCAGGTCGGCATCTACTCCGCCCAGGGCCAGCTCTACGAGCCGGAGGACATCGGCTCGGTGCTGTCCTACCGCGAAGCGCGCGACGGCCAGATCCTGGAGGAAGGCATCACCGAGGCCGGCGCGATCTCGTCCTGGACCGCCGCCGGCACCAGCTACTCCACGCATGGCCTGGCCATGCTGCCCTTCTACATCTACTACTCCATCTTCGGCTTCCAGCGCGTGGGCGACCTGATCTGGGCGGCGGCCGACCAGCGC
>Ga0182737_1002806_pt1 | contig 13667 bp, 12 predicted proteins | sample eDN5th30CBELigOP_FD_128878 | JGI IMG/M metagenome (GOLD analysis project Ga0182737, IMG submission 128878) | Enriched Organic Plus compost microbial communities from Emeryville, California, USA - eDNA 5th pass 30_C BE-Lig OP (version 2) (version 2) ... | reverse complement strand
CTGCTTGCCGGCGACGGCTTCGAGTCGTGGCTGTGGTTCGTACTTGCCGATTTCGCAGGCATCCTCGTGGGCTGGCTGCTGCTGCGCCGGCTGCACGAAGCAGACCGCCGGCTGGCCCGGCCGCATTCCGTGCGCTATCTGCTCGGCATCTGCATCGTCGCGGCCGCCAGTGCGGCCATGGCGGACGCCGGCATGGCGCCCTTCGTCTATGGCGGCGCCTTGGAAGCACGGCCGGGATTCCGGTTTGCTACCGAACTGGCCAACTACGTCCTCGTGCTGCCCGTGTTGCTGGCACTGCCGCGGCTGGACCGGCGCACGCGACAGCAGTGGCGCGACGAGGCCCGCATGCTGTTGCGCGAGCCGGCCCAGTGGGTGCCGCTGGCCGTGGTGGCGGCCAGCTTCGCCGCGACGCTGCTGATCGGCGGACCTGGGGCCGTCGCGTTTCTGGTGCTGGCGCTGCTGTGGGCGGCCATCACCTACGAGCTGTTCTGGACGGCCGTGCTGACCATGCTGGTCTGCGTGGGCCAGATGATCGTGGTGTCGGCCGGGCTGGTGTCGCTGCCCGGACCGGACGAGGCCCTGGACGGCGACCTATGGCTGCCGCTGGGCGTGGCGCTGATGGGTGCCGGTGCGCTGGGCGCGGCCGCCCTGAACGCGGCCCGCGAGGCCGCGTTGCGCCGCCTGGAAAACGCCGCCAGCAATGACGGGCTGACGGGGGCGCTGACGCGCGGCGCGTTCCTGGGTAGCGGCGCCGATGCGCTGTCGCGCGGTGGCGTGGCGGTATTGATGTTCGACCTCGACAATTTCAGGCGGATCAACGATCGCCACGGCCGTGCCACGGGCGACCGCGTGCTGGTTGCCTGTGCCGCCGTGGTGCGCGCGGGGCTGCGTAGTGGCGACTTGTTCGGCCGGCTGGGGGGCGAGGAGTTCGCTGCGGTGCTGCCCGGTGCCTCGCCGGACGAGGCCGTGCAGGTGGCCGAGCGCCTGCGCGCCGGCATCGCGCAATTGGCGGTGGTACCAGACGAAGCCGACCCGGCAATCGGACTGACCGTCAGCGTCGGCGTCGCGCAGGGCGCGCATGCCGGTGGATTGTCCGAACTGGAGCTTCTGCTGGGGCAGGCCGAAGGCGCGCTGTACCGCGCCAGGGAGCAGGGCGGCAACACGGTGGCCCGGGCCGGTGCCTGACCCTGCGCGGCATCCCCGCATAACCTGGCGAGTAACACTCGCGTAACACCCGGTGGCTTGCCGCAACAGCCACGGCGTGCCCCGGCGTGCTGCAATGGAGACGGCCCGCCGTGCTGCAGTGGCGCGAATTGGGTCGCCCATGCATATCCCTGAAGGAGGTGTCGCCATGTCCAATCACGTCTACAAGCAGATCGAACTGGTGGGGTCGTCGGCCGTCTCGACCGACGATGCCATCGCGCAGGCCATCGAACGCGCATCCCAGACACTGCGCAACCTGGACTGGTTCGAGGTGACCGAGGTGCGTGGCCATATCGAGAATGGCAAGGTGGCCCATTGGCAGGTCGGGCTGAAGCTGGGCATGCGGCTGGAAGAGTGAAGTGAAGGCGCGCGCCGGTGCCCCCGCGATGCGGCGCCCGACACGGCGCGTCAATTTTTGAGCAGCTGCTGCAAGTGGTTGTCGCAGCAGGACATTCCGGCTTTGTCAGCCATCTATGCAAAGCGTTGTCCACATTGCGCGTGGATAAGCGAGGGGTGTGTGGACAAGGCATCGTTGCGGACCCTGCGCCCGCCCGGCGCGGCGATCGCGGCGGCCCATGCTGCCCGTTTCTTGCCCGCCGCGCATAAGCGCTTGGCCGGCAAGCGCTTTTTCAATCTGCACTGGAGTAGTCCAAAGGCTTATCCACATTAGACGGGGACAAGTGGGCATGGTCGTGGACTTTTTTTGACCACGCCACCCAACACCATGATTCGTATGGTGATTTCCGGACTGCCCTCAGGCTGTCCTCAGGCTTTTCCACATACGGCGGGGATAAGCCGGGCGGGCCGCGTACGGCGGGCGCGTAGCCCGATCCCGGGCTCAGGCGGCCATCTTGCGGATCCAGGCGGCGTACCGATCGACCCAGCCTTGCAGGAACTTGCGGGTGTCGTCGTTGGTGATGTTGTATTGCTCGTCGATCAGGCCTTCCCGCATCTGCAGGAACACTTCGGGCGTGGTCAGCAGGCTGACGCCCTCGGCGGCCAGGATGTTGCGCAGGTGCTGCTGCGCCAGTCCCGTGCCGGCCGCGCTGGGCGAGGTGCCCACCACGCCGCCGGCCTTGTTCATCCAGACATTCTGGCCCCAAGGACGGGTGCCCCAGTCGATGGCGTTCTTCAGCGCCGCCGGGATCGAGCGGTTGTGCTCGGGCGTGACGAACAGCAGGCCCTGCGCGTCGGCGACCAGCTGCTTCATTTTGGCAGCCGGGCCTGGCATGTCGTTCTCGAGGTCCTGGTTGAAGAGAGGGACGTCGCCCAGACTGGCGTATTCCAGCTTGAAGTCCTCGGGCATCAGCTTCTCGAGGGCGCGGGCCAGGCGCAGGTTGATGGAGGCGGCACGCAGGCTGCCGACAAATACGGCAATGTTGTAGGCACTCATGGACGCTCCTGAGATGAGGGGGTGCGGGACAGTGTAGACCTGCGGGCATGGCAGCTCAACGTAACGGCTGCCGGATCTCGTTATGCACCGTAATGGTGCGATTTCGCGCCACGAATAGCGCGCGTGGAACGTGTGCGGTGCAAAAAATTTGAAGGGATTTACCGCTGCTTCCCGGGAGAAGGCCTTTTGCTGCGTCGCGCAAAACTGGCACGCCGTTTGCTAGGGTAAACACCGAGACATTGTCCCGTCTCGTCCGGCCGACCGCGCGCAGCAAAGGAGTCCCATATGTCCGCCGCTTCCCTTCCCGCTCCCGTCACGATGATCGTGACGCGCCAAATCTCACCCGACCGCTATGGCGATTTCCTGGCCTGGATGCGCCAGGGCGAGATCCTGGCGGCAGGCTTTCCCGGCTTCCTCGGATCGGGCGTGCTGCAGCCGCCCGATGGCGGCGACCAGTATCAGATCGTGTTGCGCTACGCCGATGAGTCCAGCCTGGCCCGCTGGGAGAAATCGCTGCCGCGTCGCATGTGGCTCGAGCGCGGAGCGCAGCTGGTGCGGGCCACCCGCGAATGCCGCGTCAGCGGCATGGAAGCCTGGTTCGGGCCGCAGCAGAGCGCGCCGCCGCGCTGGAAGCAGGCTGTCAGCATCTGGATCGCATATTTCCCCATGCTGCTGCTGTTCAGCACGATCTTTCAGGAGCAATTGGCGGCGATGCCGCTGGTTTGGCGCGTGTTCGTCACGACGGCCAGCATGACGCCGGTACTGTCGTTCGTCTGCATTCCTGTCATCACCCGGCTGCTGCGGCGCTGGTTGTATCCCGCCGCACCGTCGCGGCGGCTGGAGGGCGCGCACGGTTGACCTGACGGGGATGACAACAGGGCTACGGGCCGGCCATGCGCCGGCCTGTTGCATCTGATGCGCTCGCAGCGTGATGCTGACGCGAGTCTGAATAAATAACGAATCTCGTTTACACTTCCATCCTCTGATCATCTCGAGTGGGCCGGCCGCGGGGCCGCCCGACAAGACACGGAGAAAGTCGATGCAGAAGTTGCTACGAGGCGCGCTGCTCGCGGCCGCACTGGGTGCGCCGGGCGCGCAGGCGGCCGTCGAGCCGGCCGCGGTGGTCCGCACCTATGCCGATATTGCCCAGGCTGGCTATGAAGACGCCCTGGCTGCGGCCCGCACGCTCAGTGGCACCGTCGATGCGCTGGTGGCCAAGCCCAGCAACGAGACGCTGCAGGCCGCCCGCCGCGCCTGGCTGGCCTCGCGCGAACCCTATCAGCAGACCGAGGCCTTCCGTTTCGGCAACCCCATCGTCGACGACTGGGAAGGGCGCGTGAACGCCTGGCCGCTGGACGAGGGCCTGATCGACTACGTCGACGCCTCGTACGGCACCGAAAACGACGACAACGCTTTCTATGCCGTGAACCTGGTGGCCAATTCGCGCATCTCGGTCGGCGGCAAGACCATCGACGCCGGCAAGATCACGCCGCAGCTGCTGCGCGAGGTGCTGCACGAGGCCGACGGCAACGAGGCCAACGTGGCCACGGGCTATCACGCCATCGAATTCATGCTGTGGGGCCAGGATCTCAATGGTACCGGCCCCGCGCCCGCGAGCCGCACCGGCACGCCGCAGGAGCGCCATGCCGGCAACCGCCCGCATACCGATTTCGATCCGGCCAACTGCACCGGGGGCAATTGCCAGCGCCGCATCGATTACCTGAAGACCGTGACGGCCATGCTGGTCGAGGACCTGCAGGACATGGCGCAGCAGTGGCGCACCGGCGGTGCCGCGCGCCAGGCCGTGGAAAGCGATCCGCGCGCGGGCCTGCGCGCCATGCTGACCGGCCTGGGCAGCCTGTCGTACGGTGAGCTGGCCGGCGAGCGCATGAAGCTGGGCCTGATGCTGGGCGATCCCGAGGAGGAGCACGATTGCTTCTCCGACAACACGCACAATTCGCACCTGTACAACCAGCTTGGCATGCGCAACGTCTACCTGGGCAGCTACAAGCGCGTCGACGGCAAGGCCGTGTCCGGCGCCAGCCTGTCCGACCTGGTGCGTGCCCGCGATGCCAAGCTGGACGAGGAAGTGCGCGGCAAGCTCGACGCCACGTTGAAGGCCATGCAGGCCATGAAGCACCGCGCCGAGACGGTGGAGACCTATGATCAGATGATCGCCAGCGGCAACGCCGAGGGCAATGCCGTGGTGCAGGCCGCCATCGATGCGCTGGTCGCGCAGACCCGCAGCCTGGAGCGCGTGATCGTCGCGCTGGAACTGGGCGACATCCAGCTCGAGGGCTCCGACAGTCTGGACGATCCCACCGCCGTATTTCAATGAAGCCTTACGCGTTCGCCGTCGTCGGCCTGGCGGCGCTGGCCGCGGTCGCGGCGGGCGGCGCGGACGGGCAGCCTTCCTCTTCCCCTGGCGTCGACGTCGTCGCGGCCGCCGCGGCTGCCGCGCCGCGCCAGCGCGGCGACCTGTCGGCCCAGGACCTGGCGCGCGTGCGCCAGGTAACCGCGCCGGCCACCGGGTTCGACCGCGCCGAGCCGTTCGAGCTCATGCAGGCGGGCGCCGCCACCGCCCGCCAGCTCGTCAACGCCGACATCTTCTCGCATCCCTCGGGCACTCTGGATTTCGAGGGCCGCCAGCGCTTACTCGTGGGCAACGGCCTGTTCCGCAAGGATTGGGTATCGGCGCCATCGTCCACCCAGGCGTCCGACGGGCTGGGGCCGCTGTTCAATGCGCGTTCGTGCCAAGGCTGTCACGTGAAGGACGGACGGGGCACCGTGCCCGGCTTCGATCCGCTGGAGCGCAGCGACACCGTGGCGCTGCTGATGCGCCTGGCGGTGCCGCCTGCCAACGAGGCCGAACGGCGCAAGCTGGCCGCGGTCGACGTGCCGCTGCTGCCCGATCCCACGTATGGCGGCCAGTTGCAGAATTTCGCGGTGGCGGGGCTGCCGGCCGAGGGTAGGCTGGAGATCACGTACGAGCCGGTGGAGGTCGCCCTCAATGGGGAAGAGACGGCCACGCTGATGCGCCCCACGTACCGCATCGCCGATCCGGCCTACGGGCCGATGCACCCGCAACTGCAGATGTCGCCGCGCCTGGCGCAGCCGATGATCGGCCTGGGCCTGCTCGAGGCGGTGCACGAGGCGGACATCCTGGCGCATGCCGATGCGGACAAGGGCGACGGCGTGCGCGGCAAGCCCAACTGGGTGCGCGATGCCCGCACGGGCAGGCTGGTGCTGGGCCGATTCAACTGGAAGGCCAGCCAGCCCACCGTGATGCAGCAAAGCGCGGCCGCCTTCTCGAACGACATGGGCCTGTCCACGCCGATGTTCCCCAATCACCACGGCGAATGCATGCCGGCGCAGCGCGAGTGCTTCAAGCTGCCGCACGGCGCACAGCCGCACCTGGGCGAGCACGAGGTGCCGGCCGAGCTGATGGACTTCGTGGCAGACTATTCCACCAACCTAGCCGTGCCGCAACGGCGCGACGTCGACGACGCGCGCGTGCTGGCGGGCAAGAAACTGTTCTACCAGGCCAACTGCGTGGCCTGCCACGTGCCCAAGTACGTCACGCGGCGCGACGCCGAGCGGCCCGAGCACCGCTTTCAGTTGATCTGGCCGTATACCGACCTGCTGCTGCACGACATGGGCGACGGGCTGGCCGACGGCGTGTCCGAGAGCCAGGCGAGCGGCCGTGACTGGCGCACGCCGCCCCTGTGGGGCATCGGCCTGACCAAGACCGTCAACCCCAACGCAACCTGGCTGCACGACGGCCGCGCACGCACGCTGCTGGAGGCCGTGTTGTGGCACGGCGGCGAGGCACAGGCCGCGCGCGACCGCGTGGTGGCCATGACCCCACAGGAGCGCGCGGACCTGATCCGCTTCCTGGAGTCGCTGTAGCGTACCGATGAAGGAGTTTTCTTCCATGCGCATTCTCCGCAACGCGTGCAGCGCCGCCGTTCTCGCCCTGGCGGTGTGCGCCGCGCCGGCACAGGCACAGCCCGATCTGCCCGCCGATCTGGGCCCACGCGTGGCCGACGGCTATGCGCGGCCTGCTTTCCAGCGCCTGCGCGAGGCGGCGGCCGGCATGCAGGCCGCGCTGCGCGGCGACTGCGCGCCGGAGGGAAGCGCCGCCATGTCGCAGGCCTTCGGCGCATTGGCGCAGGCTTGGGCCGGTGTGGAATTCCTGCGCTTCGGCCCGCTGGTGCAGGACAACCGCTTCGAGCGCCTGGCCTTCTGGCCCGACCCGCGCGGCGTGGTGCTGCGCCAGGTGCAGGAGGCGCTCGCCAAGCGCGACGAGGCCCTGCTGGCGCCCGGCGCGCTGGCCTCGCGCAGCGTGGCGCTGCAGGGCCTGCCCGCCTTGGAATTCGTGCTGTATCGCGACGCCGGCCTGCTGCAGGGCGGAGCCGCCGCGGATGCCTATGCCTGCCGCTACGCGCAGGCCGTGGCCGCAAACGTGTCGGCGCTGGCCGATGAACTGGCCCAGGCCTGGAGCGCGCAGGGCGATTTCGGCCGGCAGTTCACGGATCCGGGCCCGACGCGCGAACTCTACCGAAACACGCAAGAGGTGGCGGCCGAGGCGGTAAAGGCGCTGTCCACCGGGCTGCAGTTCGCGCGCGACGTGAAGCTCGTGCCGGTGCTGGGCGCGTCGCCCGACGCGGCGCGGCCGCGGCGTGCGGCGTTCTGGCGCAGCAATCAGACCGTGCCGACGCTGGCGGCCGGCCTGGCGGGCCAGCAGCAACTCGCCGGGGTGCTGGGACAGGCGCTGCCCGACGATGCGCGCTGGGCCGGCGGCATGGCGCAGGATGAGATTGGCCGCGCGCGCCAGGCACTGCACGAGGTGCAGGTGCCCATCGAGGCGGCCGCCGGCCAGCCCGACGCACGCCAGGCGCTGGAGCTGTCCGCGCTGATCCTGAAGAATGCCAAGAGCCTGGTCGACCAGGACCTGGCGGCAGGCCTGGGCGTCACCATAGGATTCAATGCGCTCGATGGAGATTGATCGCCGCCGCTTCCTGGGTTGGGCGGCCGGGGTAGCCCTGCCGGGCCTGGCCGGCCCTGTGTCCGCTTCGCCCGGGTCCGCCGTCGCCGTGTCCCGCTACCTGGCCGCCCGTCGGCGCGCCGGCGTCTACGAAGCGGTGGTGCTCGATGCCGACGGGCGCGACCGGCGCGTGGTGCCGCTGCCCGACCGGGGCCACAGCTTCGCGCTGGACCCGGCGCGCGGCCGCGCCGTCGCATTCGGCCGCCAGCCCGGTTTCTACGCCGTGGCATTCGACGTCGACGGCGCGCGGCCGCCCCAGGCCATGCAGGCGGCCGCGGGGCGGCATTTCTTCGGCCACGGCGTGTACCTGCCCGATGGCCGCTTGATGTACGCCACCGAGAACGACTATGAGGCCGGCCGCGGAGTGGTCGGCGTTTACGATGCCTCGCCCGGCGGCGGCCATCGCCGCGTGGGCGAGTTTGACAGCGGCGGCATCGGTCCGCACGAGGTCGTGCTGCTGGCCGATGGCAAGACCCTGTGCGTGGCCAATGGCGGCATTCTTACGCATCCCGACTACGGCAAGCTGGAACTGAACCTCGATACCATGCGGCCCTCGCTGGCCTACCTGGACGCGACGGACGGCCGGCTGCTCGAGCGCGTCGAACTGCCGGCCGACCTGCACCAGCTGTCTATCCGCCATCTGGCGCTGGCCGCCGACGGGGCGGTCTGGTTCGGCTGCCAGCACATGGGGCCGGCCGGTGAGCGCCCCGCGCTGGTCGGCCGGCACCGGCGCGGCCGTGCGCCCGAGCTGTACGCCGGACCCGGCGAGGTGCTGCGCGGGTTGCGCAACTACGTGGGGTCGGTGGCGGCCGATGCCAGTGGCGCGGTCATTGCCACCTCCAGCCCCGTGGGCGGGCGGATCGTCTACTGGGACGCCGTCGCGGGCAAGTGCCTGGGCGTCACGGCATTGCCGGACGGATGCGGCGTGGCGCCGGGCCCGGCAGGCGGTTTCCTGGCCAGCAGCGGCCTGGGCGACATGGTGCGGGTGGCGCCCGGCGCGGACCCCGCCGCGCTGCGGCCGACCGAGGCTGGACTGGCATGGGACAACCACTTTCGCCGCCTGTAGCCGGTGGTCACTTTCTGTCGGCGCGCGAGGCGCGTCGGCATCCGCCGGTTCTGCTAGAGTCCTGCGATCGGCGCGCATCCGCGCGCCCGTTCTTTCTTTGATTGATAGGCAGGAGGTCTCATGGAAGAAGCATGGGTCGGCTTGGCGGCCCTGGCGCCGCGTTTTCTGGACATGGCCATCAACCTGGTCGTGGCCTTGCTGATTCTCGTCATCGGCTGGTGGGTGTCGGCGCTGCTGGGCAGCTGGGTGCGCCGTGTGGCGCAGCGCTCGGCGCGCATCGATCCCACCATCGTGCCGATGTTCCATGTCACCGTGGTGTGGGCGGTACGCATCTTCACGCTCATCGCGGTGCTGGCGCGCTTCGGTGTGCAGACGGCCAGCCTGATCGCCATGTTGGGCGCGGCCGGCCTGGCCATCGGCCTGGCCCTGCAGGGCACGTTGCAGAACATCGCCGCGGGCATCATGCTGCTCATCCTGCGGCCGCTGCGCACGGGCGAATACGTGGCGCTCAGCAGCGGCACCGATGGCACCGTGCAAGAGGTCGGCCTGTTCCTGACCCGCCTGGTGCAGGGCGACGGCATCGTCGTCACGCTGCCCAACAGCGTAGTGTGGGGCGCCACCATCACCAACTACAGCCGCAACGTCACGCGCCGCATGGACATCCCCGTGGTCGTGCCCTATGGCGAAGACCTGGACGCGGCCATCGACTGCCTGACGAAGCTGGTAGCCGACAATCCCGCGATCCACGCCTCGCCGGCGCCGGTCATCAAGGCCATGGAGTACCGCGACAACGGCACGCTGGTGAACGTCCGGGCCTGGGCCGATGCCTCCACCTACTGGGACGTGCGCTGGGACATGTTCCACCGGATCCGCAAGGCGATGGACAGCGCCGGCTTCAAGCCGCCGGTGCCGGTGCGCGCCATCCAGGGCGGCGGCGGCAAGGAAAGCGAGGCCGCCGCGAGCTGACGCCGCGGCAATGCGGGCGCGCAACGGCGCGCCCCGCTCACATCCGCGGCCCCACGCGGGCCAGTTCCGCCTTGATCCAGCCGGCGATTTCGCGCTGGCGCTGCGCGGGCATGCGGTCGATGATGGCCGTGACGCTGACCGCCAGCACGGGGGCGCCCTGCGCGTCCAGCAGCGCGCACCCCACGCCCAGCGCGCCGCGCACCGCGTGGTTGCCCACCACCGAATAGCCGCGTGCACGGGTGTTCTCGATCAGGCGCAGCATCTCGTTGGCGCTCATGCCGCCATATTCGTCCAGCCGGCCGGAGTTGCGTGCGACGATGCCGTGCGCCACGCGGTCGGGCAGCGCCGCCAGCAGCGCCATGCCGCCCGAGCCCACGCCCAGCGGCTGGCGCTTGCCGGCATAAGTGGCCAGGATCTGCACGGGATAGCTGCCGATCTCGCGGTGCAGGCTGACCGATTCGTCACCCTCGCGCACCACCAGGAACACCGCGTCGCCGGTGCGTTCGGCCAGGCGCCGCAGGGCGGGCAGCAGGTGCCGCACGCGCGGATCCGGCGGGCTCATTTCGGCCGGGCCGTCCAGCTGGGCCCGGTAGCGCTTGGTGCCGTCCACCGGCGTGACCAGGCCGGCATCGAGCAGGGCGGCCAGCAGCCGATAGATGGTCGGCCGCTGGATGGACGTCAGGCGGGCGAGGTCCGTTACGCTCAGGCCCTCGCCGCCCTGGTCGCGCAGGGCGGCCAGGACGTTCAGGCCGCGGCGCAGGGTGCGCGGCCCGGCGCCGTTGGCATCGGAGTCTTGCATGGCAGCCTCTGTGGATAGGGGTAGGGGCGGGAAAACGCCTAGCGATATGGCGTCCGTAGTATGGACATTGCCTTGATAAGTGGCGTATTCGTAACGGACAATTTCGCAAAACCAGTTCGAATGTCCATTCTACGGACATTCCCTATCCGGAGACAAATCCATGACCGTGGATATCACGCCCCGTTTCGGCCGCCTGATGGCCGGCCTGGCCACCAGCCTGGCAGCCTCGTTGGCTTTCATCGCCCCCGCCCATGCCGAGTATCCCGACAAGCCCGTGCGCGTCGTGGTCGGCTTCTCGGCCGGCGGCACCACCGATGTCATCGCGCGCATCATGGCCAAGGAACTGACCGAGGGACTCGGCCAGTCGTTCGTCGTCGAGAACCGTCCCGGCGCCGGCAGCAACATCGCCACCGACCTGGTCGCACGCGCCACGCCCGACGGCTACACGCTGCTGTTCGTGGCCGTTACCAGCGCCATCAACCAGACGCTGTACAAGAACGTCGGCTTCGACCTGGTGAAGGATTTTGCACCGGTTGCGCTGGGCGCCAAGGTGCCCAACATCCTGGTGGTCAATCCGCAAGTGCCGGTGAAGTCGGTGCAGGAGCTGGTGGCGTACGCCAAGGGCAACCCCGGCAAGCTGGCCTTCGCCTCGTCGGGCAGCGGCACGTCCATCCACATGGCGGGCGAGCTCTTCAAGCAGCGTGCCGGCATCGATGTGCTGCACGTGCCCTACAAGGGCAGCGCGCCGGCCGTCACCGATCTCATCGGCGGGCAGGTGCAGTTCATGTTCGACAACATGCCGTCCTCCTGGCCGCACGCACAGGCCGGCAAGCTGCGCGCCCTGGCCGTCACCACCACCAAGCGTTCGCCCAGCGCACCGGACCTGCCCACCATGCAGGAGTCGGGCTTCGAGAACTTCGACGTGTCGTCCTGGTTCGGCCTGATCGCCCCGGCCGGTACGCCGCCCGAGGTTATCAACAAGCTCAACGCCGTGATGGTCAAGGCGCTGGACAAGCCCGAGGTGCAGAAGGCCTATACCGACCTGGGCGCCGTGGGCGAGAAGACCACGCCGGCGGAATTCGGCGCCTTCATCAAGTCGCAGGTCGAGAGCTGGGCGCCTGTGGTGAAGGCCTCGGGCGCGCGGGTCGACTGACCCCCGCTGTCAGCGTGTGCGCCGCGCCGTGGCCAGCATGGCGGTGCACACGCCGCGCAGCATGTCCACCTCGTCGCGGGTCAGCGCCTGGCGACTGAACAGATGCCGCATCCGCGGCATCAGTTTTTTGGGGTGGGCGGGGTCCAGGAATTTCACCGCCACCAGCGCCTCTTCCCAGTGGGCCAGCAGCGCCTGCACCGCCTCGCCGGAAGCGGGTTGCGCGCCGGGGTCGGCCTGTCCCGGGGCGGTGGGCAGCAGCGAGCCGCCCTCGGCCGACAGCAGGGCGTAGCGCATCTCCCAGGCGGCCAGCTGCAGCGCCTGGGCCACATTCAGCGAGCTGTACTCGGGATTGGCCGGGATGTGGCAGATGCGGTGGCACAGGGCGATCTGCGCGTTGGTCAGGCCGGCCCGTTCGGTGCCCAGCACCACGGCGACCTGGCCATCGGCAGTTTCGTCCAGGTGCCGGCCGGCCAGCGCCGCCGCCTGGCGGATGTCGCAGGGCGGGGGGCCCAGGTCGCGCACCCGGGCCGTCAGCGCGAAGGCCAGCGTCACCGGCGCCAGCGCCTCTTCCAGCGTGGCATACACCCGCGCCGATTCCAGCACGTCCACAGCCCCGCTGGCCAGCGCCACGGCCTCCGGCTGGGCCGCCATGTCGGGCAGGCGGGGCTCGACCAACGCCAGTTCGGCGAATCCCATGGTCTTGATGGCGCGGGCCGCCGAACCCACGTTGCCGGGGTGGCTGGGCTGCACCATGATGAAGCGTACGCGTGAAAAAGCTCGAGTCATTTAAAATGCCGTGTTTGGCTTAGTGCTTTCCTGGTGTCGCCCCCGGACACGCCCTTGCGGGCGGCGGCTTGGGCGCGGCGTTTTCCCCAACTGCAGCCTGCCGCATCCTGGGCAGGAAGGCACCGGCACAGGCGGCCCACCGGGCACCTGCCCTCACTGCATCCGTACGGAATTTTATGCATCCGATGCTCAATACCGCCATCAAGGCGGCCCGGCGTGCCGGAACCATCATCAACCGCGCCAGTCTCGACCTGGAGCGGCTCAGCGTCGCTCGCAAGGGGCCGCGCGATTATGTCACGGAAGTCGACCACGCCTCGGAAGAGGCCATCGTCGAGGCGCTGCGCAGCGCCTACCCCGACCATGCCGTGCTGGGCGAGGAATCGGGCCTGCAAGGGCCGGAGGACGCCGAGTTCCAGTGGATCGTCGATCCGCTGGACGGCACCACCAATTTCATCCATGGCTTTCCCTGCTACGCGGTCTCGATCGCACTGTTGCAGCGCGGCCAGGTCACGCAGGCGGTCGTCTACGACCCGTCGCGCAACGAACTCTTCACGGCCAGCCGGGGCAGCGGCACCTTCCTGAACGACCGCCGCGTGCGCGTCTCGGGCCGCACCCGCTACCACGACGCGCTGCTGGGCGCCCACTGGCCGGGCTCGGCCGGCCCCGACCAGGGCAATTCGCCGCGCTTTCGCGAAGTGGCCCAGGGCAGCTCGGGCCTGCGCCGCCAGGGCTCCACGGTGTTGGACTTGGCCTACGTAGCGGTGGGCCGCCTCGACGGCTTCTGCGGCGTGGGTCTCAAACCCTGGGATGTGGCCGCGGGCTCGCTGCTGGTCCTGGAGGCCGGCGGCCTGGTGGCCGACTTCGACGGCGAGCAGGGCTGGATGAAGTCCGGCAACGTGCTGGCCGGCAGCCCCAAGATCTTCACCCAGATGATGGCCGCCCTGCAGGGCAAGCCGGAAGGCCGGCCGGTCTGATTCGCCGGCCTGTAGCGCCCCTTGCGGGCTTCCCGGGACTGCAGGGCGACTGGGTTCCTAAGGCGCATCGTCGCCGTGGGCGGGGCGTGGCGGCCGGCGCCCCAGCCACGGCACGGCGGACGTCTCAAGAACTCAAATCGGCCCCAAGTAACGCGATCCCCATAGGCAGCCCGTCATCCCATTTCCTGTACGATTGGCGGTTTGCAATTTCCGGAGTGCCTGATGGAGTGGCTGCTGGACCCCGCCGCGTGGGTCGGCCTGTTTACCCTGGTCGTCCTAG
>Ga0182737_1002804_pt1 | contig 13670 bp, 7 predicted proteins | sample eDN5th30CBELigOP_FD_128878 | JGI IMG/M metagenome (GOLD analysis project Ga0182737, IMG submission 128878) | Enriched Organic Plus compost microbial communities from Emeryville, California, USA - eDNA 5th pass 30_C BE-Lig OP (version 2) (version 2) ... | reverse complement strand
TAGCATAATCCTGTATTTCTGTAAAAAAAGCCGGTATAATACTATCAAAACTATTTAGTATATTTTCCATACTTTTAGTAGTTTTTGCTAAATTAAATAAATCAGTAGTTTTCTCTAACTTAGCACCCAATAAATCTCAAAAATTAATTATACTTAAAGAGGTACTACCTCTAACAATGTTATTATCCAATAATTGATATGGTAATTCATCTGTTATATCTAATTCGTGAAAAGATCTTAAACTGATTTTATATCCTCTTTGGTAACGTCTTGCTCTATAGCGTAACTTTCATATCTTAGGAAATCGTCTAGGTTTATAAGCTAAATTTATATTTTTTTTTAAAATTAAATGTTTTTTATATCTATTGTAAACAACTTTAAGTTTTGATTTTTTTACTTTTTTTATAATTTTCTTTTTCGATAGTTTATTTTTTATATTTCTAATAAAATACTTTTTACCAAGTTTCTTAACTATTATTTTTCGCTTTAAAAACTTTTTCACTTTTCGTATAATTCTTCTTCTAATATATTTGTAAGGCCCACGCATAACACCAGTTACAATTGAACGTATTTTTTTATCCCTTATTTTATTACTATCAGCTAATAAATGTTTCAAATAGTTTCTTCTTACTTTAAATTGATTTAAATTAATTTTTCCAGAATACATTTTAAGATATTTTCATGTAGATAAATTTTTAAATGAAAATTTTCTTATTGATTTTTTTGTTAGTATAGGTAACATATATTTATTTGGATCAACAAAATATCACCCATACCTACGAATAGGTTTATTTTTAATATACTTTATTAATGTTTTTTTTCTTTTTTTAATTTTATTAAACTTTTTCTTTACTATAAATATTCTTTTTCTATTACTTTTTATTAAATAATTTCTATATTGACGAGGTCACTTAAGTAATCTTAATCTTTTCCTTAATAATCTAAGTTGAATTTTTTTACTTTTTCTTAATTTTTCCTTTCGCCTAACTTTGTATTTTTTTAACTTAATTCTAGCTTTTTTTACTTTAGATTTCTTTTTCAAATTAAATTTAAATATATTATATTTGTATATTTTTTTTCGTCTTTCTTTTAATTTTTTTTTAATACCTTTTCTCATAGAAATAAAAAACTTGTAAAGACGTTTTTTATCTTTAAGTTTTTTTATTTTATTTTTTGATTTTAATACTCTTCACATAAATTTTAAGTTATACCCCTTTTTATTCGTTTTTATGTAATCAGGTCTAATTATTTTTCTAAACTGTTTATTATATTTCCTATTCAATGTTATATTATTTTTATTTAACAAAAAAGTATTATTAAATTTATTAAACCTAAAACCATATCTAGTAAAATATTTTCTACGTATATTGAATTCTAAATTATTTAATTTTTTTAAATTATCATTTTTTACTATAGTAACATTATAATAACAAGCTATATAATTATTGTTTAATTTTTTAGTTGACACTATAATCGGTGTTGTATCAATAACAGGTTTTTCATTGAATATTATTTTCTTTTTAGTTTTTTTGTTTTTATATGCTATGTTTCTTCTTATTACTATTTTTCTTAACTTATATTTTATTTTTTTTCCTGAATTTTTCTTAGCAGGGTCTAATATAAAATCGGTATTACGCGATGATGCTTCTACACGTCTCATTCAACGTATACTTCTATATTTTTCATTTCCTAATATGTCTAGAATTCTGCTTGATAAATATTTATATTTGTTTTTTAACATACCAAAAACTACTGGTAATCTTCTTCTTGAATTAATAATACGTTTTCTCCTATTCAGTGCTTTTCTAAGTATATTAGCTACCTGTAAATGATAAAATTTAGTTGGTTTTCATCTGTTCAATCTTATCAGCAATCTACCCATATAATGTTCATATGTATGTAAATACTCTTTTACTTTTTTTGCAAAATTTGGGTGTAAATTATGAAATTTTCTATTTTCTAAAAGAGAACGTGATATAATCATAGCCCTTGAAGATGTTTTATAAAATCTAAATTGTCGAATAATATCTTTTCTCGACTTATATACTTCTTCTTTGTCAAACATTCTTCTATAATTACCTATTGGGTCTTTGTGGTATAAATGTTCAAGTAAGTCTCTATAAGCTAATTGACACCTTATTCAATTATTACCACTTTTTAATCTATGAACATTACCGAAAGCTTTAGAAATCGGGAATTTATAATTAACATCTTTTTTAAATATTTTAAAATTTATTCTTTTCATTACTATCCTGTATATGTTATAATCCGTTTCTCAATCCCTTTCTTCTGCTTCTTTTTCTTTTTCCAACTCAGCGTTACGTTCATTATCAGTACTAAATCTCTTAAAATGAAACCTAATAGGTTTTAATGATGATTCTCTATGTCTCTCACCATTACCATATATACCATATTTATTTTTAAAGTTTGATAATCCTATATCAATAAATTTGTTAGACAACCTTGTTTTTCTTTCTAACACAGAATCTGTTACCCAATAAGCTTTTTTATGAAAGTTAAACTTACCTCCTGGTATCCAAATTCCTGGTTTGATACGACGTTTTTTTCGTTCTAAATTTCTTTCGTATGCTATTCTTACGTAATCGCGCGGATCTCGAATTTTTGATCTTAAATTTCATTTTTTTCCTAAATATTTTTGTTTTTGTTTTTTGTTTCTGTGTAACAACATGATAAGGTCTATTTAAAAAAATTAAATAATTTTTTTTAGGCAAATCTAATTTCTTAAATTTACGAATAAATTTAGTAGTTTTCCTTAAAAATCTATATCTTCTGTACAAAGGTTTAAATCTCCTCAAAATATACCTGTAATAAACTACTCTAACTGTCAATTTATTATTTTTTAAAAAACTGTTAATTCATATAGGTTGTGCATTATATTTTCTAAGTATATGTTTTAGGCGTTGCAATATATTTATTGTAAATTTTGGTTGTCAGTGTTTTGAAATTGAGAAACGTATTAAATTAGAATTTGATACATGAGTTGTAGCCATTCTTTTTTTATAATTATTGCGTATTAAACTATCTCTATCAATTTTTAACTAATATAATTATAGTATCTAAAATAAATTTTATTTACCCAGCCGCACGTTCCCGTACAGCCACCTTGTTACGACTTAGCGGCAATCGACAAATTACATATGCTGAGACATAAAATAGACCAAATGATATACTTTATGTTACCCTAGCTTTCTGCAGCTCACCTTTCAACGCTTGACGGGCAAGGAGTACTTGATTCTGAAGCATATTCACCGCGCCGCTATGGTACGCGATTACTAACGATTCCGCCTTCACGCTCACAAATTTCAGAGAACGATTAGAACTAAATGGATAATTTTATCGACTAGCTCAGGATTACACCTTTGCTTCTTACTGTTATTTCCAATGTAGCACACCCGCAGCCCAGCCTACAGTGGCCACGACAACTTGACTTAATCCCCAGCCTTCCTCAAATAGTACCCGGGAGGGCGCTGTATTAAATTAATAATAATACATATTATTTGCATATGTTTGTTTTTAATTTAATATATTTTATATATAAAAACCAAATTTTTTACGTTTAAATTTTTATTGTCAAATATGTTTTTGTGTTAACAAAAACCCCCTCAAGTCGCTATTTGCTGTTCCTTTAGCAAAAAAATGCATATATAAGGTAGGGGTCTCGCACCGTTACGACTCGACAAACGTCTGATTCTTATAAAGAATGTTACGTGTTTCCAAAGTTCTCTTTAGTCAGTTTAATGAAAAATATTATAGTACAGTCATACTACAAGGACACAGAACTCCGATTGCCGTGCGTCTAGATTTAACTATTACAACTCAGCGTCACGGACTTACGGCAGCCGTGCAGCACACGTTCTTAACTTTCATAAAAATTAATTATAAAAAATGTTAGAATTCACAAACTGGTAAGATTGTATGCGTATAATCAGATTAAGCAGCATGCTCCACCGTTTGCAAAAACCACAAACTATTCCGTTGAGTTTCAATCTTGCGATCATACTATCCAGGTGGGGTATTTAACGAGTAATCTTTAGATGCTGAGGATCTTTTTCCCCAACTCTTAATACCCATTGTTTACTGCATGGACTACTCGGGTATCAAATCCGACTCGATACCCATGCCTTCGTACCTCAGCGTCAGTAAAGTAGTAGGTAGACGCTTCCACCAAATGGCGTTCCTCATGATATGAAAAGGGGTTTAATCCAGTACACCATAAATTGCTCTACCCTAGTTCTTACTCTATGCCCAATTGTTTAAGATGCATTCTATTTTCTCAATAGTCTTTAACATCGAAAAAATTATAGCCCGCCTACGTACTCTCAACACCATCAGGATGGCTTTCACTTGCTCATCACGTCTTCCCGCGGCTGCTGGCACGTGTATTGCCCTGAGCTATCACACAAAAGAAAATTCTAGCAGGTCTACGTTAATCGTACAGGTAACATAGAGTAGCACGCCCATTTTAATGTTAAATGCGGTCTTATGCCATTTTCACTTCAACATAGCATTATTATCAAATTAACAAGGGAAAACTGTGGTTTAAGGTTTACAGCCACTATGCCTTCTTCCCTTACAAAGCGTTGCTGGTTCAGGGTTTCCCCCAGTGACCAATTTTTTCGACTGCTGCCCTCCTCGGAAGTGTGGGCCTTTCTCATTCCCACTGTGGCCGGTCAATCTATCAAAACGGCTATGGATCTTTGGCTAGGGAAGACTTTAACTTAACACCAAATACCTTAATCCAACTTCAATTTATTTTAAAGCGACAAAGTCTTTTTCATATACAGGATTTATCCTGTTCTTTAATGTAAAATTTAAAGTATTACTCACCTGTATGCTGTATTTTATAAAAATAATAAAATACTAAACTAGCATGTCTAGATACACGCTTCTAGCGATCAACCAGAGCCGGGATCATAACCCAACATTATTAAATTATAGTTGATATACAAATAATAAAAATATAAAAAATACTATAAAATATACTTGTACATATGTATGTTTAACAAAAATCTTAAATTTGTTAGTTTTCAATCCGTTTTTTATTCATATTTTAAAAATTGTGGCTGAAGTTGGACTCGAACCAACACTATTGGGGCATGAGCCCAATGTGCGTCCAATTACACTATTCAGCCTTAGGTCCAGATGGATTTGAACCATCAACTTTTCGCTTATCAAGCGAACACTCTACCGTTGAGTTATGGACCCATTAATAAATATACATATTTATATTATATATACATTATTTTTTAGAATTAAGAGATAATAGCGTAGATGATAACATCGCTATAAAAAATAATAAAGCCATAAGTATACATATTTCTGGATTTACAATATATAAATCTTTAGCAGCCTCTTGTATATCAGAATTTACTATTACGGAAGTGTCACTTTTTGGTAATAATAAAGACATGATAAATGAAAAAATCATAAAAACAAAAAAATATCCTTTTGAAAGTATCGGCCTTGCCTCTTTTCTTGTATCAATTAGCATGATAACAAATAAAAATAATACAGTTGTAGCTCCTGCATAAATAATTGCCAATGCAATTGCAAAAAATTCAAATGAAAAATATAACAGTATAGCTGCTGTTAAACAGTACATAGCAATTAAAAATAATATACCATGAACTGGTTTATGGGCAGCAACAGCACAAGACGCAACTCAAATATTAAATAATACAAATAATAATAAAATTGTGCTAACCATTTAAGTAAGCTATAGAATCAAATTCAACTGTAGAATATAACCTGAAATAACCTACCGCTAATGATAAAATAACTGCGGCATCTGCTGCTGCTAGACCTAATAAAACAAAAGCTCCTATATAACATCCGGAAACTAAAAGTAATATTGTAGAACCTAACAATGAAATTTCAGAAGCTATTGTCATTCTAATTAGATTTTGACCACTACTTACAACCAAACCTCATCAGCCTAAAGTAATAAAAGCTAATGCAAGAAAATTTAATAACATATTATTTGAATGATAAAAGACCCTCCTTGTATTCATAAAAATACCCTGCTGTTAATATAAATAGAAATAGTAACATAACAGATAAATTTGAATATGTATAAGGAAGAACAATTCATGGAATTAAAAATAAAACTTCCAAATCAAAAACAAGGAAAAGTACTGCTATTAAATAAAACTTTATGTCAAATAGTGTATGTGCTTCCCCAAAAGGCTCAAAACCACATTCGTATGCAGTATGACGTTCAGGATCACGCAATCTATAAGAGACAATGTAAGAAATAATTAACAGAGCAAATACTATAAAAAGTGATACGAAAAAAGATGTCACGAAAGTATTAAATGAAAAATTTAAAGAATAATTTTTTAAAGAAATATGCATATTTATCAAATTAAATATAATTTGGGTCGCTAACGGGATTCGAACCCGTAGCCTTTCGATCCACAGTCGAACACTCTACCGTTGAGCCATAGCGACCCAAATTATATTTGTATATAATTACTGCCTACGGGAATTGAACCCGTCTTTCCACCGTGAAAGGGTGATGTCCTGGCCAATAGACGAAGGCAGCAAATATATACGTTTGTATACTTATATATAATGTTATTTAAAATACTATAATATATATATATATATTATGTTAACCGAATAATATTATGAATGCCATCATTAAACCAAAAAGACCCATTGCTTCAACAAGAGCGAAACCTAAGATTGCATAAGTCATAAATGATTTTAATAAATATGGATTACGAGCAATAGAAATAATTAGAGCTGCAAAAACAGATCCAATACCGATACCAGCACCTATAAGAGAAATAGTAGCACAACCTGCACCAACATAACGTAGTCCTTCAACCATCATTTATATGATGGATGAGGGACTACTCCTAAGCTTACACGTTAAATTTTTAATCAATGATATATATATATATATATATTAGATAAATTATATCTTCTATCGGTCCACTTCACCGAAAACTATATCTTGTGTACCAATAATAGCAACTACATCAGCTAATAAAGACCCTAGAGCCATATATTTTATTCCTTGTAAATGATAGAACGATGGACTTCTTAATCTAGCTCTATAAGGTTTTGATGAGCCATCCGACGATATATAAACTGAGAATTCCCCTTTAGGTGCTTCTATAGAAGAGGAAGCTTGACCTGCAGGAACTATAAATCCTTCTGAAAATAACTTAAAGTGATGTATCAAAGCTTCCATTGATTGCCTGGATTCAGATCTCGATGAAGGTATTAATTTATAATCTGAAATCTTTACTGGTCCAGATGGTATGTTTTCTAAACATCTTTGTATAATTGATACTGATTGCCTCATTTCTTGAATCCTTATTAAATATCTACCGTAACAATCACCGTAGGAAGATGTTGGTATAGAAAAAGGTATTTTAGTATAAATTTCATATGGCTGAGTTTTTCTTAAATCTATTGGTACACCAGAACCTCTTAACATAGGTCCACTAAAAGCTCAATTTATAGCATGATTATACTCTACTACTCCAACATTTATAAGTCTTTGTTTTCAAGCTCTACTATCTGTTAAAAGCTCTTCTATTTCATCTAATCTATGTGGGAATTGTTTGGAAAAATCATATATAGAATGTAATAAACCTTGTGGAACATCTGCGGATAGACCAAATGGTCTAAAATAGTTCGCATGCATTCTGGCCCCACTTACGCGTTCATAAAATTCCATAATTTTTTCTCGTTCTTCAAAACCTCACAAAAATGGTGTCAAAGCACCAACATCCATAGCATGCGTAGTTACAGCCATTAAATGGTTAAGTATTCTAGTTAATTCTGAAAAAATCACTCTTATATATTGTGCTCTAAGTGGAATTGATCTTTTTAACAATTTCTCAATAGGTAAAACAAATCCATGCTCCATAATCATCATTGATACATAATCTAATCTATCCATGTATGGTACAGATTGCAAATATGTTTTATGTTCCATTAACTTTTCAGTACCGCGATGTAATAAACCAATATGAGGATCTACTCCTGCAACACGTTCACCTACTAAATCTATAACTAGTCTTAAAACACCGTGTGCGGCTGGATGTTGTGGCCCAAAATTTATAGTATAATTTAAAAGATTAAAATTTTTTTCCATCATATAATTTAAAAATTTGAGTGGAGAGGGATTCGAACCCACGGTGTTTATCTACTAGATTTACAGTCTAGCCCCTTCGGCCGCTCGGGCATCCACTCATGACAGTTTTATATTTATATAATTTTTATAATTACATTGCTTATTAGTCTTACTTTGCTAAACACATCACTGTGTGTACACAAATAACCTATAAATGTAATAGTCTATTACAAGCAAATAGTATTTTAAAGTATTAGTTCTCAACTTAATTTGATTTCAGTAATTACTAAAACTCAACGCAGCTAACCAACAATACAAAAACTAAATGTAATTGGAATACAGTAGGTTGATGCTATCCATTCCTCTCGTACTAGGCATGAATTCTTTAAACACTTAAATCTTACAGTAGATAGGGGCCGAACTGATTCACATCGTTCTAAACCCAGCTCACGTACCGCTTTAATCGGAGAACAGCCGAACCCTTGGGACCCCCTTTAGCCCCAGGTTTGCGATGAGCCGACATCGAGGTGCCAAACATCCCCATCGATATAATCTCTAAAGGGATATCAGCCTGTTAGCCCTAGCGTACCTTTTATCCGTTGAGCGATGGACTTTCCACTCAGTTCCATCGGGTCACTACAACCAACGTTAATTACTGTTTGATTGGTAAATCTCACAGTTAAGCTATTTTATGCTGTTACACTCAATGAACTCCATATAGAAGATCTGAAATAGCCTTTGTACACTTTCGTTACTCTTTTGAAAGCAACCGCCCCAGTTAAACTACCAACTCTGCACTGTTGCAGTATTTTTCAAAGCTAAGAATTAAAAATACAAAAAGGGTGGTATCGCACTGGTGTTAAAACTCCCACCTATGCTGCACAATTAGTCTTTAATTCAATACAGAGTTATAGTAAAGGTGCATAGGGTCTTTCCGTCTAGCTGTAAGTACTCCGCATCTGCACGGAGATTTCAATTTCACTGAGCAAATACTGGAGACAGTGGGAAAGTCGTTACGTGATTCGGGCAAGGACTACAATTAATAGCCAAGGAATTTCGCTACCTTAGGACCGTCAGAGTTACAGCCGCTATTTACTACGGATTATACTTGATGCCGTTAAACACCTCATTTTATGTCGTAGCATTGAGCACACGTCGAACTTAATACGTCATTTCATAATTTGGCAAAGTCCTGTGTTTTTAATAAACAGTCGCTATCCCCCTGTTCATGTCCCCTTAAATAATTAAGGGCCCCCACATTCCAAAGTTACGGGGTAAATTTGCCTAGTTCCTTCAGTTATTTTTAACTCAAACGCCTAGATATTATTATACCAGCTTACCTGTGGTGGTTTTAGTACGGTTTAAAAATAAAAATTGTTTTCCTGTGCCTTAACAAAAATACTTACTAAAGTCATAAAATAAATATTTCTATAAAGACCAAAAATTTTTGTCTCGTCATTATACGTTTTCACGTTTCATTTAGAGGCCGAATAATTCTACGTGGCTTAACAGTGCGTAGAAAACCTAAAGCTTTCGGCGACAATAATTATGATATTGTTTTTCGTTACTCATACTAATATATGCTATATCCATATAGATATGTTCTGCTACCAAATACAATAAATTGTATTTTTAGTAATTCGGTATTACCATAAAACTCGTTACATTTTCGGCAAAATTCTCCGGCATAGCGCGAACTGAGCTTTAACGCATTCTTTATTGGATGGCAGCTTCTGAGCCTACCAGTTTTTATACAAACTCCTGAAGAGATATTAACCTTTAACTTACGGTAAATTTTAAGACCTTATTTACTAATCTGGGCTGTTTCCCTTTGGACGTTGGACCTTAGCGCTCAACGTCTGACTGCCAATAATATTTGGAGTTCCATTATAGGATAAAACACTTTACGGGCGTTTATCTTTATCTTTTAAATACTAAAATGAAGTGCTCTACCATCAGTTATTGACGCCCTACACATATAGGTTTCGCAGAAAACCAGCTATCACCAAGTTCGGTTAGCTTTTCACTCCCAGTCATAGGTCGTCCCAAAACCTTGCAACGTTTACGGGTTCGGTCCTTCAATGGTATGGAGGCCACCTTCGACCTGCCTACAACTAGATCACTTGGCTTCGGGTTTAACTTCAGTAACTCCTATAAATTATTTACGCCTACATGTATTCATTTAAGCTCGCTACAAAAGTTAACTCATTAGTCCATTATGCAAAAGGTACAAACCTTTACGTAAATTGATTTTATTAGTGTAATAATTTCATGTTTTTTCAAGCCTATAAAAAGCACTATTTCACCTTTCCCTCACGGTACATAGTTCACTATCGGTTTATTATTAATATTTAGCCTTAGAAGGTGGTTCTCCCATTTTCAAGCAAAATAACCATCTATTGCTTTACTTTTATAATCATTTTCTTGCTATTACATAAACTAATAGTTTATATAATGTAGAATTTAAAATGTTTTTTAGGCTTACCCAATTTCGCTCACCACTACTAACGGGATCTCTTTTGATTTTTATTCCTATGGTTATTAAGATGTTTCACTTCACCATGTAATTTTATAGCTGTAACAGCTAAATACAGTTTCCTGATTGAAATTGATATATGATTTTACTATCAAGTACATATATCTTATTGTTTTAACATTCAAAATAATAACCTAGAAGTCCGTATAACACTAAATATAATTAATTGTGGAGACTATGGGGATCGAACCCATGACCTTTTGCTTGCAAAGCAGATGCTCTACCAACTGAGCTAAGCCCCCATAAATATACTTTTGCCTAGGAGTGGAATCGAACCACCGGCCTCTTGATTTTCAATCAAGCGCTCTCCCGACTGAGCTACCCAGGCTTTATACTATTATAGGTTTTTCGAAAAATTTCTATAAACCTTATTATTGGTACTCAAACGGCCAATTTAAATATTTTGAGAGTGCTGGGAATTGAACCCAGGACCTTAGGGTTAAAAGCCCTCTGCTCTACCAACTGAGCTACACTCCCAGCTTGGGGGAGAAGGGGATCGAACCCATGATTCCAGTTTTGAAGACTGATGTTTTACCTCTAAACTACTCCCCCTATGCCACCCCAAGCTGGACTCGAACCAGCAACCTTATGATTAACAGTCATACGCTCTAGCCAGTTGAGCTATTGAGGTTTAAAATATTTATATTATATCTATACAAGAATTTGTATTTATTTTTTAATACTCGTGTTTAAACAGAATATTATATTTACAATGTTTTTATGTTGGGATAGAGGGATTCGAACCCACGGTCCTAGAGTCAAAGTCTATCGCCTTACCACTTGGCTATACCCCATACCTCCGGAAGGACTTGAACCCACGACCTTCGAATCCGTAGTTCGACGCTCTACCAACTGAGCTACGGAGGCTACTTAAAATAATATATATATATATTATTTTAAGTAAATTATGTCTTTAATAAATGTCTTTCTACTATATTGAATACTGTTCTACCAAACAGTAAAGAAGATTGAGATATAGCTGAATAGTAAATATCGAACATACCAGAACGTTTAAAAAATAATTTTAATGTAAATGGATATTTTATATTATAACATGCAAAATATGTACCTACAATTACTATTAATATTGGTATATTTTTTATAATTAAAGGAATAAATTCTACATTTATAGACGAATCTAACACTGTAAATAAAACTAAATCTCTTGATAAATATCCTGAAAAAATTGACGCTACGGATAATGTTGTTAGAACAAATAATTCAATACTTGTTAGTGAATGTATATGCAAAATTGATAAAAAAAATGATTTTGTACTACCTAAAAACACTCTCCTTATATTGTTAATAGAATAATAAACCGTAAAAATTGCAGCAACTGCTAAAATTATATAAAAAAATGAACCGAAAATGTAACTTGATTCTATTATAAAATCTTTTGAATAATATCCAGAAAGGAATGGTATCCCCATCAAAGACAATGAACCTATTAAAAAACTAATATAAGTTAATGGAGAAATAGAAATAAAAGCACCTAACCTTCTAGTATCTTGTTCATTTGATATCACATGTATTATTACACCTGCACTTAAAAATAACAATGCTTTGAAAAAGGCATGTGTATACAAATGAAAAATCGCAGCAGCATATTCGTTCAGACCGCAGGAAGCAAACATGTAACCTAATTGACTACAAGTTGAATATGCTATTACTTTTTTTATATCTTTTTGAAAAGCGCCAATTGCAGCAGCTAATAAAGCAGTAATTGATCCAATTATTATTATAATCAATGAAATATTAGAACTTAAATTAAATATAACTGCTAGTCTTATTATAAGGAATACACCAGCTGTAACCATTGTAGCAGCATGAATTAAAGCAGATACTGGTGTTGGACCTTCCATAGCGTCTGGTAATCATGTTTGTAGACCTAATTGAGCAGATTTTGCTATAGCTGCTATCAAAAAAAATATAGGCACTAAGGAATTAAATGAAAATAAATAATAAGAAAATAACACTTCGAAAACAGTTGAATGTGTATCATTTGCAACTAAACAAATTGCTGCTAAGAAACAAACATCGCCTATCCTATTTACAACCATTGCTTTTACAGCTGATTTGGAAGCATTTGCTCTTGTTGACCAAAAACTTATCAATAAAAAAGAACAAATTCCTACACCCTCTCATCCTAAAAATAATACTACTAATGACGAAGATTGTATAAGTATTACCATAAAACATGTAAATAGTGACAAAAATCCCATAAATTTAGATAAAAGAGGATCAGTTGACATATAATTTATTGAATAACAATGTACCAAAGCAGATACTCCTGTTACAGCTATTAACATAATGGATGTTAATATATCTAATCTAAAATCTCATTCAACTAATAAATATGTTCAATCTGAAAATCATTTTGAAGCTGAAAAAAATGCTTCAAATCCATTGTAAGTAAATTGTATAGAATAAAATGATATAGCTACAGCTATAGCTGATGCAAAGCAAGTTAAAAAACCTGCAAAAATAGTTCTTGATTTTAAATTATAATTCGGTTGCATAATAGAAATTAATGCTGCTAATAACAATATAGGTACTAGTAAAAATGATATAGACATAACTTATACTTATATATATACTCTATACAAGAATATATAAATATATTTTATTATATAATAATTAACCCATGTTGTCAAGACTTAACAAATCCTCTCATGTTATTATATCAAAATTTCTGTATTTAGCTGATTCTTGTAAATGCATCATAAGTTTAAATCATCTTTCTTCATAAAATACTGATACGTGTCTAATTGGATTAATAATAGGACCATAGTTCACGTCTACTAAATAAGAATCTGGGTAATTAGATAGTACTATACTAGGAGTTATACCTAATATTATCATTAATAATAAAGGCAATATTAATGATTCTAGTTCACCTTCTCTTATTTGTTCAATATTTTTTTTGTTCTCAGAAGGTATACCACTACTTATAAATATTAGCATTTTAAAAGAATAAACCACAGATATAAACAACGGTAATAATAATATAGTACCTAAAAT
>Ga0182737_1002799_pt1 | contig 13676 bp, 11 predicted proteins | sample eDN5th30CBELigOP_FD_128878 | JGI IMG/M metagenome (GOLD analysis project Ga0182737, IMG submission 128878) | Enriched Organic Plus compost microbial communities from Emeryville, California, USA - eDNA 5th pass 30_C BE-Lig OP (version 2) (version 2) ... | reverse complement strand
GCGCCGGCCGGCGGCTGCGTGCTGTCGCTGTGCTGCGACTACCGGGTAATGGCGCGCTCGCCCGATCCGGCCAGGCCGTTCGCGATCGGCATGAACGAGACCCAGGTCGGCCTGCACGTGCCCGACGGCGCGCAGCAGCTGATGCGGCGCGTGGTCGGCCAGCATCGCGCCGAACGCCTGCTGGTCGCCGGCGCCATGGTCCCGGACGAGGAAGCGCTGCGCATCGGCCTGGTCGACGAGCTGGTCGAGGTCGAACAGGTGGTGCCGCGCGCGATCGCCTGGCTGGAGCCGCTGCTGCGCCTGCCGCGTTCGCCGATGCTGCAGACCCGCGCGCTGGCCCGCGCCGACCTGGTGGCGGCGCTGGCGCCGGAAAACCTGCACCTGGACCGGTTCGCCGACGACTGGTACGAGCCGGACACCCAGGCCGGCCTGCGCGCACTGCTGGCGAAGCTCGGCAAGAAGGCCTGAACTCAGGCCGGCCACGGCTCCAGGTGCTCCGCCAGCACCTGGGCCAGCCAGTCCATCACCTCGCGCACGCGCCACGGCATGTGCCGCTGCGGTGGATACAGCAGGCTGACCGGCATCGGCGCGGCCGGCAGCTCCGGCAGCACCTCGACCAGGCGACCGTCCGCCAGCGCCTCGCGCACGGCGAAGCGCGGCAGCTGGACGATGCCCAGGCCGGCCAGCGCGGCGCCCAGGTAGGCCTCGCCGCCGTCGACCGTGATCCCGCCCGGCATCTCCAGGCTGGCGTAACCGCCATCGGGCAGCGGGTACTCGAAGCCTTCCGGCTTCTGCCCGAACGCCAGCGCGAAGTGCACGAGCCGGTGGGAAGCCAGGTCCTCCAGCGTGCGCGGGATGCCGTGGCGCTCCAGATAGGCCGGGCTGGCGCAGGTGGCCAGCGCCGCCAGGCCCAGCCGCCGCGCGACCAGGCCGGGATCGGCCACGTCGCCGGTGCGCACCACGCAGTCGTAGCCTTCGCGCACCACGTCCACGCGACGCTCGCCGGCGCCCAGTTCGATCTGCAGGCCCGGATGCGCATCCAGGAAGGCGCCCAGACGCGGCAGCACCAGCTGCCGGGCCATGCCGCTGGCCATGCCGATGCGGACGCGGCCGCTGAGCTGCTGCGGCTCGCGGCGGAACATCGAGTGCAGTTCCTCGGCCTCGCCTAGGAAGTCGCGGCAGCGCTCGAGGAACACCGCGCCGTCGGCGGTCAGCTGCACCCGCCGCGTGGTGCGGTGGAACAGCTGGGTGCCCAGCGAAGCCTCCAGCCGGCGTACCGCGGTGGAAACGCTGGCCTTGGGCAGGCCGAGGCTGTCGGCGGCGCGGGTGAAACCGCCCAGTCCGGCCACGCGCAGGAAGATGCGGTAGTGCTCCAGCAGGTCCACTGTTCGCAGTTCCCGAACAAAGAAATCAGTTCTGGCGAGTTTATCAGCCCACCTGCGATCAATAGCCTCCTGCGTGTCCCCTCCCGACCGGAGCAACACCATGGCTGACACGCCCTCCCCCATCACCCTCATCACCGGCGGCAGCCGCGGCCTCGGCCGCAACGCCGCCCTGCACCTCGGCCGCGCCGGCCACGACCTGATCCTGACCTACCGCAGCAACCAGGGCGAGGCCGAAGCCACCGCCACCGAGCTGCAGGCGCCTGGCCGCCGGTTCGCCGTGCTGCCCCTCGACGTGGGCGACAGCGCCAGCTTCCCCGCCTTCGCCGGGCGGGTGCGCGAAGTGCTGGCCGGGTGGCACCGGCAGAGCTTCGACCATCTGGTCAACAACGCCGGCATCGGCCTGCACGTACCCTTCGCCAAGACCACCGCGGCACAGCTGGACGAGATGTACCGGATCCACTTCAAGGGTCCGTACCTGCTGACCCAGGCCCTGCTGCCGCTGATCGCCGACGGCGGCCGCATCCTCAACGTGTCCAGCGGCCTGACCCGCTTCAGCGTGCCGGGTTCGTCGGCCTATGCGGCGATGAAGGGCGCGATCGAAGTGCTGACCCGCTACCAGGCGCGCGAACTCGGCGAGCGACGGATCAGCGTCAACACCCTGGCCCCGGGCGCGATCGAGACCGATTTCAGCGGCGGCATGGTGCGCGACAACCCGGAGGTCAACGCCTGGATCGCCAGCCAGACCGCACTGGGCCGCGTCGGCCTGCCCGATGACATCGGCGGCGTCGTGGCGGCGCTGCTTTCGCCGGGCACGCACTGGATCAACGCCCAGCGCATCGAAGCGTCAGGCGGCATGTTCGTCTGAGTGTCCTGCGATCCGGCGGGCTGCGGCCCGTCGGGTCGGGTCACGCGTCGCCGCGCGCGACCGGTCGCGTGGGATCGGCGATCCAGCCGCTCCAGGAGCCGGCGTAGACCTTCGCGCCAGCGAGCCCGGCGTGTTCCATCGCCAGCAGCAGGTGGCAGGCGGTGACGCCGGAACCGCACATCAGCACGGCCTCGCCCGGCGCGCGTCCGTGCAGCAGGGGTTCCAGTTCCGCGCGCAGCTCGGCCGGCGGACGGAAGCGCCCGTCGCGCAGGTTCAGCGCGAACGGACGGTTGAGCGCACCGGGCACGTGGCCGGCGACCGGATCGATCGGCTCGACTTCGCCACGGAAACGTTCGCCACCGCGGGCGTCGAGCAGCCAGCCCGGTGCTTCGCCCAGGCGGGCCAGCACGTCTTCGGCGGCGGCAATGCGCGAGCGGTCGAAACCGGACGATGGGTACGGCGGCAACGGCGATGGCGCGGCGGCTTCGGCCGTCACCGGCAGGCCCGCGGCCTGCCATACCGCGAAACCGCCATCGAGCACCGCCACGTTCGCGTGCCCCAGCAGCTTCAGCAGCCACCAGGCGCGCGCGGCGGCCATGCTGCCGTCGCCGGCGTCGTAGACGACCACCTGGTGGTCCGGGCCGATGCCCCACTCGCCGACGCGTCTGGCGAAATCACCGGCGTCCGGCAGCGGGTGGCGGCCCTGGCCGGCCACCGCGTGGTCGGAGAGATCCCGGTCGAGGTCGGCATGCACCGCACCGGGCAGGTGCGAGGCTTCCCATGCGGCGCGACCGGCGGCCGGGGCGGTCAGCACCGCGCGCGCGTCGAGCAGGCGCAGGGCCGGATCGCCGAGTGCCGCCGCCAGCTGTTCCACGGTTACCAGGGTCCGCCAGGGACCGTGCGTGCCGTCGCTCATGCGCCTTCCTCCAGCCGCCGCCGCAGGTTGTAAAGGATCGCCGCCGTCGCGCCCCAGATGCGCTGGTCCGGCCAGTCGTACTCGAGCACGCTGCGCCGGCGGCCGCTGTATTCCATCTCCACCTGGCGCAGGTTCGAGGACGCCATCAGGTAGTCGAACGGTACCTCGAACACTTCCGCCACCTCGTCCGGATGCGGACGCGCGACGTAGGCCGGATCGACCGCCGCCACCACCGGAGTGACGCGGAACCCGCTGATGGTCAGGAACGGATCGAGGTAGCCCAGCGGCACCACCTGCTCCGGTTCCAGCGCGATCTCCTCGTGGCTTTCGCGCAACGCCGCACCAAGCACGCCGGCGTCGTCCGGTTCGACCCGGCCGCCAGGGAAACTCACCTGGCCGCCGTGGTGGCGCAGCGCATCGGTGCGGCGGGTCAGCAGCACCTGGGTGCCGCGGTCCTCGCGTGGCACCAGGCCCACCAGCACCGCGGCCTCGGCCAGCGCGGAAGCCGGCGGCAGCAGGTCGTCCAGTTCGCGGCGGTTCCAGCCGTCGCCGGCCGGCGGATGGCGCAGCGGATACAGTGCGGTGCGCAGGCGTTCGCGCCGCGGCAGCAGTTCGAGGAACGGATGGCGCTCGCGGCCGCGGTCGGGAAGCACGGTGTCCATCAGCAGGCGCCGCTCGCCGTCGTGCATGCGCGACCACGCGGCGATCTCCTCGCCGGTGCGCAGGCAACCGCCGCACAGCCCATCCTCGCCGATGCGGCAGATCCGCACGCACGGGCTGGCCGGCGACGGCCTGTCGATCTGGATGGGTGGGAAGTCGAACGGAAGCACGGACGCACGCACATGGTTCGGGCAAGCCTAGCGCGGAACGCGCCCGGCAGAAACGACTGCGCCGGCCACTGGGCCGGCGCAATCGGGACAAGGCTGGATCGGTGGCTTACTTGACCGAGACCAGCTTGATCTCGAACACCACGGCCACGTTCGGCGGGAACGGGGTGCGCGGGTCGGCGCCGTAGGCCTTGTCCGGCGGCAGCGCCACTTCCCACTTGGCGCCGGTCGGCATCTGCAGCAGCACCTCGCGCATCGCGGCCATCTCGACCTCGCTGACCTTGATGCTCGGGATGTCCTGCGCCGGGCGCGCCTGCTCCGGGCGCTGGCCGAACGGGAACGGACCGGCGACCTGCAGGGCCACGGTGCTGGCCTGGGTCGGCTTGGCGCCGCTGCCGGCCTCGATCACCTTGTAGGCGACGCCGCTGGGCAGGGTCTTGACGCCCGCCTGGCCCTTGAAGCCGGCGATGAACTGGTCGGACTTGGTCTTGTTCTCGGCCGCGACCTTGTCGTACTGGGCCTTGGCCTGCTGGGCGCGGGCCTGCTCGCGCTTCTGGAACGCTTCCAGCGCCGGCTTGAGCTGCTCGGCGGTGATGGCCGGCTGCTTCTTCGCCAGCGCATCCTGCAGGCCCTTGACCACGGAGTTCACGTCGAGCTGCTCGCCGCGATCCTGCAGTTCTGCCAGGTTGTTGCCGTAGTCGTAGCCGAAGTAGTAGCTCAGCTTGCCCTTCTCGGACGTGGTGTCCTGGGCGAGGGCACTGCCAGCCAGGGCCAGGGCGGCAACGGCGACAGCGATCGGACGCAACTTCATCTAGATCTTCTCCGGAAGGGTGGCGCCGGGACGGGGCCCCGGCAGTATCGGACGCGCTAGGATAGCGGCCGCACAGGCGGCCCGCCACACAGCGGGCAAGGCCTTCGGACCGGCGGTCGGGCCACAAGTTCCCGCCCGCCCCCACCTTCACACAGGAGCCCTGCATGACGGCCAGCCCCGTCCTCAGCCGCGACGCCGACGGCGTCCGCACCATCACCGTCGACCGCCCGGAAAAGCTGAACGCCCTGAACCGGGCGACGCTGGAGGCGCTGGACGCCGCGTTCGCGGCGGCTGCGTCGGATCCCGGGGTGCGCGTGGTGGTGCTGACGGGCAGCGGCTCCAAGGCCTTCGTCGCCGGCGCCGACATCGCCGAGATGAACGGGCTGACCGCGATCGAGGGCCGCGAGTTTTCCCTGCTGGGGCAGAAGCTCATGCGCCGCATCGAGACCCTGCCCAAGCCGGTCATCGCAATGGTGAACGGATACGCACTGGGCGGTGGCATGGAACTGGCGATGGCCTGCCACCTGCGCATCGCCGCCGACACCGCCAGGCTCGGCCAGCCGGAAGTGAACCTGGGCCTGATCCCCGGCTTCGGCGGCACCCAGCGCCTGCTGCGCCTGGCCGGCCGCGCCGCCGCGCTGGAGCTGTGCCTGGTCGGCGTGCCGGTCGATGCGGCGCGCGCCCTGCAGCTGGGCCTGGTCAATCGCGTCGTGCCGGCCGCCGAGCTCGAGGCGGAAACGATGAAGCTGGCCGCGCAGCTGGCCGCGTCCGCGCCGCTGGCGCTGCGCGGCGTGCTCGACGCGGTCGTGCACGGCGGCGAATGCGGGCTGGAGGAAGGCCTGCAGTTCGAGAGCGCGCAGTTCGCCCTGCTGTTCGCCAGCGAGGACATGCGCGAAGGCACCGGCGCCTTCCTCGAGAAGCGCAAGCCGCAGTTCCGCAACCGTTGAGCCATGGTGCCGCCTTCCCCGCCCACCGATGGCGCGTTGCGCGAACGCCTGCTGGCGGCGCTGGCCGCCGGCGACGTCGATGCGGCACTGCAGGCCGGGCTGATGGACTACGCCGCCAGCGATGTGGACGACGCGCCGATCCACGCCGCGCAGCAGCGCCTGCGCACGGCCTGGGCGGCGCGCGAACGTTATCGCGCGCGCGCCGGACGGCTGGAACGACGGGCGCTGGAACGGGCCGCGCGTCGCGCCCAGGCCGCGGCGCCTGCGCTCCCCGAAGCGCCGGTTGCGGAGGCGCCGGTTGCCGCGCGTCCAGCGCCGTCACTGCCGCCGGCGGCGGCAGCCGCGCTGGCCCGGGCGAAGGCACGCGCCGCGGGGCGTACATCTTGATGGCCCCCACCGCAACGCGCCGCGGCGCGGCGAAAAATGCGTCCAGGACGAAGCCGGCGAAGAAGGCCGTGACGAAGGCGGTAGCCAAGGCCGTCGCCAAGGCGCGCCCCGCGGCGAAGACCGCCGCGACCCGCCGTCCGCGCCTGATGGACGCGGCCTCGATCCAGGAAATGTTCGAGCGCCTGCGCGAGCTCAATCCGCACCCGACCACCGAACTCGAATACTCGACGCCGTTCGAACTGCTGGTGGCGGTGATCCTGTCCGCGCAGGCCACCGACGTGGGCGTCAACAAGGCCACCCGCCGCCTCTACCCGGTCGCCAACACCCCGCAGGCGATCCTCGACCTCGGCGAGGACGGGCTGAAGCAGTACATCTCCACCATCGGCCTGTTCAACGCCAAGGCGAAGAACGTCATCGCCACCTGCCGGATCCTCGTCGAGCAGCACAGCGGCGAAGTGCCGCGCGACCGCGCCGCGCTGGAAGCGCTGCCGGGGGTGGGCCGCAAGACCGCCAACGTCGTGCTCAACACCGCCTTCGGCGAACCGACGATGGCGGTGGACACGCACATCTTCCGCGTCTCCAACCGCACCGGCCTGGCGCCGGGCAAGGACGTGCGCGCGGTCGAGGATTCGCTGCTGCGCCGCGTGCCGGCGGAATTCCTGCAGGACGCGCACCACTGGCTGATCCTGCACGGCCGCTACGTGTGCAAGGCGCGCAGGCCGGACTGCCCCCGGTGCGTGATCCGCGACCTGTGCCTGTTCCCGGACAAGACCCCGGGCACGGTGGAGGCCTGAAACGGAAGGAGGCCGCTCGCGCGGCCTCCCCGAAGCCGGTTTCCGCAGGGGAAACCTGACTGTCGATCCGCTTACTGCCCGTCGCGGTCGCGGAACGGCTTGCGCGGGAAGCGCTCCTCGCGGTTGGCCGCATGCCAGGCGAACGAGGCGATGATCGCCGCCGCCTGCTTGAGGTCGTCCGGCACCACGTGGTCGTAGGTGTCCAGGTGGGTGTGGTGGACGCGGCTCATGTAGTCGGCCGGGTCCTGCACGAACTGGAAGCCCGGCAGGCCGACGCGGTCGAAGGCGATGTGGTCGGTGCTGCCGGTGTTGCGCACGGTCACGATCTCCGCGCCGAGGTCGCGGAACGGCTCCAGCCAGGCCTTGAACAGCGGCACCGCGGCGTGGTTCTCCTGCGCGTAGATGCCGCGGATGCGGCCGGTGCCGTTGTCGAAGTTGAAGTAGGTGGAGAAGCGCTCGTAACCGGCCTTGCGCTGCAGCGGGCCGGTACCGCGCTGGAACGCGCGCGGCAGCGCCTTCTGTTCCGGATCGGCCGGTTCCGGCCAGTCGGCCAGGTATCTGGCCACGTAGCCGGAAGAACCGTGCAGGCCCTGCTCCTCGCCGCCCCACAGCGCCAGGCGGATGGTGCGCTTCGGCTTCGCGCCGATCGCCTTGAGGATGCGCATCGCCTCCATCATCACCACCACGCCGGCGCCGTTGTCGCTGGCGCCGGTGCCGGTATGCCAGGAATCCAGGTGCGCACCGATGACGACCATCTCGCCGGCCTTCGACGAGCCCGTCAGGTCGGCGAACACGTTCGTCGCGGCCAGGTCTTCCTCGCTGGTGAAATCGGCATCGACGTCCAGGCGCAGGCGCACCTCCTGCTTGCGCTCCACGGCGCGCACCAGCTGGTTGTAGTGCTCGGCGGCGACGACCAGGTCGGTCACGCCCACCGGCTCGCCGGCCTTGCGCGCGCCCCCGGCGGTGACGCGCAGGATGCCGTTGTCGCGCGAACTCAGCGACAGCGTCGCCAGCACGCCCTCCTCCTCGAGAAAGGTATTGAGTTCGCGGGTGAAGGCCTGGCGCTTGCGGTATTCCGCGAGGCGCTTCTCCTGTTCCTCCGGGCCGTTGTCCGCCGGGATCGGGAAGGTCTGCAGCTCGCCCAGGCCCTGCTCGTCATGGCGGCGGAAATCCGGCTTGTCCGACGGCTTGTATTCGCGCGCGTCCTCCAGCAGCACGATCTTCCCGCGCAGCGTGCCCCTGGCCTTCTCCAGGTCCTCGCTGGTCTTGAGCGTGGCCTTGGCCACCTCGCCCTCGACCGGGCCGCGGGTGCCGGGGGTCCAGGCCTTCGGCGCCGCATGGATCGGCATCTGCCGCGGCGCCAGCATCTCCACCCGCGAGCTGCGGTATTCCCAGCCGCGGCCGAACGCCGGATCGAACACTTCCTCGTGCACGTTGGCGAGGCCGTAGCCCTGCAGCTTGCCGCGCGCCCACGCGGTCGAGCGCGCATAGGCCGGCGAAACGGTCAGGCGCGGCCCGACGGTCTCGGTCAGTTCCCGGAGGTTGGCCGCCACCTGCGACCGGGCGAAGGCTTCCTGGCGGATCCGGGACACCATGTCCAGGTCGACCTTCTCCTCCGCCCCTGCATCCGCCATCCCCACGGCGGACAGCAGTCCCGCCAGCACCACGCCACGCAACACACCTGCCACTCGGTTTCCCCTTTCAGAACATGGCAACCCCATGCCGGCCGGGATGGCCGGATGGAAGCGCCCACGAGAAGGCCGCCTGCGTTCCCGCGCATCCGCGGGAAGCCACGGCGGCCAAGCCCCTATCCTAAGCGTTGCCGCGCGTCCTGCGCGCACGACCTTGGGATACATCTGGATCCCGGGCACTCCAGAGGCCCCCTTGCCGGCACGACAGGCACCGTCCTGCCGTGCCGGCTGGGCGCGGTCCCGCTCAGCCCGCCACTTCCGCCTCGCGTGGCGGGTGGCTGGAACGGTGGCGGAAGCGCCGCGCGAACCACTCGCCCAGGTCGTCCAGCAACGTATAGGCGGCCGGGATCACGATCAGGCTCAGCAGGGTCGAGGTGATCAGGCCGCCGATCACCGCGATCGCCATCGGCGCGCGGAAGCTGGAATCGCCGGACAGCCCCAGCGCGATCGGCATCATGCCGGCGCCCATCGCCAGGGTGGTCATGATGATCGGGCGTGCACGCTTGCGGCAGGCGTCGACCAGCGCGTCATGCTGGCTCATGCCCTGCTCGTCCTCGGCGATCACCGCGTAGTCCACCAGCAGGATCGAGTTCTTGGTGGCGATGCCGATCAGCATCAGCAGGCCGATGAGGGCCGGCAGCGACAGCATGTTCTGGGTCAGCAGCAGCGCGCCGAAGGCGCCGCCGGCGCACAGCGGCACCGCCACCAGGATGGTCAGCGGCATCAGCGCGTGGTTGAACAGCAGCAGCAGGACCATGTAGATGCAGACGATGCCGGCCACCATCGCCAGCAGGAAGCCGACGAACAGCTCGACGAACACCTCCGCGTCGCCGGCATTGAGGAAACCCACGCCCGGCGGCAGGTTCTGCACGCTGGGCAGGCCCTGCACCGCCTCCATCACCTCGCCGAGCGGGCGCCCGCTCAGCTCGGCGGTCAGGGTGACGTTGCGCTGGCGCTGGTAGCGCGAGATCTGCGAGGGGCCGCTGCCCGTGCCGATGTCGGCCACCGCCGCCAGCGGCACCGGGCCATTGCGTCCGCTGACCCGCAGCTGGCTGATCAGCGCCGGGTTCTCGAGCACGGATTCGGCGAAACCGACCCGGATCGGGATCTGCCGGTCCGGCAGGTTGAGCTTGGCCATGCGCTGGACGTAGTCGCCGGCCGTGGCGATGCGCGCGGCCTCTGCGATGTCGGCGGTGGACACGCCCAGGTCGGCGGCGCGCGCCGGGTCCGGGACGATCTGGATTTCCGGGCGCAGCAGCGAGGCCGAGGAGGTCACGCTGCCCAGGCCGGGGATGGTGCGCAGGTCGCGCTCCAGGGCGAGGGCGGCGTCGTTGAGCTGGCGCGGATCGTCGCCGGACAGCACCAGCTGCATCACGTTGCCCGGCTCGGAACTGATGTAGCTCACGCGCACGCCCGGCAGGTCGGACAGGCGCCGGCGCACTTCCCGCTCCAGAGTGGTCTGGTCGCGATCGCGGTCGTCGGCCGGACCCCAGTCCAGCACCAGGGTGGCCTTGCGCGCTTCGCCGACGCTGGAGGTGCCGGGATCGCCCAGGTCGAGCACGCTGCCGACCGTGGTGTAGACCTGCCTGAGTTCCGGCATGTCCGACAGCATGGCGCGGGCGCGCTCGGCTACCTCCAGGGTCTGCTCCAGGCGCGTGCCCGGCGGCAGTTCCAGGCTCAGATTGCTGCGGCCCAGGTCCGAGGTCGGGATGAAGGTGGTCGGGATCAGCGGCACCAGCGCCAGCGAGGCGAAGAACAGGCCGGTGGCGATCCACAGCGTGCGCGCGCGGTGGCGCAGGGCGGCATCGACCCAGCCCAGGTACCAGCGCATGAGGCGCGACTCGCGTTCCTCGTGGTCGTGCGGCTTGAGCAGGTAGGCGGCCATCATCGGCGTGAGCAGGCGCGCCACCAGCAGCGAGAACAGCACGGCGGTGGCCGCGGTCCAGCCGAACTCGCGGAAGAACTTGCCGGCGATGCCGGGCATGAACGCCACCGGCACGAACACCGCCGCCAGGGTCAGCGAGGTGGCGATCACCGCGTTGCCGATCTCGCCGGCGGCCTCGCGCGCGGCCTCGACCGGCTTCTTGCCCATGCGCAGGTGGCGGACGATGTTCTCGATCTCGACGATCGCGTCGTCGACCAGGATGCCGACCACCACCGCCAGCGCCAGCAGGGTGATCATGTTGAGGCTGAAGCCCAGCCAGTGCATGACTGCGAAGGTGGGGATGATCGACAGCGGCAGCGCCACCGCCGATACCCAGGTCGCGCGCCAGTCGCGCAGGAACAGCCACACCACCAGCAGGGCCAGCAGCGCACCCTCCCACAGCATCGTCATCGACGAATCGTAGGAACGATGGGTCTCGTCGATGGCGGTGGTGACCAGGCGGAAGTCGATGCCCGGGTGTGCGGCCTTGAGCTGCTCCAGCGCGGCCTGGACGTCGGCTTCCACTTCCACCTCGCTGGACCCGCGGGTGCGCGACATCGAGAACGCCACCACCGGCACGCCGTCCAGCAGCGCGGCCTCGGTGGGATCGGCGGCGGCGTCGCGGACCCGGGCCAGCGCGGACAGCCGCACCGCGCGGCCATAGGGCAGGCTGATGCTGTACTCCTCCAGCGCGCGCGCGTCGGCCACGGTGCCGATGGTGCGGATCACCTGCTCGCTGCCGGCCTGCAGCGCGCGGCCGCCGGCGCGCTCGACCTGGATCTTGGCCAGCTGCGCGGACACGTCGCCGGCGGTGACGCCGAAGGCCTGCAGCGCGTCCGGGTCCAGGTCCACGCGCACCTGGCGGTCGACGCCGCCGACGCGGGCAACCTCGGCCACGCCGGGCACGCCGTACATGGCGCGGGTGACCTCGCGGTCGACGAACCAGCTGGCCTCGTCGGCGGTCATTCGCGGCGCGACCAGGGCGTAGGTCATCAGCGCGCCGCCGATGTCGACCTTGGAGATCACCGGTTCCTGGATGTCCTGCGGCAGGTCGGTGCGGATCCGGGTCACGGCGTCGCGGGTGTCGTCCAGCGCGGTGGCCAGGTCGGTTTCCAGCTGGAACTCGACCATGGTGGTGCTCACGCCCTCGTTGACCGTGGACATGATCCGCTTGATGTTGGGGATGGTCGCGACCGAGTCCTCGACCCGGCGGGTGACCTCCGCTTCCAGCTGCGACGGCGCGGCGCCGGGCTGCATCACCGTGACCGTGACCATCGGGAAGGCGATGTCCGGGAAGCGCGCCACCGCCAGCTTGTGGAAGCCCCACAACCCGGCCACGCACAGCACGAAGAACACCATCACCGCCGGCAGCGGCCGGCGGATCGCCCAGGCGGAAATGTTCATGGCGCACCGGCCCCCATGTCCGCGACCACGCGCACGCGGTCGCCCTCGCCGAGGAAGCCGGCGCCCTTCACCACCACCTCGCGGCCGGGTTCGAGGCCTTCGACGATCTCGATGCGCCCGCCATCGGCCAGGCCGGTGCGCACGCGCTGGCGCTGCACCGACTGGTCCTCGCCCAGCACGAACACGTAGCTGTGGCCGTCGCGCTGCACCACCGCCTCGCTGGGCAGCATCAGCGCCTGGCCGTTGCCGGTGACGATGCGCCCTTCGAGGTACACGCCCGCCTTGAGCGGGCCGGGCTCGGGCAGGTCGACGTAGAGCGTGCCGGTGCGCGACTGCGCATCCACGCCGGGGCTGACCGCGCGCACGCGGCCGCTGACGGTCCGGCCCTGGTACGCCAGCTCCACCGGATTGCCGACCTCGACCAGGGCCAGCTGCTGCTCGGGCAGTTCGGCGCGCCATTCCAGGCGGCCGTCGCGGATCAGGCGCAGCAGCTCGGTGCCGGCGGCCACCACCTGGCCCGGCTGCACCAGGCGCCTGGAGATGATGCCGTCGGCCGGCGCACGCAGTTCGGCGTAGTCGCGGCGCAGCTGCGAGGCGTCGCGCCCGGCTCGCGCGGTGGCGACCTGGGCCTCGGCCTGCACCCGGGCCGCGCGCAGTTCGTCCAGCTGGCTGGCGCTGATCAGGCGCTCGGCGGCGAGGGTCTCGGCGCGACGGTAGTTGGCCTGCGCCAGCACCAGCGCGGCCTCGGCCTGCTGCAGCGAGGCGCGCGCCTGGGCCAGGTCGCTGTCGAGCGCGCGGTGGTCCAGCGTCAGCAGCACCTGGCCGGCGCGCACCTGCTCGCCGACGTCGACGTTCAGCGCGGTCACCCGCAGGCCGTTGAGCTCGACGCCCAGCTGCATTTCCTCGTAGGCCGCCACCGGCCCGGACATGCGCACGCTGCGCGCAACCTGCTGCGGCTGCGGCGCGGCTACCGTGACCGCGGGCGGCTGGGCCGCTTCCTCCGCCTCGTCCTTGCCGCCGCAGGCGGCCAACAACGTCAGCGATGCCATTGCCAGCAGTGGCCAGCGCAGGATCCTTGCTTGCATGGGAACTCCATTCACGGTCGATGGGCCGCGCCGCGGAGGCACGTCCGGTTGGGGGGAACGGTGGGGGCACCGGGTTGGAGCGGATCAGATGCGGTGCAGGCGCCGCGTGAGGTCCGGCGGGCGCCAGGGCACGAAGCGGCTCATCGGCGCGCCTCCTGCCGGGCGCTGTCCAGGCGCGCCTGCACGCCGTCCAGCAGCAGGTCCAGGCCCGCGGCGAAACGCGCGTCGAAGTCGGGCTGCAGCAGGCCGTCGCGGGCCGCGCGCAGGCTCGGATAGTCGTGCTCGACGGCTTCGACGAAGGCCGTTTTCAGCAGCTCCACCTGCGCCGGATCGGTCGGCAGTGCCTGCTCCTCGATCACGAAGCCGAGCACGTAATGCATCACCTGCATCCCGGCGATGGCGGCGTCCTCGGGCGCGACCCCGGCCTCGCCGAACGCACGGGCCAGGGCATCGGCGGTGCGCAGCACGTTGCGGCTGACGGCGAAGGTGCCGGCGTAGACCCGCGCGCCGTCGCGCCGCGACTTGAACGCCTGGCGCAGCTCGGCGCCGACCCGGTGCACGGCTTCGCGCCAGGGCAGGCCGTCCGGGAGGTCGCGGGCGACGTCCTCGAGCAGGGCATCGGACATCGCGTCGAGCAGGT
>Ga0182737_1002797_pt1 | contig 13684 bp, 7 predicted proteins | sample eDN5th30CBELigOP_FD_128878 | JGI IMG/M metagenome (GOLD analysis project Ga0182737, IMG submission 128878) | Enriched Organic Plus compost microbial communities from Emeryville, California, USA - eDNA 5th pass 30_C BE-Lig OP (version 2) (version 2) ... | reverse complement strand
CGGGAAGAAGTGCCGGTTGTAGTAGGCGTCGAACATCGTTTGATTGTCCGACAGCAGGTTCTTGCCGGTGATAACCCCTTTCACGTGGGTCTTCACGCGGATTTCTTCGCTCGGCGAATCGAGGAACTTCTGCACCGGCGGCAGAATTCGATAGCCATCGGCGTCGGTGGGGCCATCGGCCTGTGCTACGACCAGGGCTGGGGTTGCGAACCCAATCACCGCTGCAGCCAAGAGCGGAATGGCGAATCGACCAGGCGATCGGTAGGCGCAGCTCGAACCGGTTTTCTTCAGCACGATCGATTTCCTCCTGCTGTCAACTTCCCAAGACAAGAGCCAAGGCTGCCGGTGAACTCTCACCGCATCGCCTCAGCCAGTGGAAATGACAGCCAATTCCGGGCGATTGATCTCACGACGACGCTCGCCCTGTGGCCCCACGACGGGGCACGCGTCGCCCACCCCTCACCCGCAATTCCAATTCAAATGGGACGCTCAGCCGACGATTTCGCCGTGAATTGCACGGAGTCGCCGGTTCGGCCCCTACTCATTAAGTTAGTCCGAGCCAACAATTAATGTCAACTAAAGTGCCCACATTCCGCCCACTTTGCCGCTGAACTCCGCCCCTAAAATGCGACGGCAGCCGGCAAGAGAGCGATTCTCTGCCAGGATTCGACGGCAATGACGCTTTTGTATCACGATCAGTTTTTTCAGCGGCACATGACCGGCACGCACCCCGAGCGGCCCGCCCGGCTGAAAGCGATCGAGGAACGCCTTACGGAACGGGGCCTGTTTGATCGTTGTAACCGTCCCCAATGGGGGCCGGCTGAAGTGTCGCAAGTTGAGCGGCTTCACGACCACTTTTACGTGGAAGAACTCCGCAAGTACGCCGCGGCGGGCGGGGGGCGAATCGAGCCGGATACCGTTCTCAGCCCGCAGTCGTACGAAGTCGCAATGCTGGCCGCTGGGGCGGTTTGTGATGCGGTTGCCCGCGTTCTGCGAGGCGAGGATTCGACGGCCCTCTGTCTGGTGCGTCCGCCGGGCCATCACGCGCTGCACGACTCTCCCATGGGGTTTTGCATTTTGAACAACGTCGGCCTCGGAGCGAAGCAGGCCTTGGCGGAGTTCCAACTCGACCGCGTGCTGATTGTCGACTGGGACGTTCATCACGGAAACGGTACCCAAGCTCTCTTCTGGCGAGACGAGCAAGTTGGCTTTTTCTCGTCGCACCGCTACCCGTTCTACCCAGGAACGGGCGACTCGACCGAAACGGGCGAGGGGCCGGGGCTCGGTTACACGCACAACATCCCCGTCGATTACGACAGGACGACCCCCGAGTCGTTTCAAAAACGCTTCGCGATCGAACTCGAACGGTTCGCCGATCGAGTGAAGCCGCAGCTTGTGCTCGTCAGCGCCGGCTTCGATGCGCATCGCGAGGACCCAATTGGGGACCTGAAGCTAGAAACCGAAGATTTCGCCGAGCTTACTCGCGTGGTGCGACAAGTCGCCGACCGGCACGCGCAAGGTAAGGTCGTGAGCGTATTGGAGGGGGGGTACAACCCCGAACGGTTGGCTGACTCTGTCGCCGTTCACCTCGAAGAACTTCTGCGCTAAGCGTCCCGGTATGGTTCCGTTTCCCCCACGGAGCCTGGGAGGGCGCTTGAATCTCGCCGCGCCGGTCGTCACAGTGGACCTGCAACAAAGGAGGCGGGATCAGCAGGAGTTTTGTTTATGCGCTACGTTTGGTTTTGTTTCGCGATCGTCACGCTTGTTTTCTCGGGGGCCTCGTTCGCTCAAGAGCTGAAAGTTGGAACGGCGGCGGTCGACATCACTCCGCCCGTCGGGATGCGGATGAGCGGCTACTTCAACGAGCGGTTGAGCACGGGCGTGCGCGATCCGCTGTGGGCCAAGGCGATCGTCTTTCAGCAGGGAGAGACGAAGGGGGCGATCGTCATCTGCGACTTGATCGGCATCGAGGGAAAACTCGGCTCGCAGGCCCGTGAATCGATCTCAGCTAAGACTGGCATTCCCGTAGAGAATATCGCCGTTTGTGCGACGCACTCCCACACCGGCCCGCTCTATGCCGGCTCGCTACGCAATCATCTGCACGACGTAGCCGTCGCCAAACACGGGAAAGATCCGGCGGAGGAATTTAACTTTCCGGCCCATGTCCTCGCAAAAGTGACTGAGGCGGCCCAAGCGGCGCAGGCTGCGGCCAGGCCTGTCGACCTGAAAGCGGGCATCGGCGACGAGCGCCGGATTTCGTTCAATCGCCGCTTCCACATGAAGGACGGCAGCGTGCGATTCAATCCGGGCCGAAAGAATCCCGACATCATTCAACCGGCTGGTCCGATTGCTCCCGAAGTGGGTGTGTTGCTGTTTAGCGAAAGCGGCACGCAGAAGCCCCTCGCAACCCTGACCAACTTCGCGCTGCACCTCGACACGCTCGGCGGCACCGAGTATTCCGCCGACTATCCGTACTATCTCGAAAAGCACCTGAAGCAGAAGTTCGGCGACTCGTTCGTTTCGATCTTTGGAACTGGCACTTGCGGCGACATCAACCACATCGATGTCAACGACGAGAAGCAGTTTCAGGGGCAAGTGCCGACGGAAGTGATCGGCGGCAAACTGGCCGAGACGGTGCTCTCGACCGTTGAAAAGCTAGAGCCGCAGAAGCCGAAGCTTTCTGTGGGATACGCCGCGGTCACGGTCCCCACGCAGACCTACTCCAAGGAGCAGGTTGAGAAAGCTGCCGCCAATATGTTCAAGATCGGTACGCGGGAGCTGTCGTTCCTCGATCAGGTTGAAGCCAACAAGATTGTCGACATCAGCCAGAGCTACGCGGAAGGCGCCACGAAGCTGGAGGTGCAGGTCTTCCGTTTGAGCGACGACACCGCGATCGTTTGCCTGCCGGGCGAAGTGTTCGTGGACTTGGGGCTGGCCATCAAGGCTGCTTCGCCCTTCAAGAACACGTTGATCATCGAACTTGCCAACACCTCGCCCGCCTACATTCCGACCCGGAAGGCGTTCGCCGAAGGGAGCTACGAGACGGTCAATTCTCGCATCACTCCCGGCGGCGGCGAAAAGATGGTCGAAGCGGCGATTGATCTGCTGAAGTCGATCGGCAAGTAATCCTAACCTCGTGGGAAAGTGTCATCGCATGCGCGCTCGTGCAAGTCGATCGTGGCTCGCAGCCGTAGTAGCGGCGCTCACGTTAGTGGGCGCCGCGCTGGCGGATGAGCCAGTTGCGAAAGCGGACGGTTCAGAAGCCAGCCCTTCGGGAAAGGTTTTCGAAACCGTTCAGGAACTGGCTCAGCACGCGCGCGACTCGATCGTCGTCATCACTGTGACGGGGCGCGACGGCACGACGCAGGGGCTCGGTACCGGTTTCGTCATCGATCCTGCCGGGCTGATCGCGACAAATTTGCATGTCATCGGCGAAGCTCGACCGATCTCGGTGCAAACTGCCAAGGGGGACAAGCTGAAGGTCACCGCGGTGCACGCGACCGAGCGTTCGCGAGACCTGGCGATTCTGCAAGTCGACGCGAAAAACCTGCCGGCGCTCGAACTGGCCGATTCGGACAAGGTTGCCGACGGTCAGGCGGTGGTCGTGATGGGCAATCCGCACGGCCTGAAGCACAGCGTCGTGAGCGGGGTGATTTCGGGCACCCGCGACATTAACGACCGCAAGATGCTCCAGCTCGCGATGCCCGTGGAGCCGGGCAACAGTGGCGGTCCGGTGCTCGATATGCAGGCCCGGGTCTGCGGCATCGTGACGATGAAATCGCTGGTGACCGAAAACCTCGGATTCGCAGCCGTCGTCAACGATTTGAAGCCGCTAATCGAAAAGCCCAATCCGGTGCCGCTCGAGCGCTGGCTGACAATCGGCGCCCTCGATTCTCGGGAATGGCAACCCGTTGGCGGAGCACGTTGGCATCAGCGGGCCGGTCGCATTTTGGTGGATGGATTGGGACAGGGCTTTGGCGGGCGCTCGCTGTGCCTGGCCAAGGCGGAGCCGCCGGACCTGCCGTTTGAACTGGCGGTGCGCGTGAAGCTCAGTGACGAATCGGGGGCGGCAGGGCTGGCGTTTCACTGCGACGGCGAAGATCGGCACTACGGATTCTATCCCACGAACGGCAAGCTGCGATTGAGCCGTTTCGACGGGCCCGACGTGTTCAGTTGGGCAGTGCTGGAAGAGAAGCCATCCGACGCTTATCGGCCCGGCGAGTGGAATCGGCTTAAGGTGCGGATCGAAAAGGGAAAGATTTCCTGCTTCGTTAATGGGCAACTCGTAATCGAATCGACGGACTCCGTGCGGTCGTCGGGACGCGTGGGGCTCGTGAAATTCCGCGCGACGCAAGCGGAGTTCAAGCACTTCGAGTTCGGCCAACAACTTGCCGATCGCGAAGCGAACCCCGAACAAATTGCAGCGGTCCAAGCGGAAATCAAAAAACTGCCTTCGCTCGAAGAGCTGCAGCCGGACGCTCTGGAAAAACTCCAGGCAGACGCCGCCGTCGGTGTCGAACTGCTCCGCGATGAAGCCGACGAGCTACAGGCCCGCGCCAATGAGCTTCGTCGCATCGCCAGCGACGTTCACCTGCAGAGCACGCTTGCACAACTGCGAAAACTGGTCGTGGAAGCCGAGAAGGAAGGCAGGGAGATCGACCTGCTGCGAGCGGCGCTCGCAATCGCACGCCTCGATGAAGAGGACGTCGACGCTGAGGCGTATGTGAGGCAGGTGGAGCGAATGGCGGAAGAAATTCGCTCCAAATTGCCGGCCGACGCTGATGAAGCGACCCGCCTGAAGACCCTCAATCAGTATCTCTTCGTCGACAATGGCTTTCACGGGAGCCGGACCGACTATTACAACCGGGCAAACAGCTATCTGAACCGCGTGATCGACGACCGCGAAGGCTTGCCGATCACGCTCGCGGTCCTCTACTTGGAGCTGGGCAAACGACTCGACCTGAAGCTGGAAGGCGTCGGCCTGCCGGGCCACTTTGTCGTTCGGCATCTGCCGGCTGAAGGCGAACCGCAATTGATTGACGTCTTTGAGGGAGGCGTGACGCTTTCGCGGACCGACGCGGAGAAGAAGGTGGTCGAATTCACCGGAGGGCCGGCGACCGAGGCCCAGTTCCGCGGCACTTCCGCAAGACAGATTCTCCTGCGAATGCTGCAGAATCTGCTGGGCGTGGCGCAAGGCAAGCCCGACCGCGACGCCATGCTGCGTTACGTTGAGGCGATGCTGGCGATCGATGAAACGCTGGTGCGCGAACGCGGCCTGCGGGCGATCGTGCGTTTTGAGACGGGGCGACGGGCCGCCGCCATTGCCGACCTCGATTGGTTCCTGCAGGAAGAGCCGGACGGCATCGATCTGGATCAGATCCGGGCGATGCGTGCCTTCTTTCAGCAGAACAAGCCTCAGCCGAACGCGGCCCTTCTGCGGCCTTAAAGCGATAACGCAAAAAAAGGCGAGCCGATTCGGCCCGCCTTTCGTAGGTTTCGCGTTTTGGCGAAGCAATCGCCGCGACTACCAGTCGTAGTGCAAGCCGAGGTTGAGGCCCTGCACCCAGTAGCCCGAGCTGTTGAAGGCCAGCAGCGGTCGGGTTTGCAGGTCGCCGTCGGTGTCGATCGTGGTGTCGATGATGTTGCCCGGTCGGATCACATCGCTCCAGTACATGAAGTTGTAACCGATCGAGAGCGACAGGCAGGGGCGAATCCGATATGAGAGCGACAGGTTCAATTCCGGCACCACGCAGAACTCATCGCGCGAGAACTCGCCGATGTTGGTGGCAGCCGTCAGCAGGCCGCCTTGCTCGGTGACCGTTTGGCCATTGACAGTCACGGAGTTGTAACCGTTCACGATGGCCGTCTGTCGCATGTTGCCGAGGCTGACTTTGCCTGCGACGTTCCAAGTCCAATTGCAGCAGTTGCGCTCCCACATCAGACCGAGCGTGCCGCCGTGGAACTCGTTGTGCGTGGTGAACGCGTCCTCGATGCGGAATCGCGTTCCTTCGACGATGCCCCCGTCGTCAACCAACGCCGTGGTGTTGCTGACGATGCGGAAGTCGTCGTTGATGCGGCTGAAGGTATAACCGCCGATCGCGTCGATGCGGCCGTAGTGAGTCTTCATCAGGAGCATGCGGATATAAGCGTCGCCGCCGAGCACTTCGTTCGTCGCCTGCACGCGCAAGTTACCGCTTCGCAGGCCAGGGAAGGCAATGAGCAACGCGTCGGCTCGTTCGTTGTCGATGTCGTAGAACGGCCGGGCAATGACCGGCTGGTGCTCGGAGCTGACGAAGTAGTCGCCGCTGTCCTTACCGAGGAACCAGAAGCGGCCGCCGATGCCCGTCACTTCGCAATGGTCGATCCAGGTGCCGAAGTTCACCTGCATGCCGGGCGTCATCTGGCTGGTTTCCTGGCCGGCTTTGTACAGCAATTCCGCCTCCGGCAGCACGCCGTCGGGCTCGCCGGTGACCAGCGAGGGATAGCCTTTCCCCTTGCGCCAGCCGAAGGTGAAATCGACGTCGAGCCACCAGAACCGCGGCCCGCAATCCATTCCGCAGCTCATGCAATCCGGGCCGCACGACGGTCCGCAGCCAACTCCGCAATCGCCCCAACGGCCGCCGAACAGGCCAGGCCCGCCGAACAGACCGCAGCCCGGACCGCACGCAGGGCCACAGGACGGACCGCAATAGCCGCCGCCATAACCGCCGACCGCCGGTGCGCCGTAATCGTCGGAATAAATAACTTCGCCTCCGGCGTAGGCTGCGTCGTACGGCGCTACCTGTGCCGCGCCGGCTGGCAACGGTTCAGGAGCAACCATTCGGCTTTGCGGCGCCGGAACGGGGGCCGCAGGCGCAGGTCGCGACGCAGCGGGCGCTGGTTGCGCGGCGTAGCGATCACCGCTGGGCGGAGCAGGACTGGCTGACGGCTGTCGGACCAGTCGCGAGGGATTTTGCCACGCGGTCAGTCGGGCCTGGAACTCGGACGGTTGCTGTTGCTGACCGTACGAGTAGGAGGCGACGACGCACAGCGCGGCAGACATGAGCCAACGGCTAGCGAAGCGTTTCATGGGGGGGATCACTCGCTCCGGGTTTTGGCCCGCTAGGCGCGGGCGCAAAAACGAACTTTCGACAGTAGCGATAATTTCGGTCCTGACGATCGTTCCGGTTGAGGAATCCTGGAGAGATGGAGCGGATTTTACGGTTGCACCGAGTCTGCCGCCGCTAGCAGCTCCGCGCAGGCAAAGCCCGCGTTACGCTGCGTAACACGGGCTGCGAAAGAACGTCAACGTCTGAACTAGACGTGTTTTACGACAAGACCGGTCCCACGAGGATCGGAAACTCGAAGTTGATAATCGAGCGGCTGCGCTTGCCGAGGCCCGTGTTGCCGACGTTCAGGATGCTGTCGTTGCCCGTGCCGCCGTCGAGCAGCGCCACCGCGGCTGCCACGTCAATCAATCGCAGCGTATCGGCCCCGCCGCCCAGGAGGACGGACAGATTGCCGATCACGTCGACCGATGTCAGGTTGACGACGTCGTGGCCGATGCCCGTGTGCAACAAGGCGTTGGTCAGGAACACGACGTCATTCACCTCGATCAGGTCATCGCCCGTTTGCGTCAGGATGTTGGCGACGCCGACGATCGACGTGTCGCCGATGAAGCTCAGATCGATGCCGCGCAGCAGACCTGCTAGCGTATCGCTCAGGTCGAACCGGTTGAGATCGATGCTGCCAATGAGCGTCATCAGGCTGTCGATGGCCGCGCCGTTCGGCAGAGTGACATTCGGGAGCGACGGCAGGCTATCGAGCATTCCGTCGAGATTGCCCAAAAGCGGGGCGATTTGCGAGCGGGTAACGATGTTCTTCAGCAGCGGCTCGAGCGTTTCAGCCGTGTTGACGATGTGCGATGGCAACCAGGTTCCGATGCCTTCGCCAACGCTGTTGATCTCGATCTGATCGATTCCCGCGCCGCCGGTGATCGACAGCGAACCGAAAATCGTGCTTTGGGCGAGCACCCGGTTCCAAAGCGTCGGGTCGGCGCCGGCCTCGCCGAGCGAAATCGTGGCCATGCCGATGGCCGAAGCCTGGAACGTGGCCGTGTCGTAATCCCGCTGGCCTGCGGTGAGCGTTTCCATCCCCAAATTGGCGAACAAGCTCAAAATACCGCTGCGCGAAATGGCCAGCGTATCGTCCCCGGCGTAGGTGTTGACTGTCAGCGAGCCGATCAACGAGCGGTCGATGTTGATCACGTCGTTTTGGACGGCGCCGTTGAACTGAATGCCCCCATCGATAATCACCGAGCCGGGGATGTTGATACTGAGGTTGGCCGTGTCGCTGCCGTCACCCAGGCGGATGACGACGGAGGAGAGGAGGGGGAGCGGTCGGTCCGGCGTGCCGAGCGTAAGGGTGTCGTTCCCCGCACCCAGGTCCGCGTAGATGCCGAATGCCGCGGGAACGGTGCGAGTTGGACCAGCGCCGGTGATCTGGAACAGACCCGTTGGCGTTTGCGTAACGGTGATGTTCTCCGACGTCGCGTCTCCGGTGATTATCAGCATGCCGCCGGCTGAGACCACAGTGGCCAACATTTCGCGTCGTTCGAGACCTTCGACCGCCAATCGCCGCGAGCGTCGCGGCCTCTGGGACTTCAACATGGCAACGAACTCCAAAACAAAGCAGGTGAGACAGAGCCTGTAATGGTTTGGCGGGTTGCCGCCAAATTCGTTCTGAATGTCCTGCCTTGTCTGAGGAGTGTCAATCACCCATTCGGTGTAATTTTTCTCGGTCAGCAAGCGCGCGGCAGTATGCGGGCTTATTGCAAGTTCACAACTTCCACTTCTGAGCTGCCCGAAAGCAGTTTGGTTCCAGCGCCAGCTGCCGTGCGGCGGACGTACCCCAAGGCGAGGAACGACTGGAATCGCGGCGACCAGACCGCCGACGTAACCCAGCCGACCTCTTTGTCGCCGAGCGACAGTTTCGCTCCGGTGGCGGGCCGCTCGGTCGAGGAGAACTTCATCGCTCGCAGCAAGCGGTTGACGTGCCCCAGCGCGTCGAGGCGGGCGACTGTTTCCTGGCCGAGATAGCAGCCCTTCTTGAAGCTGATTGCCTGCTCGTTGCGATCGATCTCCTGCGGCAGGTTGTCGGCCGTGATATCGACGCCAAACATCGGCCAGCCGGCTTCGACGCGGCAAACTTCAAACACCGCCTCGCCGACCTCCTCCACTCCCGCCGCCAGCAGGGCGTCGCGAATCGCCGGCAGAACGCCGCACTCCGCCTGAATCAGCCAGCCGGGCGATCGGGTGAAGCCAACCCGGCGGACCGTCGCCGCCTGGCCGCCAATCTGCATCTGCCGATGCGAAAGCGGCTCGGTCGGCAGCGGAGCGCCGGCAAACAGTGGCAGCGCCGCCGCGCCTTCGCCCCCCAGGAACAGCTCCGACCACGCTTCGCTGCGGTCGTGGAATTCCACCCGCTCCGAAATCACAAACCGATCCAAGTGCTGAGCCAGTAGCGGCGCTTGTCCCGCAGTGGTCTCGACGACCAGCGAATCGTCGTGGGCGAAGATCAAGCCGTGCCCGACCGTTTTGCCCTGATGGCTGGTAAAGAACGCTTCACAGCCTTGTCCCGGCTGAAGGCGTTTAACGTCGTTCGTGCAAAAGCTGTGCAGGAATTGGACCCGATCCGCGCCGGTCACTTCGAGCAAACTTCGTCCGGGCAACGCGACCACGCCCGCCCACTCGGTCAGGGCGGCGTACTGCTGCAATTGGGAATCGTCCATCGCGGTCATGTTTCGTTTCTGGCAAACTCTCGTTCCGCCGCACAGACAAGCCGAGTGCTAGCCTGTGCTTATCGCTTGTAGTGCGTTGCCGTATCATACACGCCCGGTCGCTTGGCGCGGCTTGCACAAATCCGACTGCACTTCGACGACTGCAACATGGCCCGCAACGAGCAGCTGATTCGGCAGCACAAAATCCTCCAAATTCTCGAGCGTTACCGGTTCGGCCGCGGGCTCGAGGAAATTCGCGACGACCTGGTCCAAGAACTCGGCCTGGGATCGCTGCACGTGCGCAGCGTCCGCCGCGACCTGGAAGCCTTGCAGGCTGCGGGGATCGATGTCGCCGTCCACGAATCGCAGCGGGGCAAGGTTTGGAAGCTCGGCGCGAACGCTCGCGGAGCTTTCAAAATTCAGGCCTCCGCCACCGAGCTGATCGCTCTGTCGCTCAGCCGCGACCTTCTCTACCCGCTCGCTGGGACGCCCTTTTGGCAGGGGATCGAATCGTTCTGGAGCAAGCTGCAGGAGGAGCTGCCCGAGGCGGTTTGGAAGCACTACCGGACCTACCGCCAGATGCTTTTCGTGCGCGGGATGCCGACCAAGTCGTACCAAAAGCAGCACGGCATCATGTCGACGCTCCACCGGGCGATTGAAGAGCGGCGCGTCGTCGAAATCGAGTACGAGCCGGTCGGCAAACCGGTGCAGCGGCGCGAGATCGAGCCGTACGCCGTCGTTTTCTACCAGGCGAGCCTCTACATCATCGCCGCCGCTCGCGACGTGGCCGAAGGGCCGGATCGCGTTCGCCACTGGAAGCTCGATCGGTTCCACAAGGCGACTACGCTCGACGAATACTTCAAGTTCCCCGACGATTTCGACCTGGAACAGTATCTCGGCGAAGGGCTCGGCATCTTTTCCGGCAGCGGCAAGGCGCAGAACTACCGCATCAAGATTTCCGCTCGCGGAGCCCGTTGGGTGCAAGAGGACCCGTGGCACGCCGATCAGCAGATCGAAACTCAAAAAGACGGCGGCATCATCCTGACCGTCAAAGCAGCCCACGACCTGGAAATCATTCCGCGAGTCCTCTCCCTCGGCGCCGAAGCCGAAGTCCTCTCGCCCGCCGCCTGCCGCCGCACGCTGGGCCAAATCGTTCGGCAATTGGCTGAGCGGTACGCTGACACTTAGGGAGACATCAGTCTTCAGTTACCAGTTATCAGTTTTCAGTAGGCGGGTTTTCGGCTCGGCGCGGGAGTGGAAATACAACCCCTGCGCGCTTCTGTTTGTCAGCCGCCAAGGGCGTTTTCTTGGGCCTAGACGATTCGCTGGCCACTCTCGCTGAACAGTCCCTTCGGCCACAACCTTTACAACCCCTGCGCGCACCTCGCAAAAAACGCCAAGCTACACAGTTGCAATGACTTAACAGTTTTTCACCACAAATCGAGTACAACCCCTTTTCACGCCTCTCGCTGTAGGGGTGAACAGGGGCAAATTCGTGCGATGCACAACCGCTAAGGGCGAACTGGGGGCGTCTATAACCAACTGGTTATACAACCCCTGCGCAGCGCCATTCCAACCAGCGCACTGTGCCGCACAACAGGCCACCTCCTACCAGATTGCCAAAGATCGCCGCTCACCGTGCGCGCAGCATGAAACGCCCCACGCCAGACAAAACCAGCGAGCGGTAGATGTTGTAAAGTGTGTAAAAATTTACCAGTTTGTCAATAATGTCGCCGCAGGATGGGTGCTACGGCGAGGACGCTGAGCTTCGCCAAAGTAGCGGAACGGCGCAAGCCGTCCGGTGAAGCAGTGTGAAGGTCGGCAAAGGCGTGATGAGATTGGACGCTTGTGACGCCGTTCACCGGGCGGCTTGCGCCGCTCCGCTTCCTTTCGCGTCAATCAACTTCAGCGGCTCGGACGAACCGCCGCTCAGCCGTCGAGCTGCGACTCAAACAGTTCCGCCCCGCCGGAGCGACTCCCCCCTCGCTTCGTCTTCGGCGCTGGCGAGGTCGCGGGCGACCCGCCTGACGATAAGGCGGGCGCATCGGTCGACGGCTCGCGATGGCGGGCCACGATCTCTTCCAGATCGAAGAACTTCGCCCCCGGCAAGCCGCGGTAGCGTTCGGGGTGGCAGGTCAGCATTACGATCTGGAACCGCTCGGCTGCTTCTTCCAGCACTTGCACGATTCTCGCGAGCCGCGACGTGTCGGTGAACGTGAACACGTCGTCGAGCACGACAAGCTGGCGCTCTCCCTGCATGGCAATGTCGGCCAGCGCCAGCCGTACGGCAAAGTAGGCTTGCTCGCGTTCGCCGCCCGAAAGCTGTTCGAGCGAGACCGGCTCGGGCGACGTGCGCGGAACGATGCCGGAAAGATCGAACGTGTCGCTGATCTCCAGCCGCTCAAACCGCGAGCCTGTGATTCGCGACAGCGTTTGCATCGCCCGCTGGCGAACCGGGCCGACGAGCGACTCGATCAGTTCTCGCTTCCGTCGGCTGAGCGTTTCGTGCAACAGGCGGATGGCGTCGGCTTGCAGTTGTTCCCGCTCGATCCGATTTTCCAATTCGTCAATGGCTTCCTCTTCGGCAGCCAGGGCGGAGTAGGGGGCCTCGTTGATGATGGCGTCGAGCTTTCCTTGTTCAAACCGCAGGCGATCGAGCGTTGTCGTCGTTTCTTCGCGGGTCGCATCGAGCTGCCGCTGCAACACCTTCACCTCGTTGCGTGGATCGACGCCAAACCCTTTGAGCTGCTCCTCGAGCTGCGCGAGCCTGGTCTTCGCCGCCTGCCATTGCAGCGCCAGCTCGCCGAGCTGCTCGCGCCGCTCCTGGTCGGTGCGACCGTCGTCTTGCGCGACAGCGAGCCGCTGTTTGGCCGCTTGAAGTTGCTGCTGGGCATTCTTCAGGTTCTCTTCGTGCCGGGCGACCTGTTGAGCCGCCGCCGAGACGGCGGCCACCGCCTGCTGGCGGGCGTTTTCGGCGGCGTCGATCCGGTCGGTGAATTCGCGGTCGATCCGGTCGGCTTCGGCGCGCATCTGCGCCGGGTTGGGGGGGGATTGCTCCCAATCAGGATACGTTTCGAGCAGCTCGCGGCGCTGGGCTGTCAGGTTGGCCTGTTCGATACGCAAATCGTCGATCGGCTTGCGATTCAGGATGGCGTCGATTCTCGCCCGCACCTTGTCGATCTGCTGATCGAGTTCGGCGGCGAGCAGGCTGGCTTGCTGCAACTGTTCGAGCGGCTGACCGCCGTGAACGGCCAGCAGTTGGTCGACTTTCGCAGCCGCCTGCTCCCAGTTCTTGCGCAGCGGCTCCGCCGATCCGGTCGGGCCGCTCGCGCGAATCGTTCCTACGCCGGGAATGCGGAACACGACTTCGGGCGAGCCGCGCAGCGCCACCTCTTCGCCGCTGGCTACGGGCCGATCGAGCGGAGCGTCAGCTCGCACCGTTTCGAGGTTCCAATCTCCCTCCGCTTGCCAGACGACCGAGATCAGCGAAGCGTCGAGCTTCACGCGCGCTTCGTCCCGCTCGCGGATCGCCTTTTGGAGCTGCGCCAAACTACGCGCATCGGGCGCAACCACACCGCCGCGCCGGGCGACGAGCGCGTCCAGTTCCGTTTGGGCCAGACGAAGTTGTTCCAAGCGTTCTTCGAGCGAGGCGAGCTGACGCGTGACATCGGCGAACCGGACTGCGTCGGATGCCTTGCGGGCTGCGTCGCGCACGGCGTCTCGCTCGCGGCGCACCTGTTCGGCTGCCGCATTGGCCCGGTCGGCTTCTTCGGTGCGCAACTGAACCTCGCGGGCCGCCGACGCCGCCTGCTCTTGCAGGCTGACGATGGCTGCTTCCGCCTTGCGCTGGTCCTCGGTGGCCGCGCGGATGGCTTCGATGCGGCTGTTTAGCTCGTCGAACCGGGCTTTGGCGGCCGCCGCTTCGCT
>Ga0182737_1002796_pt1 | contig 13693 bp, 14 predicted proteins | sample eDN5th30CBELigOP_FD_128878 | JGI IMG/M metagenome (GOLD analysis project Ga0182737, IMG submission 128878) | Enriched Organic Plus compost microbial communities from Emeryville, California, USA - eDNA 5th pass 30_C BE-Lig OP (version 2) (version 2) ... | reverse complement strand
TCCTTTCCTCGTTCGATCTGAACAGGGCACGCGACCTAAAAATGTCGCATCTCTATTTTGCCCATCTGTCGCATCTGTATATTGCTGTTATAGTCCTCAATCAGATAAGACATATTATGGAACTTCGGGGAAGCCTGAGATGCGCGTTTGTAGGTAATGCCATTGTGCCCACGGTGGCCTTAGTCGTCCGACAAATGGGTAACCGTAGTCCTGCAGAATATGGGCTCGTGTCTCGATGCATCTCCTGCGGCCAGCCGTTATCGGGGGACTTCAGTCAGCCATGGCAATTGGCCGTAGCTTTTCGAGTGAAGGAGGCAGCCTCGTGCTATATCCAACCTCAACAGCTCTTAGTGCTCAAGCAGGCCAAAACATTAACATGCCACCTAAACCACTATGGCGTCGGTTCCGATAAGGCCTTGAATGCTAGAAATTATTGGACCCTCGCCTCAACAAGCGAAGCATAGTAGGAGGCCCCGAAGGGAAGCGCTTCGTCATTGAAATCGAACCACGCGCTGTGAAGTATGCGACCATTGCCATCAGGGCCATTGCCGATCCACCCATAGCAACCGGGTCGGTCTTCGAGCATGAAGGCGAAGTCCTCGACGATCATTGTTTGCGGTGGATTTGTGTCGACCTTGTTGAACACTGACGACCCTGCCGCTTCTGCGGACAGGGTCGCAGCCGTCGAGTTGATGAGGGTTGGATACTGCTGGGCGTATGTAATCTTGCACTCGGCGCCAGTGGACAGTGCGATGCCTTTAACGATACGGCGAACCGCCGATTCCGCAGCCGCTCGCGCGGCGGGAGAAAACGCTCTCACGGTGCCCCGGATCGTGATCATGTTCGGCAAAACATTGTAAGCATCACCACCGTGAATTTGCGTGGCGCTGACAACGACTGCGTCGAGAGGATCGATGTTTCTTGCCGTAATCTGCTGAAGTGCGACCAGGATGTGTCCAGCCGTCAGGACCACATCGGCTCCTTTGTGCGGCTGTGCCGCATGCATGCCGGTGGATGTCACCTCGATCTCGAAAGCGTCACCAGACGCCATCATTGGCCCCGCCTTAACGGCGAAGGTGCCGACTTCCATCCCGGGCCAGTTGTGCAATCCGTAAATCTCGTCGCAGCGGAAGTTCTCGAAAAGCCCTTCACGGATCATACGCGCTGCGCCGCCGTCGTCCCCGCCCATCTCCTCGGCTGGCTGGAAGATGAAAACGGCACGCCCTGAAAAATCCCGGGTTTCGGCCAGATATCGGGCGGCGCCGAGAAGCATCGTGGTGTGCCCGTCATGACCGCACGCGTGCATGACGCCCTTGTTCGTCGAGCGATGAGCGAAAACATTTCGCTCCTCTATCGCAAGCGCATCCATGTCAGCCCTTAGCCCGATTGAACGCTCACTTTCACGGTTGCCATGAAGTACGCCAACAACGCCTGTCCCGCCCACGCCCTCGGTCACTTCTATACCGAAGGAGCGCAAGCGTTCCGCCACGAAGCTCGCGGTCTCATGTTCTTGGTAGGAAAGCTCCGGACGGGCGTGAAGATGTTGGCGCCACTGGGTCATTTCGTCGTGGAATTCTGCAATCCTGTTCTTGACCGGCATCTTCAATCTTTCTCTGTTCGTATGTCTTGGTGAGCAAGCTGCAAATGCTCGCGCAGCGCTGCAATCGCACCAGTCTCGTCGCCATCCTGGCAGGCCCGAAGCAACTTTCGGTGCTCGGCAGCAGACTTTTTAGGGCGGGCGACAATGGAGTTCGCAATCACCTCGGCAAGAGCCGATGCCTTGTTCAATTGCTCGATGGTTCGCAGTAGCATCTGCCGGTTTGACGGACGATAGAGCGCATAGTGAAAATCCCAGTTCAGTGCCGAGAGCTTCGAGGGCTCCTTTTCCCTGTCCGCAGCGTCGAGTGCCATCTCGGCTCTTGCAAGATCAAGCTTCGTGATCTTTGGAAGAGCGGATCGGAGTGCCAGCGGTTCCAAGACTAGCCGCATCTCGAACAGGTCATCGACCATCCCACGGTCCAGCTCTGCGACCTTAGCCCCCTTATAACCGGTGGTCTCGACCAGCCCCTCTTCGGCGAGAGACTGCAGGGCGTGCCGCAGCGGCGTGCGGCTTACGTTCAGCTGTTCGGAAAGCGCTTCCTGTCGCAGCGGTTGGCCGGGCCGGAGCGCTCCATTCAGGATCAGCGCCCTGATTCTGACGGCAATCGTTTCTGCCTGAGTTTTACTTGGATCCGAAATCATAATTGTATCCAATAATGATTTTCTCGCCGGTCGTCAAGGTGAATGGCGCCTACAGCCTGGAAGGCTCGAACGCAATCATGATGGAGACGGGAGAACCGACTTGAGCAACGCGCGCCTTGAAACGCGCGACAGCCCAAGACCTCTCCGGCAGGTCTCAACAAGCGCTGGTAATCAGTATGCGAAACTGTTCCATCACCTCGAAGTTTGCCGGACTATAGATCATCATGTTTAGATCGGACCGGCCTTCGACCGAGAACGTCGAAAATTCCAGTTCGATCTGTCCTAGGACCGGATGATAAAGGCGCTTGATGCCCTCACGTGCGCTTGTGATTTCGTTGTCGTCCCACATTGCCTTGAATTCCGGGCTGATGGCGGCGAGTTCCTCGACCAATTGTCGGATCTCCACACCCGCCCCAGCGCGCGCCGCATCGGCCCGAAATGCGCCGACGATATAACGAGCGACGGTGTGCCAGTCGTCTTGCGCGGCGCGCATGCGCTCATCGGAAAATATCATGCGAAGAATGTTGCGCCGTTCCTTCGGCAACTTTGCATAATCCGTCAGGATTACTGCTGCGGCCTTGTTCCATGCCACCACATCCCATGTCGCCGTCCTGATGATGGCAGGACTGAACGGCATGGCATCCAGCACGTGCTGCAGCCGAGGCGTGATGCTTTCGTGTTGGCGATAACGCGGCTCGGGAGAATGGCCGAAAGCGAGGATGTGGAGATGATCCCGCTCCGGCTCGGTCAACATCAATCCCCTTGCGATGCGATCGAGCACATCGGCGGACGGCGCTCCACCGCGCCCCTGCTCCAGCCAGGCGTACCAGGTCGGGCTTATATTGGCGCGCTGGGCGACTTCCTCGCGGCGCAAGCCCGGCGTCCGCCGGCGTCCGGGCGGGAACCCGAATGAAGCCGGATCGAGGCGCATGCGACGATCGCGCAGGAATGTGCCAAGGGCATTTTCTGTAACGTTCTCGCTCATCCGGTCCTGTTGATTCTTATAATAGGATAAAGTCACTACTTTAATAGGACAATTTTTAATGTAATTACCTCGCACGTCAATGCAGGGAGATTTCATATGCGTGTTTTTCTGACCGGTGCCACCGGGTTCATAGGGTCCCACATCCTTCGGGACTTGCTCGCCGCTGGCCATGAGGTTATCGGCCTCAGCCGTTCCGACTCCGGAGCACAAGAACTGGCGCGGGCCGGCGCATCCGCTTATCGGGGAACTCTTGAAAATCCTTCGGACCTGGCGAAAGGAGCCGACAATGCCGACGCCGTCATTCATACAGCATTCGACCACGACTTCTCCAACTTCGTCGCCAACTGTGAAAAGGATCGCCGCGTCATTGCCGCACTCGGATCCGTTCTGAAGGGGTCGAACCGGCCGCTGCTCATCACTTCAGGTGTTGGCATCGGCGATCCTGGCAACGGTGAACTCGCCCGCGAGGAGGTGTTCAACGCTCACCATTTCAATCCTCGTATAGCGTCGGAGTTGGCCGGCCAGGAACAGCTCGAGGTGGGCGTCAATCTGGGCGTCGTTCGGCTTCCGCAGGTGCACGACACCGCGAAACAAGGTCTTATCTCACCCTATATTGAAATGGCGCGCGAAAAGGGCGTCGTCGCCTACGTTGACGAGGGCTCTAACCGCTGGGCCGCATGCCACGTGAGCGATGTGGCGAAGCTTTACGTTCTGGCGCTCGATCGCGCTGAGCCCGGCGCCCGCTACCATGCCGTGGCCGAAGAGGGCGTTGTCGCGCGCGATATTGCTGAAACGGTCGCTACCGGACTTGCCCTGCCCACCGTCTCGCTGTCGAAAGAACATGCGGAAGCACATTTCGGTTGGTTCTCCATGTTCGCTGCGGCCGACATTGCGGCCTCTAGCGCACTGACCCGGGAAAAACTAGCTTGGCTCCCGACAGGACCAAGCTTGCTCGACGACCTGAAAAACATGGACTATTCTGCGACACACACCAGAAGTCGGAAATCCTGACTATCAAGGCGCAAAAATGGACTGCGCGCGCACCACCCGCGGCTCCACCGACACCTGCGATGACCGTGAGGCGACGATCACAAGATGGAGCGCTCGAATCGCCAAAGTACCAGACTTCAGGTTTGAGATTAGGGATGTTGTGACGACGGGTAACAGGATCGTTGTTCGCAGCGAAGCTCAGGGGACACCTGTCGGTGATTTTCTTGGCGTTGCCCAGTCGGGCCGCGCTTTCCGGATTATGGCCATTGATGTCCATGAAGTCGAAGATGGCAGGGTTTCCCGGACTTATCACGTCGAAGACTGGTTGCGCGCGACGCGGCAGCTAAGTCGCCAGGAGTAGACAAGGCCAGACAGGCGAAGGGCGCCCATTTTTTTCCAGCACCCGCCCGTTTAAGAAGCAGTGTTTTTGAAAAGGGATCCAATCACCTCGCGCAGCCAGCGCTGCGCGGGATGGACGTCGTTGCGCCTGTGCCAGGCCATGTCAAACTTTGCGGTGCCGAGTTCCAGCGGCGGCTTATGGATGCAAAGCTGGTCGCGGTAGCCCGACGCATCGACAACGCCTCGCATCAAAGTCGCAATCAGGTCAGACGACGCAACGAGGGGCGGTGCGGCGTACATCTGCGGAAGTGTTAGTGCCAGTCGACGCCGCAGTCCCAGGTTACTGAGCGCTGCATCAACCATCCCGAAACGCTCGTTCTCCGGAGAAACCAAAAGATGCGACATCTTAAGAAAGGCGTCGAGCGTCAGCTCGGTGTTCGCTTGCGGGTGCTCCTTGCGAAGGACACAAACGAAACCTTCCTCGAACAAGCCCGCGCTGAGAATGCGACCGGCCGGAGTGTGTGGCACACCTACGGTCAGATCTGCTTCCCCGGAGTCCAAAAGTGAAATCACCTCATCTCGGTGGTCGAAGTTGCGGATCCTTAAAACGATACCCGGCGCCTGGGCCCTCAAAACTCCCAACAGTTTTGGCAGGACGACAAATGCCGCGTGCTCGGACAGCCCGATCGACAGCGTCACTGTTGACTTCGAAGGGTCGAAGACCTGCGTAAATTCCAGGGTACGCTGGATTTCTGCCAGCGCATGACCAAGCGGTTCTGCGAGATCAAGTGCGCGCGGCGTCGGCTGCAACCCCTCTGGGCCCCGTATAAACAACTCGTCCTGCAACAGAGAGCGAAGACGGGACAACGCAGCGCTCATCGCCGGCTGCGTCCGTCCGATCCTGACCCCTGCACGTGTGACACTTCGCTCGGCCATCAGCGCGTCAAAGGCGACGAGAAGGTTCAGATCGATTCCGTTCAAATCCATACGATGGATGTTACTGCATACTCGATATCGATTTCAACGATGAAATTTTAGGCCGTATCGTTGCTCATCACCAACAAGGACTTTGTGATGAGCAACGAACAACGAACACCAAGCGGGATAAGCGCGGCCGATTTTCAGACGCTTCGGACTTTCTATAACGCTTTCGAAGGCTCCCCCAACCTTCTTGACGAATGCGTCGTGCCGGACTGGCAAGACATCCCGCTTGCTCCCGGACAGGCTGCGGGCCGGGAGGGGTTCAAGCCCATGATCGCCGCATTCTCTGCGGCGTTCGCCGACATTAAGATCGAGATCGTCGATGTGATTGGCGGCCCGGACAAAGCTGCGGTTCGGGCTGTGATTACTGGCCGTCACGTCGCGGACTGGTTCGGGGTCGCCGCGACCGGCCGCGAATTCTCGCTGCCGATCCATGAGTTTCACGCCTTCGAGCAAGGCCGGATCACCCACACATGGCACATGGAAGACTGGATGGGTTGGTTTGCTCAAATGGGCGCCTGGCCGGTCAAGAACTAGGAAAACTGACAATGCAACAGATCGTTCTCTCTTCCTATGGGCAAAACCCCGTTCTGCAGGAAGTTGCTATCCCGGAACCGACTGAAGGTGAAGTGCTCGTCCGTATCGCGGCCGCAGCACTTAACCCACTTGACGTCAAGCTGCAGCGGGGCCAGGTGCACGCCTATTTTCCACTCACTTTTCCATCGGCCATGGGCACGGATCTTGCCGGCACGATCGAGAAGACAGGCTCACTGGCATCCCGCTGGCGAATGGGGGACCGGGTCATGGCACGTCTCGATCCGACCAAAGGCGGCGCTTTTGCCGGATACGCCATCGTCCCCGAAGATCAATTGGTGATCATTCCTAAAGACTTGCACTTCAGCAATGCGGCCGCTTTGCCGACAGCGGCTGGGACAGCCTGGCAGGCACTGGTAGAAACCGCAGATCTTCAGGGTGGCCAGTCGGTGCTTGTCCATGCTGGTACCGGAGGCGTCGGAAGTTTCGCCATCCAGTTCGCTAGGGGCCTTGGGGCACGGGTTATCGCGACGGGGTCGGGAAAGGGTGTCGAGATCGCCCGCCAACTGGGTGCCGATCAGGTCATTGACTATCGAACCGAGGATTTCGCCACAGAGGTTTCGGACATCGACGTCGTGCTGGACACAATCGGCGGGGAGACACAACAGCGCTCTTTCGACGTATTGCGCAGCGGCGGTAAGCTGGTTTCGACAGTCGCACCGCCGGACCAGGCACTCGCGACGGCGCACAACGTTGAAGGAGCGTTTGTGTTCCACGCCTCGAGTGCTAAGCGGCTCTCGGATGTGATCAAGGCGATAGGTGCAAGGGGTCACTCAGCCCTGATCGACAGCGTCTTCCCCATTGCCTCATTCGCACAGGCCTTTGAGCGCCAAGCTTCTGGCAGGGCGCGGGGTAAAGTCATTTTGAACTTCTAACATCTACTTTGGGCAACGAGCCGGGCGAGATGCCGCCCGGCTCGTGTCATCGAGGGAGATGGCAGGAAGACCCAAGTATGTCACGGCCGTCTGCACCGGATCGCTGGAACTCGGACCTGCAGGCCCTCTCAAGGGCAAGAAGGCAACCACCCGTTGGAACGTCCGCGATATCCTGCCGACATTCGCGGCCGTTCCCGTTCATGATCGTGTCGTTGATGGACGATGCGGGAACTGCTGCCAAAAATGGCGGCTCGGAAACTCTCTCTGTAGCGGCCCGCGTTCATGAAGAGAACGGCACCTTCGATCGGGAGGCGCTGTTACTTTGTGACTGAAAAATGCCGTGATGTCGGAATTAGCATCGCTACACCAGGGACGGTGAGACAAATAATGCCGCTCAAAACGAGAACGGGGTCCCGTCCGAATGTATCTGCAAGCGGGGTCATGAGTGCCAGGCCCGCAGGCGCCAGACCGTAGGAAAAGAGAAAATCCAGTGACGAGACCCGGGCTAGCCGATCCTGCGGAATTTCCGTCTGGACTGAAGTGAACCATGGCACGTTGAAAATCTCGATACCGACTCCGGCCAAAAAGAATGCTAAAACCGGAAAAATCGTCCAGTCCGCGGCAAGAAGACTCAGCGGAACGAGTCCGTATAGCGAAAGCCCGGCGAGTGCCGTCCACCCCCTGTTGACAGGTTGCCATCGCGTGGCCAGCACCGCACCAAAGAGAGCGCCGATCATGAATGCTGTTGCCGTTTCGGTCATTAGCATCGCGCCGCCAGAGACCTGCTGACTGATCACTGGAACGAGAACGGCAGTCACTGAATAGCCTGTTGCGATGACGATCGTGAGTGTCGCGAGCCCCGCTACGAACCACGGATGTCTTTTTGCTTCGTCAACAGCGACGAGATACTCGGAGAGAATGTTACGTCTCGAAGCGCTGGCTCTGGATGAAACCCTCCCGCGTGGGGGAACCACAGCGCTGACCAGCCAGAGAGCAGCGATGGTGGTGAAGGCAGCACCTGTCCCGAACGCCAGGGTGATAACGCTGACTGCCGCCGGGCCGACCAAACTCGTCACCCGGACAGATATGCTCATAGCCGCATTTGCCGCTTGCAGATGGTCTACTGTTACGATCTCGGGGATCATCGCTTGATAGGCAGGCCGACAGGCACCTTGGCCCAAACCAACGACGACTGCCCCCACCAAAAGCAAGATCGAAGCTGCCGGCCCGAAACCGGAAAGACCCGAGAAGATAATGGGAATACTAACAGCACCGACGAGACCCGACACCAAAACGATACGCCGCGGACCATGTCTGTCGGACCAAATGCCAGCAAGAGGAACGGCAATCAAAAAACCGACTGTGCGGACGGCCAGCGAGAGGCCCAACTCCGTCGAGCTCATGGTGCCTTCCATCGCAACGAGGCCAAGCACGAACGGCAACGCCCACGTGGCCAGTCCAGAGGCTGTATTCCCAATCCATAGCCGCAGACATGGCAAGGATAAGGTTTTCATGGGCCGCGCATACATCTCAGACATCGCGCTTTCCGCCGTGACTGAAGCTTCGCATCACGGTGCCAGTCGCGATTTACGGAGCTTATCGAGAATGCTCTCGCTTTTTTCTAGCTCAGCGTAGATGGACACGTCGCCGAATAGACGGTCTGCGTCTTGCGCGTCCATCAGCCCGCATCCGACGGCCGCTTCTGAGATGGCCATGCCGTGGGTCTCAGCGTGTTTTGCCACGGCGGATGCTGCAGGATATCCGAATATTTCAGCGAGCGCCGTCGAGAGCGCAAGGGATGAGGACGCGTCTGCCGCACCACGTGCGGGCTTGATCTCGATGCCAGCCACGCAACCTGAGACGAAAAGCGGGATGCTTCGTCGCATTAGTCGGATGGACTCGCTCAAGCTCTCTAGAATGACGGATTCCCAGACGTTGAGATCGAGTTCACCCTCTGCTGCACGGGTTACGGTCGCATCATTGCCGATCACTCGGAAAGCGACCTGCATGATCATCTCAGGCATGACCGGGTTGACCTTGCCAGGCATGATCGATGAACCGGGCTGCACCGATGGCAAGGTGAGTTCACCAAATCCGGCGCGAGGGCCTGACGACATCAGTCGTAAATCGGCCGCGAACTTGGATAGTGTGACCGCAATCGTCTTCAATCCCGAAGAGACGCGTATCCAGAAATCCGCATTCTGAAGGGCATCGAACAGATTGGCTTCCAGATGATAGCGTTTACCGGTGAGCGTCTGTAGCTCTTCGAACACAAACTCTCGATATTGCTTAGAGGCCCCAAATCCCGTCCCAACGGCCGTCGCGCTAAGCGGCAACCCCAAACATCCACTTTCAAGAACCAGCAGATCTTCTGCCTGGCGCTGGAATGCGGCACGATAGCCCGAAAACTGTTGTGAAAATTTTATCGGCAGCGCGTCTTGTAGACAGGTGCGGGCAAGTTTGACTGCACCTGCAAATTCCAGTTCTTTTTGCGATATGGCGTTTACGAGTTCGTCCAGCATATGCTTCAGCGCGCGCAGCTCTCCGCCAATCGCCATTTTCATGGCAGACGGTATTACGTCGTTTGTCGATTGGCTCATGTTGACATGCGTATTGGGATGCACAGGGTCCGGCGCTAACTTGCCGGTGAGGACTTCACTAGCCCGGTTTGCAACAACCTCATTCACATTCATGTTGGCCGCAGTGCCGCCGCCGCCATGGTAGATATCGACGGGAAAATCTTGGCCGCGCATGTCGGCCAGACAACTCATCACGGCAGCTTCTATGGCGTCGGCCAGCCGCGGCTCCAACTTGCCCGCACGTTGATTGGCGCGTGCTGCCGCCTGCTTGATCACAAGGATTGCCGGCACAAATCCCTCGATGTCGGCAATGGTGCGGCCCGAAATCGAGAAGTTATCGACGGCTCGCGCGGTCTGAATTCCGTACACGATATTAGCTGGTATCAGCCGAGTGCCGAGTGCATCTTTCTCAAGGCGAGACGACAGTGATGGCGTAACCGTTGTTTCTGGCTGGTCTGGTGTCATCTGACTCTTACACCTCACCCGCAGCTTGCAACTGAATTTCCTCAAAAATCCGGACCCAGCTACGGACACCCCGACGAAGACGTTCGCTATCGTAGCGCTCGTCGGGCGCATGGATGGCATCACTCGGCAGGATGAACCCGATCACCACGCATTCTGTTTCAAGAGCCTCGCTCAATTGTTCGACAAGCGGTATGGCTCCGCCTGTACCTCGAAGGACGGCAGGCGTTTGCCATTCTTTCTCCAACCCGCGCGCTGCGGCCCTCAGATATGGACTGTCCTTCGACAACACGACGGCCGAACTGCCGCCGTTGCCTTCAAACTCTACACGGCAGCCTTTCGGCAGGCTATTTTCGACATAGCACCGGAAAAGCTGACGTATTATTTCCGGTGACTGTCCCGCGACCAGCCGGAATGACAGGCGCGCAGTTGCGGATCCGGGCAAGACTGAACGCTCACTAGGCCCTTGGTTGCCTCCCGTGATGCCGTTAATATCAACCGTCGGGCGACCCCACATTGCTTCGAGAGGCGAATAACCCTCTTCCATGATGCCACCCGTGAGTTCCACATCGCCCAGCAAACCCGGATCCTGCGCCAGCCCTCGCCATTGCAGCCGAACCGCGTCTGGAATCTCTTCTACTCCGTCATAGAAGCCCTCAATGGCAACGCGCCCATGATCGTCGTGCAGTCCAGCCAGAATGGCTGCCATTATCCTGATGGGATTGGCTGCAACTGCACCGTAATGCCCCGAGTGAAGATCAGGGTTTGGAGCCGATATCGTCACACGCTCATGCACCAGTCCCTTGAGCTGCGTTGTAATGGCTGGCTGTGTTGCCGACCACATCTCCGCATCACAAATGAAGGCGACGTCGCAGGCCAGCTCGTCTCGGTGCGTCTGAATGAATTCGGGCAGGCTTTGCGACCCGCATTCCTCCTCACCTTCGAGCATTACAATAACGTCTGCAGGAAATTCACCGAAGGTATTTTTCCATGCCCGTAACGCCTCAATGAACGTCCAGAGCTGGCTCTTGCTGTCTGACGTCCCTCGCCCATAAAAACGGTGAAGACCGTCTTCTTCGATGATGCGCGGTTCAAAAGGAGGATGCTTCCATTGGTTGAGATCGCCAATCGGCTGCACGTCGTAATGTCCATAAAACAGCAACCGTGGACGCTTCTCATTGGAATTAAAGACGGACTTTGCCAAAATGACAGGATGACCTTTCGTCCGCACGATATCCGCCGTCAAACCAATGGAAGACAGTTCATGTTTCAGCCAATCGGCTGCACGAAGGATGCCTTCATTACCGGAACGATCCCCGGAGATTGAAGGTATTGAAACAAGCTCAAGAAGCTTGCGAAGCGTACCGTCAAAATTGTCTTCGATATCGCGCATCACGTCGTCTGTATTTGGCACACCTCATCTCCCGTATTTATAAAAATTCGCTTTAGCCTTGGCAGCCGCGCTAAGGGATACATCCTGTGCAGGTGGATGGCTGCGGGCATCCAGGTCACTCAGTAGCCGCTCAACGTCGGCCCAAAGCTCTTCTTCATCCTCAAGGCCTATACTGAGCCGGAGAATGGTATCTGGACCGGCCCAGGCTGTCGCGCTGCGAAAGCCATCAATAGACATGGGAGCAGCAAGGCTTCGCGTTCCACCCCACGAAGCGCCGATGGCGAAAACCTTCAATTTATCGAGCGCCTCAGAAATGTGAGCGGAGGCTTCTTGCGTGAAAACGATGCTGAACACGCCGCTGGAACCGAGAAAGTCCCGCTTCCAAAGCGCGTGACCCGGAAAGGTTTCAAGGGCAGGATGCAGAACATGCTGTACCAAAGGATGACGTTCGATCTTGCGCGCGAACGCAAGACCCACACGTTCCGAGTGCCGCAGGCGTACGCCAAGGGTTTCAAATCCGCGCAACACCAAAGAAGCGTCATCGGGTGATACGCTGATACCCATCCTTCCGATCAGTGAGCGGATCGGTTTTAACAGCGCTTGATCCTTGATGGTGATCGATCCCATCAAGACGTCGGAGTGGCCTGACACGAATTTCGTCAGCGCCTCCGTCACAATGTCAGCGCCATGCTCCAGCGGCTTGAAATTGAGCGGAGTTGCCCAGGTGTTATCGACGCCTACCAGAGCGCCATATTCATGGGCAATCGCTGCAATTCTTGGAAGATCCAGAATTTCCATCGTAGTAGAACCGGGACTTTCACACCAGACGATCTTCGTTGATGTCCGCATTTTAGCTGCCACGTCTTCAGGCGATTGCGGATCGAAAAACTCAACCTCGACACCGAGACGTCGCAGATCCGTTTCGGCCAGATCCCGCATCGGGGGATAGGCCGTGTCAGCGATCAGAATGTGATCTCCCGCCGCGAGAAAAGGCATAACTGCCAGAGCATTTGCGGATTGCCCCGAAGGCGTGAGAAAACTCCAGAAGCCGTTTTCCAGACTTGTCAATTTGGCTTCAAGTGTGCGCGTTGTGGGTGTGCCGTACAGCCCGTAGGAATAGCCTTCATGTCCTCGCTCTCCGCGTGAAGCATAAGCAGCTGCGTCCTTGAACACGATCGTGGAAGCGCGGTGCACCCCGACACCAAGCGGGTTGAACCCTTCTATCGGCACTTCAGGCGTGAGGACACATTGCGTGAGATCGTTCATGACTGAACCTTTCTGAAGACTCCAGAACGTAATGAAACCAATTCCAAAACAATAGACTTTGGGCTACTACTATTCTCTGAAGTTATTATCGTGAACCGGGGTTGGGAATGAATCTGAGGCAGGTCGAGATATTTCGGGTGGTGATGACAAACGGGACGACGGCTCGCGCCGCAGAAGTTCTCCATGTTTCCCAACCTGCAGTCAGCAAGATGATCCAGGAACTGGAGCGATCTCTCGGCTTCGATCTTTTCCAGCGGCTCAAAGGACGTCTGCATCCGACCCAGGAAGGCCAACTTTTTTTTCGCGAGGTCGAACAAGCATTTCTGGGATTGGCCCATCTGCGTGGTGCGGCGGCACGCATCCGCGACTATGGCTCCGGGGAGATTAGGATCGCGTGCCTGTCTGCGCTTTCGACCAACATCTTGCCGCGAGCGCTGCGGGCATTCATGAAAAGCAACCCGAACGTTGCGGTCACATTCCAGGCACGCATGTCGTCGAATGTGCGCGACCTTGTTGCTTCCGGCCAGTTCGACCTTGGTATCGTCGCCGACGAGATTGATCGCACTGGCGTCGAAATCGAGGAATTTGCCAAATTTCGCGTGGCTATCGCCTTGCCAAAAGGGCACCCGCTTGAAGGTCTGAAAGTCATTCGTCCCGCCGATCTGGCGGGGCAACCCTTTATTGCTCTTGCTCCCGAAGATACGACCAGACGTGAGGCAGAGATCGCCTTTCACCGTGCTGGGGTGACTATTCGCCCGGTGATGGAGACGCCCTATTCTACGACGATCTGCGCCATGGTGGCTGCGGGCGTCGGGATTGGACTGGTGAACCCCCTGACGGCCGAACCGTACGAAGGGCAAGGATTGACCTTGAGGCCTTTCGAGCCTGCGCTGCATTTCCGCACGCTTCTGATCACCCCGCCAAATCGCCTTCCGTCCAGAATTCTCGAAGACTTCATTCGAGATTTGCGCGGTGCGATCTAATGTTT
>Ga0182737_1002790_pt1 | contig 13718 bp, 16 predicted proteins | sample eDN5th30CBELigOP_FD_128878 | JGI IMG/M metagenome (GOLD analysis project Ga0182737, IMG submission 128878) | Enriched Organic Plus compost microbial communities from Emeryville, California, USA - eDNA 5th pass 30_C BE-Lig OP (version 2) (version 2) ... | reverse complement strand
GCCTTGTCGGCGGCCGCCTTCTTCCCCTCCATCCTGTTCGTGCTGCCGGGGCTCGCGCAGGGGATCGCCCGCCGGGCGAATCCGGCGATCCGATTCCTGCTGGTCTGGGCGGCAAGCTGGTGGATCGTGGTCGAGATCGCGCCCACCAAGCTGCCCCATTATGTGCTGCCCGCCTATCCGCCGCTGGCCATCCTGGCGGCGCTGTTCGTGGCCGCGCCGCTGGCCGTGCGCGGCATGACGGCGGCGCGCTGGATCGCGGCCATCCAGTTTGCGATCGGCGCGCTGTTGCTGGTTGCCGCGCCGATCCTGCTGCCGCATCTGTATGGTGTGGGCGCGGCCTGGTGGTTGATGGTGTTGGCCATGCTGGGCCTGGCCTTGGCGCTGGCGGCGCTGGTCCTGTCGGTGCGACGGCAATTGATCCTGGCTGCCACCGTCTCGTTGCTGACGATGCTGGTGCTGGTCCCCACGCTGACGGTGGGTGCGGCGCCGCGCCTGGAACAATTGTGGGTCACCGAGCGCCTGAAACCGCTGGTCGCCGCCAACAGCCATTCCGGCGATCCGCCGCCCGCGCTGGCGGGTTATCAGGAGCCCAGCATGCTGTTCGCACTGGGCAAGGATGTCCTGTTGACCGACGGCAAGGGAGCCGCTGAGGCCGGTGCGCGGGCGGGCGGACTGGCGCTGGTGGAAGACCAGGAGCTGGGCGGTTTCCTGGCGCGGCTTGCCGAACTGCAGGCCGATGCCGCGCCGCAGGCCCAGGTGTCGGGTTTCAACTATTCGCGCGGCCGCAAGGTACGTGTCACCATCTTCCGGGTGGCGCGGTTGCAGGGCCTGGACGGGCCGCGCCGGTAACATTCCTTAAGCCGTTTACCACGCCGTCAAGCCTTGCTTGGCCGCGACGCCCGTTGCGCTAAGGGTTTTCTCGAAAAGCCGAGGCGCGTTGGGTTAACGTCATGTCCGATCTTCTCCGCTGGCGCAACGAGAACAGGCTGCTGCCGGTGCTTCTTCTGGTGTCGCTGGTCCTGCTGCTGGCCATCGTTGCGGGCGCGTTCTGGTCCGTCCGCAACGGCGGCGCGCCCATGCGCTTTGCCTCCATGCGCCTGCAGGGCGCTTTCGCGCGGGTGGAGATCGGCCGCACTTCCCAGCCGCAGCTTGCCGGCCTGGGTTTCGACATTCACCGCCTGCGGGCGCGCACTTTGTCGGGCCTGGGTGTGCAGGAATATTTCATGCCCCACACCAGCCGCGAGTTCGACCGTCTCGATCCGGCGATCCGCGCCTGTTTCGACAGTCCGGACCGTTGCACCGCGCTGGTCTTCCCGTTGCAAGGACCGAACCTGGAAACCGATGGCATCATCGCCGCCCATGCCGCGCCGCGCGCCGGCGGGCGGATCGTGTTCCTGCTTCACAGCGGGCGGGTGACTTACAAATCCATGGAAGGCTGAAACAAAAAAGCGCCCTCACGGGCGCTTTTTTTAGTCCATGTCTGGTACTGGCCTGCGCCGAAGGTTACCGCGGTGCGAGAACCATCATCATCTGGCGGCCTTCCATCTTGGGATACTGCTCCAGCTTGGCGAAGACCTCGGTGTCCTTCTGGACGCGGGTCAGCAGTTCCATGCCCAGATGCTGGTGGGCCATTTCGCGGCCCCGGAAGCGCAGGGTGACCTTGACCTTGTCGCCGTCGTCGAAGAAGCGCTTCATCGCCTTCATCTTCACGTCATAGTCGTGATCGTCGATGGTCGGGCGCATCTTGATCTCCTTGATCTCGATGACCTTCTGCTTTTTGCGGGCCTCGTTGGCCTTCTTCTGCTGTTCGTACTTGAACTTGCCATAGTCCATCAGCTTGCAGACGGGCGGCTTGTTGTCGGGCGACACTTCCACGACATCCAGCCCCTTCTCGTCGCCGAGCGCCAGGGCTTCATCCAGCCCGATCTCGCCATACTTGTGGCCGTCATCGCCGATCAGAAGAACGGTGCGGGAGGTGATTTCGTCGTTGATGCGCGGACCGTCCTTGGCCGGCGGCGGGGCGTTACCCTGAAAGCGTCTGGGAACTATGTGACTCTCCTAAGTTGGTTACGTCCACGCACGGCAAGACGGTCTCGCGAGGGGTCCAGCCTGCCTCACGAAACGGATTGTCCGGTCATGCGCGATGGTGGGTCCTCGTGGCCGCTCAACGAAGGTCGGGCGGGACGGCTTCGGCGGCGAGTTTAGAAATTGCCGCTTCCAGCGCAAGGCTTTCCTGCCCCTCGACCCCCAGTTTTCGCAGGGTAACCGTGCGATTCTCGGCCTCCCTGCGGCCCAGAACCAACAGGTTGGGGGTCTTGGCCAGGCTGTGCTGGCGCACCTTGTAATTCACCGTCTGGTTTTCGGTATCCAGCACGACGCGCAGGCCGGCGGCCTTGAGCGCCGCCACGGCTTCCTGGGCATAGGCGTCGGCATCCGCCACCACCGTGGCGACCGCGACCTGGACCGGCGCCAGCCAGAGCGGGAACTTGCCCGCATAATGCTCGATCAGGACGCCGATGAAGCGCTCCATCGAGCCGACAATGGCGCGGTGGAGCATCACCGGCGGATGCTTGTTGCCGTCCTCGCCGATATAGGTCGCGCCCAGCCGTTCGGGCATGTTGAAATCCACCTGCAGGGTGCCGCACTGCCATTCGCGGCCGATGGCGTCGGTGAGGGTGAACTCGATCTTGGGGCCGTAAAAGGCGCCCTCGCCGTGGTTGAAGGTGAAGTCCAGCCCGGCGGCGCGGGTGGCCTTTTCCAGCGCGCCTTCCGCCAGGTCCCAGACCGCGTCCGAGCCGATGCGCTTTTCCGGGCGGGTGGAGAGTTTGACCTTCACCTGGTCGAAGCCCAGGTCGCGATAGGCGCGCAGCAGAAGCTCACAGAAGCTCTTCGTCTCGTCCGTGATCTGCTCGTGGGTGCAGAAGATATGGGCGTCGTCCTGCACGAAGCCGCGTACCCGCATGATGCCGTGCAGCGCCCCGGACGGCTCATAGCGGTGGCAGGAGCCGAACTCAGCCAGCCGCAGCGGCAGCTCGCGATAGGATTTGGTGCCCTGCTTGAAGACCTGGATATGGCCGGGGCAGTTCATCGGCTTCACCGCCAGGGTGCGGCTTTCATCCTCGACTTCGGCCACGAACATGTTCTGGTGGAACGTGTCCCAGTGGCCCGACTGTTCCCACAGCTTGCGGTCGAACAGCAGCGGTGTCTTGATCTCGTTATAACCCGCCTCGCCGGTGCGGCGGCGGATGTAATTCTCCAGCGTGCGCCACAGGGCATGGCCGTTGGGATGCCAGAAGACCTGTCCCACCGCCTCTTCCTGCATGTGGAACAGGCCCATCTCCTTGCCGATCTTGCGATGGTCGCGTTTTTCGGCTTCCTCCATCCGCGTCAGATAGGCGTCGAGCTCCTTCTTGTCGCGCCAGGCGGTGCCGTAGATACGCTGAAGCTGGGCGTTCTTGGCGTCGCCGCGCCAATAGGCGCCGGAAATCTTGGTCAGCTTGAAAGCGTCGCCGATCTCGGCGGTGCTGCGGAAATGCGGGCCGCGGCACAGGTCGTGCCAGTCGCCATGCCAGTAGATCGAGACATCCTCGCCCGCCGGGATGGAGGAGATCAGTTCGGCCTTGAACGCCTCGCCGATGCCCTTGAAATGTTCGACGGCCTTGTCGCGCGGCCATACCTCGCGGCGGGTGGGAAGGCCCGCCTTGATGATCTCGCGCATCTTCTCCTCGATCCGGGGCAGGTCCTCGGGCGTGAAGGGCGTCTCGCGGGCGAAGTCGTAATAGAAGCCATCCTCGATCGCCGGGCCGATGGTGACCTGGGTGCCGGGATAGAGTGCCTGCACCGCCATCGCCAGCACATGGGCCATGTCGTGGCGGATCAGCTCCAGCGACTCCGGGTCCTTGCGGGTGATGATGCGGATCTGGGCGTCCTGCTCGATGGGCCGGAACAGGTCATATTCCTGGCCGTTGACCGTGATGATCAGGGCCGCCTTGGCCAGGCCGGGGCCGATGGCGGCGGCGATCTCCCCACCGGTCACACCCTTGGCAAACGTCAGGGCCTTGCCGTCGGGCAAGGTCATGGTCACCTGGGAAGGGCTGGCGGAGGCGGACACGGCAAATCTCCTGGATAAAGGCCGGAAAGCAGGGCGGGACCATTGGCCCCTGCCGCGTCTGCCGTCAAGTATTACACTGGTAGTAGCTATTGCGGTCCGGCCTTGGCGGGCGGATACTGCGGGCAGGGGGTAACCACCTGGAGGCAATCATGAAAAAGATGCTGAAAACCCTGACGGCCAGTCTGGCGCTGGCGGGCAACCTGTTCCTGCAGCCCGCCGCCGCTGCGAACCTGTGCCTGGATACCCGCGACATCGCCAGCAGCACATCCAAGGACGGCAAGGTTCTGGTCTTCAAGATGAAGGATGGCCGTACCCTGGTGAACCGTCTGCAGGGCTATTGTCCCAACCTGAAGTTCAACGGCTTTGCCTGGAAGCTGCCCACCGGGACCAGCCAGGCCTGCGAGAATGAAAGTACGCTGACGACGCTGGCAGGCGCCCAGACCTGCACCCTGGGTAAATTCGCGCCGTCCTGACCAAAAACAGGAAAGGCCGGCTCATGGGAGCCGGCCTTTCTTGATTGACGCCGTCCGTCAGTGGCCGGAATCGGTGCCGGTCCGGCTGGCCTCGAACAGGAACCAGTTGCGCTTTTCGGCCGCGTCGATGAAGTTTTCCAGGATCGAGGCGGTCGCGACATCCTCATGCTTGTCGGCGATGTCGTGCGCGGCGCGCATCCGCTTGATGACCTTTTTGTTGTCTTCCATCAGTTCGGCAAGCATGTCGCCGGGCGAAACGAAATCCTTGTCATTGTCCTTGATGGTCTGCAGGCGGGCGATCTCACCGATGGAATGGACCGTCTTGGCGCCCAGCTTGCGGACACGTTCGGCCAGTTCGTCGATGGTGGCGAAAATCTCGGTGGCCTGCTCGTCGAACAGCAGGTGATAGTCGCGGAAATGCGGCCCCGACACATGCCAGTGGAAGTTCTTGGTCTTGGTGTAGAGGGCATAGGAATCCGCCACCAGGCCGTTCAGGGCCTCGGCGATTTCCGGCACGGCATTGCCGGACAGGTCGGTCTGGGTGGACAGGCGCGGCGCTGCCTTTTCGGCTTTGCCAGGGGCGGATTTGCCGGGCGCGGACTTGCTGGGTTTCTTGGCCATGGTCATTCCCTCGAAATCGCAAATAAAAATGGAACGTTTCTAAACGCGCCCATCCTAGACCCGGTTCCCGTGCCATTTCCAGATGTTCATTTCCGGGACAGCATCCAAAAGCGGAACAGGACGTTACCGCAAAAGAGGGTGCAAATCAGGGAGACCGAAATGAAAAAGACTGGGTTGCTGGCCATCGCGCTGGCGGGTGCGGCTCTCATGGCCTGCGCGCCCCGTTATGGCTATCACGACAGCTATGAAGGCCGTTATCACCGCAATTATGCGCCCGGCGGCGTTTATTACACCGACCGCGACCGGTATAATGACTCCTATTACTCCCAGTATCCGGGCCGGGAATATCGCGACCGCGATTACGGCCGGCGTCCCTATCGCTGAGAGCTGAGCCAAAGCCAAAAGGGCCGGCGTTCGCCGGCCCTTTCTTGTGCCTGATGTTCAGCCCTGAGAGCCGGAAAGGAAATCCATCTTGCCCAGTGCCACGCCCCGGTGCCGCAGGATTCCATAGGCCACCGTGATGTGAAAATGGAGGTTGGGCAGCACGAACTTCCCAACATAATCCCCGCCTTTGTATTCCAGCGTGCGCGGGCCGAACTTCAGGACGATGTCCTTGTTTTCGGCATCCCGAAAGGCCGCGGCATCCAGTCCCTTGAGGAAAGCGATGGTCCGGGCGACACGCGCCCGCAGCTCGGGATAGGTTGTTTCCACATCCTCATATTTCGGGATATCCGTCCCCGCCAGGCGCGCGCCACAGCCCTTGGCGCCGTCGGTGGCGATATAGACCTGGTTTTTCAGGGGCAGCATGTCGGGGGCCAGGCGCGCCTCGGCGGGGTCTATGCCCCCATGCGCCTCGCCCTTGGCCAGGATGGTGTCCAGGCTGCCCAGCATGTGGATCAGTGGCGGAATGGCGGCGTCGTAGATGGTGTGGGCCATGATGTTTCCCCGGTGGTGCGGGCGGCATTGAACGGGATTGGCGGGGCGTTGCAATGGGCAATTTCGGCCTGCCGGGCGGCGACTTGAGGGCGGGGGCCGGAGGGGGTATGAGGCGGTGTTTTCCGCGTGAGACCGCCACATGACAGATACGCCTGAAACCACCCTGCTGCCGGACCGTCTTTCGACCAACCCGTCCAGCCCCTATCACAATGCCGAGCTGCTGGAGCGTGGCGTGGGGGTGCGGTTCAATGGCGTGGACCGCAACAATGTCGAGGAATATTGCGTCAGCGAGGGCTGGGTGCGGCTGGCGGTGGGCAAGACCGTGGACCGGCACGGCAACGCCATGACGGTCAAATACAAGGGCGCGGTGGAGCCTTATCTGCGATAGAAAAGGCCCGGTGTTTCCACCGGGCCTTTTGCCATTCAGCGGCTGGTATAGATCTGGACGGTCACGCGGTTCGCGCCCATCGCCTGGCAGCGCATGTCCAGGCTGACCAGGTCACGGGCCCGGCCGGGCAGGTCCAGCTTGTAATACTGGCCGCGCCGCAGCACATCGCCGCGATTGACGTTCAGGGGCTGGGCCCGGCCATTGCCGAACCGTGCCGTTACGCGGCTGCAGCGGGCATCGGCTTCCAGCGGACGCAGGGCCACCGCTTCCGCGCGCTGGCCGCGCCAGCCGGCAAAGCTGCCTTCGCGGTCGCCGCGACCCTCGAAGCGCACGCTGTCCAGATAGCGCCAGTCGTTGACCAGATTGCTGCCCCAGTTGAAGACGCGGCTCCACTGGCTCTGCCACTGCGGGCTGCGGCGCCATTCATCGCGATAGCGGCCGACATCGGCCACGACATGGATGCTCGCGCCGCGGCGGTTGTCGGCGCCGCAGTCGAAGTCGATGCGGGTGATGTTGCGCTCGCGGCCCGGCAGGTCCACGGCGCGGGGCTGGCCGTCCTCCAGCGTGCCCCGGAAAACGGTCTGGGAGCGGCCGTTGGCGAAGCGGGCATTGATGGCGCGGCACATGATGCGCCCGCCTTCGGCGCGGAACTGCAACGCCTCGACCGAGCCGCCCATGTTGAAGCTGCGGCTTTCGCGGTCGCGGCCCTGGTCGATGCGGACGACGCCGACCTCGTCCCAGGCCGCCAAAGCGGGGATGGCGGTGACGGCGCACAGAGTGGCGGCCAGCATGGCGATTCTGGTTTTCATGAAATTCCTCCACGGGATTTGCAGCGCGTAATTGCGCTTTTCAAAAAGGTGCCCTCACGCGGGAACAACGGGCCGGGCCGGGCAAAGTTCCCGAAACGGGCGCGGACCGGGCGATTTTGCGTGCCATTCCGGCACAATAGCCGTCGCGCACTGGCTTGTCAGGCCGCCTTTCGCTGGCATGGCTTGTGAAGCGGACGACCCGGAATATCCGGACGCGCGAAGGGGACATGATGCGGAAACAGATATTGCTGGCCGCGTCGGGCACCATCGACTCCTTCTTCAGCGGGATCAACGGGCTGCGCCGCTAAAACATCTCCAGGCTGACACCCGGAGGAAAGAAAAGGCCCGGCGGGCAAGGCCGGGCCTTTTTCATGCGCGGGCGGGCGGCGGGCGGTTACGGCCCGTTATGGGCGGTAACGGAGGCGGGCTGGGTCCAGTTGCCCGGCGGGGTGAGGGCATCGCCATCCTGGAGCGAGGAAAGCGCGATGCGGGCGCCGTCTACGCTCCGCGCCTTGCAGGCAAATTCCAGCGCCGCGACATTGGCGTCGGAGCCGATGATCGAAATGGTCTTGATGGAATCCTTTTCCATCGTGCCCTCGAACACCTTGCGGACGATGCCGTCCTTATAGACGACGTTGATATGGGCGCAGTCCACCGTGTCGGTCACAGGCGAGAGGGCCAGCATCTGCACCGGGCCTTCGAAACGGGTCCAGGTCACATCGGTGAACTTGTCGGCCGCGACATTGACCGAGCCGATCTGGGTGACCTCGGCGGCGGCCGGGTGGGTGGTGACGAAGGCCAGGGCGGCGCAGAAAGCGGCGCCGGCGAGAAGCTGGGTGGCGATACGCATGGAACTCTCCATCGGTCTGCCCGGCCCCGGCGATGAAACGAGGGGCCGGGGCGGATGGTTCCGGCCCGCCGGCGTGTTCAACCTGTCAAACAGCCATGCGGATGCGCCCGCGAGACGGTGCGGAGACGGCGTGCGCGGGGCCGCGAAGGCGGCCATGTGATTTCGGTCCGCTGCTTTTCACAGCGGTGCCTTCCTTTCGGAAGGCGCGCTTTGCCTTTCGGCCTCGCACACGCCCGGCGATTTTGGGCCGCTACTCGGGCTGGCGGCGGACACGGGCCCCGCAGGGACACCGGCTGGCCGCAACGTCTTGCCGCCCTTCCGCCCCGCGGCCGTCGCCGCAGCGGTGCAGGCTGGTTCGCCCTTTGGCGACCCCGGATGCGCGGGCAGGTGCGTTATCCCTGCACACGCCGTCCGGCGCCGGCCCGCCCCCGTTGCCGACGTCCGGAACGTCTCCGCCGGGGCGGGCACGGGAAAGCTAGGCAGGGATTTTGTGGAGAGGAAGGGGGGGTAGGGATTTCCACGCGCTGTCCACTTTGGGAGGCAGGGATTGCGGGCGAAAGCACGCGAGAAGTCCCTAATCTATCCGCTAGCCGCCGTTCATTAGGTGCTCTACGATGCTCATGTGCCCGGGGTCGAATGAGCCAAGGACATACTCAAATGGAAGATTGTATTTCGCGGCAATTTCTTTGCACTTAGTCGCATCTGGAGAACCAGTCTCGGCGATTATCTGCTTTCGGATGTTTAGCGGGCACAGAAGCTCTACAGCCCCGACCTCAGCGAGAATTTCAAGCTGGTATGAGGCTGTTATATCGTCGATCGCCTTAGACGCGCTGATCAGCGAAAATTTGTCGACCAAGTCATCTACGCCCCTTTCGCTCACATCATGCTTCCCTGAGGGCGCTTCCAGGGAATGGCAAAGCTCCTTGCACACGACGAAGCGTAGCCAGTCTTCCTTATCTAAAAGGTGAGAGGCATACCGAATTTCCACCATGGTCTTAAATGCAGCGTAGACCGCAGGCTGCATAGTCCAGCGTGTAAACTCCCCCCAAAAAGGATTTTGGGGAGCGGTGTTATAACGAACAAAAACCACCTCATCGACGGCGGTAATCTTTTCAAACATGCTGGTGATACGCTCAAGATCGAGCTCATGCGGGACGCATTCCTGCGCCAGCGCCTTCGAAACCTGTGAAACAGCCTTGAGCATAGTTGAGCCAAAAAATAAGGCGGCCACGAACGACCGCCTCTTGGCTATTTAGAAGATGTTACAGAACAGTCAAGTTTAAGCGGGGGCGTTACCAGACCAACCTTTATGGCGAGTCCCATCTTTCACAGCCTCTTCAACTTCGTTCATTGCTCCGAAGATCTCTTCTTTCTTCATCACCTTATTTGGCTTGAAGAAGAACTTGAGATCCACAAGCCCGGCCTCGCGGGCCTCCGCGAGACGGGCCATAAACTTGGCGCGCTCTTGCATCTGTTTCTCCAGTCTTAGGCTTCAACAACTATCTTCAAACGAAGATATAGGGTTAGGAGCCGTATTTTCATGCGCTTCGTCGCAATAATTGACACAGGGGTCAACAACGTTGACTTGACTAAGTTATCGCCGCGCCACGCTTGAGTAAACCTTAACCATTTAAAATCAACATCTTACAGAGCACTTTGCGAGCCAACCGCAAATTCATGCTTTGGCGACGACTTGTCGCTGCGTCCTGACTAGTGATTCGCGGACTTTGCCGGAATTGGCCCGGATTTGGCCGCCGCGTCCACCGCCCACTCAAATCGCAAAATAGCTTCTTTCGTCCGCGTACCCCCTAAATCTTGAGTTTCAGGGCAGCTTTCGGCTGATTTGGTGATCCGTGCACAGGCGCGTTTGGGGACAACTGGCCAATCCCTGAAAATTTTCCGGGTTTCACGGTATATAGGGTTGCTCGGCTGTGCCTCGACCTTCCGGGGAGCGGCACTTCCGGGATGGCGCGCCGACCTTCATCAGGTCGGGTGCATCAAGTGGACGGGGTAGCTCAGAAGGATAGAGCGTCCCTGCCTTTCGTTGGGAAGGTCGGCAGTTCGAATCTGCCTCCCGTATCCCACTTGGTACTGACGGGGCCCTGATCTCGCTGCAACGAGGTTGGGGCCTTGTCGTTTTTGTCCGTTTGCGAAATTCGCAAACCGCGAACTTGTTATAGGTTTCCCTATTATTCGCGTCACGCATTTCCTGTGCATCCGATGCACACTTTGTACGGCAAAACGCTACAATTATTGTTGTGCAAACAAGGGATTACCTAACTAGCGCAATCCCTTACAGGTTGCTGTGCGTAACGCCTACATTTCTGAGAGTAAGTCGCAACGCATGCGGCGCGCCCGATTTAAGGACTAAAGACCTAGTCTTTTAGCATTGTCAAATCGTCCAATAAAATTTATATATATCAAATATTTAGAACCAATTTGTAGTGCTATGCCAAGGTGATGGTTGGGGGAGTAATCCTACATCATATGCTTGGCTAAATGGTGCGTAAACAAAGGGCCCGGTGATCACTCACCGGGCCCTTACGCTGTTCAGTCAGTTGACCTGACCGGCATGGCTTAGAAGTCCATGTCGCCCATGCCGCCCATGCCGCCGCCGCCCGGCATGGCCGGGGGAGCGTCCTTCTTGGGACGGTCGGTGATCATGGCTTCGGTGGTGATCAAGAGGCCCGCCACCGAAGCGGCGTTCTGCAGCGCGGTGCGGACGACCTTGGCGGGGTCCACGATGCCGGCCTCGATGAAGTCCACATACTCGCCGGTCTGGGCGTTGTAGCCGAAGGTGTTGGACTTCTGCTCCACCAGCTTGCCGACCACGATGCTGGCTTCCTGGCCGGCATTGGAGACGATCTGGCGGATCGGGTACTGGATCGCGCGGCGCACGATGTTGATGCCCTGGGTCTGGTCGTCATTGTCGCCCACCACATCCTTCAGCGCCTTGGCGGCGTAGAGGAGGGCGGTGCCGCCGCCGGGGATGATGCCTTCTTCCACCGCGGCCTTGGTGGCGTTCAGCGCGTCGTCAACGCGGTCCTTGCGCTCCTTGACCTCGACTTCGGTGGCGCCGCCGACGCGGATCACCGCAACGCCGCCCGCCAGCTTGGCCAGGCGTTCCTGCAGCTTTTCCTTGTCATAGTCGCTGGTGGTCTCTTCGATCTGCACCTTGATCTGCGAGACGCGGGCCTGGATGTCGTTCTTCTTGCCGGCGCCGTCCACGATGGTGGTGTTGTCCTTGTCCACCGTGACCTTCTTGGCCTTGCCCAGCATGTCGAGCTTCACATTCTCAAGCTTGATGCCCAGATCCTCGCTGATGACCTGGCCGCCGGTCAGGACGGCGATGTCTTCCAGCATGGCCTTGCGGCGGTCGCCGAAGCCCGGCGCCTTGACGGCGCAGACCTTGAGGCCGCCGCGCAGCTTGTTGACCACCAGGGTGGCCAGAGCTTCGCCTTCGACTTCCTCGGCGATGATCAGCAGCGGACGGCCGGCCTGGACCACCGCTTCCAGCACCGGCAGCATGGGCTGCAGGCTGGTCAGCTTCTTTTCGTGGATCAGGATCAGGGCGTCATCCAGCACCGCGACCATCTTGTCGGGGTTGGTGATGAAGTAGGGGTTCAGGTAACCGCGGTCGAACTGCATGCCTTCGACGATGTCGAGCTCGGTTTCGACGGTCTTGGCTTCCTCGACGGTGATGACGCCTTCGTTGCCGACCTTGGCCATCGCCTGGGCGATCATGCTGCCGACTTCCTTGTCGCCATTGGCCGAGATGGTGCCGACCTGGGCGATCTCGTCGTTGGACTTGACCTTCTTGGCGCGCTTTTTCAGGTCGGCGATGACGGCTTCCACCGCCTTGTCGATGCCGCGCTTGAGGTCCATCGGGTTCATGCCCGCCGCGACCGACTTGGAGCCTTCGCGCACGATGGCGCGGGCCAGAACGGTGGCGGTGGTGGTGCCGTCACCGGCGGCGTCATTGGTCTTGCTGGCGACTTCGCGCACCATCTGGGCGCCCATATTCTCGAACTTGTCGGCCAGTTCGATTTCCTTGGCGACGGTCACGCCGTCCTTGGTGGTGCGCGGGGCACCGAAGGACTTGTCGATCACCACGTTGCGGCCCTTGGGGCCCAGCGTCACCTGCACCGCGTCGGCCAGGATGTCGACGCCGCGCAGCATCTTCTCGCGGGCGTCGGCGCCGAATTTCACGTCTTTGGCAGCCATGTCTTTGTCTCCTAGAATTCTGTGATTGGTTTTTGGACGGGGAGGGGGCGGTTACTTCTTGCCCTTGCGGCCTTCCAGCACGCCCATGATGTCGGACTCCTTCATGATCAGGAGTTCTTCGCCATCGAGCTTGACCTCGGTGCCCGACCACTTGCCGAACAGCACATAGTCGCCAGCCTTCACTTCGGGGGCGACGCGCTTGCCCGACTCGTCCAGGGCGCCGGGGCCGACCGAAATGACTTCGCCTTCCTGGGGCTTTTCCGCGACGGTGTCCGGAATGATGATGCCGCCAGCGGTCTTCTGATCTTCCTTGATGCGGCGGACCACGACGCGGTCGCCAAGCGGACGGAATTTCATGGGAGTCCTCTTTCTAAGAGATTGAAGATATTAATATTTTTCACAGGTTGCAGCACTCGCCGTCGGTGAGTGCCAGACCCGCGCCCGGTATTTAGGAGTGCCCTCCGGCCGGGTCAAGGAGGATAGGCCGGATAAAGTGACGGTTTGGGCGGCAGCCCGATGAAGGCCCGGATGAACAGGCGGTCAGCTTTGGGGTCTTTTCGGGGTATTTCGGGCTTTCCCGAAACGCCCGGTCACGGTTTAACGTTGTTCATGCTGGGTTCAGGCAGTCATCCCCAATCTGTGCCGCATGGCAGGAGAGGGGCCTGCAAGGGAACTAAGGAGAACCGAGATGAACAAGTTTGCGAAGATGGTCCTGGGCGCGATCATGCTGGCCGGTGCCGGCACCGTGGCGACCACCGCCGTCAGCACCCCCGCCCAGGCCCAGGTGTCTGTCGGCATCGGCTTCGGCCCGGCTTATTACGGCGGCTATTACGGACCCCGCTATTATGGGCCGCGCTATTACGGGCCGCGCTACTACAATTACGGCCCGCGCTATTACCGCAGCGGCTACTACCGCCCGTACCGCTATGGCTATTACAGCCGGCCCTATTACAGCCGTCCCTATTATCGCGGCTATCGCCGCTGGTAGTACCGGCTGATGTGAAGAAGCGGCCCCGGTTTTCCGGGGCCGTTTTTTGTTTACCCCCTCCGATTTCAGCTTCCACTCGGCTGCTCGGGCTCTCGCCCTCGCACGTGCCTCGTTCGCTGAAATCACCTCCCCCTTGGATGCGCTGCGCGCATCATGAGGGGGAGGAGGGCCTGTGCTGGGGGAGGCGGAGCGGTGCTGGTCTTTCTATCCTTTGGTCCCGGCCTCACCCCTCCGGTTTCAGCTTCCACTCGGCTGCTCGGGCTCTCGCCCTCGCACGTGCCTCGTTCGCTGAAATCACCTCCCCCTTGGATGCGCTGC
>Ga0182737_1002788_pt1 | contig 13719 bp, 8 predicted proteins | sample eDN5th30CBELigOP_FD_128878 | JGI IMG/M metagenome (GOLD analysis project Ga0182737, IMG submission 128878) | Enriched Organic Plus compost microbial communities from Emeryville, California, USA - eDNA 5th pass 30_C BE-Lig OP (version 2) (version 2) ... | reverse complement strand
GGCGGATATTCGCCCTGGAAAGCCCTCGCATATAGCGGATTGCGCTTGTCTTCATTGAGCGCCTTAAAGTTCTCGCTGGTGATCCCTGGCACCCACATATTGGGGTCGTACAGAGGGTAGGAAGCCATCGCAAGCACATCGCCGGTGCGCACATCCATCACCACCATGGCGCCACCTTTGGTGTGCTTGGCCAGAGCCGTCTCTGCATAAGTCTGCATGTTGTGATCCAGCGTGGTCACCACATTGTTACCCGGCACCGGACGACGCAGCATCTGCTCATCAATTTTGCCGCCGTCCGCATCAAACAGAATGTTCACCTCGCCTGCTTTCCCTTCCAGGTCTCGTTCAAAGCTTTTTTCCAGCCCGCTTTTCCCTTCAACCTCTTCAAAGAATGGGTCGCCATCCTGAACTGGGGTGACGGGCAGGGCGCGTTTTTTGCCCACATATCCCAGAATGTGCGGTGCACTGGCCCCTTTGGGATAGAAACGTAGATACGCCGCCTGCAGCGCCAGGCCGCTCCCCTGAGTCAGCAGCGGTTTCAGTTTGGTCTGCTCCTCTTCAGTAATCTCCTGGTTGATGCCGTCCAGCAGGGAGAAAACCAAGGGCAACCAGCGACGGTTTTTGTAATGGTTGAGCAATTTATCATCGCTCATGCGGTAGTTTTTACCCAGCAACTGATTGGCCCTCGTGATTCGCTCCTGCGCAAAACTGACGATCTCACGATCCGTGGCTTCCTTCCCCAGAAATGGGAAGCTCAGAGCAAGATATTGGGCCACCCGAGTCTGTGCCAGCGGTACGCCATGCCGATCTACGATCTGACCTCGCGGCGCAGGTATGGAAAGACGCAAAGCCCTGGCCTGAGTCTGGGTCTGCCATCCCGCAGTCAGTTCACGTTTTTTTGCAGGTTCCTCCAAGGACGCAGCCAAGCTTTGTGCCTGCACAGAACCATCCGGGAAAAGAAGGACAAGCGAGGTGCAGAGCAGCCAATAACGCGCAGAACTGGACATGATAAAAATCTCGGGGAGGGGAAAGTGTCGCGTCAAAGCGCCCTTCCGTCAAGATATGTCCTGTTCATGTCGCCTTACGCCACTAGGAACTGGCCAGCGCAGCACCCACCCAGTCAAAAAAACCCAACTTCTCAAGGTCCCGCTGAAGCTGGACTACACGATCTGCCGAAAGTGTTGCATTGGGCAACCGAGGAGAACCGACGTCCACACCCAGCATTTTCATCGTCGCTTTTGCCGCTCCCATGTAACCATATGAGGCCAGAATTTGAATGAGGCAGACGGAACGGAACTGATATTCGCGGGCGGTTTCCAAATCTCCAAGATCAAACGCCTTGACGACCTGGTGATAAACAGGCGCTGCAAAATTGAAGCTGGAGCCCACAGCCCCCTGTGCACCAAGCGCCAGCGCGCCCAGCAGCATTTCATCAAATCCAAAAGGCACATCAAATACCCCTTCGTCAAAACGAAGACAGAGCTGATACTCCATCAGATTGTTGCTGGTGAATTTTAAACCGGCAAGATTGGGAATGCGGTCTGCCGCCTCGCTGAGGAAAGCCGATGGTGACACGCCAAGTCCCGTCATGCTTGGAATCTCATAATAATAAAAAGGAAGCTCTGGCGCAGCAGCGGCGATGGTCGCCATGCTTTGTGCCAAAGTGGCGGCATTTGCTGGCTTAAAATAACTAGGTGCAAGCGCGCTGGTGGCGGTTGCGCCGAGGTGCTGAGCCTGCTTTGCCAGTTCCACCGCATCCTGTAAACTGTTGCTGCCAACATGAACGATTACCTGCAGTTCGCTGCCTTTGCTAACCTCCAGCCAGCGAACCGCCAGCTTCTTGCGTTCTTCAACAGTCAGCGATGATGATTCGCCCGTCGTTCCGCCGATAAAGGCATACTTTACCCCATTGCGAACCAGGTGTTCCGCCTGGGTAGCGATAGGATCCAGTGACAATTCGCCACGTTCATCAAATGGCGTGTGGGTGGCGGCGACGAGGCCTTGAATTTTGGCGAAACGGGACATGGGAAAACTAAAATCTAATTGCGCTAAAAAATGGAAGGGGGGTGTTCAATGCTCCAGGTTCAGGGGGTGGAAAAGTTTGCGGCGGTATCAGGCATGGGCAGGGCCCACACTTCTGTCGAGCGGATGCCAGGACGAGCCTCACCCCCAGGGATGATCTGCATACCATGCCAGGTGACAGCACTCGTCGTCACAAGTGAAAAGGGCATCTGCTGCTCAGGAGAGGCGAGCGACCACTGATCTTTCGTGGCATCATAGGTCAGCGGCTGTCTCGGGAATCCAGGATGCCGATCGGGTTCTGTGTTCAACTGACTGCCATCATCTCCGCCAAAAATAACCAGCTTGTTTTCGGCCAGAGAAGTCGCAGGGGTGGGTGCGGCTACGGATGGACGCGGGAGTTGCGCCAGTTTGCGCCAGCCCTGCGCTGCACCTGGGCGATACGCGTAGGCATCCTTCAACCATAGGCGTTCAGCTTTGCCATCTGCTGCGGCTTTGAGATCGCAGCCTCCCATCAAATAAAATTCGCCATTCAGTACGCCTGCGGTTGCCAGCATGCGGCCTTGTCCTGGCCAGGGCTCCAGCGTTTGCCACTGAGGAGCATGCTGGGTCAGATCCAGCGCCCAGAAAGTTTTCAACGTGGTTGTGTCCGTTGGCGACTCCAGCCCGCCGGCCACATAAAGCACATCCTCCAGCATGGCGCCGCAGGCATTGGCGCAGGGCTGCGGCAAGGGTGGCAAAGGCTGGTGAATTATTTCACCATTTTCCCACCTTAGGAGAAAAACGTGGGATGAATGTTTTTCGGCGTCGCTACCGCCAATGCAGACCAGGCCATTTTCGGTTACAATGGATACACCGTAGCCAAGCGGTATGGGCAGGCGTCCGGCCTCCAGCCATTTGCCATGCGGTTCTGTGAGGACAAAGATGCGGTCATGCCAGACTTTGGTTCCGCCCTGCCATGGCAGCCTGTCTGGGAAATTGGCTCCTCCTGCGACAATCAAGGCTCCGTTATGCACACCGGCGAAGGGGGCAGCAAAACCGACAGCATCAGGTACAGGCGCGAGCTTCTGCCATGTATCGGCTGCTAACGTTACGGAAGGCAGCAGGCAAATCATGAGGCAGAAAGCTTTGTATCCCGGAGAATGACGGAGCATGAGCGTCTGCTAACCAACCAAGAAGGGAGTCAAAATACAAGAAGTGCAGACTGGTTACACGCCATTACCAGTCAGGAGCGGATAAAGGGGTCTATCCTGTTGAACTGCGGCGACATGGAAAAACCTGTCCAACAAAAGCGTCTCCTGTGCAGTTTATCATTCCTTATTATTCCGTCTGGCGGTAAATTAAAGGGGCATTCACCTCCCTCCCTTCCCGCCGCCATGGCTACTGCCCATCAGTCTGACTCCTTTGAGCCGCCATCCCTGGCAGAGCTTGCCGGGTTGCTGCCGCGCTTTGAGTTTTGCGACTTCATCGCGCAGGGCGGCATGGGCGCGGTGTATCTGGCGCGCCAGCCTGAGCTGGAGCGTTTTGTTGCACTGAAAGTGCTGCCTCCCATGCCTGATGATGAGGAGGTGGATCTGTCGAAACATCTGAAGACTGAGGCACGTGCCATGGCGCGCCTTACGCATGGCAACATTGCGTCTGTCCATGATTTTGGGGTGACTGAAAGCGGTTTATTTTACCTAGTCATGGAGTATGTGGATGGTGAAACGCTGTTTGAGCATATTCGCCGCAAACAACTGACCGAACCCAAAGTTCGCTCGGTGTCGCTGCAGATGTGTGATGCGCTGATTTTTGCGCACGAGCACGGCATCATTCACCGTGACATCAAGCCCTCCAACATTTTGATCAATAGTGAAGGTCGGGTGAAGCTGGTGGACTTTGGCCTGGCCCGCGCCATGGGCGCGCAGGAGCAGGAAATTTCGCTGGGCACGCCGGATTACGTTGCGCCTGAAATCATGCAAGGGTCACGGGTGGATCATCGCGCCGACATCTATGCGCTGGGCGTGGTATTGTTTGAAATGCTGACGGGTGAAACGCCGAATTTGCATGGTCAGCCACCCTCCAGCTTGATTCCGGAGGCGGGAGCGTGGAATTCAGTGGTGATGAAGGCCACCAATGAGGATCCAGACCATCGTTTTCGCGATGCGCGGGAAATGCGTGCGGCCATCCTCAAAGCGACAGCGCCAGGCAGGAATCACCACACGCGCCGCACGCCGCTGCCCATGGCTCCGCCCCCTGCTTCGCGTAGGCGTTCTGCTTCCATGCTTTCTTTTATGATTTTGACTTCCGTGGTGGTGGTCACGCTGCTGGCAGGATGGCTCTGGTGGCAAAAACAGAAGACGGCTGACAGAAACTCTACTTTGTCAGTAGAAAGGGTGCTGGGGTCTGGCAGCATGCGTGAAATGGTGGAAGCGTTTTCCTCCAAAGTCTCCTCTGCGCTGGAAAATGACCAGGCTGTGACCGGGACGGTGGTTGCGGAGGTTGTCCCGCAGGAAAGGCTGGATCTGGCGCTGGTGCCGCCGGGTCATGTATCGCAGATGCAGCGGGGGCATGAAGATTATATCAGCGGAGTTGTTATTTTCCCGGATCAACGCCGTGCTGCCACTGCCAGTGCAGACGGAACAGTTTGTGTATGGGATCTGGTGCGCGGGACGCTTTTGGTAAAGTTTGGCCCCTTTGAAAGCGGCATGCAGAAGGTGGCTGTCACCTCGGATGGTCGCTTCATTGCTGCGGGCAGCCATCATCATGCCCTGCGGATCTGGAATGCCGACAGTGGTGAGTTGGTGAATCAGGCACGCATTCCTGGGCAAGAAGTGACGGCGCTGACTTTTTCCCACGATGACCGGTGGCTGCTGAGTGCGTGCACGGAGATGGGAGCCAGCCTGCGAGCCTGGGACTGGCAGCAAGGCGGCAGTCGCCAGTCCATTCTGGGGACATGGCAGACGATAGTGAACTCACTGGCGCTGGCGCCGACCTTTGACAAAGACCAGCGATTTTTCACCGTTGGCGGCGGACGCGATGCTGGTGGTATTTCCATGCAACTCTGGCTTGGCGACCTGAAGTCGGCGGAGCCTGTTCATATTCTGGAGCCTCGTCCTATGGTGCCATCTCGCACCGCTGTGTCCCCCAAGGGCGATTATGTGGCCATGACCCAGGGCGCCAAAATTTTGATCACCGATCTTATGGCTGACCGCGATGTCTCGATCTGCGAAGGTCATAGTGGTTTTATAGAATCGATGATTTTTCTGGATGGGGGCCGGTTGTTGCTGACAGGCGCCCAGGACAAGAGCATGCGCATTTGGGAGGTGGCAAGCGGGCGTGAAGTTTACCGTTTTGATGCGCAGACGCTTTGCACATCTCATCTCTCTGTGAGCAAGGATGAGTCCTGGCTGCTTTCTGGCGGCGGACTGCGTTTTGGATCACCTTCCCTGAAGGATGGAGACTATGCCCTGCACATCTGGAGGCTGCCTGTTCTGAAGGAACTGGTCACCGATCAGGGACGCCTGGCGGAGGCGACGGTGAGCCTGGAAAAATTGAATGCGCAGGACCCGGAGCTTGCGGCGATTCGTCAGCGGCTGAATGCCACCTGGGCTGAGGCAACCGCACGATCCCAGGCGCTCGCAGAGACGCAGGCCATGAAGGATCTGGAACAAAGGTACCTGTCCGCTTTGCAGAGAGAGGTGGGCCGCCAGTCCGGCCCGAGTCGTGAGGCTTACCTGAATGAAATCTCGCGCATTTCCCATCATGAACCCGCGCCTGACTCAGCTGCGGAGCAGTGGCCGGATTCGCTGCGCCAGTGGTTTGATATTTATCTCACTGAAAAGGCGAAGCTGGAGGATCGTGAGCGCAAGGATCTGGAGGCGCTGGCCCGGCAGCAGGTTGCGGTGATCACCCGGTTGGTGCAGTCGCGTGAGGGGTTAAGCGCTGATCCCATGGCGGTGGCACGCGCAAGAGCTGTCCTGGCTGAAGTGAAAGCGCGAGTGGCTCCCTTTCATTCCGATGCCGCAGTGAGTGATGTGGCGGGGTAGGAATGGGGTGAGAGTGGAAGGCATGAGATTACTGACTATCAGATGACAGATAACAGAATGGGAGGGGCGGAAATCGGGATCGAGATGTGGGCGGAGGGCGGAGGGATGAATTTGGACAGGATTAACAGGATTTTCAGGATTAACGAGTGGGGCGCGGGGTGGGATTGGGGGGAACCACAGATGGACACGGATAGGATTGGCTTCGGTGAGGGTGCGGTTTGTTAATGGGGAGGTTTTGTCTTGGGAGATGAGACGTTTGTTCGCGCTGCCTGCCGGGGCTTGTCTCTTTGATCCTTTCAGGCTCAAAGCTACCAGGATGACCCTTAAACCCATAATCCACTGTCAGGATCATTAAAGGCCTGTTTAAGCTGTTCAATGGCGTTATGCGCCGGGGAGAGAGAGCGGAGCCGTGAGGCTTTGCCGAACGCACTGTTCTTGAGCGCTGTACGTTACTGGCCGCATCACTTCCGCTTTTTGAGCAACAGCCAAAGCAGGCCAACCGCCGCCACGATCACCACAGCCAACACCGGCCACCGCGTTGATGAAGATGATTCTTCGACTGGTGTCGGTGTGGCTTTGGGTGGCTTTGTTGGTTCTGGTGATTGCGGCACTGGCATCGGTTCCGATGAAGCGTGAGATCGCTGCGCCTCTTGCGACAATGACTTCGATTGCAATGCTTCGATGGCTGCATTTCGGGTGAGGTGGGGACGAAGTTTCAGCCGCTCAAGCTCAGTATCGCGTTGTTGCTGGTTCGCTAAGTTGAACTGTCCCGAAAGATCAGCTTCCCGCCACGGCTCATCTGGATTCTCTAAATACTCGTCTAGCGAAAGCATTTCCAAAATGGGACAGCCTTTTCCCGCGTAGGTTTGCTCTGCGGCTGCCACTTGCTCCTCTAAATCTACGGCGTTCACATCAAATGCCTCTTCCCGCTTTACTTCGCCATGTTGATCATACACGACGATCTTTGGACGAGTGCCTGCCAGCATCGTTGCAAAAAGATAATCGGTCCCAGAACCGTTCCAAACACGGGCGGGGTCAACCACGAAGTCCTTGCTAAGGGTGAGACTGTGCCAAATGGTCCCGTCCCAGTCCCCTGCAGATGTCGCATATAACGGCGGCGCATCGGCAAACCTGAGTCGATAGATGTATCCTCCAGGCAAAAAGCTCTGACCATTGTCATTTCTCCAAGTATCGAACAACAGTTTATACTCAGTCAAATCGGAGGCGTGGCTTCTTGGGGTTTCCAGAAAGAACGGTATGTAGGTTCGCGAGTCCCTGAGCAATTCGAGCGAATGTCCGTCAGTTTGCGAGAGAGCATCGGCCAGCAACTGCTCATCTTTTTGCATCTGCTCCAAAAGCCAGTCGTTGAGCGGTTCTGCAGAAAGTGACCCATCACACAAAGTCATCAACAAAATGCCAAAAAAAATGAAGTTTCTCATGGTTGTGTCGGCGGTTCTGGATCTATCTGGTTGCAAACAGCCTCAACATAGTTGTTCTGTCCATAATTGAATTGCCAAGCGTGAACAAACGGGCCACGCCATGAATTGAGGTTGGGCAGCACGTAGAGGCCATGCGGCCTGAGCCTGGTTCACGGCACAACGAGCCTGCGAGTGACGCCGCCTGACTATGGGAGGGAGGTAAGTTGATACAACGTCTTGTAGAGTAACACGGCTGGCGGCCGGGGAGCCTTGGGGCAGCCGTTTTGCTCTACCATGCGTTGTATCATCTTACCGAGTGGAGGGCGCGGAGCCGTGAGGCTTGCCGAACGCTAGAGACTTTGGAAGAGGAATGTTGCCAGCAATCACGTCCGCTTTGACAGTAACAACCAGACCGCAAATGTTAACGTTACGGCTATCACAACTAAGGCTATCCACCATGTCGACTCATGACGCTCGCTCGTCATGGGGGCAACTTGCACTTGATTCTTGATCTGTTGGGTAGCAGGTGGGATTACCTCGTCAACCTGCTGCGACGGCGCATTTGATGCGGATGATCGCGCTCGTTGTTGCACCTCCTTCAAGGCTTGGACTGCAGTGTCATAATATCGACTCTTGTTGCCCGGTAATGGCCTGCACTTCTCAATGTAAGCCTGCAATGCCTCCATGCTCTTTTCCGTCCCAATTTTACCTAGGCTTTCTGCTGCAATATCCGTCCAGTTAGGTGTTTTGTCGCCTCCATTCGTGTCATACAGATACTTTATAAGTAAATCTTCGTTTGGCGAGGATGGATACCTGCCTAGAAGGGTTAGTCCAAACTGTTTTATAGTGCCACCCCCAGGCCCAGTATAGACATCAAGAATATTGCTCAATCGTTCACGCACAACAGCGATTTCCGATTCATTGAAATCAGGGCGCTCAGACAGCAAACCCCACACATGATGAAGTTGAGTCCAATTTTCCGTTTCTGCCACGCGCTCAGCTAGTTCCAAAAGTGCTACGTTTATTCCTGGTGTATTACGTAAAAGATCAAAGTCCTTTTCACTCACACCATCTTGAACCGAAAACCGAGTGAAGACCACACGCGACTGAGGGGGAATGGTCGAATATGACTCTAGTGATGTGGGGTCAACGGCTGCCTTTGCCAGATGAGTAACCCCACTCAAAACCACAAGCGCAAATATTGAGTTTAACCATTTCGGTTTCATTAGTTGGTCGGATAAACTAGCAGTTCTTGAATGTCGTAAAGCCTCTTAGTGGAGTCGATGGCTTCCCCTGCAGAAGTTCCGTATCTCATTAAGTTGTGAAGAACCTTATGGTGCGTGTCCGAGAGATTGTCTGGATTGTAATCAACCCCAAAGTGCCCTTGATCGGACAAGCAGTGCATAATTTCATGTGCCACAGTAAAAGGGCCGCGATGAGCGGCTGAAATGAATATTTTATTCGCATAGGCAGGGGTTTCTGGTTGAAACCCGCTGTTCTCAAAGGCTCCAGTTGAATTGGCATAGCTTGGAAATGTGGCAAGGCCGCGAACACATTGACCAGCGGGAATTTGCGTGCTCGGATACCTTATTTGTTGACAGAAAAACACAACGATGTCGTTTTCCGTGATTGTGGAATCAATGGTTGATTTGTAAGTGTCCACAAGAGCCTTTGCCTCTGGATGTGGTGTCGTGCGAGATGATCCTTGTGGTTTGAACACTGCCATGATGTCACTGCTCTGCATGTGCTGCGTAGAAACTGGCATTGGCTTGATGTTAATGATCTTGAGTTTAACACCGATCTGTGCCATCCGCTCATTGGCAATTTTGAGATATTCTTTTGCCAAGCTTTCATTGATGGGCTGATCTTGCAGATAGACGGCCTTGATTGGCACTTCCTTCTTCGTTTTCACAGGAATCTCTATGTTCAGCGTGTGTTCGTCAGTGAGGATTTTGATTTTCTCAATGACGACTTTGCCGCCGAGTTCCACCACATGCGTTCGATCATTTGCCTGCTCGTCTGCCGCATAGTCTGCTCCTTGTCCTGCTGGCAGATCATCTACTCCTTTGTCTGATACTAACAAGAGTGACTTGGTCATCCAAGTGTCACTGCCCAGAACTGGCTCAAGGTCGATCCATTCATTGGCCCCAGCAGGATCATTGTGCTCTGTATGATCGCTGGCATCCTTAGTGGAAATTTTGATTTTGATGTGTCCTTTTTGATGCGTAACGCCAGCTATTTTGAAACTGGGAATCCTCAGATAAAAGCAGTCGTGGTCTTTGCTCGCGTCGATCTTGTGGTTCGCATCAAGCGAATGTTCCATCTTGGCGACTTTTAATTCTGTGGCAGCTTTCAACGCAAAGTTGATGGTTTCCGGGGTGGAGCCTTGCGGATTGGTTGGGTTTGCAGGCGGTGCAACCGGATCGGTAATCGGTGACCCGCCGCCTCCTGGCCCTGCAAGGATAGGTGTGTCCATTTCTGGCACATCAGGAACCAGTATCTCAATGGGGACGAGGGCAATCGTCAATTCATTGCTTTTGATATCAGGAGCCTCAAGGGTCTCGGTATGACTGGAATAATCAGCTCCCTCCGCTATTACGAACTCCACAACTTTCAGGACTTCCACTGGTTGAGGTTGCCCTTGACTGTTCATGATCTGCCGAACTTTTATATAGGTTCTTGAAATCTCTGGCTTAATTGGATTTCCAGAAGCATCAGCTGGCGGAGTTTTTCCTTGAGGATGGGGTTGTTTATGGGGAGGTTTTGTCTTGGGAGATGAGACGTTTGTTCGCGAACCTTCCGGGGCGCTGTGTTTTTGTGGTGCGCACCCCGGGTTCCCGGTGGCTGCGGCATCTTCGCCCGCGCTACGGCTGGGACTGATAGGACTTATGGGTGAGGCTTTATTGGTTACTGTGGGAGGAAAGCGGCCGTTGGGTTGTTTGGAGGGGAATAGTTTCTGACGAGCAGGAGCTCATCCCTACCGTAGGGTTTTGATGGCCGGAGGCCACGTGCGAGCCGTGGAAGGACGGGTGATGCGTTTTCTCAGGGGTTCATGGTCTGACTCTCCTGCCAGGCGTTCCAGCCGCCTTTGAGCACGTAGATTTCAGATACTGGCAGCCGCTCCTGTAGATACTGTTTCATTTTGCGACTGGCCTGGCAGGCATCCGAGCCGCAGTAGATGACGATGGGTTTGGTGTTGTCCTGAAGCTGGTCAAATAGTTCAAAGAGGAGTGTATCCGCCTCCTGCTCATTTAACAGGATGGCATTCGGGACATGGCCGGCCTCGTAATCAGTACGTAGCCGCGCGTCTATCCACAGGACTTCATTATTCCACCGTTCTTTGACAGCAGTAGGTGAGACTTCGTCTTCGAGCAGGGGTTCCTGAGCCAGATACCAGGCGGGGGCTCTGGGATGCCACTGATGTGTGCCCCAAGCGGCGACCAGCGTGAGTGCTAAAATGATAAACGCTTCAATGAAAACACGCATGATACACGGTGACCGTTGACCGGCTTTATTTTAGTTAGTTTGCTGAGGTCCTGGCCTTGGTTGCCTGTTCTGGGCGCACGATGTTAAAGAAGGCAAGCTGGCGGGCGTGGCGTTTGTACTTGCTGTCTGTCTCAAAACGCAGGGCGCCAATGGTCACGTTTTCCGTCGTCTTAGGCTGCACATTGATACGATATTCACGCCCCGGTTTGACCTCTTCCAAATTGTAAGTGACGTTGTCACGGGTTGAGGAAATGGACTTGATATGGATGGGGTCGGGGCCGGTCATTTTGACAAGGACTGACTTGGTGACGGCGGCTTCGCCGATGACCCACTGTAGTGTCTTCGGCTGAATGTCCACGATGACGGGAATATCAATGACAGTGGACAGGGTCTGTTCTGGTTCCTTGGAGTCGTCCGTGCTGATTTTCAGCGTCTTTTCCTGACGCCCGGTGAAGGTGCTGACTTTAAAGATGGCTTTGCCAACGCCCTTTTCGCCGGGTTGATAGGTGGCCTTGTCCATGCTGGCTTCCAGGCAGGAGCAACTGCTGTCCAGACCTGTAATGGTGATGGGTTTGTCCCCTCCGTTATGAAAGGAGAAGCTGGCCTCCACGACGTCATCTCCTGGGCCGGGGTGCAATTCCAGGGGGTTTTTGTCAAAAACCAGTCCGGCATGGAGACCCTGTACTGAGAGTGCAAGGAAGAGGGTGAGAAAGAGGCGATGCATGTTCACGGCGAATGAGAATGGAAAAATTGTCGGCCGGGGGGGCTGTTGGGTCATTGCAACGGTCTAGTATCCTGAAGGAGTGATTAAAGATCAACCCTCAAACGAGTATGGGGGGATGAGATGACAGGCTATCAGATGACAGATAACAGATAACAGAATGGGATGACTGGGAATCGGGATCGAGATGTATGCTGTGGGTGGAAGGATGAATCTGGACAGGATTTTCAGGATTAACGAGTGGGGCGCGATTTGGATTGGGGAACCACAGATGAACACGGATGGGGATCGGCTTCGGGGGGGTAGAGGACGTGTTGGGTGTTGGGACGCCTGGACTTGTAGGACTGATAGGACAAATAGGACTTATGAGTGAAGCTTTATTGGTTACGTGGGAGGAAAGGTCCGGGGGAGTTTTTTGGAGGGGAATAGTCAGGGACGCGCGCAGCGCTTCCCTACCGTAGCTTTGCAATAAAGGGGCGCACGCGGGGTATAAGGGACGCTCCTTTAGACAAGTGCGTTCATCTTCATCCTGTCAGCTATTATCTGCTCACCAGCCCACATCCGGCACTGCTGGGACTAATAGGACTTATGGGTGAAGCTTTATTGGTTACGGTGGGAGGAAAGGTCCGGGGAGTCTTTTGGAGGGGAATAGTCAGGGACGCGACGCAGCGCTTCCCTACCGTAGGGTTTTGATGGCCGAAGGCCACGTGCATAGCCGAGGAAAGATTGGCGAGGCTGATGGTGATGGTAATGCCCCTAACGTCGCAGATGAGTAGAGGTCTTATAGGACTCAGAGGAGGTAGATGACATAGAGCGGGTGGCTGTTAGGCACTTGCGAGCGGTGATAAGACGAGTGATGCTTTCAAGGGTTGTCATACCCTAAACCGTTGAAAATGGGACGTTAGTTATCCGTTGATGATCTGGGTGGCATTTGGGTTGCTCTGATCCTGATGGGATAGTGGAAGGGTTTGATTCATCCGGGGCGTTGCCATATTTCCGGCACGCCTTTCAGGCGTGCCGTTCTTTTTATGAGTGTACCGGTGGTGTCGGTCACTTGGTTCCCTTAACCACCGTCTTATTTCCGCCATGCCTTCAGCATGCAGTACACGTGAAGCATGTCCACGAGGGGTCAATGCTGGCGCACTTTTTAACTGTGCGGGGTATTACTTATTTATTTATTGTAGCGGTTTAAGAAGTATTCCAGGCTGTCCACCAGCGCTTCCCAGCTTGCATCAATGATGTTAAAGCTGACGCCGACGGTTCCCCAGCGGTTTACGCCATCGGTGCTTTCAATCAGCACGCGGGTTTTTGCTGCGCTGCCGCTTTTGCTGTCGATGATGCGAACTTTGTAGTCACAAAGCTTTACTTTGGCGATGGCGGGGTAGGCGCCGATCAGGGCTTTGCGCAGGGCCTGATCGAGCGCGTTTACCGGGCCGTCCCCTTCTTCCACGGTGTACACGCGCTGGCCATTGATATCTACTTTGACGGTGGCTTCGCAGGTTTCAAACCCGCGTGTGCCATGGGTGCGGTGTGTTGTGTGATACTCGAGCAACTGGAAGTTTGACTTGAATTCGCCGAGGCCCTTGCGAAGCAGGAGTTCAAATGAGGCGTCAGCGGTTTCGTATTCATAGCCGTCGTTCTCGCGTTGTTTGACCTGATCGAGAAGTTGTTTTGCGCCATTGCCGCGTTCGAGGTTGATGCCCAGATCGCTGGCCTTGCGGAGGATATTGTCCTGCCCGGAGAGGTCACTTACGAGGACCACCTGACGGTTGCCTACAGTGGTGGGGACGATGTGTTCATAGCTGCGGGCGAGTTTCTGCACGGCATTGACGTGAGTGCCGCCTTTGTGTGAGAAGGCGGTGCTACCCACGAAGGGTGCGCGCGGGAAATGCGGCAGGTTGGCGACGTCATCCACGTATTTGGAAAGCTCTGTGAGCTTGGTGAGATCTGGCGCGACATCGATGCCCATCTTCAATTGAAGATTGGGGATGACAGTGGTCAGGTTGCAGTTGCCGGTGCGTTCACCGTAACCGTTGATGGTGCCTTG
>Ga0182737_1002784_pt1 | contig 13727 bp, 9 predicted proteins | sample eDN5th30CBELigOP_FD_128878 | JGI IMG/M metagenome (GOLD analysis project Ga0182737, IMG submission 128878) | Enriched Organic Plus compost microbial communities from Emeryville, California, USA - eDNA 5th pass 30_C BE-Lig OP (version 2) (version 2) ... | reverse complement strand
TGGTCGGCGGTGCCCGATTCGATGGCTTCGCGAACCTCGGCGACTTCCTCGGTAACCTTGTCGAGTGCGCCGAGGTGGTCGTTCCAGTCGAAGCCGACGGCGCTGACGCGTTCCTGGATGCGCTGGGCGCGGGAGAGCGGGTCGAGCGCCTTGGCGAGGCCATCGAGGACGGAAGCCTCGGGCGCCCGTTCCCGTGCTTTCAGTTCCTCCCAGGGGACGGCGGGCCCATCGCCGTAGAGGTGCGGGTGTCGGCGGCGCATCTTGGCTTCGAGCGTCGCAACGACGCCCTCGGCGGTGAAGGCTTCGCGCTCTTCGGCCAGCACGATCTGAAAGGCGAGGTTGAGGAGGAGGTCGCCGAGTTCGGACTGGAGCAGCGCTTCGTCGTGCTCGGCGATGGCGTCGGCGGTTTCGTGGGCTTCCTCGAGGAGGTAGGGCACGAGCGACTCCGGCGTTTGCGCGGCGTCCCACGGGCAGTTCTCGCGGAGGAAGCGGACCAGTTCGAGCGCGCGCTCGAGGGTCGGCTGGGGTGGCGTCGAGCCGGGCTCGGTGCCTTCGTTATTCGGTTGCGGCATAGTCACTTGGCGCCTATGTTAAACGCCCTTTGTCCATTATGTCAAAACCCGCGCAAATGCGTGCCTGGATCGAGGTTAACCCCGATGCACTGCGCGCCAACTTTCGGCAGATTCGCGAACGCGCGGGAGCGCGCGCTGCGGTCATCCCCATGGTCAAGGCGGATGGGTACGGCCTGGGCGCGAACTGGGTGGCGCGCACGCTGGAGCCGCTCGATCCGTGGGGGTTCGGCGTTGCCACGGTAGGGGAGGGCGCCCGGCTGCGCAGCGCCGGGGTCCATCGTCCGATCGTCGTCTTCAGTCCGCAGCCGCCGGAGTCGCTGGAGCTTGCCGCGCGCCATCACCTCTCGCTGACCATCTCCGACCTGGATACGCTGGAGCGCTGGGCCGCGCTGGCGTCGCAATCCGACGGGCTCGATTTCCATCTCGAGGTCGACACGGGCATGGGGCGCGCCGGGTTCGACTGGCGGGAGATCGGGGCGTGGGGGCCGCGGGTGCGCCAACTGGCGGTCGGTTCGCTCCGCTGGACCGGGGTGTACACCCATTTTCACGGCGCGGACGCGCCGGATCCGACGCCGACCGTGACGCAGTGGGAGCGGTTTCGCGACGCGCTCGCGCAACTCCCGGTCTCGCGCGAGGATCTCATGGTGCATGCAGCGAACAGTGCGGCGACGATGCGCTGGCCGGAGTATGCCGCCGATGCGATTCGCCCGGGTATCTTTCTGTACGGCGGAAATCCCGCGGCCGGGGTATTGGAGTCGACGCAGCTCCCGCGATCGGCGGTGGCGGTGCGGGCGCGGGTCTCGCTGGTCCGGGCTGTGCCTCCGGGGAGCACGGTCGGGTACGGTGCGACCTACGTCGCGCGCAACCGTGAGACCTGGGCGACGGTCCCGATCGGTTACGGCGATGGGCTGCCGCGCGTTCTGGGGAATCAGGGCGAAGCGCTGGTCCGCGGCCGGCGGGTCCGGCTGGTGGGACGGATCTCGATGGATATGATCGTGGTAGATGTCAGCGCGATTCCTGCCGTTTCGCCCGGCGATATTGTCACGCTGATCGGCGAGGATGGTGAGGAAGTGATCACGGTCGACGAGGTCGCACTTCAGGCGGGGACCATCAGCTACGAAATTCTGACCGGGTTTACCCCGCGACTTCCACGCGTGGAGTGTACGTTTGACTGAGCTGTCCGCGCTCGAATCGCTTGCGCACGATGCGCGAGCCAATGCATATGCGCCCTTCTCGAACTTCCGGGTCGGTTGTGCCCTGGAAGCCGGGAGTGGTCGCGTTTACCAGGGTTGCAACGTGGAGAATTCTTCCTTCGGTCTGACCATCTGCGCCGAGCGCGCAGCGGTCGCCGCCGCGGTCGTCAATGGCGAACGCCGCTTCCGCCGGCTCGTGCTCACCAGTGATGCACCGGCCCCGGTCACGCCATGTGGCGCGTGCCGGCAGGTGCTGGTCGAGTTTGCGCCGGATCTGCAGGTCATCTCGGTCGGCCCCGACGGCCGGCGTGCCGAGTGGTCGGCGGCCGAGCTGCTGCCGGGCGCCTTCGACCTCAATGCGCAGAGGCCGGCCTGATGATGCGTCTGCCTTCCCGCGCGCTGTTCGCGCTCCTCGCGGCCGCTGTGCTGGGCGCCTGCACGGATGAGAACCCGGTCGATATCGGCAACGTCGTGGTCCCGGGTGGTCAGGCGACCACATTTGAAGTGATCCTCGAGCCGGACCAGTGGCTCGATTTCGACACCGCCTTCTCCGGCTACAACACGCCCTGGACCTCGGGCCTGCTGGTGCTAGCGAAGCAGTACGGCGGCGTGACCGATGTGAACATGCTGACCCGCTTCGCGACGCCGCCCTCGAGCATCACGGTCGATTCGTCCGGGACCTCGAAGGTCGACACGCTGCCGCGCTACTTCAACGGCTACATCGCCGTGAAGCTCGACACGCTGCGCAGCCGCGGGACCGGCACCATCGCCGCGTACCGCACGACCGAGCCGTTCGACCTGGCGACGGCGAACTGGACCAACCGGATCGACAGCACGGGCGTTCGACGCGCCTGGCAGCAGCCGGGCGGCAGCCGCGGCGCACTGCTCGGCCGGGCGAGCTGGCCGACCGGCGCCGATTCCGTGCTGATCCCGCTCGACAGTGCGACCATCGCGAGTCTGTCCGCGGTCGGTGACTCGACGCGCGGCGTGCTGTTTGTGCTCGAGGACCCGAGCGGTTCGGATGGCGCACTCGTTCGCATCGCCGACACGTTCATGCGACTCGAGGCACACTCGAAGATTCAACCGGATACCGTGGTAAAAGTGCTGGTCGAAGACCTCGGCTCGACGATCCTGTATCAGCCGACCGTCCCGCAGACGACCGCCCAGCCGCAGGTCAGTGGCACGCCGGCGTGGCGCACAATCTTTCAGGTGAATCCGCTGCTCGAACGGCTGGAGATCGCCTGTCCGGGAGCGAACTGCTCCGTGCCGCTCAAGGACGCGCGGATCAACAAGGCCGAGCTGCTGCTTGAGCCGGCCCCCTCGCCGACAGGCTTCCTGGTCGAGGACTCGATCGGGGTCGAGGCGCGGACGCTGGTGGCGGCGGCAGGCTCCCCGCTCGCACGCGCTCCGGTCGGTGCACCGATCGGCAGGTCGGTCGGCAAGGTCGCCCGCTCGCGCTTCGAGCCGAACGCTGCGGCCGGGGCGCCGACGCCGGTCGTGCTCACAGACTTTATCAACGCGTTCGTGACTGACACCAGTTCGACCAAGCCGCGCCACTTCGCGCTGCTCGCGACCAGCACGACGCAGAGCGGCAGCTTCGGGATCGCAGCGTTCCGGGAACGACCGCGCATCCGACTCATTCTGACGATTACTCCGGAGCAGCGGCGATGAAGCGCTCCTTTATGGTCCTGGCGCTTCTCGCCGGGTTTGTGACGACGGCGGAGGCGCAGTCGCTGTTCTCGACGCGCGGCCTGGGTACGCCGGTCGATCCGGTCGACGCGCGGGCGCGCGCGCTTGGCAACAGCGGCATCGGCCTGCTCGGACTAAACGGTTCGCTGGTCAACCCGGCTGAACTCGCGGGCATCCCGCGCCGCGGTGTGAGCGCGACGCTGCAGCCGTTCTGGGGCAACGACCAGGTCGACGACCTCGATGCGAACGTCTCCGGCACACGGTTCCCGGTGATCCAGATCATCTACCCGATGAGCGAGCGCCTCGTGCTCGGCCTCGGCTACGGTGCCTTCCTCGATCAGTCGTGGGCAGCGACGACCGGCGGGACCGAAGTGATCGGCGCGGACACGGTGGCCGTCTCCGACGTGCTGCGGAATACCGGCGGCATCGGACAACTGCGGCTTTCGGCGGGCTACACGCTCAGCTCGAAAATCGCGCTCGGGGCGGCGGCAGGACTCTACACCGGCAACATCGATCGCTCGCTCACACGCACCTTCCCGGATTCCGGGATTGCACTCGATCCGTTCAGCACGCGCTCGCGCTGGGATTATACGGCCCCGTTCGTCACGGTCGGCACACGCATCGATCCCAACCCGCGCGTCCGCTTCGGCGCCGCACTCACGGTGTCCGGTAACCTCGACGCAAACGGCCGCGAAGGGCCGGCCGAAGACGTGAGCTACGAACTGCCGCTGCGCGCGAGCGCCGGCATGAGCGCCATCGTCGCACCGCGGCTGATGGTGGCGGCATCCGGCAACTGGTCCGGCTGGAGCGGAGACCCTGACTTCGCCGCGCCGGGCACCCTGGTCGGTACCGTCGCCGGGTCGAGTTGGGACGTCGGCGTTGGCCTCGAGTCCCAGTCGCTGCGCACACCCTCGCGGATTTTCCCGCTGCGCCTTGGCTTCCGCTACGGACAGTTGCCGTTCCATGAGGTTGGCGAAGAACAGCCGAAGGAATGGGTCGTCTCCGGTGGGATCGGTTTCCACCTGGCCGGCGACGACTTCGGTCCGCTCGCCGTCGCCGACCTCGGCATCGAACGCGGCTCGCGCACCGGGCTCGGCGGGACCCTGCTCAGCTCGGGAATCGACGAGACCTTCTGGCGCGTGTCCGCCACGATTTCGCTGTTCGGGCGATGAGATTCGGACAGCAATAATGGCGCAACCAGCCATGTTGCTGTCCCGTCCAATGGATTACCTATGACGCAACGCAAAAAAGCGTGGGTGGAAACCTACGGCTGTCAGATGAACGTCGCAGACGGCGAGCTCATGCAGGGCATCCTCGCCGCCTCAGGCTACGCCCTTGCCTCCAACCCGGAGGAAGCCGACGTCATCCTGGTCAACACCTGCGCGATCCGCGACCACGCCGAACAACGCGTCATCGGCCGCGTCGGCGAACTCGCACGCATCAAACAGGAACGTCCCGACGTCATCCTCGGCGTGACCGGCTGCATGGCCCAGCGCATGGGCAACACCCTGCTCGAACGAGCCGGCTACGTCGAACTCGTGATGGGCCCCGACAACTACCGGAAGCTGCCGGAGGTCCTGGCCGGCTTGCGGCCCGGCGCCACCGCGCCCGCGCCCGCGCCCGCGCCCCGGCAGGTGCGGCGCGGACTGCCTGTGCTGGCCGAGACAGCGGCGAGCACCGCAACGCCGAACAAGCCAGAGCGGCTGGCCGTTCTCGACTTCGCCGCCCACGAGAACTACGAAGGCCTCGAGGTCCAGCGCACCTCACGCGTGAGCGCGTGGGTGCCGGTCCAGCGCGGCTGCAACTATCGCTGCACCTACTGCATCGTCCCGTACGTTCGTGGCTCGGAAAAGAATCGTGATCCGCAACAGATCCTTGCCGAAGCCCGCAGCATCGCGGAACAGGGGATTCCGGAGATCGTGCTGCTCGGCCAGACCGTCAACTCGTACGAGCACGACGGCTGGGACTTCGCGCGCCTGCTGCGCGAGGTTGCACGCGTCGACGGGATCCGCCGGGTCCGCTTCACCTCGCCGCACCCGAACGACTTCACGCCGCAGCTCGTCGAGGTCATGGCGACCGAGCCGACCGTCTGCAAGCAATTGCATCTGCCGGTGCAGAGCGGAAGCAACCGCACGCTCAAGCGCATGCTGCGTCGCTACACGGTCGAGCACTACCTCGAGAAGATCGAGCAGGTGCGCCGCGCGATTCCGACCATCGCGCTTTCGACCGACATCATCGTCGCGTTCCCCGGCGAGACACACGAGGAATACGAGGCGACCCTCGAACTCATGCGCCACGTGCGTTACGACGACGCGTACCTCTACAAGTACTCGCCGCGCGACGGCACGCCGGCAACACGCCTGCCGACCGAGGACTTCGTCCCGGCCGCCGAAGCGCAGGAGCGACTCGAGAAGCTCATCGCGCTGCACCGCGGCATCCAGTCCGAGATCAACCACGCCGAGGTCGGACGCACGGTCGAAGTGCTCATCGAGCGCGAAGCCAGGAGCGCGGGCGATGTGCTCGGCCGCACGGACAGCAACAAGGTCGTTGCGTTCCCCGGCGACGTGGCGCGCATCGGTCAGTTCACACACGTGCGCCTGGATTCCACGACCGGCGCAACCTTCGCCGGCAGCGAACAGCTCGAGCCAGCCGAACGCGTCGCCTGAGCTTCAGCCAGGCTGCACCTTCAGACGGCGCCGGGGCACACGCCCGGCGCCGTTTGTGTTTTAGCCGATGCCGCCGATCATTCGCGTTACCGCCGCCTTCGCGCTCGGCATCCTCCTCGCCCAGGGCATCGCGCAACACTCGGCGGCACTGCTTGTCCCGATCGCGGCTTTCATCCTCTGGCAAACGGCACGCTCCAGCGCACCCCTCGTGTTCCTCGGCCTCATCACGGCCGGCGCAGTCACGACCGCACTCAACAGCGAACGCACGAGCGCACGCTGCCTCTATCTGCTGCGCGACGGCATGCAGCTCCGCGGCACCGCGGATATCGCGAGCAACCGCGACGGCGCCGCAGAACTGCTCATCACCTCGATCGGCACCACCCCCTGCGATGACCTGACGCGCGCACGCCTGCCACGACCGCGCACGTCGCGCGCGCGCACAACCCCGGCGTCACACTCGACCGCGAGCGATTCGTCGGATACCGCGCGTCCGGTTGCAGGAACACGCATCGAATGGAACGGCGTGTGGTGGGCGTTTGCGGGGCGAGGTGCGGGGCAGGGGACGCTGATCGTGGAGGAGGCGCGTGTCGTCGGCAGGGCGGCGCTGGTGTTTCGTGCACGTGCAAACACGGCGAATCGCATCGACGACCTGTTCGGCGACTACGCACCGCTCACGGCATCGTTGCTGATTGCGCGGAAGGATGGGATCGAGCCGGAGATCCGCGATGCGTTTGCTGCATCCGGGCTCGCACACCTGCTTGCGATTTCCGGAACACACGTCGCTCTCGTGGCCGCCGTGCTCATGCTGCTCGGCGGTGTCGCACGACTCTCGCATCGCGCAAACTCGGTCACCGCGGTTGCAGGTTCGGTCGCGTACGTGCTGTTTCTCGGTGCACCCTACGCCGCGGTGCGCGCGGCCGTGCAGGTCCTGCTGATGATGGCGTCACGCATGCTGCAGCGGCCCGCGTATCCGTTTGCACTGATGGCAGGCGCTGCGCTTTTCATCCTCGTGATCGATCCCGCTGCCCTCTCCGATGCAGGCTTTCAGCTTTCCTTCGCCGGCATCATCGGGATCCTGCTGTGGCGCAAACCGCTGATCGCCGTGATGCCGGAATCGGTGCCGCTCGTGTTGCGCGATTCGGTTGCGACCAGCACTGCGGCGAGCATCGCGACCACACCGATCGCGGCGTGGCATTTCGCGCAGGTCAGCGTGATCTCCGTGTTCGCGAACCTGCTCGCGATTCCGCTCGTCACCATCATCGTCCCCGGTGCGGCGGCCGCACTCGCGCTCAGCATGATCTCGATGCCGCTCGGCGGATTCGTCGCGGGCGGGATGGTGCTGCTGCTGGCGCGGCTCGAACAGGTCGCGATCATGGCGGCCAACGTGCCGTACGGCCATTTCAGCATCACGAAGGAAGGCGTCGTTCTGCTCACCGCCGCAGCACTTGCCGCGACGTTGTACACAAAAGCCCGGAAGCTCAGCCCCCGCGTCGCCGTCGCTGTTGCTGTCGCCTCGATGGCGTTTGCCACCACACTGATAAGACCGGTGATGCGTGTAACGCGCGGGAATGCGGTCGAACTGTACATGATCGATGTGGGGCAGGGGGATGCGATTGCAATCCGCACGCCGCGCGGGCGCTGGCTGCTGGTCGACGCGGGCCCGCGCTCCGCGACTTTTGATGCGGGGGCACGCAGAGTCGTCCCGTTCCTGGAGAAGCAGGGTGCGCGCACGATCGACGTGATGCTGATCACACACCCGCACCTCGATCACTACGGTGGCGGGCGCGCCGTGCTGGATGGAATGAAGGTGCGCCGGATTTTCGACCCGGCCGGCACACGTGCGGAGGACCCCGAATTTGCGGAAGCGGCGAAAAACGAACCGGCGGAATGGCTCGCGGGGCGGATGGGAAATCGCATCGTCGTGGATGAAGTCGAGCTCGAACTGCTCTTCCCGGATTCAGCCGCGCTTGACGCCCCCCGGGATGCGAACGACTTTTCGCTCGTGGCGGCAGTACGTTACGGGGAATTTTCGGCGCTGCTGACAGGGGATGCGCCGGCTTCAGTCGAGCTTGAGCTGTTGCGTCGCTTCGGCAGCCGCCTCGATGTCGAGTTGCTGAAAGTCGGGCATCACGGCAGTTCGACATCCACCAGCGATTCGTTGCTGATGCGCGCTACGCCGGAGGTCGCCCTGATTTCGGTTGGACGCAACAATCGCTACGGCCACCCGTCGCCGGATGTGCTGGCCCGACTCTCGCGCTCGGGCGTGCGCGTCCTGCGTTCCGATCAGCACGGCAGCGTCCGGGTCCGGGCGTTTGCCAACGGCTCCCTCGAGGTGCGGGCCGGGTTGTGATCGGACGACTGCTTCGCCTGCTCCACCGGCAGGAACTCGAGTTGCCCGAGCCGCTGCCCGGACACGTTGCAGTCGTGCGCGGCAACTGGATCCCGTGGCTCGGCGGCCGGCTGTCCGGCATGAAACAACCCGCTGCCGCGGTCACACTCGGCAGTACGATCATCGTGCACCCGCGTGTGCAGCTCTCGCCAAGGCTGCTACGGCATGAACTCGCACACGTCGCACAATGGCAGCAACAACCGTTTTCCTTCCCGTTGCGCTATCTCCTGAATCATCTGCGCTACGGGTACACCAATAATCCGTTCGAAGTCGAAGCCAGGAGCGCCGAGCACGACGTGCAGCGCCCGAACTGACGGAGAGAACATGAGTACGTCCGTAGTTACGATCGAGCGTCACATCATCGAGCAGGAACGCAAATACCCGAGTGCGAGTGGAGCGTTCTCGAATCTGCTCTACGACCTCGCCTTCGCCGCGAAGATGATCGCGCGCGAAGTAAAGATGGCGGGACTGGTCGACATCCTCGGCGGCACCGACGAGCGCAACATCCACGGCGAACAGGTCCAGAAACTCGACCAGTGGGCGCACGAGGTGATTTTCAAGGCGCTCGACCACGGCGGCCATCTGTGCTGCATGGCTTCCGAGGAAGCCGAAGGGTTCATCCCGATTCCCGACAAATTCCCGACCGGCAAATACGCACTGCTTTATGACCCGCTCGACGGTTCGTCGAATATCGATGCCAACGTGTCGATCGGAACGATCTTCTCGATTCACCGGAAAATTTCCCAGCATCCGCGCGGCTGCGAAGAAGACTGCCTGCAGCCCGGCAGCGCGCAGGTCGCCGCGGGGTACGTCGTCTACGGCTCGTCGACCATGCTGGTCTACACGACCGGCCAGGGTGTGCACGGCTTCACGCTCGATCCTTCGATCGGCGAGTTCCTGCTCAGCCATCCCGACATCCGGATGCCGACCCCGCCGCAGCGCATCTACAGCGTCAACGAAGGCAACTACGCGCGCTGGTCCGACGGGCAGAAGAAGCTCATCGACCATATGAAGGGACTTGACGGCAGCAACGAGAAGCCGTTCTCGTCGCGCTACATCGGTTCGCTGGTCGCCGACTTCCATCGCACGCTGCTGTACGGCGGCATCTTTATGTATCCCGCCGATGCAAAAAGTCCGAACGGCAAGCTGCGCCTGCTGTACGAATGCGCGCCCATGGCGATGATCTGCCAGGCCGCCGGCGGCATGGCGTCCGATGGCACGCGCAACATCCTCGACATCCACCCGGAAGCGCTGCATCAGCGCACGCCGTTCTACATCGGTTCGACCGAGTTCGTGCGAATGGCCGAAGAGTACCTGGCCGCGGAGCGGATGGTGGCCGCGGACTGCTAACCGCCACCGCAACCGGAAACACAAACGCCCCGGGCCATTCAGCCCGGGGCGTTCGCCATCACTGCGAATCCACGATCAGAACGTGTAGCGCAGCGTCAGTTGGATCTGGTAAACGCTGCCGGCCCTTCCTTCGAACGGCCGCGGAGCGCCGAAGTTCGGCTTTTCCGGGTCCGACTGGTAGAGTCGGTTGTCGAACGTGAAGGTCGGGACCGATTCGCTGAGCGGACCGGGGTTGCGGCCGGTTGCATCGAGTGCACGCTGGTCGGCAAAGGTCGGGCTCAGCGTCGGCAGCTTCACCTGTCCCCAGTCCCTGTTCAGGAAATTGGCGAAGTTGAAGATGTCGAGCTGAACCGAGGCACGCTGGCCGCGGATTTCCGGTAGCCCCTGCCGCAGCGAAACATCGATCCGGTGCGAGAACGGGCTGCGGCAGCTATTCCGCTTCATGATGCTGCCACGCTGCTTGTCGAGGCATGGCTGCGCATCGATGAACCGGTTGAACGCCTCTGCCGCCGCCTGGTTCTGGACGAACCCGGCGCCGGTGCCTGTGCCGATGCGAATCTCGTTCGGGTCTGTCGCATCCCGCGGGACGTAGATCAGGTCGTTGCCCGCGTACCCGTCGCCGTTGAGGTCGTCGGGCGAAACGTACGTGAGCACCGAGCCTGACTGCGCTTCGTAGAACAGGGTCAGGTCCGTGCCGAACGGGAATGAATACGTGCCGTAGGCGAGGAAGCGGTGCGGTCGGGAGAAGTAGGAGTCGGACGTCTCCAGGTCCTCGTGCGCAGTCGCGAGCTGACGGCCGTTGCGCCAGTTCGAGATGGCGCGGTCCGAGGTCAGGCTCTGCACATCGACCGCCTTCATGTACGTGTAGGCGACCGTCGCCTCGAAACGGTTCGAAAAGCGCCGGTTAAGCTGGGTCGAAAGTGTGTAGTTGTAGTCCTTCGACTGGTTGCTGACTTCGATGATGCCTTCGTTGAAGCCAACCCCACGCAGAGTCGTGATGTAGCGCTGGTTGTTGTTGGTCACGCTGCCGTTCGCGGCGATGGTGTCCGCGTACAGGACGCGGCCATCGCGGTCGCGATAGACTTGGCCGTTCACCATGCGCGGGCCGCGGATATTCGCATCGCGGACCAGCACACCATTGACCGCCTTGCGATACATGCCTTCCACCGTCAGCACGATGTCGTAGGGCAGTCGGCGGTCGAACCCGGCGGAAATGCCGAGGAACTGCGGGTACTTGAAGTTCGGATCGTTGACGTTCACACCGAGTGTGCCCGCCTGTCCTGCCGCGGGCGGTGCCTGCCCCGCGCACGAATTGGGCAGGTCGTTGACGTCGACCGTGAACGCCGGAACCGAGCCTGCAGCCGTGCAACTCAGCCGGACCAGCCCGAGGCCCGTGTTCGCGTACGCGTTGCCAAGCAGAATGTACGGCGGCGGTCCCGTGTAGATGCCGATGCCGCCGCGGATCTGATTCTTCTGCTCGCCGGTCGGGTCGTAGTTGAAGCCGAGGCGCGGCGAGAACAGGACGCGCGTTTTCGGGGTTGCGTCGGTGCGAATCGACGGACCGTCGGCCTGACGCAGCGCATCGGTCAGCGCGTCGTTCTGCGAAGGCGAATCCAGGAAGCGCGGCATATCCGCACGCACGCCCGCCGTGACCGTGAGCTTGTCATTGACGGTCCACTGATCCTGCGCGTACAGGCTGAACATCTGCACGCTGAAGTCGGCGGGAATGTCCCTGTCGTTGCGGCTGTTCGCGTACCCGACCGCGTAGCCGCTTGGCGTGCCGGCCGCGAGCGCGGCGATGCTCGCGAAGTTGTAAACGCCGAACGTGCCCTGCGCGAAGTTGTTGAACATGTGCGAGTGGTCGAAGCGGCCGCCCACGGTGAACGTGTGCTGCCCCATCGGGATCGTGAAGTTGTTCACGACCTCGAAGATCTCCTGCTCGAGCAGGTTGCCGGGAGAGAACTGCTCGGTGCCGAACGTGACGGCGCGCGTGATGTCGCCCATGCGCACGCCCACCGCGATCTCGGGTGCCTGCACCGGAGTGCTGCGTTCGTCCTTGATCGTGCTGTATCCGACGATCAGCTCGTTCGACTTGCCGCCCGCGAAGTTCGAGTAGAGCTGCGCGACACTTGAAAGGTTCGTGTTCACGCGCGAATACGTGTTCGAGCCGAAGCGGAATCCGGCGTTCTGGTTCAGCGGCGAGGTATTGTAGGACGCGATGTTGCGGAAGAACGAATCGTCTTCCGACCGGTTGTAGATCTGGCGGAAGACCAGGCGGTGCTCCGGGGAGATCTGGAAGTCGATGCGGCCGAACAGGTTGGCCAGCGGGTTCTCGTTGTCGACCGGGCCGGTATTGCCGACGTCGAAGTTGTAGTTGTCGCGCATGATCTGCGCGATACGGTTGAGGCTGTCGAGCGGGACCGACGGCGCATTCGGCGACGGAGACGGCTGATTGTTCAGGTAATACGGCCCATCTGCCGGACGCGCCCGCTGCTGCCATTCAGGGGCAACAAAGAAGTGCAGCCGGTCCTTGATGATCGGGCCGCCCAGATGGAAGCCGAACTGCTTCACATCGAAGCGCGACGCGCGCAGCTCCTCGCCGACCAGGTTCAACCCCAGCACGTCTTCGTTGCTGCGATACGTGAACGAACCGCCGCCCTGGAACGTGTTCGTCCCGCTCTTCGTCACAGCATTCACCAGCATGCCGGCGAAGTTGCCCTGTCGCACGTCGGTCGGCGTCAGCATCACGCGGAACTCCTTGACCGCGTCCAGCGACACGATCTTGCCGCTTGCCGCGCCGCCCGGAACACCGCCGGTCGAGGCGAGATTGAAGCGCTCACTCTGGTTGGCGCCGTCGATTGTGATCGTGTTGAACCGGTTGTACGCGCCGCCACCACTTGCAGCACCACTGGACGGCGTCGAGACCTGCGGGACCAGCTTGAGCTGGTCGACAAAGTCGCGGCTGAAGGTCGGAATCCGCTGAACCAGCGAGTCGGAAATCTGCGTGCTGACACCCTGCCGTGTCGGCGAGAAGTCCGCGGTGCGTGCTACCGTGATGTCCAGTGCCTGGAGCTGCACGGCCTGGGTCGCCATCCGCACGTCGATGCGCGTCGACGCGGAAAGCCTCACGTAGACATCGTTGCGCTCGACCGGCTGCTGCCCGATCGAACTCACCCGTACCGTATACGGCCCCCCGACTTCGAGCCCTTGCAGCAGATACTGCCCGTTTGAGCGCGTCAGCGTGTTCGTGGTGAAGCCAGTCGCGTTGTTGCGCACACGAACTTCTGCGCCCACGATCGGCTGCCCGCTTTCATCGGTCACCGTCCCGATGATCGCGCCCGTCGTGACGCCCTGCGCTGTAACGACTGCCGGCGCCGCCAGCGCCACCAGGGTTACGGCCGTCAATAACCTGGACACCATGCGATGCAGCATGTGCCGTCTCATAAAGCCTTCCGGATTGTTGAGGAAAACAGTCAGAACAAAAGCGGTGGAAAAGCGAGGGCCGTCCTGTCGCGGCCGCCGACGCGCGGTCGACTCGAGGTGCGCATTCTGGACGCCTGGCCTGCCTGGTCACACGGACCCCCGCGGGGATTGGTTTTGCTCGTTGTACAGCGGATGATAGGTGCCGCGATTCAACGGCGGCAAGCTCGCCGCTGCACCGGTTTTGTAACAACGATGCGACGGCCCGCGGGATCCGCAACCAGGCCGTTTCCGGCCGCATTAGACTGCCCGTCCGGGCGCCCGAATCGGCTGGTCCCGGACGCGTTGACTTCCGCCTCGCGGCCCCGCATCCTCATCGCGCTTTTGACCCCCCAAATGCAGAACATTACCGATCACAGATCCAAACGGAGACGTCTCCATGGGATTT
>Ga0182737_1002783_pt1 | contig 13731 bp, 13 predicted proteins | sample eDN5th30CBELigOP_FD_128878 | JGI IMG/M metagenome (GOLD analysis project Ga0182737, IMG submission 128878) | Enriched Organic Plus compost microbial communities from Emeryville, California, USA - eDNA 5th pass 30_C BE-Lig OP (version 2) (version 2) ... | reverse complement strand
TGAGCGAGGAGATGGAGCGGAAGATCGCCGCGATCCTCGCTCGCTTCGCGGCGAACACGAAGCTCGACCTGACCGCGGACGCCCTCAACGCGGCCAACCGCAAGCAGGCCATGGTCCCCGAGGGCGCGGTGGCGCTCGATCCCGTCGGCACCGCGCCGGGCCTGATCGTCCCCGGGCGAAAGGAAGGGGACCCGCTGGTCCTGGTGCTGCCCGGCCCGCCACGTGAGCTGCGGCCGATGTGGGAGGCGGCCCTGCGCGAGCCGCTGCTCCGCGGCGTCCTCGACCGGGCGACGCGCCTGAGCAGCTACCGGCTGCGCATGTTCGGCACCCCCGAGTCGGAGCTGGCGATGAGCCTGCGCGAGATCGAGGCGGCCGGAACCCCGTTCGACGGGCTCGAGATCACCACCTGCCTGCGCAAGGGGGAGGTCGAGATCGACGTCCGGTACCGGGATGCCGCCGAGGAGTCCGCGGAGCGGCTCCGAGAGGAGCTCAAGGCCCGCCACGAACGGTCGCTCTACAGCCTGGACGGCAGCACGGTCGACGAGATCGTCGCCGGGCGGCTGGCCGGGAGGCGACTGGGCCTGGCCGAGTCCTGCAGCGCGGGCCTGCTGGCCGCGCGGATCACCGACGTGCCGGGCGCCTCGGAGTACTTCGCGGGGGGCGTGGTCAGCTATTCCGACGAGGCCAAGCGGGACCTGCTGGGGGTCGACGAGTCGTTGCTGCGCGAGCACGGGGCGGTCTCGGCCGAGGTCGCGGAGGCGATGGCGGTCGGGGCGCTGGAACGCTTCGACGCGGACGTGGCGGTCGCGATCACCGGGATCGCCGGGCCCGGCGGGGGCAGCGAGGAGAAGCCGGTCGGCCTCGTCCACTTCAACGTGAGGACCGCCGAGGGGGGAGTTCGGGCGGCGGCGCCGGTGATTCCCGGCGGTCGGCGCGACGTGCGGGAGCGGTCCGCGCTGGTCGCGATGCACCTGCTTCGCGAGCTGTTGGCCTGACTTTCGCTACCCAATCGTTGCCCGGTTTGCACACGTTTGAGGCGCGCTCGGGCACCCTTCGCCCACGGACGGTTTTTGCGTCCGACGGCAAACGTAAGGTTTTCGAAACGAACTTGTGTTCGTACCGTGGGTGCGGACTTGAAAACGACCTGCCCGATGGGCGGCGGCGAGGTGAATGGATATGAGCGATAGACGAGCCAACGACATGGAGCCGGCCACCGAGAAGGAGGCGAAGGCGCGCATCGCCGCCCTGGACGCGGCCAAGAGCCAGATCGAGAAGCAGTTCGGCGCCGGGTCGCTCATGAAGCTCGGCGACAACGCCGCCACCAACGTGGAGGCGATCTCGACCGGCGCGCTGCCGCTCGACATCGCGCTCGGCGTGGGCGGCATCCCGCGGGGCCGGATCGTCGAAATCTACGGGCCGGAGTCCTCGGGCAAGACGACGCTCGTCTACCACATCATCGCCGAGGCCCAGAAGCGGGGCGGGGTGTGCGCCTTCGTCGACGCCGAGCACGCCATAGATCCCGTATACGCGCGCAAGATCGGGGTCAACACGGACGAGTTGCTGGTCTCCCAGCCGGACTACGGCGAGCAGGCGCTCGAGATCGTGGACGTGCTGACCCGCTCCGGTGCAGTGGACGTGGTCGCCGTCGACTCGGTCGCGGCGCTCACGCCCCGGGCCGAGCTCGAGGGTCAGATGGGCGAGGTCACGGTCGGACTCCAGGCGCGACTCATGTCGCAGGCCCTGAGGAAGCTGGCCGGCAACCTGAACCGGGCCAAGACCCTCTGCCTCTTCACGAACCAGATCCGCGAGAAGATCGGCGTGTCGTTCGGTTCGCCGGAGACGCAGCCGGGTGGCCGCGCCCTCAAGTTCTATTCCTCGCAGCGGCTGGACATCCGCCGCATCGAGACGCTGAAGGACGGCACCGAGGCCGTCGCCAACCGGGTCCGCGTCAAGGTGGTCAAGAACAAGGTGGCCGCACCGTTCAAGCAGGCCGAGTTCGACATCGAGTACGGGCTCGGGATCTCGCGCGAGGGCAGCCTGATCGACCTCGGAATGGAGCACGACCTGGTCCAGAAGTCCGGATCGTTCTTCTCCTACGGCGAGACCCGCCTGGGCCAGGGCCGGAACAACTCGAAGCAGTTCCTGGCCGAGAACCCGGACATCGCGCAGGAGATCGAGGACAAGATCCTGAACAACCTGGGCATCTCTCGCGACGGCTCGGAGATCGAATCCTCCGCGCCCGAGGGCGTCGACGCCGAGACCGGCGAGATCATCGAGGAAGCGGGCCTGAAGGCGGCCTAGTGGCCGACGAGCTCCTGGCCAAGGCCCTGGCGGCGGTCAGCCGCAAGGACCGGACCGAGCGCGAGATGCGGGACTGGCTCGCGGCCCGGGAGGTCGAGCCGGGGGAGATCGACCGGGTTCTCGACTACCTGATCGAGAACCTGGCGATCGACGACCGGCGGTACGCCGAGGCGTTCACCCAAGACAAGCGCGACCTGGCCGGGTGGGGCCGGGACCGGATCAGGGAGACGCTGATCCGGCGCGGCGTCCCGCGCGGCATCGTGCACGAGGCCGTGGACGGGGAAGACCGCCAGAGCGAGGTCGACCGGGCCGTGAAGGTGCTGCTCGAACGGGGAGCCGAGCTGGATGACGATCGGGGCCGGCGGCGCGCGCTCGGTCTGCTGTCTAGACGGGGATACGACGCCGAGGAGGCGTACGCGGCAATCAGGATCGCGTCCCGCGCGGCCTGACGAGGAGGTTCAGGGCGTCGGCTACCCTTGAAGGGGCATGGCGCTCGATTCGATCATCCCCACCTGGCTGAGGGGCCGCCCGGCAAGGACGGGCCCGGAAGGGGAGACGGACGGCGAGGAGCCGGCGGCGGCGAACCAACGCCCCGAGGGCCTGCTCTCGGCCGAGGCGGAGCTGCGCGCCAGGCGAGAGGAGATCGTGCGGCTCGAGGAGAGGGCGCTCCGCGACCTCGAGTCGGCCCGGACCAAGCTGCGCGAGGCCGAGCGCCGCTCGGACCTGCTCGAGGAACGGGAGGAGCGTCTGCGCGCCCTGGAGGCGCAGGCGGAGGAGGCCAGGCAGCTCCAGCTGGCCGAGTTGGAATCGGTGTCCGGGATGACCAGGGACCGGGCCAGGCAGGTTCTGCTGAAACAGGTCGAGGAGCAGGCCGCCCACCAGGCCAGGCTGACCGTGAAGCGGATCGAGGAGGAGGCGAAGCTCGACGCCGAGCGGCGAGCCCGGGGCATCCTCGCGGTAGCCATGCAGCGACTGGCCGCCACCCAGTCGATCGAGACCAACACGTGCACCATTCACCTCCCGAGCGAGGAGATGAAGGGGCGGATCATCGGCAAGGACGGGCGCAACATCCGCACGCTCGAGAACCTCACCGGGGTCGACATCATAATCGACGAGACCCCGGAGACCGTCGTCGTATCCAGCTTCGACGGGGTCCGGCGGGAGGTCGGGCGCCTCACGCTCGAGCGGCTCATCGCGGACGGACGGATCCACCCGGCGTCGTGCGAGGCGGCCTACGAGGAATCGGTCGCGGAGGTGGAGGACGTGATGATCGAGGCGGCAGAATCCGCCCTGCTCGAGGCCAGGGTCACGGGAGTGCACCCCGAGCTGGTGCGGCTGCTGGGCCGCCTGCGCTTCCGGACCAGCTACAGCCAGAACGTCCTGGCCCACCTCGTCGAATGCTCCAACCTCGCGACGCTGATGGCCGCGGAACTCGGCGCCTCCGTGGAGGTTGCGAGGCGGGCCGCCCTGCTTCACGACATCGGCAAGGCCGTGAGCCACGAGGTCGAGGGTACCCACGCCGCCGTCGGGGCCCGGCTCGCCCGCCGCTACGACGAGGTCGAGGCGATCACGCACGCGATCGAGGCGCACCACAACGAGGTCGAGCCGGTCACGGTCGAGGCGGTGATCGTCCAGGCGGCGGACGCGCTCTCCGGCGCGCGCCCCGGCGCCCGGGGCGACTCGCTGGAGCAGTACGTCACCCGGCTCGGAGACCTCGAGGAGATCGCGCTGCGGCAGGACGGCGTGCGCAAGGTCTACGCGATGCAGGCGGGCAGGGAGATCCGGGTGATGGTCGACCCGGGAAGGGTGGATGACGACGCCACCGCGCTCATCTCCCACGAGATCGCGGCCGCGATCGAACGTGAGATGGAGTACCCCGGCCAGATCAAGATCACCGTGATCAGGGAGCTCCGGGCCACGAGGATCGCCAAGTGATCGGGTCGATTCCCGGCCACCCCGGAGACCGCGCGACCGGGCGGCTGCGACGCCGCGGAAATCAGTAGGATTCGCGCCCGATGGATACCAAGACCGTCTTCCTCATCTTCGGCATCGGCCTCGCATGCTTCGCGGTGATCGTGAGCTTCGTGGGTCTGAGAGCCAAGAACTTCCCCAACAAGGGCGCCCTCGTCGGCCTCCTTCTCGTGGGGGCGGTCCTCGTCGGCGGCACCACCACGTTCGCCGTCAAGCTCTCGGTCCACGAGGCCGAGGAGCGCGAGGAGGGGCACCACCCCTCCGGCGAGGAGTCGACCGAGGCGATCAGCTTCGTGCTCGACGGCTCGCACGCCTAGCATCCGCGCCTCGAAGAACGGGCCGCTCCGACGCGGTCCCACGGCCGGCCGGCGGCGAACCGGTTTAATGCTTCCTCGATGAAGAAGTTCCACGTCACCACCTTCGGGTGCCAGATGAACGAGCACGACTCCGAGCGGATGAAGGGGATGCTCACGTCACTCGGCTACTCGGAGTCCGAGCGGCGCGACGAGGCGGACCTGATCCTCTTCAATACCTGCTCGATCCGGGAGAACGCGGACAACCGCTTCATCTCGCACCTGGGCGAGGCCAAGCGCCTGAAGAAGGAGGACCCCGACCGGATCGTCGGCGTCGGCGGGTGCTGGGCCCAGTCGGTCAAGGACGAGGTGTTCCGCCGGTTCCCGTTCGTCGATGTGGCGTTCGGCCCGGGGCAGATCCACAGGCTCGCCGAGTTCCTCAACTCCGACCAGCTCACCGCGCAGGGATACTTCGAGTTCGAGGACTTCGCCGGGCATCTGCCGGCCCACCGGGCGCGTCCCCACCAGGGCTGGCTCCAGATCTCGCAGGGGTGCAACTGCGTCTGCTCGTACTGCATCGTGCCGTCGACGCGCGGCCGGGAACAGAGCCGCGACCCGGGCGAGCTGGTTGCCGAGGCGGAGCGACTGGCGGCCGACGGGGTCAGCGAGATCACGCTGCTCGGTCAGAACGTCAACTCGTACGGCCGGGACCTTCCGAAGGCGAGCCGGATCAGGTTCTCCGATCTCCTCCACATGATGGACGAGGTGGACGGGATAAGGCGGGTCCGCTACACCAGCCCGCACCCCAAGGACATGCGCGAGGACGTGATCGAGGCCCACGCGACGCTCCCGTCGCTCTGTGAGCACATCCACCTGCCGCTCCAGTCCGGTTCGAGCCCGATCCTCAAGAAGATGCGCCGCACGTACACCCGCGAGCGGTACATGGACCGGGTGGCGATGATCAGGGACATGGTGCCCGACTGTGCGATCACGACCGACATAATCGTCGGCTTCCCCGGCGAGACGGAGGCCGACTTCGAAGCCACCCTCGAGGTGACGGAGGAGGTCGGCTACGACGGGGCGTTCACGTTCATCTACTCGCCCCGCCGCGGCACGCTGGCCGCCGAGATGGAGGACCAGGTACCCCACGCGGTGAAGGTCCAGCGGATGGAGCGACTGGTGGAGGTCGTCCAGCGCCGGGCCCGCGAACGGGCACAGCGGTTCGTCGGTCGCACCATGGAGGTCCTGGTCGAGGGACCGAGCCGCAACGACCCGACCCGGCTGCGGGGGCGCATCCGCCACAACAAGGCGGTCAACTTCGAGGGCACGGGCCTGCCCGGCCAGTACGTCGAGGTCGAGATCGGCTCCGCGACGTCGCAGACCCTCTCCGGCACGGAGCGGCTGCTGAGCGGCATCGGCGCCTGAGGACGGGGGCTGAGGTGGGCATCCCGCCCGTGATCGCCGTGTTCGGGCCGACCGCGATCGGCAAGACGTCCGTGGCGATCGCGCTGGCCGGGCTCCTGGCCGAGCGGGGCGAGGACGCCGTGGCGATCAACTGCGACTCGATACAGGTCTACGACGGGCTGGAGGTGATCAGCGGGGCTCCCTCGGCCGAGGATCGCGAGGCGCTCGAGCATCGCCTGGTCGGTTTCGTGCCGATCGACGAGGAGTTCAGCGCGGGCCGGTTCGGTGCGAGGGCGCGCGAGGAGATAGATGGGGCGATCGCCGCCGGCCGCCGCCCGATCCTGGTCGGCGGCACGGGCCTCTACCTGCGGGCGGCGTTGACCGACCTCGAGATGCGCCCCCCGGTCGCCGAGGTGGTCAGGGTGGAGGTGGAGGAGGAGATCGAGACGCGCGGGCCCGCGGCGCTGCACGCCGAGCTGCCGGCGGAGCTGGTCGAGCGGGTCCACCCGAACGACCGCAAGAGGATCGCCCGGCTCACGGAGCTCGTGCGGTCCGGGATCGAGCCCGCGCCGGACCACGAGGGCGGCGGGGAGCTCTGGACCGCGTCCTTCCGGCACCCGACGCTGCTCGTCGGGCTGGTCGAGGACGACGAGCCGCTGGTGGCGAAGATCCGCGCCCGGGTGGACGCGATGGCCCGGGCCGGCGCGGCCGAGGAGGCCGGGCGCGCGCTAGCCAGCGGGGCGGCCAGGACCGTCCGGGCGGCGATCGGCTTCGACGAGTTCCGCGCCGGGGACCTGGAGCGCATCGTGATCCTCCACCGCCGCTTCGGGCGGCGCCAGATGACCTGGATGCGACGGATGGAGGGGGTCGAGGTCCTCGATCGGACCGGCCTCGCGGACCGCGAGGCGGCGTCGCAGATCCTCGAACTCGCCGACCAGATACCTTCCCGGGTCGCATGAAGTTCGAAAAGTGGCAGGCACTCGGCAACGACTATCTGATCATCGAGGAGACGGACCTCCCCTGGGAGCTGAACGATCAGCGGATCCAACGGATCTGCGACCCGCACTTCGGGATCGGGTCCGACGGGATCCTCCTGATCTCGAAGACCGACGACCCGGAGTACGTGGCGCAGCTCAGGATCTTCAACCCCGACGGCTCGGAGGCGGAGCTCTCCGGCAACGGCGCCAGGGAGGCGATCCTCTACCTGCGTAGGCACGGGTGGACGGAGGCCGACACGTTCAGCATCCTGACCGCCTCGGGGCCGGTCACGCCGACGATCACGTCCGACCGGACCTGCACGGTCGCGATGGGTCGCGCGTCCACCACCTCCAAGGACTATCCGGGCGGGGCGGAGGACGGAGTCGGCACCCTGAGCTCGGGGGACCGCGACTGGAAGTTCCGCCACGTATCGATCGGAAACCCGCAGTGCGCCATCGAGGCCGGCGCGGACCTGGAGGAGCTGGACCTCGCCCGGATCGGTCCCGGGATCGAGCGCAACCGCGCCTTCCCGAACCGGACCAACGTCTCCTTCTACCGGGTCTCCGGGTCGCGGGTCAGGGCCCGGATCTTCGAGCGCGGGGTGGGCGAGACTCTCTCCTCCGGGACCGGCGCCTCCGGGGCCGCGGTCGCCGCCTACCTGGCGGGCGCGCCGAGCCCGATCACGGTCGAGTTGGACGGGGGAGAGCTCCGGGTGGACATCACGCCCGAGCTCGACGTCACCCTGACCGGCTGGGCCGAGCCGATCGCGGCCGGCGAACTCGCGCCTGAGATGATGGCCGCGCTGGCCGATCTCGGCAACTGAACCTTCGACAACACTCTCGACCAGAGGAGAAACCGTGGCTCTCACCGATCCATCCAGGCGACTCGAGGCGATGCCCCCGTACATGTTCGCCGAGCTCGAACGAAAGATCGCGGACAAGCGGGCCGCCGGCATCGACGTGATCAGCCTCGGAATCGGCGACCCCGACAAGCCGACCTACCCGCACGTGGTGGAGGCGATGCAGGGCGCCGTGGCGGACCCCGGGAATCAGAACTACCCGAGCAACCGCGGCCGCGAGGAGTTCCGCGCCGCCTTCTCCGACTTCTACCGGAGGCGCTTCGGGGTCGAGATCGACCCCGAGAACGAGGTGATCCCGGCGATCGGTGCCAAGGAGTGCATCTACAACCTCTGCTTCGCCTTCCTCGACCCGGGCGACGTCGCCCTGGCGTCCGACCCGGGCTACCCCGTCTACACGGGCGGCCCGATCCTGGCGGGTGCCGAGGCCGTGCTCCTGCCGCTCGAGGAGCGGCTCGGCTTCGCCCCCGACCTCGACGCGATCGACGCCCAGACCGCGGAGCGGGCGCGGCTGCTCTTCCTCAACTACCCGAACAATCCGTCGGGAGCGATCGTCCCCGACGGCTTCTTCGAGAAGGTCGTGGAGTTCGCCCGCGAGCACGAGATCCTCGTGGTGCACGACAACGCCTACTCCGAGACCACCTACGACGGGTACGTCGCCCCGAGCTTCCTGGCGACGCCGGGGGCGAAGGAAGTCGGGGTCGAGGTCTTCTCCCTGTCGAAGGGCTACAACATGACCGGCTGGCGGGTCGGGGCGATCCTCGGCAACGCGGACGCGATCCAGACCTACTGGCGGCTGAAGACGAACGTGGACTCGGGACTGTTCGAGGCGATCCAGATGGCGGCCGTGGCGGCGCTCGAGGGGCCTTCCTCGGCGCTCGAGGAGATGAACGCGATCTACGCGCGGCGGCGTGACCTCACGGTGGACACGCTACGGGCGATCGGGGTCGACGTGAAGAGCCCGAAGGGCACGATCTACGTCTGGGCGCCCGTGCCCGAGGGACACACCTCGACCAGCTTCTGCGAGATGGTCCTCGAGGAGGCGGCCGTCGTGATCTCGCCCGGCTCGATGTACGGACGGAGCGGCGAGGGCTACTTCCGGATCTCGCTCACCACGCCGGACGAGCGCCTCACCGAGGCGCTCGAGCGGATGCACGAGCACCTGGCCTAGGCGGCTGCCAGGCGTCCCTCGGCCTCGAGGGTCTGGCGCAGGCCTGACTCGAGGTCGCGGGGACGCCACCCCAGCTCGTTCTTCGCCTTCGATCCGTCCGCCCAGAAGGTGACGCCGTCGGCCGAGCTGATCAGTTCGGACAGGTTCGGCTGCTGGTTCATGATCTTGCCCACCACGGGCCCGACCGGACGCAGCGCCTTGAGCACGGCGGTCGGCATGCTCCTGCCGGGGACCTTCCGTCCCGTCAGCGCGCCTGCGGTCTCCAGGATCTGGCGCATCGTGTAGTTGTCCTCGTTGAGGATGTAGCACTCGCCGACCTCGCCCTTGTCCAGGACCAGGGCGAGACCCGCGGCCACGTCCTCGACGTGGGTGAGGCCGGTCCCGAAGCTGGGGAACGGCACCATCGGCATCTTTCCGTCCAGGAACCGGTTCAGTGTGGACGCGAGCTCGGAATGGTCGTTCGGGCCGTATACCCCGGCCGGCTGGGCGATCACGCAGGGCAGGTTGCGGGTCTCGATCAGGTTGAGTGCGATCTGGTGCGCCTCGTACTTGGTCTCCTCGTACACGGAGGTGAACGAGAGACCATCCGGGGAGTCGACGTCGGGACGCCGGAAGTCCTCCCGCGCGATCTCACGGTGCGTGTTGCCGAAGATCGCGCAGGTCGAGACGTAGAGGACGCGGGGGAGGCCCGCCTCCAGGGCGGCCTCCAAAACGTTGGCGGTGCCCTCCACGTTGGCCTTCCTCAAGACCGGGATCCGGTCCTTCGGGATCCCGACCTCGTAGATCGCCGCGTTGTGAAGCAGGGCGTCGTGGTTGGCCATCTGCTCCGCCAGGCGTGGCCGCGACGAGAGGTCGCCGTCGACGAGCTCGCAGCCGATCGCCTCGAGCGCGGTGGCCTTCGAACGGTCGCGGACGAGACAGGTCAGCTGGTGTCCCTGGTCGACCAGGTGCCGGGCGGTCGCGCCCCCGATGAACCCGGTCGCGCCGGTCATGAAGATCTTCATGCCGGGCAGCGTACCGCGACCCCTAGGATTGGGTTGGTGACCGATACCGTCGAGAGCCCGAGCACCCGCCGCGCGAAGCAGCGAGCGATGATGATCGCCGTCGACACGACCGGCGACACGTCGACGAGCGAGCTCGCCGAGCTCCTGCGCACCGCGGGGGTCGCGACCGTGGGCGAGGTGGTCCAGCGCCGGTCGGAACCCGACCCGGACCGCTACTTCGGGCAGGGCAAGCTCGAGGAGGTGAAGGCCGCGATCAAGTCCTCCGGGGCGAACCTGGTCGCGTGCGACGACGAGCTCGCTCCGCGCCAGGAGCGCAACCTGGAGGCGGCGCTCGAGGTGCCGGTGATCGACCGCACCGCCGTGATCCTCGACATCTTCGCCGACCACGCCCACTCCGCCGAGGGCAAGCTCCAGGTCGAGCTCGCCCAGCTCGAGTACAACCTCGCCCGCATGCGAGGGCTGTGGACCCACCTGGAGCGCCTCGGGGCCGGCATCGGCACCAGGGGCCCTGGCGAGTCCCAGATCGAGACCGACCGTCGGCTCGCCCGCGACCGCATCGCCGCCCTGAGGCGCCGCCTGCGACACGTCGAGCAGAACCGGGGGGTGATGCGGGCCCGCCGCCAGGACTCGTCGCTGCCCCAGGTCGCCCTGGCCGGGTACACCAACGCCGGGAAGTCGACGCTGCTCAACGCGCTGACCGGGGCCGACGTGAGCGTGGGAAACCGCCTCTTCCACACGCTCGACCCGACCACGCGGGCCTTCGAATACCAGGGGAGGCGCTACCTGGTCACCGACACGGTCGGCTTCATCGAGAAGCTCCCGCACCAACTCGTCGAGGCGTTCAAGGCGACCCTGGAGGAGACCGTGCTGGCCGACCTGATCCTGCACGTGGTCGACGGATCCTCGGATCCCGACCGGATGGCGGCGGAGATGGCCGCGGCCGACGCGGTGCTAGAGGAGATCGGCGCCGGCGACAAGCCGCGGGTGCTGGTCCTGAACAAGATCGACCTGCTCGACGATGACGCGCGGGCCGAGGCCCGCATCTCGCATCCCGAGGCCGTTCAGGTCTCGGCGACGACCGGGGAGGGCCTAGAGGCGCTGCGGCGGCGGATGGAGCGGGACTTCGAGGAGACGATGGCCCCCGTCGAGCTCCTCGTGCCGTATTCGGAGGGGTCGCGCCTCCACGAGCTGCACGAGGTCGCGGGCAAGGTCGACCGCGAGGACGGTCCGGAGGGGGTGCTCGTGAGGACGAGGCTGCCGCTGGGCGAGATGCACCGCTTCGCCGACCTCGTCAACAACTAGAGTCATCGCCATGGAGCTGAAGGTCCGACTGCTCACCGACACGGCGAAGTTGCCGAGCCGCGCCCACGATGGCGACGCCGGCCTGGACCTGCACGCCTCCGAGCCGGCGCACATCGGGCCGGGCGAGCGCTGGCAGGTGGGGACCGGCATCGCGGTCGAGATCCCCGCGGGCCATGCCGGTCTCGTGCTCCCTCGTTCCGGGCTCGCGCGGCGGCACGGGATCTCGCTCGTCAACGCTCCCGGACTCGTCGACTCCGGCTACCGCGGTGAGATAAAGGTGCTGCTCCTGAACAACGACCCGGCCGAGGTGTTCCGCATCGCGCCCGGGGACCGGATCGCCCAGCTCCTGGTCACGCCGTTCGCCGCGGTCGAACCGGTCGAGAGCGAGGCGCTGAGCGAGACGGACCGCGGCGAGAACGGCTTCGGCTCGAGCGGCCGCTAGCCGTTCCGGGCCGCCGCGAGGGCGGCCTCGTGCGCCGCGTCCTCGAGCCCGTCGTCGAGCGGCTCGAGCTCGGGACGCTCCCCGTGGTGGTGCTCGAGCGCGGCGGCTATCAGGTGATCGGCCAGCCACGCGTTCTTGGGCAGGAGCGGGCCGTGCAGGTAGGTGCCGACGAGGTTGTCCTCCCGGACCCCCTCGTGGCCGTCCTGGCCGTTGTTCCCGTGGCCGTGGAGGACCCTGCCCAGCGGCGTCGCCTCGCCCAATCTGGTCCGTCCGCCGTGGTTCTCGAAGCCGGCCAGGATCCGCTCGGAACCGTCCAACCGGACGGCGATCGAGACCGGCCCGATCAGCCGCGGGCCCTCCTCGCGCACCGTGCGCAGGTCGACGAGCCCCAGGCCCTCGATCTTCTCGCCGTCCAGCTCGTAGTGCTCGCCGAGCAGCTGGTAGCCGCCGCACACCGCGAGGATCGCGGCGCCGCTGTCCTTCGCCTCGCGCATCGCCTCGCGCTTCGTCTCGACGAGGTCTCGCGCCACCGCCTTCTGATCCCGGTCCTGGCCGCCGCCCATGTAGAGGAGGTCGAAGGCGCCGGGGTCGAAGCGGTCGCCGGGGCCGCAACGGGTGACCTCGAACCCGATCCCGCGCCACTCGCAGCGCTGCTGGAGGAAGAGGATGTTGCCCCGGTCCGCGTAGATGTTCATCTGGTCCGGGTAGAGGCTGAGGAGGCGAAGCTTCATGGGCGGGAACCTGAGTCTAGGGAGGAGGCGCCGTCGTGCCGCGCGACGACGATGACGGTGGCGATGTGCCGCTCAGTCTCCGGGACCTCGATCGAGCGGACCGCGACCAGGCCCGCCTCCTCGAGCTCGTCGGCCAGGGTGTTGCGGTCCATGCGGTCGAGCCTGGTCCGGTCGTAGGACTCCTCGAGCGCGCCGTCCGGCGCCACGGACTGGCGCAGGCGCACGACCGTGAGCGAGTCGCCGTCGTCCTCCACCGCGACCGGCCGGCTCGCGTACACCCAACCCTCCACCTCCCGCACGTCGGGCAGGACCTCGACGGTGCGCGAACCCTCCGGCACCCACTCGGAGATGGCGAAGGCGGCGACGCCACCCGGAGCGAGCCGCCGGCGGACGCCGTCCAGCGCCCGCTGGCGCGAGACCTCGCCGCCCAGGATGTGGAGGAGCTGCTGCGGCGCGATCACGGTCTCGAACCGGTCCCGGTCGAGCTCCAGCGTCTCGAGCTCCGTGACGTCCCCGGGGAATGCCGTGGCCTCCTCGTCTCTCGCGAGGCGATTCAGGTCGTTCGCCAGGTCGGGATCCCGCTCGACTCCCGTGACGCGCCTGCCCCGTGTCGCCAGGTGGCGGGCGACCCGGCCGATGCCGCAGCCCAGGTCCAGGACGGAACCGGAACCCTCGGTCAACTCCAGCCAGGCGGGGAGGTCGGCGCCGTACCCGCAGGACTCGACCAGCTGCCAGATCGCGGCCTCGGGCGAGCTTCCGTCTACCAGTCTCAAGCTTCCCAGTATCGCCCGGCCGATTTCCGTTCCGCTAGGAGGTTGCGCAGGTCGAGCAGGGCGGTGTAGGTGGGCAGGGCGAAGAGCCGTCCGTCGGCGTCGGCAAGCGCCGCGTCCAGGGAGCCCTCCAGGTCTCCGTCGACCCGGATCCGGTCGAGCGGCCAGCCCGCGTACTTGAGGCGCAGCGCCATCTCGGCCGCCCGCGTGCCGGAGCAGGTGACCGTGCCGACCCGGTCGGCCAGCATCTCGAAGTCGGCATCCCAGATCCAGGAGACGTCGCGGCCGTCCGCGATGCGGTCGTTCAGCGCGATCCAGAGGTCGACGGGGGCGGGTTCGAGCGCGAGGGTCCTGATGACCTCGTTGGCGCCGGCGGGGTTCTTGATGAGGAGGATCGAAAGGGCGACTTCCCCGATCTGGATCCGCTCGACCCGGCCGAACACGGCCTTCATGCCTGCCAGGCTCGCCACCGCCTGCCCCACCGGGACTCCCATCAGGCGCGCGGTCG
>Ga0182737_1002781_pt1 | contig 13735 bp, 13 predicted proteins | sample eDN5th30CBELigOP_FD_128878 | JGI IMG/M metagenome (GOLD analysis project Ga0182737, IMG submission 128878) | Enriched Organic Plus compost microbial communities from Emeryville, California, USA - eDNA 5th pass 30_C BE-Lig OP (version 2) (version 2) ... | reverse complement strand
GACGCTAGCTCACCGAGAAGACCAGGTGGGCGAACTGCCCGAACTTCTCGACGCTCTTCAGCTCGAGCCGGTCCGAGCGGACGTCGCGCGGGAACAGGGGCGCGCCGCGCTCCAGGGCCACCGGCGTGACGGTGACCTGGATCTCGTCGAGGGCGCCCGCGTCCAGAAACTGACCGGCGAGATCCCCGCCGCCGATGACCCAGACGTCGCCGTCCCGTGCGGCGCCCAGGATCTCGCCCAGATGATCCTTCACGTCCCCCTCGACGAACCGCACGTCCGAGCCGGCGGGCGCGGGCAGGCTGCGAGTCGTGAAGACGAAGGTCGGACGCTCCCCGTAGTTCTCGGACCACTTCCGCGGGTTCTCGGCCAGCTTCTCGAATTCGTAGACCCATTCGTAGGTCGTCGAGCCCGACACCAGGACGTCGATTCCGTCCAGGAACCCCTGGAAGTCGACGTCGTTGGGTGAGCCGACCTCGAACAGCCAGTCGAGCGAGTCGTCCTCCGTGGCGATGAAGCCGTTGAGGGTCGCCGCCGTGTAGAAGACGACACGGGGCATCAGGCCGGGGCTTGGGAGGTCACCGCGCCGGGGGCGCGGTCCTTGATCTCCCTGCCGCGTCCGACCGTCTCCGGGATCCCGTAGTACTCGAGGACCTGCATCTCCTGCTCGCGGTTGAGGGGCATCGCGGGGTCGACGAAGGGCGCGTTGCGGATCACCTCGCGATCGTGCGGCGTCCAGACGCGTCCCGCCGCGGCGGCGCACTCGCGAATCGAGATCGGGACCGTCTTGCCGAACCGGCCGAGCTTGGCCAGGACCCAGGCCGGCTCGTTGGTCTCGGCGTCCACGAACAGCCCTTCCACCCGGGCGACGCTCTGCCCGGAGAGGTCGTCGACGCGGTAGCCCTCCCAGGCCTTCACGTCATCGAGGCTGGGCTGGGGCGCGTCCTTAGCCGTCGCATCCGAGGCCGCAGCCTCCGGCCCGGTGGCCTCCGGCTTCGGGTCGTCCTGGGCCGGGGTCTGCTCTTCAGTCATCCATCTCTCCTTCCAGAAGTTCGGCCGCGGCGGAGGCCGGGTCGAGTTCACGGCTCACGACTCGCTCCAGGAGTTCCGCCACGCGTGGATCGTCCTCGATCGCGGCCTCGAGGCGGCGCCTGAGCCTCGCGGTCGCGAGGCCCAGCACCTCGCTGCGCAGGTTGCGGGCCCGTCGCTCGGTGAGGGTGCCCTCCGACTCGATGAAGGCCCGGTGCTCGGCCACCTTGGCCGCCAGTTCCTCCACCCCTTCACCCCGAGCCGCCTCGGTCCGCAGGATCGGCACCCGCCAGCCACCCGGCGTGTGGGCGAGCGAGAGAGCGCCGCGGACCTCGCGGATCATCGTGTCGGTCATCGGGTGGTCGGCCTTGTTGACGACGATGACGTCCGGGATCTCCATGACGCCCGCCTTGAGGGCCTGGATGGAATCGCCGGAGCCGGGCATCAGGGCGAGCACGATCGTGTCGGCGTGGTCGACGATGTCGATCTCGCCTTGACCCACCCCGACCGTCTCCACCAGAACGTCGTCCTTGCCCGCGGCATCCATCACCAGGGCCGCCTGGAGGGCCGCCTCGGACAGCCCACCGAGGGCCCCGCGGGACGCCATCGAGCGGATGAATACCCCCTTGTCCAAAAAGTGCTCCGTCAGCCGGATCCGGTCGCCGAGCAGTGCGCCCTGGGTGAAGGGGGACGACGGGTCGATCGAGAGCACCGCCACCTGACGGTCCTCCTTGCGGAACTCCTTCGTGAGCGCGCCGATCAGCGTGCTCTTGCCCACCCCTGGTGGCCCGGTGAACCCGGTGATCCGGGCGTTGCCGGTTCTGGGATAGACCTCGCGCACGAGTTCCCACCCGGCCGGGTCATCCGACTCGATCAGGGTTATCGCCCGGGCCAGCGCACGCTTGTCGCCGGCCAGGAGCTTCTCGGCGAGGGGGCTCATGGTGGTCGGGCCGTCGTTCATCGGTTGGGCCAGTCTATGGGCTCGCGCCAGCGTCAGGGGACCGCGCGCCATGCCCACCTGTACGAGGTTAGAGTCCCGCCCGGTTTGTTCGCTTCGCTTTCATCCTTCGCCCGCAAAGGCATGCTGAGGCCCAAGTACGCCCTGCTGCTCTGGCGATACCTCTGGCGACGCCTGCTCACCCGCTCGGGGCACCGCTGGGTGACCGACGGGCCCGTCTTCCTCGGCCGCGACCTCCAGCTCCAGACCGGACCCGAGGCCCGGATCCGTTTCGGGCGCTGGGTCTGGATCGGGGACGGCACGAAGATCCGCTGCCACGAGGGTCGGGTGGAGATCGGTGACAAGACGGTCTTCGGGCAAGAGTGCACCATCTCCGCCTACCGGCGGGTGCGCATCGGTTCCGAGTGCGTGATCGCCGATCGGACCATGTTCATCGACTTCGACCACGGCGTGGTCGACATCGAGAAGCCGATCCGGGACCAGGGCATCTACAAGGAGGACGTGATCGTCGGGTCCAACGTGTGGATCGGCTACGGTGCCGCGATCCTGCGGGGGGTCAGGGTCGGGGACAACTCGGTGATCGGCACGAACTCGGTGGTGACCCGGGACGTCCCCGCGAACGCTGTGGTCGGAGGCGTGCCGGCGCGGGTTCTGCGGATGCGCGAGGCGCCCGAGCGGTTGCGCTGGCCCGATCCCGTCGAGCCCGCGCCCGGGGCTCCGGGGGTCATGGAGATCCCGGCCCCCGACTGAGCCCGAGGATCCGCTCGGCTGCCTCGAGCTGCAGCCTCGTCGAGCGGCGGGTGAAGCCGATCAGCAACTCGAGATCGGCCACGGTGAGATACGCGAACTCCTCCGCCGCCTTCTCCGCCAAGGGGCCGTAGAAGCTCCAGGCGATCCGGCGCCCCTCGTCGGTGATCCCGAGCAGAACCCGGCGCCGGTCCGTCGAGTCCGGGATGCGCTCCACGATGCCCTTGCGCTCCAGGCGGTCGACCACCTGCGTGACGGCTCCGGAGGTGATGCCGGCCGCCCTGGCGAGCTCCCCCGCGGCCATCGGACCGTGCTGGTCGAGGATGTCGAAGCAGTGCCCGTCGGTCGAGTTGATCTCCAGGGCCTTCACCACGGCGTGGTCCAGCTTCTGGACGGCGGTCTGGTTGTCCCGTATTGCCTTCGTCAGCTCGGTGTAGAGCTCGGTCTTCTTGCCGTCGGTCACTGTGTCTCGCTCGGGGATCGCACGATTTATCTTACTTTGTAAGATACTTTGCTCCTAAGAGAATATCCGAAGGAGGACAGATGGCTGAAGCGGCCATTGAGGTGAAGGACCTCAGCAAGCGATACGGGGACGAGGTGCAGGCGCTGGCCGGGGTCTCCTTCTCGGTCGATGCGGGAACCGTCTTCGGACTTCTCGGTCCGAACGGCGCCGGCAAGTCGACGACCGTGAAGATCCTGACCACGCTCTCCCACCCCACATCCGGCAAGGCCTCGATCATGGGCTTCGACGTGCTGGAGCAGGCGGCCGAGGTGCGTCGCCGGATCGGCGTCGTCGCCCAGAGCAGCACTGCGGACCGCGAGGCGACCGCGCGGGAGAATCTCCGGCTCCAGGGCCAGCTCTACCGGATGAAGGGACGAGACCTCGAGAGCCGGATCGATTCCCTGCTCGAGTCCTTCAAGCTCGCCGGCGACGGCGACCGGATCGTGCGCGGGTTCTCGGGCGGCATGGAACGCCGGCTGACGGTCGCGATGGCGCTGGTCCACCGGCCCCAGGTCCTCTTCCTCGACGAGCCGACGACCGGACTCGACCCGGAGGTGCGGGTCGAGATGTGGGAGGAGATCTCGGGCCTCGCCAAGGACGAGGGCACGACGATCCTCCTCACGACCCATTACCTCGAGGAGGCCGACATGCTGGCCCAGAACCTGGCGATCGTCGACCAGGGACGGATCGTCGCCGAGGGCACCCCGGAGGGCCTGAAGAAGGAGCTCAAGGGCGACGCGATCCAGGTCGGCCTCGGCGAGAACCGCGAGCAGGCCGAGGTGGAGACCGCGCTGAGAGCCGTACCCGGGGTGAGCGAGGTGATGCTGAACGAGCGGACTTTGTTCGCCCGGGCCGAGGACGGGGCCCGGTCGGTGCCGTCCATCCTCACCGCGCTGGACACCGCCGGCATCACCGCCGACTCCGTCACGGTCTCGCGACCGTCGCTCGACGACGTCTACCTGAAATACGCCGGCCGCACCATGGAGCAGGCCGAGAAGACCAAGAACGAGGAGGTGGCGGCATGAACCTGTTCGCCGACACGTGGCACATGGCCCAAAGGCACATCCGCGCCCTGATCCGACAGCCGTGGTGGATCGCCGTAACCCTCGTCCAGCCGATCATCTGGCTGGTTCTCTTCGGCGGCCTGTTCACCACGATGGAGGACACCCCGGGCTGGCCGGCCGGCGTCACCTTCCACGAGTTCATCATCCCCGGCGTGATCGTGATGACCGCCTTCTTCTCCGCGGGGTGGGGCGGCATGGGCATGATCGAGGACATCAACCGCGGCATCGTCGACCGGTTCCTGGTCTCCCCCGCGATCCGGTCGTCGATGATCAACGGCGCGATGCTCGCCAGCTTCCTGACCATCGCGATCCAGTCCCTGATCGTGCTCGGTCTGGGAGCGATCATGGGCGCGAGCTACCCGGGAGGTCCGCTCGGGATGCTGATCCTGATCGTGATCGCCGGCATCGTCGGCTTCGGCTTCGGCGCCTTCTCCTACGGCCTCGCGTTGATCATCCGCAAGGAGGAGAGCCTGATCGCGATGATGCAGTTCCTCCTGCTGCCGTTGACCTTCCTGGCCGCGGCCTTCATCCCGCTCGACATGGCACCGGACTGGATCGCCGACGTGGCCAGGTTCAACCCGGTCAACTGGGCGATCGAGGCGGGCCGCTCGGCCCTGATCGACGCCGACCCCGACTGGAACCTGATCCTCACCAGGACGGGACTGCTCCTCGTGTTCGGGGCCCTGATGGCAACCTTCGCCACCCGAGCATTCAGGAGCTACCAGCGGACGGTCTAGACAGAGTCGTACCGCCTCCGGCGAGGCCCGCTGCACCTCGCCGGAACCAACGTCTCACAAGCAGGGGGGCGAGCGTCGCTTCGCCCCGCCTCCAACGGGAATCCGCCCCGCCCACTCAGATCAAAAAATGATTGGGCGGGGCTCCGCCTCTCACGTCTCAGGACGGCACCGCCCCGGGCGCCCGAACCAGAGCTGGCTGCGATAACTCCGGATATCCGGCGAAAACGCAGCCACCGTCCGGGCGTCGACAAGCTTCCGAGTGACGAGGTTGGTGCAGCCTCGCGAGAGATGCTCTCACCCCGCAGCCGCGAGATGCGCTTTGTCTGCTCTATGAGGCGAAAAACCGCATCTCGCGTCCGGCGGGGCGAGCCCTCGGAGCGTGAGATGCGTTTTGTCTGCTTTATGAGGCGAAAATACGCATCTCGCGGTTGAGGGTGTCCGAACGGGCTCGCCGAGGCGAAGCCGCTCGCCCCGAGGCCACGCTCAGCGGGACAGTTGGCGGCTTTCGACTAAGCGGTGGCCGCTACGAGGCTCGTGTAGAGGTCCAGGGTCTGCCTGGCCACGTCGTCCCAGTCGAAGAGGCGGATGTGGGCCAGTCCCTCTTCCACCATCCGCTTGCTGAGCTCCGGGTCGCCGAGCACCTGGATCGCGGCCTCGGCGAGGTGCTCGGGATCGGAGGCCCGGAACCTGAGCCCGGCCCCCTCGATCGGGACCACCTCGCGGAGACCGCCCGTGTCGGCGGCGATGCACGGGCACTCCGAGGCCATGGCCTCGAGCGCCACGAGTCCGAACGGCTCGTAGATCGACGGCACCACCGTGAGGTCCGCGATCCGGTAGAGCGAGTGCAGGACGTCGTCGCCGATCCAACCGAGGAAGGTGCCGTGCGCCATCAGCCCCAGCTCCTCCGCCTGCTTGTGGAGCTCCGCCTCGTGGGTGCCCGACCCGGCGACCAGGAACCGCGTGTTCGGCAGGGCCTCGATCACCTGCGGCATCGCCTCGAGGGCGAGCTGGAAACCCTTCTCGTAGACCAGCCTGCCGATCAGCAGGACGAGATTCTCGTCCTCCTCGGCGAACTGGGAGCGCAACCGCGCGAGCTCGGCGGGATCGTCGGCGGGGAGGTCGTCCGGGTCGATGCCGTTCGGGATCACCGAGATCTGCCCCTCCTCGACTCCGAAGATGTCGGCGATCTGCTCGCGCATGAAGTGGGAACACGCGACGACCCGGTCGGAGCGGTTCGAGATCCACTTCTCGACCCCGTGGATGTGGGACTGCGGGTGCTTGTCGACCCAGCCCTGGTGGCGCCCGTACTCGGTCGCGTGGATGGTGGTGACCAGGGGCGCGTCGAAGCGGCGGGCGAGGTGGTCGCAGGCACCGGCGACGAGCCAGTCGTGGCCGTGGACGAGATCGAAGTCGAAGCGGTCGCCCAGCTCCACCCCGGCGGCCAGCATGTCGGCGTTCATGCGCTCGACCCAGGTCACGAACTCGCCGAGGTCGGTCGGCCGCTCCGGTTCGACGATGCGGTGGATCTGCACGTCGGCCATGCGCTCCTCGACGGTCGCCTGTTCACCTCCCCGGGTCAGAACGTGAACCTCGACGCCCAGCCCGACCAGGGCCTCGGAGAGCTTGCGCACGTGACGGGCCAGCCCGCCCTCGATCAGCGGCGGGTACTCCCAGGAGACGATGAGGATGCGGGGCAAGTTCTTGGTCGTTTAGGGGGTAAGGAACGGTGTGATGCTCAGGTCCGGAGCGAGACCGCGCAGCCGCGACCTGACGGGTACCCTGGTGTTCTCTGAACCGGATTGTAGGGCCTCGAAAGCGTTCTCGGCGTGTCCCGTCGCCCGCTCGAAGGGGTAGTCCCCGGCCTGGCCCCGCTGGTCGAGGAACGCCCAGTCGCTGGCCTGGACCATGAGCAGCTCCCGCACCGCCCGTTCGGCACGCCCCCTCGGCAGCCCCGCGGCGATCGCCTCGCCGATCCTGAGCTCGAGGCTGCGGGACGCCCAGGCGAGATCTGCGACCGCCGGCGAATCCCAGGTGTGGAAGTCCTTCCTCTCGCCCCAGGTCGATGCGCGGAGCTCGGTCTGCCGTGCGTCTCCGCGGTGCTCGCCGGCCGCCCGGTCGAGCGTCACCAGCCGCACGCCCGCGTCGCCCGCCCCGTCGAGGACCTCGGCGAGCCAGGCGGGCCCCTCCGACCACCAGTGGCCCAGGAGCTCGCAGTCGATCGCGAAGGTCATGAGCCCGCGCCGCCCGGTCCTGTCCCGGTACCGCTCCAGCCGCGTCCGCGCGTCGGCGAGGAAGCCGGCGGCCTGCTCGGCGACCCGTCCCGCCGCCGCGGCCGCGTCGTAGGGCCCGCCGTCGATCCGGAAGATGCGCAGGCCATTCATGGAAAGCCGGTGGAAGTCCAGGTAGCCGGGCCAGGACGGGTACCCGGACATGTCCCAGAGCCAGGAGATCGCCGGCCAATCGATCGTGAACGCGAGCGGGCCTCCGGTCGCGACCGGGGCGAGCGCCTCGTCGTCGTTCTCGAACCGGCTCTGGTCCACGCAGAACCACTCGATCCCGTGTCGCTCGAGGTCTCGTTCCAGCCCCGGGCGGTAGGCGCACTCCGGCAGCCAGAAGCCGGTCGACCGGCCGAAGCGGCGCCGGTGCGACGCGAGCCCGGCCGCCACTTGCACGTCCACGCCGGCCGCGCTCGCCAGGAGCGGGAGCACCGCGTGGGTCGCGCTGGACGGGATCAGCGACACGTTCCTGTTCCGGGCCGCGGCGAAGGCCGAGAGGGGCTCGCCGTCGAACCGGTCGAGCTGCTCGGCGGCCCGCTCGTAGCGGGCCAGCTCCGCCTCCGCGGCCGGCACGTGGTCGGCATCCGCGGTGGCGACATCGACCCGCGCGGCCTCGATGCGATGCCGCTCGAGGAAGCTCCGCAGGCGGTCCTTCACCCCCTCGGCCTCGAGCTGGTCGGCCAGCACCGGGGTCACGGTCATCGTCAGGTCACGGGCCACCTCGAGGACCGGGAGGTGCGAACGGATCACCGCGTCGAAGAGCCACTCCTCGCCGAAGGGATAGGTGCCGAACCCCTCGACGTACGGCATGTGGGAATGGAGGACGATCGCGAGATCGCCTGCCGTCTCAGACATGGCAGACGGCGAGGAAGTCCAGCGAGCTTTCGAGGTCGTTGTGGGAGAGACGGAAGTCGGAGGCGGCGATGGCGGGCGTGAACCGGTCGTAGAACGCCTTGCTCAGGCCCAGCGTCTTGTGGACCCGGTCCCATCCGAGCGAGAGAGCCAGTTCGTGCGCCTTCAGCTTGCGGGCGTGGTGGAGGCCCAGGATCTCGACCCGGGAGAAGTGCGGCTCCAGCAGCGCGCGGTACTCCTCCAGCCGGTACTCCTTGATGTGCCATGGGTTGTCCGACTTCTCGGCTCCCTCGGGGGCGAGGGTCAACAGGTTCGGCGTCGATATGTAGGAAACCGGGGCGATCTTGGCGAACCCGGCGACCAGCGAGTCTGGGTCCCGGACGTGCTCGATCGTCTGGAGGAAGACCACGGCGTCCCTGGGCTCCTCGAAGCTCTCCACCAGCTCGCGCCGGAAGGTGACGTTCTCGGTGGTGTACTTCGCCTTGGCGTGCTCGAACGCCTCGGGGTTCGCGTCGACCCCGATCACCTCGGCGGCGGCTCGCCCCAGCACGCCCGAACCGTAGCCCTCGCCGCAGGCCAGATCGACGACCCTGAGGCCCCGGACCCGTTCTGCGATCCACTCGTAGACGACGAGGTGGCGGCGGTACCAGTAGTTCTCCTCCGGGACGTCCGGCAGGGTCCTCTCACCGGTCAATTCGAGGGCCGGCACCCCTTCTGGCTGGTTGCTCTGCTTGTACGTGTCAGTCAAGGAACGCGATTCTTCCCTATCTTTCTCCGCCATGCCCGCTTCCCCGACGGCCACGCCGGAACACATCAAGGACGTAAACACCCGCTACCACGACGCGGCGGCGGACTCCTACGACGCCAAGTGGGGGATCGACTTCGGCGAGATCGGGCAGCACCAGGTCGCCCTCAAGCTGAAGAAGTCGCTCGGGGAGATGCCCGAGACGCTCGGCGACGTCCTCGAGATCGGTGCCGGCACGGGCTACTTCTCCCTGAACCTCGCCGGGCAGGGCCTGATCGGTTCGCTCACCGCCACCGACATCTCTCCGGGGATGCTGAAGTCGCTGGCCCGGACCGCCAAGACGCTCGACTTCCCGGTGAAGACGGTGGTCACCGAAGCCGAGGTCCTCCCGTTCGAGGACGAGTCCTTCGACACCGTGATCGGGCACGCCGTGCTCCACCACATCCCTGACCTCGACAAGGCGTTCTCCGAGTTCTTCCGCGTCCTGCGGCCGGGCGGAAGGATCGTGTTCTGCGGGGAGCCCTCGCGTTACGGCGATCGCCTGGCCGTCGTGCCGAAGCGGACCGGCAATCTCGTGGCCCCGCTCTGGCGCCGCCTCGTCGGCGCCGAGACCCTCCAGCACACGGAGGAGGAGATGGCGGACGATGAACACAGCCTCGAGCCCGAGGTCGACGTCCACGCCTTCGTGCCGTCCGACCTCCGCGCGATCCCGCCCCGTGCCGGGTTCGTCGGCACGAAGGTGAGCGGCGAAGAGCTGGTCGCCAACGTGTGGGGCTGGGGCATGCGCTCGATGGAGTCGACCGCCACCCCGGACACGATCCCGATCCGCTGGCGAAACTTCGCCTTCAGGAGCTACATCGCCTTCCAGAAGGTCGACAACAACGTCCTGGAGCCCCACCTCCCGGCCGAACTCTTCTACAACCTGCTCCTCAGCGCCAGGAAGCCCTCCTAACGGGGCCCGCCTCCCAGCGAGCGAAGCGGGGCTGCGTCCACCTTGGAGGCGCAGAAGCCAGAGCCCCCTCCTATCGTCAGTGGATGCGCGAGGAGGGGGCGGGTTCCCGTTGGAGGCGGGGCGAAGCGAAGCGGTGCTCGCCTACTTGCGGGTTCAGGCCGGGGTTCCGTCCTTGCGGCGGACCCGGAACAGCTTCACCGGGCGGTCGAAGCCCTTGAACTTGTGCTGGCCGACCCAGGAGTACGCGAAGTCGTCCTCCCCTGCCGCGTCGACGGCGCGCTTGTCGGCGAGCACGCTGTCGGGGCGGGCGGTCTCCGTGATCCGGCTGGCCAGGTTCACCGGCGGACCGAACCAGTCACCGACCTGGTGGATCGCGTCGCCGCGGGCCACCCCGACCCGGAGGGCCGGTAGCTCGTCGCCGGCCTCGTTACCGACCTCGATGAACCGGATCGCGGCGTCGAAGAGGGCGGCACCGTCCTCCGAGACGAGCATCGCGGCGTCCCCGATCGTCTTCACGAGCCGGACCTCGGGGTTCGTCACCTCGATCGCGACCGATTCCAGCAGCTTGGCCACCGTGCCGATCTTCTCCAGCTCGCTGCGCTCCCCGAGGCGGGTGAACCCGACGAGGTCCGCGAAGCAGACGGAGACCTCGGTCCCCTCCTCGGGCCCGAGGAGGCCAGGGTTGGCCATCGCCATCGCCTGGTTTCGCAGCTGATCCAGGAAGTGCGAGCGGAGCGCGTAGTCCACCGCCTGCTCGGCCAGTGGCAGGAGCTGGAGCGACGCCTGGCGCAGCTGGATCGCCGCCTCGTACTCGTCGGCGCCCTCGCTGACGATGTCCGACGCGACGAGGTCGCGGTGCGCCTGGGCGATGCGCGCCGCGGAGCTGCCGACCTGTCGGGTCGCGGCGAGCAGGCTCTCGGTCGGGATGCCGGCCTCCTGGAATCGCCGCAGCCGCCGCGCCGCCATCAGGTCCGCGTCGTCGAAGGTGCGCTGGCCGGGGGCGGGTCTGGGCAGCCCGACGGCCGCGATCAGGTTCTGGAAGTCGGAGACCGAGAGCCCGGCCAGCTCGGCGATCTCGAGCGGCGTGTACTTCTGGCTCGACCGGCCCAGCGCGACGTCCGCGGGCAGCAGTGCCAGCCGGTTCGCCTCGGCCTCCTTCCGGAGGGTCTCGAGGTCGATCCCATCCTCGAGGTAGAGCTCCTCGAGCAGCTTCAGCCTCGCCACCCGGGCCTCCCCGTTCAGGCCATCCAGCAACCCCTCGGCCTCGAAGTCGGGCAGCTCCCGGTCGACCGTCTCCGCTGCCGTGAACGGCCGGAGGTCGGGCGAGGGGTAGTCATCGGGGTCGGGCCAGTCAGGCATGGGCCACCGCGCCTCCCCTCCGCGGATCGCCGGCCCCGTCGAGCCGTCCGGACTCCGGGTCCCGGGTCACGATCTGGACCCCGCCGAAGAACAGGTTCCGCTCGTTCCAGCGGAAGACCTCCTGTCCCCTCGCCTCGATCCTGGTCAGCGCCGCCTCGTCGACCCCGGGTTCGGCCTGGAGCACGCCGCCCTCGAGGTGGATCCGCGGGGCATCGACCGCCGCCTGGGGATCCACCCCGGCGAGCAGGTTCAGCGTGGTCTGGAGCACCGCGCTGCGGATCCGGTTGGAACCGGCGCTGCCCAGCCCGGCCCGGACCCGGCCGTCCTCGAGGATCAAGGTAGGCGACATCATCGAACTGATCCTGACACCGGGAGCGGACTGGTGGAAGCCTCGCGGGTTGAGATCCTCCTCGCCCAGCATGTTGTTCAGGTGGATCCCCGTGCCCGGGACGACCATCCCCGACCCCGTTCCGTTCGAGCAGGTGACCGAGGCGCAAAGCCCGTCGGAATCCATCGCGGCGAGATGGGTGGTCGACCCGAGCCGGTCTCCCGCGGGCCTCAGGTTGCGTTGGTCGAGGAAGCTGCGCGCGAATCCCTCGCGGGCGAGGGCATCCGCGAAGTCGCCCCGCCGGGCCAGGTTCGCCTCCTCCATGACCGCCGCGATCTCCGCGGGGCCGTTGCCCTCCATTCGCTCCAACAGGGCCAGGCAGTAGGCGACGAGAATCCCGCCGGCGGAGGGTGGCGGGTTGGTCAGCACCTCGCGCCCGTGGTAATGGGCCCCCACGGGGGCGCGGACGATCGGCTCGTACTCCTCGAAGTCGGTCACCGAGAGGGTGCCGCCGCGGGCAAGGATGTACTCCTCGACCTTGCGCGGGACCTCCCCCGCGCAGAGGGCCGGGACGCCTTCGGCCCCGTAGCGTTCCAGGGCGTCGCCGAGGTCGGGGTAGCGGAACACGTCCCCCTCCCCCAGGATCCGGCCGTCCGGCGCGTAGATCTCCCGGGCCTCGGGCGTCGCGGTGTAGATGGGCTCCAGGATCCGCAGCACGTAGGCCTGCTGCCGGTTCAGCGGCGCTCCCTCGCGGGCGAGCCTCGCGGCTGGCCCGGCGAGAGCGGCCATCGGCACCGAGCCGTAGCGATCGAGCGCGAGCGCGAGCCCGGCCGCGGTCCCCGGCACCCCGCAGGAGGCGGCTCCGGCGTTGAATATCTGCGTGGTCGACTCGTCGAAGTGAACCGGGACGGGCACCAGCTCCTCCGTCAACTCGTGCCCGCCCTTGCCGGGAGCGGCGACGAAGAAGTCGATGACGGCGGTCTCGATTCCCGGGCCTCCGACGATCATGAAGCCCCCGGCTCCGAAACCGGTCAGCGCGCTCTCGAGCGAGAACGAGGCAAGGGCGGCTCCGACGGCCGCGTCGACCGCGTTGCCGCCCTCGCGGAGCACGCGGGCGCCCGCTTCGGCCGACAGGGGATGCCCCGCCGCGACGACCCCGCGCGACGCCATTCGGCTACGAGAGGAATTCGGGGATGTCGCCACCGCCGACCGTGGGGAGCGACTCGCCGCCCCGGGTCGATTGCGTCTCTCGACGCGGGCGTCCCTCGTCGCGGTCGGGTCGCCGCGCCTCGCTGCTCCGGCGTGCAGGAGCGCTCTTGCCGTCGAACCTGGTCGCGACGACCGTGATCCAGACCTGATCGTCGAGATCCTCGTCGATGTTCGCGCCGAAGATGATGTTGGCGTCCGGATGGGCCGCCTCGCCGACCGCACGGGCCGCTTCCGACACCTCGATCAGGGACAGGTCGGCACCGCCGGTCACGGACAGCAGGATCGAACGAGCCCCGTCCATCGGAGTCTCGAGCAGGGGCGAGCTGGTCGCCTTCTCGGCGGCGATCAGAGCTCGGTCGGGGCCGGTTCCCATGCCGATCCCGAGGAGCGCCCGCCCGGCGTCAGACATGATCGAACGCACATCCGCGAAGTCGAGGTTGATCACGGAGGGCAGCGTCACCAGGTCGGAGATCCCCTGGACCCCCTGCCTCAGCACGTCGTCCGCGACCTGGAACGCGTCGACCATCGGGGTCGACTGGTCGAGAACCTCGAGCAGCCGGTCGTTCGGAATAACGATCAGGGTGTCTACCTCGCCGGCCAACGCCTCGATTCCCTGCTCGGCCTGCTTCTGGCGGCGGCTGCCCTCGAACGTGAAGGGCTTGGTCACGATTCCTACCGTGAGGGCGCCGATGTCGCGCGCGAGGCGGGCGATGACCGGAGCCGCGCCGGTGCCGGTGCCGCCGCCGGCGCCGGCGGCGATGAAGACCATGTCCGAGCCCTTCAGCAGTCGCTTGATGCGGTCCTGCTCGTCGAACGCGGCGCGGAAGCCGAGCGACGGGTCGGCCCCGGCGCCGAGTCCCCGGGTCTCCTCCCCGCCGATGTGGACGGTGAGGTCCGCCATGCAGAGCTGGAGCGACTGGAGGTCCGTGTTCACGGCCATGAACTCGACGCCCGGGATCTGGGCCTCGATCATGCGGTTG
>Ga0182737_1002779_pt1 | contig 13742 bp, 15 predicted proteins | sample eDN5th30CBELigOP_FD_128878 | JGI IMG/M metagenome (GOLD analysis project Ga0182737, IMG submission 128878) | Enriched Organic Plus compost microbial communities from Emeryville, California, USA - eDNA 5th pass 30_C BE-Lig OP (version 2) (version 2) ... | reverse complement strand
GCGCCTGGGCCTGGAGTGCGTGGTCTACATGGGCGCCACCGACATCGAGCGCCAGAAGATCAACGTCTACCGGATGAAGCTGCTGGGCGCGACGGTCGTACCGGTGATCAGCGGCTCGGCCACGCTCAAGGACGCGCTCAACGAGGCGATGCGCGACTGGGTGACCAACGTCCAGGACACCTTCTACATCATTGGTACCGTCGCCGGACCGGACCCGTATCCGCGCATGGTGCGCGACTTCAACGCGGTGGTCGGGCGCGAGGCGAGGGCGCAGATGCTGGCCGACTACGGCCGCCTGCCCGATGCGATCACCGCCTGCGTCGGTGGCGGCAGCAACGCGATCGGCCTGTTCCATGCCTTCCTCAACGATGCCTCGGTGCGCATCGTCGGCGCCGAGGCGGCCGGCGACGGCATCGAGACCGGGCGCCATGCCTCGTCGCTGGCGGCCGGCCGGGTCGGCGTGCTGCACGGCAACCGCACCTACGTGATCTGCGACGACGACGGTCAGATCATCGAAACCCATTCGATCTCCGCCGGCCTGGACTACCCCGGCGTCGGCCCGGAGCACGCGTTCCTCAAGGACAGCGGCCGCGCCGAGTACGTCGGCGTCACCGACGAGGAAGCGCTGGAAGCCTTCCACCGGCTCACCCGCACCGAAGGCATCCTGCCGGCGCTGGAATCCAGCCATGCCGTCGCCCAGGCGATCAAGCTGGCGCGCGAACTGCCGAAGGACAGGCTGGTGCTGTGCAACCTCTCCGGTCGCGGCGACAAGGACGTGCACACCATCGCCGCGCGCGAGGGCATCACCCTGTGATGCGCAGTGCCGCGCCGCGCGTTGCCAGCGACGCGGCAGTCCGCGCCGGCCGGCGCGCGCGCAAGGCCACCGGCGCCCACGCTGGTGCGTTCCGCCGGCGATGGTCGTGCGCCGGTAGCGCCTCCGCTTCCTCCTTCTTCCAGATCCAGAAGAGCCTCCTCCCATGAGCCGCTTCGAACGCAAGTTCTCCCGCCTCGCCGCCCAAGGCCGCAAGGCGCTGATTCCCTTCGTCACCGCCGGCGATCCTGCGCTGGAGGCCACGGTTCCGGTGATGCACGCCCTCGTCGAGGCCGGTGCGGACTGCATCGAGCTGGGCGTGGCCTTCTCCGACCCGATGGCCGACGGCCCGGTGATCCAGCGCAGCTCCGAGCGCGCGCTGGCGCGCGGCGCCGGCACCGACTACGTGTTCGACTGCGTGCGCCGCTTCCGCGAGCGCGACGCCGATACGCCGGTGGTGCTGATGGGCTACCTCAACCCGGTGGAGATCCGCGGTGCGGCGCGCTTCGCCAGCGAAGCGGTGGCTGCCGGCGTCGACGGCGTGCTGCTGGTCGACCTGCCGCCGGAGGAAGCCGAAGACTTCCAGCAGCCGTTCGACGCCGCCGGCCTCGCCTTGGTGATGCTGGCCTCGCCGACGACCACCGCCGAGCGCGCGGCGATGCTGTGCGCCCACGCGCAGGGTTACCTCTACTACGTCAGCTACGCCGGCGTGACCGGCGCCGACCGCCTCGACACCGGCGCGGCCGGGCGGCGCCTGCAGGAACTGCGCGCTGGCGCGAAGGTGCCGGTGGTGGCCGGCTTCGGCATCAAGGACGCGGCGAGCGCCAAGGCCATGGCGGTCGATGCGGATGGCGTGGTGGTCGGCTCGGCGCTGGTTTCGGTGCTGGCGGAAGCCGGTGATGCGGACGATGCCGCCAACCGGGCGCGCGCATTCCTGGCGCCGCTGCGCCAGGCCATCGACGCCTGACGTATTCCCCCCTCTCCCTCCGGGAGAGGGGCTGGGGGTGAGGGCAGGCTCCCGACGCCGCTGGCACACCGGCCCTCTCCCCAAACGCTCTCCTCCGGGAGGGGGGCAGGGGTGAGGGCAGGCTCCCGACGCCGCTGGCACACCAACCCTCTCCCCAACCCCTCTCCCGAGGGGAGAGGGGCTGCATGCATCGCGCTACGCCTTCGCTGCAAACTCCGAGGGCGTGCCTGGTGGAGGCGCGAACAGATCCCGCGCGACTTCCTCCGGCGGGATCGCGCCTTCCAGCTGCAGCAGGAAGCGCTTGGCCGGCAGGCCGCCGCCGAAGCCGGTGAGCGAGCCGTCGGCGCCGATCACGCGGTGGCAGGGCAGCACGATCGGCAGCGGGTTGCGGCCGTTGGCGGCGCCGACCGCGCGCGTGGCGGTCGGCCGTCCCACCTTCGCCGCCTGCTGCGCGTAGCTGGCGGTGGACCCGTAGGGAATGGTGGCCAGCGCGAACCACACCTCGCGCTGGAACGCCGTGCCCTGCGGTGCCAGCGGCAGGTCGAAGCTGCGGCGGGTGCCGGCGAAGTACTCGTCCAGCTGTGCCTGCGCGCGGTCCAGCAGCGGATGGTCGCCCTCGCGCCAGTCGCTGCGGCGCTGCGGGTGGCGGTTGCTGGGGAACTCGATCGCGTGGAGGCCGGCGTCGCTGGCGGCGATCGTCAGCAGGCCGAGCGGGCTGGGAATACGGCGGAAATGGATCGTGTTCATTCGGTGTCCTCCGCGGAACCGGGTGGCGACGCCGCGGCGTCGCGCCACAGGTGGATGACGGCGTAGCCACGCCAGGGCCGCCAGGCCTCGGCGCGTGCTTCCAGTTCGCGCGTCGCCATGCGGCTGCCGTCGTCCGGCACGGCCTTGCGCAGCACCAGGTCGCCAGCCGGAAACGCGTCCGGATGGCCGAGCGCGCGCAGCGCCAGGTACTGCGCCGTCCACGGGCCGATGCCCGGCAGCGCGCTCCAGCTGTCGACGAACTGCTCCAGCGTCTGTTCCGGCGCGAAGCCGACGCGCCCGTCGAGCAGGGCGCGGGCGATGCCACGCACCGTAAGCACGCGGACAGGCGTCAGCCCGGCGCCTTCGAGATCGCCATCGAGCAGCGCCTCGGGCGTCGGGAACAGATGGGTCAGGCCCGGCGCCAGCGGCGCCGCCAGCGCGTGCCCGTGGCGCTGCGCGATGCGCGCGCACAGCGTGCGCGCCGCGGCGACGCTGACCTGCTGCCCGGCCACCGCGCGCACCGCGACCTCGAAGCCGTCCCAGCCGCCGGACAGGCGCAGGCCCGGCCGCTTGCGCAGCAGCGGGCGCAGGCGCGGATCGGCGGACAGCACCGCGGCGATCGCATCCGGATCGGCATCCAGGTCGAACATGCGCCGCACCCGGCCGACGAGCGCCGCCAGCTGCGCCGGCGCCGCGCCCTGCAGTTCCAGCTTCAGCGCATGGGTGCGGCCGTCGCGACCGGCGGGCCAGGCGCTGACCCGCAGCCAGCCCGGCGCTTCCGCGGTGCCGAACGTGCGCGCATAGCTGCGCGCGTCGACCTGTTCGATGCCGGGCAGGGCGCGCGTGCGCAGGAAGTCGAGCATCGCGGCGAAGTCGTACGGCGGCCGGTACGCCAGCCGCAGCACCAGCGGCTGCGCAGGGTCGGCGGCCGGCGCGTCATCGGAGGCATGCCTGCGCAGGTCGCGCGGCGCCATCCGGTACGCCTCCTGGAAGGCGGCGTTGAAGCGGCGCAGGCTGCCGAAGCCGGCGGCCAGCGCCACCTCGGTGATCGGCAGCGAGGTCTCGGTGAGCAACTGCTTGGCGAACAGCAGGCGGCGGGTGCCGTGCACGCCGGCCGGGGCCGCGCCCAGGCGCTGCACGAACAGGCGGCGCAGCTGGCGTTCGCCCAGGTGCACGCGCGCGGCCAGTTCGGCCAGCGGGCGTTCGGCCAGGAAGCCCTGGTCGATCAGTTTCAGCGCCCGCGCGACGGCCTCGTCGCCGCGCCGCCAGGCGCCGTCACCGGGCGACAGCTCCGGCCGGCAACGCAGGCACGGGCGGAAGCCGGCCGCCTCGGCCGCCGCCGCGCTGGGGTAGTAATCCACGTTCGCGCGCTTCGGCGCCGGCGCCGGGCACACCGGCCGGCAATAGATGCCGGTGCTGCGCACGGCGGTGAAGAACAGGCCGTCGAAGCGCGGATCGCGGCTCAGCCGCGCCCGTTCGCAGATCTGCGGATCGGGCAGGCGGCTGGTGTTGGGGGCGGGCGAAGACATGGACGCAGGCTAGCACCGCCGATGCCCCCGGACTCGCCGTTTCCGGACATGACTGCCCGGAGCCCCGCGGCGGTTCAGGGAGCGCGCAGCGCCGGTCGCAGCGTGGCCGGGTCGCCGTCCACCGGGCGCGCCGGCAGGCCCAGCAGCGAGGAGAGCAGCGGGTACACGTCGATGTTGTCGAACGGCGGCAGTTGCGCGCCTTCGCGGAACGAGGGGCCATGCGCCACGAACACCGCGCGCATCGACGGCAGGTCGGGATCGTAGCCGTGCGCGCCGCGGTCGTGCGGCTCGGCGGCGGCGCGGCGCTCCAGCATCGTCCGTGGCAGCGCGTTCCAGCTTTCGTCCATCTGGCAGACCAGCGGCGGGATGCGCGGGTGGGTGCCGTAATGCAGGCGCTCCGGCAGCCCGCTTTTGCGCCAGCACTGGTAGTGGTCGTGGCGTCCGAGCAGGCGCGCCTCGACCGCCGCCTCGAAGCCCGGATTCGGCGCCAGCCCGATCACCTGGCCGATGCTCACCACCCGGGCTTCCTCGATCGAGGCCATGTCCTCGACCGCGATGAAGTGGGTCGGCGGCACCAGGGCCATGCCGTGGTCGGAGACCACCACGACGTCGAGGGCGAGGCCGGCAGCCTGCACCTTCGCCAGCAGCTCGCCAATGGCGGCATCCACCGCGCGTATCGCCGCCCGGGCCTGCTCCGACCACGGCCCATGCTCGTGCGCGGCCTGGTCGACCTGTTCGAAATACATCGCCACGAAGCGGGCGCGCCCGGCGCCGGGCGCGGTGAGCCAGCCGGCCACCGCCTCGACGCGATCGGCGAGCGGGATCTCGTTGACGAAGATCTGGTTGTGGCGCGGCATCACCCCGTCCCGCGGCGCCGAAGCGCCCGGCCAGGCCCATACGCCGGTGACGAGGCCGGCGCGCTCGGCGGTGGTCCACAGCGGTTCGGCCTGCCACCAGCCCGGCACGGCCGCCTCGTCGGCGTCGCCGACGACGAAACGGCCCAGCTCCGGGTCGTTCATCGAGTTGTGGACGATGCCGTGGTGGTCCGGGCGCATGCCCGTGGCCAGCGTGTAGTGGTTGGGGAAGGTCAGCACCGGGAACGAGGGCCGCATCCACTGCGCGCGCACGCCGCCGGCGGCGAGGCGGTCCAGGGTCGGCGTGTCGCCGCGGCCGAGCGCGTCGGCCCGCAGCCCGTCGACCGAGACCAGCAGCAGCGGTACCGGCGCGCCGGTGGCGGAAGGAGATGGGGTTTCGGGACGGGGCGAGGCCGCACAGGCGGACAGCGACAACAGCAGGAACAGGGCGACGATACGGCGGAAGGACATTGCGCGGCGGGGGAGGGAAGACCCGTAAAGCTTGGCAGAACCGGCGCGTGCCCGCATGCGCGTATCTCATTGGCGCGCGCTTGACGGCAGCCTCCCGGTCTGCCCATGCTCGGCCAACCGCCGCCAGCAGGACCGATGAAGATGAAGATGGCAAGCACGCTGTCCCTCAGTCTTGGCCTGGCGCTGTCCGCGCCGGCGCATGCCGCGATCGCCGACCAGAAGCAGGCCTCCGCGCCGCTGCCCGCAGTGAGCACCGCCACCGACGACGCCGCCGCTCCCGAGACGCCGCAGCGCGCCCGCCGCAGCCGCCTGGCCGATCCCGAGTCCGGCGCCCGCCCGGCGCTGAAGCTCTCGGCGTTCTACCAGGTGAGCGAGCCGGACGTGTCGAGGAAGGACCATTGCCTCAAGTACACCGGCACCCGCACCAGGCGTGATGAGAGCGGCAAGGGCGCGTGCGCGATCGGCGGCGGCCAGGTCTTCATCCCCGAACGCTGACCGGCCATGCACCCCTGGCTCGCATCCGTGCTGGTACTGGCGTTCGCCGCGGCGCCGGCCCTGGCCGCACCCGCGACGACGCCGTTCGAACAGGCGCGCTGCGAGGTGTGGGCGCGCGAGCTGTCGTTCGCGCAGTCGGTGGCCGACAACGACGGCGCCGCGTTCGCCGCGCACCTGCATCCGCAGGCCGTATTCGGCGCCACCCGGGCACGGCCGCAGCGCGGTCGTGACGAGATCCTCAGGGCCTGGAAGGGCCTGATCGACGGCACCGCCGCGAAGCTGTGGTGGTATCCGGACCGGGTGCACGCCAGCGGCGACGGCACGGTGGTGTCTTCCAGCGGACCTTCGCTCTACCAGGATCCCGCGACCGGGGCCTACGGCATCGGCCGCTTCAATTCGATCTGGCAGCGCGGCGATGACGGCGTGTGGCGCATCGTGTTCGACGACGGCCAGGAGCCGCAGCCGGCGGACGAAGCGCAGGTGCAGGCCTTCCACGCCGGGCGGGTCACCGACTGTCCACCGGGCTGACGGCGCGCTGAAGCCCGCGGCCGGTGAACGTGCGGCTGCGCCGGCGCGTGGCACCATGGCCGCATGGCTACCTGCTTCCGACGTTCGTGGATCGCCCGGGCCGGCGTGCCGGCCCTGCTGCTCGCGCTGGCGGCGATGCCTGCGCTGGCGCAGTCGGTGCAGCCGAACCGCTACGGCACTCCGCCGCAGCCCAGGCCCTCGACCGACACCCCGTACCAGCGCCAGCAGCAGGCCACCGAAGACGCCCGTCGGCAGCAGCAGGACGCGGTGCGCGGCGGCGAGCAGGACCGCATCGGCGTGGCCATCGACGCCAACCGCCGGCGCCTGGAGGCTGACCGCGCCCGCACCGAGCGGCAGCGCGCTGCAGCGGCCACTCCAGCCGAATCCGAGCGCCTGCGCCAGGACTACGAGACGCGCCGCCAGGCCTACGAGCGCGAACGCGAGGAGCTCGAACGGCAGCGCGCCCAGGCCACGCAGGCGACGGATCCGCCGAAACCCTCGCGCTGAGTTCCAGCGTCTGCGGCACGCACGGGGCGGGTTTTGCACGCCGCGCCGCAGCATCGCGCGTTGTGGCCGGAGAGGGCAGCCGCGCCCGCACCACCTGCGATAATGCCGGCTTCGAAATCCGAGGCCTCCGGCATGTCCGATCCGCGTCACGATCCGTCCCGCGTCGTCCGCGCCCCGCGCGGCACCGAGCTGAGCTGCCGCAGCTGGCTCACCGAAGCCCCGTTCCGCATGCTCCAGAACAACCTCGACCCGGACGTGGCCGAACGTCCCGAGGACCTGGTGGTGTACGGCGGCATCGGCCGCGCCGCGCGCGACTGGGCCAGCTTCGACGCGATCCTGGCCACGCTGAAGACCCTCGGCGACGACGAGACCCTGCTGGTGCAGTCGGGCAAGCCGGTCGGCGTGTTCCCGACCCATCCGGACGCGCCGCGCGTGCTGATCGCCAACTCCAACCTGGTGCCGCACTGGGCCACCTGGGAGCACTTCAACGAGCTCGATCGCAAGGGCCTGATGATGTACGGGCAGATGACCGCCGGCTCGTGGATCTACATCGGCTCGCAGGGCATCGTCCAGGGCACCTACGAGACCTTCGTCGAGATGGGCCGCCAGCACTACGGCGGCGACCTCACCGGCAAGTGGATCCTCACCGCCGGCCTCGGCGGCATGGGCGGGGCGCAGCCGCTGGCCGCCTCGCTGGCCGGCGCCTGCTCGCTGACCATCGAGTGCCAGCAGAGCCGCATCGATTTCCGCCTGCGCACCCGCTACGTCGACGAGCAGGCCACCGACCTGGACGACGCGCTGGCGCGCATCGCGAAGTACACCGCCGCCGGCGAGGCCAGGTCGATCGCGTTGCTGGGCAATGCCGCCGAGGTGCTGCCGGAGCTGGTGCGCCGCGGCGTGCGCCCGGACTGCGTCACCGACCAGACCAGTGCGCACGACCCGGTGCACGGCTACCTGCCGGCCGGCTGGACGGTGGAGCAGTGGCTGGCCGGGCAGAAGGCCGATCCGGAGAAGGTGCGCGACGCGGCCAAGAAGTCGATGCACACCCATGTCGAGGCGATGCTGGCGTTCCACGCGCAGGGCATTCCCACAGTCGACTACGGCAACAACATCCGGCAGATGGCCTTCGACGAAGGCCTCCGGAACGCGTTCGACTTCCCAGGCTTCGTGCCGGCCTACGTGCGTCCGCTGTTCTGTCGCGGCGTCGGCCCGTTCCGCTGGGTCGCGCTGAGCGGCGATCCGGAGGACATCGCGAAGACCGACGCCAAGGTCAAGGAGCTGATCCCCGACGATCCGCACCTGCACCGCTGGCTGGACATGGCCTCCGAACGCATCGCCTTCCAGGGCCTGCCGGCGCGCATCTGCTGGGTCGGCCTGGGCCAGCGCCACCGCCTGGGCCTGGCGTTCAACGAGATGGTCCGCAATGGCGAGCTGAAGGCGCCGGTCGTGATCGGCCGCGACCACCTCGACAGCGGCAGCGTGGCTTCGCCCAACCGCGAGACCGAGGCGATGGCCGACGGCTCCGATGCGGTCTCCGACTGGCCGCTGCTCAACGCCATGCTCAACGTCGCCGGCGGCGCGACCTGGGTGTCGCTGCACCATGGCGGCGGCGTCGGCATGGGCTACAGCCAGCACAGCGGCGTGGTCATCGTCTGCGACGGCAGCGAGGCCGCCGACCGCCGCATCGCCCGCGTGCTGTGGAACGACCCGGGCACCGGGGTGATGCGCCACGCCGACGCCGGCTACGACATCGCCAGGCAGTGCGCCCGGGAGCAGGGCCTCAAGCTCCCCATGCTCCCCTGACCCCGTAGAGTGGGGCTCGCCCCACTGCTCCAGTCCGGCGTGCCGCACCAGGCGCGCCGAAAAGCCGGTCAAGCCGAAGGAGACTGGAATGCGCCTGACCTTCAAGTTGCCCAACATCTACCTCAAGGCCGGCGTGGCGATGCTCCTGCTCGCGCTGGCCTGCGCCGTGGCACTGTGGGCAATCGCGCCCGCGGAGCCGCTCCGCATGTGGCTGTCGTGGTGCGTGCGCGCCGGATTCCTCGGCGGCGTCGTGCTGTTCGTCACCGGCCGGGTGGTGCAGGGCGTCCGTGCCGCGACACGGTATCGGACCGGTGGCTGATACGAGGCGGGAAGGGGTGTTCCCCGAATAACGGCGCCTAAGGCGCACATGGAAGGAGGCTGCAATGACGCACAGGGAAAAGGTCCAGGTGTTCCACCAGCACATGCAGGCCGTCGGGGTGTCGCCGTTGAGCGCGGACCCGCCGCTGTGGCGGCTGCTGCGGCTCTGCGGCCTGGAGCTGGCGCCGCCGCCGTTCCAGCCCTTCGCCTGGAACGCACTGCTGATAGGCGGTTTCTTCGGGGTCGGCTGGGGCCTGCTGATGTGGCTGGTCATGTGGTGGATGCAGGGCATGCCGCTGACGCGGATGGTGGCGCCGGCGCTTACGGCCGGACTGCTGTTCGGCGTGTTCATGGCGGTGTTTTACGCCCGTCTCGCCCGCAAGCACCGCTTGCCCGGGTGGGAGGAATACACCGGCATCGCGCAGGAACGCGTGCGGAGCTGAGGCCCGGCGTGTTTCCCCGGTTCGCGCACTGGCGCGCGGCCGGGCCCGTCCGGCGCTAGAGTGGGACGGTCGGTGCAAGGCCGAGGTGCCTGCCCATGTCGTTCCTGCTTGCGTTCGCAGCGTTCCTCGCCATCGCCATGGGACTGGCGCATTCGGTGCTGGGCGAGCGCTACATCCTGATGCGCCTGTTCCGGCGCCCCGACCTGCCGAAGCTGTTCGGCGGTACGGAGTTCACGGTGCGCACGCTGCGCTTCGCCTGGCACGTCACCTCGATCGCCTGGTTCGGCTTCGCCGCGCTGCTGCTGCAGGCCGGCGGAGAGGGGCCGGCGGATTCGCGCGTGCTCGCCACCGTCGGGCTGACCTTCATTGCTTCCGGCATCCTGCCGCTGGCCTGCACACGCGGCCGGCACCTGTCCTGGCTGGTGATGTTCGCCATCGGCGGCATCGCGCTGTGGTGCGCGCGCTGAAGCGCGCCACCGTTCGCCTGTTCCAACACGGAGGAATCACCATGAACCTCGAGCGCCTGGTCCCGATGCAGCCGGTCAGCGACCTGGAGGCGGCCGTGGCCTTCTACGACAAGCTCGGCTTCCGCGTCGAACAGCGCGACGACGGGCTGGGCTGGGCGCGCCTGCGCTGCGGCCGGCACGAACTGATGCTGGACCGCTCGATCAGCCTGCATCCGGGCATCCCGCGGACCGCGGTGCTGTACCTGTATCCGGAAGACATCGTCGAGTTCCACCGCCAGGCCCGCGCGAACGGACTCGATGCGCCGGACCTGGAGACCACGTTCTACGGCATGACCGAGTTCCGCATCGAGGATCCGGACGGCAACCGGCTGTGGATCGGCCAGGACCGGCGCGGGCCAGGCCAGGGCTGAGGCGCGGCCGTATCGCCACGCGCCAGGCGCATCAGCCCGGCTGGCGCGGGAAGGCCTGCAGCGCCGGATCGATATGCGCCCACGGTGGCGCCGAACCGGTCCAGATGGCCATGGTCGGGCGGATGCCGCTGGCGTCGTCCAGCGTGCCGACGCGGACCACCATGTATTCGAGGTTGCCGCTGGAGGCACTGAACAGCTGCGTGCCGCATTCGCCGCAGAAGCTGCGGGTCATGCGGTTGCCGCTGTCGGCCATGCTCTCGAAGCGGCGCGGCGTGCCGGTCACCTCGACCGCCGCGCGCGGCACCATGATGTTCACCGCGGCATTGCCCAGTGCCCAGTACTGGCAGTCGCGGCACCAGCACAGCCGGGTGGCGACCGGCTCGGCCGACAGGGTGTAGCGCACCGCGCCGCATCTGCATCCGCCGCTACGGGCCATCGGAGTCCTCCCATGGGAAAGCCGCCACTGTAAACGGTCGTTGCGGCCACGGCAGCGCAGGCGTGCGTCGCACGACCGGAGGAGGCGCCAGACCGGCCCGCGGTTCCGTGAGCGCGTGCACGCCGCGCGGCGTGCGGGCTTGTGCGGACCCGGCTGCGCCCGCAAGATCGCCCGCATTCCAGAAGGGGGAGCGGGGATGCGGCCTGGGCGTGCGTGGGCGTGGCTGGTGGCCGGGCTGCTGTTCCCGGTGTGGGTGCAGGCGGCCGTGGCACCGGCCGGGCAACAGGCGGGCGCGGACGGGGCATGTCCGCCGCCACTGCGGGTGGAGCCGGCCTATCCGGCGGACATGGTCCAGGCCCAGCGTGAGGGCGAAGTCCTGCTAGCGCTGGCGGTGGACGGCTGCGGGCGGGTAACCGCCGCCGACGTCCGCCGCGGCAGCGGCCAGCCGGCGCTGGACGCCGCCGCCCTGGAGGCGGCGCGGCAATGGGTACTGGCGGAGGACGCGCGCCTGCCTGCCGGCGACGGGCGCGTGCTGGTCCCGGTCGCGTTCCGGATCCCGCCGGCGAAGGCGCATGCCTATGGCGGCCCGGACTGGCCGGAGAGCCACAGGCGCGTGCGCTACGTGGCCGAGCCGCTGGAGGGCTACGCGACCCCGACGGAAGTCCTCGACCGCTATCCGCTGGATCCGGAGGCGATGATCACCCCGCCATATCCGCGCCTGCGCAGCATGTTCTTCCGCCAGCGCAGCGCCGATCCGCGCGAGTACTGGCTGTTCCTGTACCTGCAGGGCAGGCCGGCGGTCGCCGCGCGCTACCGCCTGGTGCACGAAGGCGGCGAGCCGCTGGTGCGGGTGGCGATCCTCTGCGACAACACCGAATCCGCCTGCAAGCGCGACGGCAGGCTGCTGATGCGTGGCCTGCCGTTCGCGAAGGCGCGCTGAGCGGGCGCGACGACAGCCGCGCCTACAGCTCGAGCACCGGAGCGAAGCCGCCGAAGATCATCCGCTTGCCGTCGAACGGCGGCGGATTGGTCGCCGGATCCATCGCGTCGCTCTCCATCAGCTTCTTCATCGCCGCGTCGCGGGTGGCCTTGTCCGGCCATTCGACCCAGGAGAACACCACCGATTCGTCCTCGCGTGCCTGCACCGCGCGGAAGAAGTCGGTGACCTGGCCGTGGGGCACGTCGTCGGCCCAGCACTCGATCACGCGCAGGGCGCCGCACTCCTTGAACATCGGGTCGAACTTGCCGGCGTGGGCGATGAACGCCTCGCGGCTGGCGGTGGGGACGGCCATGACGAAACCATCGACGTAGGACATGGGATGCCTCCTCGGGTCTTCGGCGGGGGTGCCTGTGAGGGCGACGGTTCGCGGCGCGGCGGATCGACATGCCGGTCCGCGAGGCGCTGGCCGCCACAGAGGGACCCGTAGCGACAGGCAGGGCGGAACCGGCGCCGGCTCAGTCCCCGGAAGAGGCGGCAGCGGCATCCCCCGGCCGCAGCTGCCGCTGCAGGAAGCCATGCAGGTCGCCCAGCTCCTGCGCCAGCAGTGGGGGCAGGGGGGGCAGGGGCGCCGGCGGGCGCAGCTGCAGCCAGGCGCGGGCCAGCGCCTCCAGCGCCGCGTCGGCGTGCGCCGCGTCGGTGGCCGGCAGCGGTGCGGCGACCGGATGGCGTTCGGTGTCCCAGCACGCCGCCAGCACCCGGTAGGCCAGGCGCTGGCAGGTCGCCACCGCCGGCCACCAGGCCGTGGCGGTGCGGCGGTCGGCCTCGCTGCCGGCCAGGGCCTCGTCCACCGCCTGTTCGAGCACGAAGATGCGGTGCTGCAGGTCGCGGCGTGCGGCGCGCGCGGCGACCGTGGTCGCGTCGCCGGCGGCCAGGTGCCGGCAGACCTCGCGCAGCGCCAGCAGGCACTGGCCGATGCCGTTGGCGAGGGTGCGGTGGTCGGCGCGCGGCGGCAGCAGGCGGAAGGCCAGCAGGGCGCAGGCGCAGCCGAGCACGGTGTCGACGCCGCGGGCCAGCAGCATCGCGCCGATGTCGTCCACCGGCTGTCCGCCGCTGGCGATGGTCAGGGCCACGCCGGTGATGAACACCACGGCGATCGCGTAGTTGCGCACCACCGTGATCTCGATGGTGAACTGCAGCACCATCACCATCAGCGCCAGCCACGGGCCGGTCGGGTGGATCCACAGGACCGCGCCGGCCAGCAGCAGGCCCAGCCAGGTCCCCAGGGTGCGTTCGAGGCTGCGCAGCACCGTGCGCGGCCAGTCGAAGCCCTGGTAGAGCATCAGCAGCGCCGCGGCGATCGCCCAGTAGGCGCGTTCCAGGTCCAGCGCGCCGGCGACGATGCCGGCCAGCAGCGTGGCGATGCCGATCCGCAGCACCATCCGCAGCGCGTTCGAACCCGGCGCCAGCCCTTCGCGCAGCCGGACCCACGAACGCGGGTAGCCATGCGGCACCGCGTCGGCTGGCAGTGAAGGCGGGCGCCGGATCGGCGGCTGCCGCGCTTCCTCGGCCAACCGCGAGGCGCGCGCCTGCAGCGCGGCGCGGTGTTCCGGCGGCGGCGCGGTGGCCAGGGTCGAGGCGAACAGCAGGTGCAGCTCGCGGTTGAGCGCGCGCAGCCGGGCCAGTTCGCCGTGCGCGCGTGCCGGCACCGGCTGGAAGCCGACCAGCATCTGCCAGCTGTCATGGAGCGCCAGCGCCGCCTGGCGACGCGCCAGGCGCGCGCCGGCCTCGCCGGCATGGCCGACCCAGCGCGCCACCGCCGCGGCGGCCGTCGCCACCGCCTTGCGTTCCGGTCCGCGCGGCTGCCACAGCATGCCGGCCATGTGCAGCAGCCAGGCGAAGGCGCCGCCGCCGAGCACCAGCGCGCCGGCCTGCAGCGGCGAGATGTGGTTGGCCGGGATCGCCGTGCCGGCGGCGCAGGCGAGCACGAACAGGTAGGCGCCCGGCGGACCGGTGCGG
>Ga0182737_1002776_pt1 | contig 13745 bp, 8 predicted proteins | sample eDN5th30CBELigOP_FD_128878 | JGI IMG/M metagenome (GOLD analysis project Ga0182737, IMG submission 128878) | Enriched Organic Plus compost microbial communities from Emeryville, California, USA - eDNA 5th pass 30_C BE-Lig OP (version 2) (version 2) ... | reverse complement strand
CTCGTCTCCGGCGCGGGTGACGGAGCACAGCCGATCAGGAGCGTAGCCGCCAGACAAATACAAGCGGCGAATCGCTGCAGCCGCCAAGGCAGAAAAAGGGAGCAAGGAAGACGCATCAGTCGCTGTGACCTTCAGAGATTTCTCAGGTGATGTAGGATCGTCGCGCGCCGGACGACGCGGGTTTTCATTGTCCGGTAGCTCAGCCGTTGAAGCTAGTCCTTCCAGCGAGCTTCGCTCGGTTTCGCGGCTCCCGAGGAAACGGGCAGCAGGCGGTTTTTCGGTGGAAGCTGAAAGTTCGCCGCGATAGGCTAATGGACGACGCTCCTCTTCTCTCTCGTCTTCGACATTGCGACTTCCATGAGCGATCTGCCGCCCGACACGACGGAGTCGATCACCGCTGCGCCGTCGCCGGCGACATCCGGGCCCCGCTTCGGCCTTGCGGAACTGCTGCTCTGGACGACCGGCGTTTGCGCCGGCCTGGCGGCCCTCTATTGGCTGGGGTGTTTCGGCCTCTGCCTGGCCATATTGGCGCTGATCGCGTACGCGCCATGGCGGCTTGGGCTGTGCTGGTTCAGGGAATCGACCGCTGTCGCCGCCGCGCTGCTGTTAATCCTCCTGGCCTTCCTGCCGACGGTTCGCACCTCCAGAGAGGCCGCCAGGCGTTCGGCGTGCAGCGGACAATTCAAGCAACTCGCTCTAGCCCTGCACAACTACCACGAAACTTTCGGCAGCTTTCCCCCTGCTTACGTTGCCGACGCTCAGGGCAAACCGATGCACAGCTGGCGGGTGTTAATCCTGCCGTACATCGAAGAGGGCGAGCTTTACCAGCAATATCGCTTCGATGAGCCTTGGGACGGGCCAAACAACAGCAAATTGCATTCGCGGATGCCGCGTACCTTCGGCTGCCCCAGCGATGTGGGCCGCGGTGCGCAATTGACTTCCTACGTGGCGGTAATCGGTCCGCACACCACCTGGCCCGGTGAATCCAGCAGGTCACTGCCACAAATTCTGGATGGCGTTTCCAATTCGCTCCTGCTCGTTGAGGTGCACAATTCCGGCATTCACTGGATGGAACCGCGCGACCTCCATATCTCGCAGATGGCCCCGACGATCAACGCCAGGCAAGGACAGGGGATTGGCAGCGGGCACACGGGCGGGGCCAACGCGGCGTGGGTTGATGGGGGCCTTCTATTTCTGCCAGACGGACTTACCGCCGATCAGGTATGGAAGCTAATCACGATTGACGATGGTGCGGTAGTCACGATTCCCTAGCCGCAAGCTGCAACGCTGACCATCAGGCGGTAGCGAGAGGGTTGAGTTGCCCTGGCCCCACTCGCCCCTACGGGCCCAACTCGCCGCTCTCCGCGTCGCGTTACGTCCCGGCTAAGGGCGATTAGCGCCCTTTTGCGGCCCACCGACCTCGAAATTCGGCGGTTTGTGGCCACTTTGCGCCCGATTGTCACGAGCCCCCATACCTCTATACTGTGCATAGACGCGGCGGTTCGTGTGCGAAGTCCCTAGCGGACTTACCTTTGCGATGGCTAATACCATCTATCCGTCGCGGTTCTTGCTGGTGGCGGCTACGCCTCGCCCAGCCCGCCTGGCCAGCACCTACGCCCGGTGGCGACGACTGACGGAATTGCAGTACGAAAGGTTGCCTGTGGAAGCGGCTGCCCCCTCGTCTTCTTCGTTCATGGCGCGGAACGAGTTTCTGCTCCGCCGACTGCACTCGCTGAGCGGTATTATCCCGGTCGGCGCCTATATGGTCGTGCACCTGCTGGTGAACGCCCGTACCGCTGACTCCCCCGCCGCGTTTCAGGCCAGCGTGTACCAGATCCACAGCATCGGCCGCCTGCTGCCGGTCGTGGAGTGGGTCTTCATCTTCATTCCGATCCTGTTCCACGCCATTTACGGCGTGATGATCCTGCGGCAAAGCCAGCCGAACAGCGGCACTTACCGCTACGCTTCGAACGTGCGGTATACGCTGCAACGGGCGACCGGCATGATCGCGTTCGCCTTCATCGCCTGGCACGTGTTCCATATGCACGGCTGGCTGCATGCCGACTGGTGGACGCACGGCGTCGCCCAGCGCATGTATGGCCACATGTTCCGGCCGTACAACGCGACCTCGACGGCCGCTGAAGCGATCCAGATTTCGGCGATTGTGCCGCTGCTCTATGCGATTGGCGTGCTGTCGTGCGTGTTTCACCTGGCCAACGGCATTTGGACGTTCGGCATTACCTGGGGTCTGTGGGTCACGCCCAAGACGCAGCGGCGGGCCGACTGGTTCTGCCTGGCGTTTGGCATCATCCTCGGCCTCGTCGGCCTGACGTCGCTCGGCCGGCTGGCGACGATGTCGAAGGACGAGATCAAGGCCGCCCGCATTAGCGAAGACAAGCTGTACCAGTCGAAACTCGCCTCCGGCGAACTCACGGACATGCCGCACAAGCGAGCCGAAGCCAAGGATTCCGCCGCGGAATCGGACGCTTCGCCCGCCGAAGAGCAAACCAAGTCGCCGGCTGCGGACGAACCGGCCAAAGCGGACTAAACGTGCGGAGCGCGGCGCGTCCTGGAGCGAAGCGAAGGACGCGACAAGTCGCCCGGCAGCGCTCCCCGCCCTTCGCTTCGCTCCGGGGCGCGACACCCAAGCTACCTGCTTGCCTGTAGAAAATAGATCGAAGGCGTTCGAACGATGGCTAAGAAGCGTGTGATGATCGTCGGCGGTGGTCTCGCGGGGCTTTCTGCCGCGATGAAGCTGGCCGAGCTCGATATTGATGTCGACCTGATGAGCCTCACGCCAGTGAAACGCTCGCACAGCGTCTGCGCTCAGGGCGGCATCAATAGCTGCAACGACGCCACGCGCCAGCTTGGCGACAGCGAGTGGCTGCACCTCGACGACACGGTCTACGGCGGCGACTTCCTGCAGCATCAGCCGCCGGTGAAAGAAATGGCCTACTGGGGCCCCAAGATCATCGAGCTGATGGATCGTCTGGGCGTGACGTTCAACCGCACGCCGGAAGGCTTCCTCGATCGTCGCCGCTTCGGTGGCACGCTCTTCAAGCGAACCGCCTTCGCCGGCGCAACGACGGGGCAGCAGTTGCTCTACGCCCTCGACCAGCAAGTTCGCCGCTGGGAAGTCGCCGGCAAGATCAAGAAATACGAATTCTGGGATTTCCTCGGTCCAGTGATCGACGACGACGGCGTCTGCCGCGGCTGCGTCGGCCAGGATCTGGTGACGATGGAGATTCGCGCGTTCCCAGCCGACGCGGTGATCATCGCTTCGGGTGGTCCGGGCCTGATCTACGGCCGCTCGACCATGTCGATGGTTTGCACCGGCTCGGCTGCCAGCCGCTGCTTCCAGGCAGGCGCTAAGTACGGCAACGGCGAATTCATCCAGGTGCATCCGACGGCGATTCCCGGCGCGGACAAGCTTCGTCTGATGAGCGAATCGGCCCGCGGCGAAGGTGGCCGCGTGTGGGTTCCGCGCAAGCCGCAAGACCCGCGCGATCCGCTGAGCATTCCGGAGAGCGAGCGGTACTACTTCCTGGAAGAGCGCTATCCGAAGTACAAGAACCTCGTGCCGCGCGACATCGCGACGCGTGAAATCTTCGACATCTGCGTGAACGAAGGTCTCAGCGTCGAGAAGGAACGCCTCTGCGTCTATCTCGACCTGACGCACATTCCGCGTAAGGAACTCGACCGCAAGCTGGGCGGCATTCTCGAAATCTATGAGAAGTTCCAAGGGGTCGACCCGCGCAGCACGCCGATGAAGATCTTCCCGGCGGTTCACTACTCGATGGGCGGCCTCTGGTGCGATTACCAGAAGAGCGGCGACGGCGGCCTGCAGGTCGGTTCGCCGAAAAACCAGGTCACGAACATCCCGAACCTTTACGCCATCGGCGAATGCGACTACCAGTATCACGGCGCGAACCGCCTGGGCGCAAACTCGCTGCTGAGCTGCATCTTCAGCGGGCTGATCGTCGCCCCCGGCGTCGAAACGCTACTGCGTAGCTCGAAGGGCGCCGCGAGCGAGCTACCCGCTTCGCTCTTCGAGAATGCCCGCAAGAAGCAACAGGACCGCCACAACGAATTGCTCAAGCGCCCAGCCGGCGGCGAAAACCCGTACCTGATCCACCAGGAACTGGGCGATGTGATGACCAAAGCGGCCACCGTGGTCCGCCGCAACGATCAGTTGTCCGAGGCGCTCAACAAGGTGTCCGACCTGTACGAGCGGGCCAAGCGCTGCTCGCTCTCCGACACCGGCAACTGGACGAATCAAAACGTCGTATTCACCAAGGCGCTGATCGACATGTTCCCGCTCGCCCTGACCATCCTGAAAGGGGCGCTGCAGCGAGACGAATCGCGCGGGGCCCACTACAAACCCGACTTCTCGATGGGCGCGCTCACGGCAACCGATCCCGCCGAGCGGCGGCGTCAGGCTGAGGAGTGGTGCGACAAGTTCGAAGAAAACAACCGCAAGTGGCTGAAGTCGACCATCGCCACCTGGGACGGCAACCAGGTGAACCTCACGTACGAAGACGTCGACACGTCGCTCGTCACCCCGCGGCCGCGGCTTTACGGCCTCGTGGGGGCAGAAGAGATTGAGAAGGTTTGGAAAGAGCGTCAGGCCGCAAAGGAAGCCGCTGAAAACGGCGGCTCGGCCAGGCCAGCCATGGCGGGGGCAAAGTAGGTCGGCGGCGGAGGACGTGTCCAAGACGCCCGATTCATATTGCGGTCAATCCAAAATCGTCTTATTCCCCGTTTCCTCCGAGCCACGATTCCGACGCCCACTCGCGGAGCGTGCAAACACAAAACCCGAGCACCACTAAATACGCTTAGAAGATATGGCTCACTCGCATAGCAACGGCCACGGGCACGAAGACAACGGCGGCAGCCCAACCGCCCGCAAAGCGCCGGAATCGTTCGACGTGCGAATCCTGCGGCAAGACGGCCCTGGCAAGGCGAGCTACTGGGAACGTCATCGGGTGAAGTACGAGCCCGACATGAACGTCATCAGCGTGCTGCAGCGGATTGCCGCCCAGGCGACCACCGCCGAAGGCAAGAAGGTCGCCCCGGTCGCCTGGGACTGCAACTGCCTGGAAGAAGTCTGCGGCGCTTGCACCATGTTGATCAACGGCAAGGTGCGGCAATCGTGCTCGGCCAACGTCGACCGCCTGCTCGAAGAGCATCCCGGCGAGATCGAGCTGCAGCCGATGACCAAGTTTCCGGTCATTCGCGACCTGTGCGTCGATCGCTCCCGCATGTTCACGGCGCTGAAGCGAGTCAAAGACTGGGTTCCGGTCGACGGCTACTACGACATGGGCCCCGGCCCGCGGATTCCGCAAAACGTTCAGGAAGAAATGTACCCGCTGAGCGAGTGCATGACCTGCGGCTGCTGCCTCGAAGCCTGTCCGCAGTACCTGAAAATCGAAGTGGAACGGCTGGAAGGGGAAACCGACGAAGCCTACGAAGCTCGCAAGCAGGAGCTGTACAAGAGGGGTTTCGTCGGCCCGCACGCGATCAGCCAGGCCCAGCTCTTCAACATGCATCCCACGGGCAAGAACATTGCCAACGAACGTCTCGATGCATTAATGGAAGAGGGCGGAATTCAGGAATGCGGCAACGCCCAAAATTGCGTGGCCGTCTGCCCGAAGAGGATTCCGCTCACCACTTCGATCGGCCGCATCGGACGGGCGACGACGGTTCACCTGTTCCGCCGCCTGTTCGGGTCGTAACCACCCTGGCGCGAGCGAGTCCCCGCTCCGCCACCCTCTCGCTGGTAGAGGGCCGGAGTGAGGGAGACTTGGGAGCGACGGGCCGCCTGCGGAAGCATTTTGCTCCAAACCGCAGGGCCCTTTTCGCGTCCCGGCTCTCTCCTATTCGGGAGAGGGAACCTGACTTTGCTCCGCACCATGGACTCCAACCTCGACTGGCTCGACGATCTCTCCCCCGCGGAGCGCGCGCAGCTCGACCTCCGGGCCAGGCAAATCGGCGGCGAGCTGTTCGGCAGTCTGGAGCGGCGGCAAGCCCACATCTGGCAGTGGCGATATTGGGACGACCGCATTCTCGATTGGTCGATGCGCGACGAACGGCTGAAGGTGCAGCTGTTCCGCTTCGTCGACGTGCTGCCGATGCTCCACTCGGGGGACGCGATCACCGGCCACCTGCTCGAATATCTCGACCGAGCGCCGGGGCGAGTCGCAGGCGCCGCCCGCCGGGCGCTCCATCTGGCCGATCGATTTGCGCTCACGCGCTCGCTGGTAGCGATTGCTGCGCGATATAGCGCCTCGAACTTTGCCCGCCGCTTTATTGCCGGCGAGAACCTGCCGACCGTATTGCGGGCTGCCCGGCGCGAGCGAGATTTGCGCCGCGGCTTCACGCTCGACATCCTCGGCGAAGCAGTAACCAGCGAGAGCGAAGCCGAGCAGTACTTCCGCGCCTACCTGGAACTGCTCGAAACGGTCTCGCCCGAAGTGCGCGCGTGGCCGGAAGATCCGCAGGTCGATCGCGACGACCGCGGCCCGCTGCCGCGCATGAACCTGTCGATCAAGCTCTCGGCGCTCGATAGCCAGTTCGACGCTATCGACCCGCAAGGAGCGCTCCGCGAAAGCGGCGCGCGGCTCCGCGAATTGCTGCGCGTCGCTCGCCAGCAGGGGGCGTTCATCAATGTCGATATGGAGTCGTACGAGAAGAAGGATCTTACGCTCCACATCTTCAAAACGGTGCTCGCCGAACCCGAGTTCCGCGATGTGACCGATGTGGGAATCGTGATCCAGTGCTACCTGCGCGACGCCGAGCGAGATTTGCACGAGCTGCGAGATTGGGCAGCCCAGCGCGGGACGCCGGTTTGGGTGCGTCTCGTGAAAGGGGCCTACTGGGACTACGAAACGCTCAAGGCCAAGGCCAACGGCTGGCCGATTCCCGTGTGGCAGAAGAAGTGGCAGTCGGACGCCAACTTCGAACGGCAGACGCGTTTCGTGCTTCGCAATCGCGAGCACCTGCGTCCGGCGCTTGGCAGCCACAACCTGCGTTCGATCGCCCAAGGGATCGCCTTCGCCGAGCAGCTCGGCGTGCCACAAAACGGCCTCGAACTGCAAATGCTCTACGGCATGGCCGATTCGGAGAAGCGGGCGCTCGTCGAGCGGGGCCAGCGGCTACGGATCTATATGCCGTATGGCGACCTGATCCCCGGCATGGCGTATCTCGTCCGTCGGCTTTTGGAAAACACCGCGAACGACTCGTTCCTACGCGCCGGCGTGTCGGAACGCGCCACGCCCGACATGCTGCTCGGCAACCCGGCCAGTCGAGCCAGTTCGCCCACTGCTGAATCCGCCAAGGGGCAAAGCGAATTGCGGGAGCCCCAGACAACTCAGGAAGCACCGATGCCAACCACATTCGCCAATCAGCCGCCGGTCGATTTCGCCCTGGCCGAGCATCGGGAAGCCATGCGAGGCGCGCTCGCTCAGGTGAAGTCGCAATTGCCGCGCACCTGTCCGCTGGTGATCGGCGGCGAAACGATCGCCACGGCAGCCACCGAAGTGTCGATTGATCCGTCGCAGCGCTCGCGCGTCGTGGGGCGTTTTTCGCTCGCCGAGCGGGAGCACGTCGACCAGGCGGTGGCCGCTGCGAAGCGAAATCTCCCCGCGTGGTCCGCTCTCGGCGCCGAGCGGCGAGCCGAGTATCTCCGCCGGGCCGCCGATATCATGCGCGAGCGGCTCTTCGAACTTGCCGCCTGGGCGGTGCTCGAATGCGGCAAGCCCTGGCGCGAAGCGACCGCCGACGTCGACGAAGCCATCGACTTCTGCGAGTTCTACGCGCAGCAGGCCATCGAGCTGGAACGTCCCGGCGGCAAGGATGTTCCGGGCGAGGAAAATCGCTTCGTCCACGTGCCACGCGGGGTCACGGCGGTGATCGCGCCGTGGAACTTCCCACTCGCGATTCTCACGGGCATGTCGGCTGCAGCCCTCGCCACAGGCAACACGGTCGTCATGAAGCCGGCCGAACAGTCGGCCACGATCGGCTCGCTGCTGATGGAGATATTTCAACAAGCCGGCCTGCCGCCGGGCGTGCTGAATTTCCTACCCGGTCGCGGCGAAGTCGCCGGGGCCGCGCTGGTCGATCATCCGGACGTGGCCCTGATCGCGTTCACCGGTTCGCGCGAGGTGGGGCTGGCGATTAACGCTCGGGCAGCGGAAATCTCGCGAGGCAAGACGGCCAGGTCGCGAATGGTCAAGCGCGTCATTGCCGAGATGGGTGGCAAGAACGCGATCATTGTCGACGCCGACGCCGATCTCGACGAAGCGGTGCTGGGCGTCGCGAAAAGCGCCTTCGGCTATGCGGGGCAAAAGTGCTCCGCCTGCAGCCGGGCGATCGTTCTTGACGACGTCTACGACACGTTCCTGAATCGGCTGGTCGAAGCCACGCGCAGCCTGAAGCTCGGCCCCGCCGAGGAGCCGTCGACGTTCATCGGCCCGGTGATTGACGACGAGTCGCAGCAGCGGATTCTCAAGTACATCGAAATCGGCAAGCAGGAGGGCCGGCTCGTACTCGGCATCGACGCCGGGAAGCTGGCGGAGCAGGGGAGCTTCGTCGGCCCGCACATTTTTGCCGATGTTCCGCCGACCGCCCGCATCGCTCAGGAAGAAATCTTTGGCCCAGCGCTGGCTGTCATTCGGGCGAAAGACCTCGACGAAGCCCTGCAAATCGCCAACGACACCGACTACGCGCTCACCGGCGGCATCTTCTCCCGCAGCCCGCAGAACCTGGAGCGGGCCAGCCGCGAGTTCCTAGTCGGCAACCTCTACCTGAACCGGGCCATCACCGGCGCCATGGTCAGCCGACAACCGTTCGGCGGCTTCAAGATGTCAGGCATCGGCAGCCAGGCGGGCGGACGCGAGTACCTGCTGCAATTCGTCCTGCCGCGGACCATCACCGAACACACGGTGCGGCGAGGATTCGCCCCGCCCAGCGAAGACGCGGGGGAGTAACTCCATCGCTACCGCGTCCGTACCGCCCCCAACGCGCCGCCCGGGTTAGCGACGCTTCTCAGAAGCGTCGCCCGCCAACCCCTGGCCTGGCGGCAACCCGCGTCCCCCAATTCGCCAGAATTCCGACGCCTCGCCGGTCGAACCGGCAACCGGACGGTCACACGCCGGATTGCCCGCCTCTCGGGCAAATTCGGCGATGTGAGGGCGAAAACGGAGGTCGCGCCACCCGCATGGGCGTTTTCCCATCCCCTTGAATTACCGGCCCTCAGGGTGTTAATTTCGAGGGGTTTAATTTTGCCCCGCGATCGTGCTCCTGCGCTCTTTCTGCGCCCGCGTCCGGACGTCCGCCCGCCTCCGCCTGTAGAAAGGCAAATTTAGTCGTGCCCCGTCGTACCGACATCAAGAAGATTCTGCTGATTGGCTCCGGCCCTATCGTCATTGGTCAAGCCTGCGAGTTTGACTATTCGGGCACCCAGGCTTGCAAGGCGTTGCGCGAAGAGGGTTACGAGGTCGTGCTGGTGAACAGCAATCCAGCGACGATCATGACCGATCCGGACACGGCCGACCGCACGTACATCGAGCCGCTCACCTGGGAACTGATCGAAAAGGTGATCGCCGCCGAGCGGCCCGACGCCCTGCTGCCGACGCTCGGTGGCCAGACGGGCCTGAACTTGGCGATGGACCTGTATCGCAACGGCGTGCTGGAGAAGTACGGCGTTGAGATGATCGGCGCCGATCCCGAAGCGATCAAAAAGGGTGAAGACCGCGACCTGTTCAAGGCTGCGATGGAGAAGATCGGCCTCGAGGTCTGCCGCGGCGAGACGGTGAAGTCGGTCGAACACGCCCGCAAGGTGCTCGAAGAGATCGGCCTGCCCTGCGTCGTGCGCCCCAGCTTTACGCTCGGCGGCAGCGGCTCGGCGATCGCCTACAACCGCGAGGAGTTCGACACGCTCGTACATCGCGGTCTCGATCAGTCGCCGGTGCACGAGGTGCTCATCGAAGAGAGCATCATCGGCTGGAAAGAGTACGAGATGGAGGTGATGCGCGACAAGGATGACAATGTCGTGATCATCTGCTCCATCGAGAACTTCGATCCGATGGGGGTCCACACGGGGGACTCGATCACCGTCGCGCCGGCCCAGACGCTGAGCGACAAAGAATACCAGCGGATGCGCGACGCCAGCCTGGCTGTGATTCGTGAGATCGGCGTCGACACGGGCGGTTCGAACATTCAGTTCGCCATCCATCCGAAGACCGGGCGGATGATCGTCATCGAGATGAACCCCCGCGTCAGCCGCAGCTCGGCGCTGGCCAGCAAGGCGACCGGCTTCCCGATCGCCAAGATCGCCGCCAAATTGGCCGTCGGCTATCGCCTGCACGAACTGCAGAACGACATTACGCGCAAGACGAAGGCCTGCTTCGAGCCGACGATCGATTACGTCGTCACAAAGGTGCCGCGATTCGCCTTCGAAAAGTTCCCCGAAGCCGACGCCACGCTCACCACGCAAATGAAAAGCGTCGGCGAGACGATGGCCATCGGCCGCACGTTCAAGGAATCGTTCCAAAAGGCGCTTCGCGGCCTCGAAGTCGGCTGCTTTGGCTTCGGTTCGGATCACAAGGACCGCTGGGGGACCGAATATCAGCCGACCGAGGACGAAATCGTCGCGAAGCTGGCCGTCCCGAACGCCGAGCGCGTGTGGTTCCTGCGTTACGCCCTCAAGAGCGGCATGTCGATCGAGCGGATCCATTCGATCACGCACATCGATCCGTGGTTCCTCGACCAGCTCGCGCAAATCGTCGAGATGGAAGAGAAGCTGCGTACGTTCCGCAGCCTAAGCGAAGTCGACGACGCCACGCTGCGACAGGCCAAGAAGTACGGCTTCTCCGATCGCCAGCTCGCGACGATCTGGGAAACGAGCGAGATGGAAGTGCGGGCGGATCGCAAGGCGCGCGGCATCATCCCGACCTATAAAGCGGTCGATACCTGCGCCGCCGAGTTTGAAGCCTTCACGCCCTACTACTACTCGACCTACGAAGACGAAGACGAGACGCCACCCAAACAGTCCGGCAAGCCGCGGATCATGATCCTCGGTGGCGGGCCGAACCGCATCGGCCAGGGGATCGAGTTCGACTATTGCTGTTGCCACGCCAGCTTCGCGCTGCGCGAGATGGGCATCGAGTCGGTGATGGTCAACTCGAACCCCGAAACGGTCAGCACCGACTACGACACGAGCGACATGCTCTTCTTCGAGCCGCTCACGACCGAGGACGTGCTGAACATCCACGAGCGAATCCAAGCCGACGGCGTGATCGTCCAGTTCGGCGGACAAACGCCGCTCAACCTGGCCCGGGCGCTCAAGAACGCCGGCATGCCGATCATCGGCACCAGCGTCGACATGATCGAAGCGACCGAGGATCGCGAAAAGTTCCAGCAGATCCTCAATCGCCTCGGCTTGAAGCAGCCGGCCAACGGCATCGCCCGCACGATGAACCAGGCCCGCGCCGAAGCGGCCAAGGTCGGCTTCCCGTCGCTCGTGCGCCCCAGCTTCGTGCTCGGCGGCCGGGCGATGGAAATTTGCTACGACATGACGCAATTCGAGCGGTTCGTCGCCGAAGCGTTCGTCGTCGCTCAGGGTCAGCCGGTGCTGATCGACCGCTTCCTGGAAGACGCCACGGAAGTCGACGTCGACTGCATCAGCGACGGCGAAACGGTCGTCATCGCCGGCATCATGGAACACATCGAGGAAGCGGGCATTCACTCGGGCGACTCCGCCTGTGCGATCCCGCCCTATAGCCTGCCGGGACCGATCGTGCAGGAAATTCGCGATGCCACCATCGCGATGGCCAAGCACCTGAAGGTCGTCGGCCTGATGAACGTGCAGTTCGCCGTGAAGCGCGAGGACGGCCGGCCGGTGGTCTACGTGCTGGAAGTCAACCCACGCGCCAGCCGCACCGTTCCGTTCGTGGCCAAGGCGACCGGCGTTCCGGTCGCGAAGATCGCCGCCAAGGTGATGGCTGGCATGAAGCTGACCGACCTGGGCCTCACGCGCGAGCCGATCCCGTCGCACGTCAGCGTGAAGGAAAGCGTCTTCCCGTTCCGCAAGTTCGTCGGCGTCGACATCGTGCTCGGCCCCGAGATGCGCAGCACTGGCGAAGTGATGGGCGTTAGCGAACGCTTCTCCATCGCATTCGCCAAGGGGCAACTCGCTGCCGGCACCGTGCTGCCGATGAGCGGCAAGATTTTTGTCAGCGTTTCGTCGCGGCACAAAGACGCCGTCGTCGATCTTTGCCGCCGACTCGCCACCATGGGCTACGAACTCGTCGCCACCGAAGGCACCGCCCAGCGGCTGCGCGAAGCGGGCATCGAAGTCACGGCGCTCAAGAAGATCGCCGAAGGTCGGCCGAACCTGCTCGACTACTTGAACGACGGACAAATCAAGCTCGTCATCAACACTCCGAGCGGCAAAGGCGCCCGCACCGACGAAGGACGCATCCGCGCCGCAGCCGTCCAACTCGGCGTGCCGTGCATCACCACGCTGCAGGCCGCCGAAGCGGCGGTGAAGGCGATGGAAGCGCTGCGCGACGAAGAGATGGGCGTGCAGGCGTTGCAGGATCGCTTCCCCAACACGGCCGGCAATCAGAACTTCACTCAGACCGCCGGCGTGTAGCAAATCTCTCGCTTCGGCGACTTTTTCCAGCAAAGCGCCGACTCACACACGGAATATCTCTCGCTCGCTGACGGCGAACTGAAACCACTTCGCCGTCAGTGGTTCCGTCCAGGCTAGCACCACGCCCAGCGCACGATGCGCGGCGCTTGCGCGCGATTGCTTTAGGAGATTCCGCGCCGGCCTGATACAATAAAATCTTCGGACGTGGCCCGACCGAGGCGCGCCAAGGCTTGCGAGAGAGAAAATTCCGATGGCACTGAAGACGAAAATTACCGAAACATTCACGGTCACTGCTGATGACGGCGCCGTCTTCCAAGTGCAGGAGCACACTCAGTTCGAAGTCACCCGCCGCGCTGGAGTGATCAAAGAGCAGCAAGGCCGCAGCTATCTCAAGACCGAAGACGGCCGAGGCGTGATCAAGAATCACGACAACAACACCTACACCATCCCCAGCCTCGGCGTAAAAGCGCGCCGCTAGATTTGGCCGCGAGCCAAAGAAGCATCGCTTCGGCTCGCTCGCCTGACGCATTCGCGCCCGTCACGTGGTAGCGGCCACCCATCTTCGATCGCCGCTACCGCATCCCCGCGTCCCGATTGTTGTTGGAACCATCGGGACCAGCCGGCGGATGGCGCAAGCGTTGCAGGAAGGCAACTGCCAGATATCCACGGAGGTGGTCCCATGACGGCCCAAGTAGCAGGCGATACCGCCCTGGCCGAAGTCGTGACCCGCGCACAGCGGGAACAACAACTGCTCGAGCTGTTGCGCACCGAACCGACCCAGGTTTACGCCGCTTACATCGCCAAGTTCGGCATCGGCACGCCCGACGCTCCGACCCTGACGCCCCAAGCCATGGTCAAGCAATTGCTGGGCTGCGAGTTCCCAAACGATTCACGCGTCTAAGCGCACAGGCCGGCCCGCAGCGGCGGCCCGGCTGAACATCGAGATTCACGCGCGAGATTCGCGAGAATGGCGGCGGCTATTTTTTCGGCGGTTCCACGGTCAGCTTGACGCTCTCGTTCTTGCCAGCCGTCACTTCGACCTCGAGGCCGGAAGTTTCAAACGCGCCGTACTTCGGATCGATTACCGGCG
>Ga0182737_1002772_pt1 | contig 13752 bp, 14 predicted proteins | sample eDN5th30CBELigOP_FD_128878 | JGI IMG/M metagenome (GOLD analysis project Ga0182737, IMG submission 128878) | Enriched Organic Plus compost microbial communities from Emeryville, California, USA - eDNA 5th pass 30_C BE-Lig OP (version 2) (version 2) ... | reverse complement strand
TGCGTGATTCGAGAACACCGGCCCGAGCTCGTTCACGATCGTCGTGCCCGAGCTGACCTGCGAGAAGGCGGTCGAGCCGACCCTCGCGGTCGCCTACTGCCACCCGGAGACCGGCGCCTTCCAGACCGCGTATCTCACCATCCCGACCACGACGCCCGGCCTCGAGTACCGTATCGCCGGGCTGAACGGCGGCCAGCCGCTCGCGGGCACCGTCAACCTCCCCGCGGGTCCGTACACCGTCACCGTGACGGCGAAGCCGGGTGTCACCAACACCGGCCCGAGCTCGTTCTCGATCGTCGTCCCGACGCTCGAGTGCGTGAAGGCGGTCGAGCCGACGCTCGCGGTCGCGTACTGCGACGAGGAGAGCGGCGACTTCCAGGCGGCGGTGCTCACGATCCCGTCGACGACGGGCGTCGAGTACCGCATCGCGGGCCTCAACGGCGGCGCCGCCCTCACCGGCCAGGTTCCGCTCCCGGCCGGCAGCCACCTCGTGACCGTCACGGCGAAGTCCGGATACACGAACACCGGGGCGAGTTCCTTCACGATCGAGGTCGTCGCGCTGAGCTGCCAGGAGGCGGTCCAGCCGCAGCTCGTCGTCGCCGAGTGCGACGCGGAGGGCGACGTCGTGAGCGCATCGCTCACCGCGACGACCACGACCCCGGGCCTCACCTACGCGATCCGCGGCGGCGCGACGCTCACCCCGGGCGTGCCGGTCGCGCTCGGCACGGGCACCTACGTCGTCGACGTGACGGCGGCGGACGGCGTGACCAACACCGGCCCGAGCTCGTTCACGATCGAGATCGCCGGACTCGACTGCAGCGAGGCCGCGGAGCCCGAGCTCACGCTCGCCGTGTGCTCGCCGCTCAGCGGTCCGGTCAGCGCGTACCTCGTCATCCCGACCACGACCCCCGGTCTCATCTACAGCATCGACGGCGTCGACTACGCCGCGGGCGCACAGGTCGAGCTCCCGGCGGGCGCGTACCGGGTCGACGTCCGCGCGGCCGACGGCTACAGCAACACCGGGCCGTCGTCGTTCACGGGCACCGTTCCGGCGCTCGACTGCGACGAGGTGGAGTTCGTCGCACCCGTCGTGACCCCGCAGACGTGCGACGTCGTCGTCGGGGGCACGAAGGACGGCTCGCTGCTCTTCACGCTCGACGACGACCTCGAGTACCGGCTCGACGGCGCGAAGGTGACGACGGCGCTCGTGACCGGCGTGACCCCGGGCATCCACGCGATCACCGTCGTGCCCGCCCCGGGCCACTACCTCGCGGACGGCGTCGATAGCTTCACCGTCACCGTCGCGGAGGCGCAGGGCTGCGACAACGTCTACACGACGCCGCTCGACCCGTTCGCCGACCCGGAGGTCTGCGACGTCGAGTCCACCGGAAAGCTCGACGGGTCGATCACGATCGTCCACGTCGCCGGCATCCAGTGGTTCATCGGCACGAAGGCCGACGGCAGCGACAAGGTCGCGGTCGGCGACGCGACGACGGTCGGCCACGTGAGCTACCCGCGCCCCGCCGGCGACTACCTCGTGTTCGCCGAGGCCGTCGACCCGGAGATCTCGATCAAGCCCGGACACGAGGTGTTCGAGCTCACGGTCGGTTTCCCGAGCGAGCTCTGCACCCTCGGTCACTTCGACCCGAAGGTGTCGGCGGTGTCCCCCGTCTGCAACGCGACGGGTGACGACCGGGGCACGATCACGGTCGAGCTCATGGACGGCGTGACCTACGCGTTCGAGGGCGGCCCGGTGATCACGTCGGCGACGACGAAGGTCGCCCCGGGCACCTACACGATCGTCGCGACCCCGGATGACCCGCGGTCGACGCTCTCGCAGGACCGCTGGGTGCTCGCGATCGCGGCCCCGTCCATCCTGTTCTGCGACCTGGAGACCCTCGCCCTCACCGGCCAGGGCACGGGAGGCGTCGCGATCCTCGCGATGATCCTGCTCCAGGCCGGGCTCGCCCTCGTCGCCGTCCGCCTCGTGCGGATGCGGCGCGGGCGGCACCTCGCCCGGTAGCACGACCAGCGGCGCCCCGTCCGACCCGCCGTCCCCCGAGGGACGCGGGCGGGGCGCCGCTTCTTCCTGCCGCGGCGGATGAGGGAAGTCTCATCGGGATTCTCTTGTCCCCCATTCGGAGGACTGGTTCACTCGTGCGCACTCGCGTACCCCCGCGCGACGTTCCCGCTCTGAAAGTGACCCCCCATCATGCTCAGGAAGTTCCTCGCAGGAGTGTCCGCTCTCCTGCTCGCGCTCGGCTTGGCGGCGTTCACCGCGACGCCCGCCGGCGCCGACCAGCCCGACTTCATCTGTGAGGGCTACGCCCCCAACGGCACCGACACGATCAACACCGCGGGCGATCCCGCGACGGTGCCGTACGAGGCCCCCGACGGGTACCTCATCGACGAGTACTGCGTGAAGGCCGACACGATCAAGCACATCGTGACCGTCAGCCCGCCGGTCAAGTCGATCGTGATCGACCACCCCGACAAGGACTCGGTCTCGCACTACGCGGTGCACCTCGTGCCCGAGTGCGCCGTGGTGCCCGGCATCGCGGCGAGTGCGGCGGAGTGCGTGCCGCCGGACCCCTGTGCCGAGGTCTCCACGACCGCCGTGAACGGGTACGACGAGTGCAACCCGCCGCCGGACTGCGACACCGAGGTCGGCGAGGCGCGGTTCGCCGCGGCCGCGGTCGACGAGGAGTGCCCCGGCGCGTCGCTCACCGTCACGGGCGAGCCGACTCACCAGACGTGCGAGGGCGGCGACGAGACCCCCGGCACCTATGTCCCGGGTGAGATCCAGCTGTACGTGAGCGACCTCGCGGGCGTCACCGACATCAGCTACTCGAAGGACGGCGGACCGTCGACGAGCGTCGACCTGGCCGGCAACCTGCTCATCACGGGTCTCGACCCCGGGGACTACGACTTCGTCGTCACCGTCGCGGACGGCTACGACGCCGTGGCCCCGTTCTCGGTCACGGTCAACGAGTCGCAGGACCCGAGCTGCAAGAAGGTCGAGATCTGCCACTGGACCGAGGGCGAGGGAGGGAAGTACGTCGAGATCGAGGTGTCGAAGAAGTCGATCTTCAACGTGCCGAACGGGCACGACCTCCACCCCAACGACAAGATCCCGTCGTTCGAGTACAACGACGGCGACGACGTCCTCACCTACCCCGGCAAGAACGGGGGCACCGGCGAAGGCTGCGACGACCTTCCCGACCTCCCGACCCACGGCCCTGTGGAGCCGCTCGTCGTCTTCACCGCACCGACCTGCGAGGCGGACGGCAGCTACGAGCTGATCTCCCCCGAGCCCCTCGAGGGCAAGTCGTCGACGACGGTCTTTTGGTTCGTGAACGGCGACCCGGTGGAGCCCGGCCTCTACAAGGCGGCGGCCGGCACGAGCGTGACCATCAAGGTGGACGCCAACGGGCCCGACTACACGCTCGAGGACTTGACGCCGTCGCGCACGTACCCGGAGCACGTCTTCGCGGAGCCGGATGGGGACTGCGACCTGACGACCCTCGCCCTCACCGGGCAGGACGTGTCGCCGTCGCCGGCGCTGACGATCGCCGGGTTCCTCGGCCTGTTGGGCCTCGCGATGGTGCGCACCGCACGCCGCACCGCTCGCTTCAGGACGGAGGGCTGACAGGGATCCCCGGGATCCCCCGGGACGGGAGATACGGCCTGAGACCGCGGGTGGTCAGGATGCCGTAGCGGGACTCCCGTCCCCCCGGGTGGCGCGGTCGCCGCGCCCGTGCCCCGCCGCTCCCTGACGGCGGGGCACGTTCCTGTCGGTACCCCGATTCACCGCCCTCTGATCAGGGAAAAACCGCGGCATCCGAAGATGAGAGAAGTCTCACGCGTTGTGACTTGTCCTCATTTGTGTGGACTGCTTGACTCACGACGCGCGAACCCCCTCGCGCTCCCCCGAATCACCCGCGATCCGAGGCCCCCGCCTCGGCGTGCCGACCCGTCCGCGCCCCGTTCCGCCGGTGCGCGGGGCACGAGCGGGTCCACCCGAAAGTGAACCCCCCGCATGTTCAAGAAGACACTCGCAGGAGTCACCGCGCTCCTGCTCGCACTCGGGATGGTGGCCCTCGCCACGTCCCCCGCCGCGGCCGCCGGCCCCAAGCAGTACAACGGCGTGAGCATCACCATCTGTCACGCGACCGGCGCCGGCACGTGGCAGAAGATCACCCCCAACGTCAACTCGATCAAGGACGACGGCCACATCAACCCGTCGACGAGCGACATCCACGCCAACGACATCGTCCCGGCCTTCTGGTACGACGTCCACGTCAGCGGCCCCGACTGGGACCAGGTGCAGTTCCTGGGCAAGAACCTCACCACGGTGTGGGGCGGCTACACCGGCGAGGAGATCCTCGAGAACGGCTGCGCCATCCCCGCCCCGATCCAGGTGACCCCCGGCTACAGCGTGCAGCAGGAGCAGTGCGTCGAGGGTGAGGTCCGGAAGGGTTACGTGACGGTGACGACCCACGCGGGCCTCACCTACACGCTCACGGGCCCCGGTGACGTCGACGTCCCGATCACGAACGGCCAGAGCGCCGAGCTCGAGCCCGGTGTCCAGTACCTCCTCACCGCGAGCGACGCCGACCCGAACGACAAGTACGCCGGGGGCAACCTCTCCGTCCCGATCGTGATCCCCGCGTACGACGGCCAGTGCGGCGAGACGTCCGAGGAGCCGGAGACCGTCGAGGCGTCGGCCACGCCGACCCAGGCGCAGTGCGTCGAGGGCGAGCTCACGGACGCCTTCATCACCGTCGACCTCGTGGACGGCGTGACCTACACGATCACGAAGAACGGCCAGCCCGTCGCGTTCGACGAGAACGGCAAGACCGGCGCGCTCGAGCCCGGCGACTACCTCGTCGAGGCCGAGGCGGCCGACGGCTACGCGCTCGCCGAGCCCTACAGCGAGACGATCACCATCGTCGAGTACGAGGGCGAGTGCGGCGAGCAGGAGCTGGAGCCGACCGTCGTCGAGCCCGACTACTCCTCCGAGCCGATGCAGTGCATCGAGGGCGAGTTCTACGGCGGGTTCATCACGGTCGACCTCACGGTGCCCGGCGTGACCTACACGATCACGAAGAACGGCGCGAACGTGCCCTTCGACGAGTTCGGCAAGACCGGCGCGCTGGCCGAGGGCGACTACCTCGTCGAGGCCGTCGACGCCGACCCGAACGACGGGTACGTGCTCGAGGGCGAGTACAGCGAGACGGTGACGATCGTGTACGAGCCCTCCGAGGACTGCGAGCAGGTCACCCTCGCCGATGTCGAGCCCAAGGTGTCGTACACGGAGGCGACCTGCGCGGCTTCGGCCTCGTACGTGCTGTCGAACAACCAGACGCTGCCCGGTGACGTCGACCCGGCCGTGTTCTGGACCGTCGGCGGCGACGCCAAGGCCGAGGGCGTGGCGCACTCCGCCGCGGCCGGCTCGACCGTGAAGATCATCGCGACCGCCAACGGACCCGACTGGGGCTTCACCGGCGACCTCGACGGCATCCTCGAGTTCGAGCACACGTTCGCGGCCGCGCCGGACTGCGGTGAGCTGACGACGCTCGCCCTCACCGGCCAGTCGGGTTCGCCGGCGCTCGCCGCCGCGGGCTTCCTCGGCCTGCTCGGCGTCGCCCTGATCCGCTCGGCTCGCCGGGCGACCGACCTCCGCCAGGAGGCCTGACCGGGTTCCCCGGGGACGGGAGATCACGGCTCCGATCGCGGGTGGTCGGATGCTGGTAGCGGGACTCCCGTCCCCCGGGCGGCGCGCCAGACGCGCCTCGTGCCCTGCCGATCCCTGACGGCAGGGCACGACCCGTTTCGACGCATCGTCGTCACCTCGCAGGCCGGGTGTCAACCCCGGGTTCCCCGAACGACCCCCGGGGCTAGGCTGGTCCCCTACTTTCCGGACGAATGGAGACATCCACATGAAGGGCAAGATCCTCTTCGTGGCCGGGCTCGGCCTCGGGTACATCCTCGGCACGCGTGCCGGGCGCGAGAAGTACGAGCAGCTCAAGGCCCAGGCCCTCAAGGTGTGGAACGACCCGCGCGTGCAGAAGCAGGTCGACGCCGTCGAGGACTTCGTGAAGGACAAGGCCCCCGAGGTCGCCGACTTCGTCACCGACAACGCCAAGAAGGTCGTCGACAAGGTGTCGGGCAAGCCGGCCGCGAAGGCGCCGACGCGCTCGTCGACGACACGCAACTCGTCCGGCAGCTCGTCGTCCGCCTCCTGAGTCATGTCGGGCGCTACCCCTCAGGGCCCCGGCGCGCCCCGTAAGCGCTCGGTGTTCGCGCTGCTCGCGGACATCCCCACGCTGGTCACCGACCTGGTGCGGCGCGAGATCGAGCTCGTCAAGGCGGAGCTCGTCGCCAAGCTCAAGGCGCTCGGCGCCGGCGCGGGCCTCATCGTCGCGGCGCTCATCGTCGTGCTCGGGATGCTCGGCGTGCTGCTCACCGCGGCGATCCTCGCGCTGTCGCTCGTCATGCCCGGGTGGCTCGCCGCGCTCCTCGTCGCGGCGGTGCTGCTCATCGTCGCGGTGGTCCTCGGCCTCATCGGCTACCGCATCCTCATGCGGGGCGTCCCGCCCGTCCCGACCGAGGCGATCGACAGCATCCGGCGGGACATCAGAGCCATCAAGGGAATCGGAAAGCGAGGAGTCTCCTCATGAGCACCACCGACGCCAAGAACCAGGCCGCGAAAGCCCGCGCCGAACTCGCGGCCACCCTCGACGCGATCGAGGACCGCCTGAACGTGCCCAAGCGCGCCAACGAGCTCGCGCAGAAGGCGGCCGCCGCCTACGAGAAGAACCCGCTCCCGTGGATCATCGGCGGCGTCGCCGTCGCGGTGATCGCCGCGGGCCTCGTGGCGTGGGCGATCTTCTCCGACGACGACGACTGAGCGCGCCTCCGTCGAACGGGGGATGATGGAGGCGTGAGCACCGCCCGACCGCTCTCCTCCTGGCGTGTCCTGGTGCCCCGCGGGGGCAGCTGGGGCGACGGGGTCGCCGCGCGCCTGCGCGAGCTCGGGGCCGTGCCCGTCGTCGCGCCGATGCTCAACTTCGCGAGCGCCGAAGACCCGGCCGCGCTCGCCAACGCCCTCCACGAGCTCCAGGACGGACAGTTCGACTGGATCGTGCTGACGAGCGCGACGACGGTCGACGTGCTCGTCAGCACGGGCGTCCGCATCCCGGACTCGACGCGGGTCGCCGCGGTCGGCGAGACCACGGCCGCGGCGCTGCAGCTCGCGGGCTACCGCGTCGACTTCGTGCCGACGTCGGACAACTCGGCGCGCGGCCTCGTGAAGGAGTGGCCCGAGTCGGAGCGCGACGGCCGGGTGCTCGTGCCGCAGTCCGACATCGCCGAGCCGACCCTCGTGGCGGGTCTCGCCCGCCTCGGGTTCGACGCCGAGTACGTGACGGCGTACCGCACCGTGGGAGTGCCGGTCGCGCCGGAGGTGGCCGCGGACGTCGCGAGCGGGAAGATCGGGGCGATCCTCATCACGTCCGGCAGCGTCGCGCGGCAGGTCGCCGAACAGCTCGCATCCCTCCCCCCGTCGACGGTGCTCGCCTGCATCGGCCCGCGCACCGCGTTCGACACGCGCGCCGCCGGCCTCCCGGTGCACGTCATCGCGGAGGAGCGCACCTCCGACTCCCTCATCGAGGCCCTCGTCGACTACGTGTCGGGCCCCTAGCCCGTGAATCGGGCGACGACGAGGAACAGGATGCCGAGCGCCGGGGCGAGACCCTGCACGAGAGCCGCGCGCAGCATCCGCCGGTTCGACGTGACGAGCACGAACGCCGCGAGGAGCATGCTCGCGAGCGCGAACAGCACGACTGCGAAGCCCGCGTCGACCCGGGACGCGGTCGCGAGGAGTGCGAGCCCGATGCCCGCGCCGACCGCGAGGAACAGGTTGTAGAAGCCCTGGTTGTAGGCCCACGGGCGCACCGCGTCGGCGTCGCGGGCCTCGCGCACGCCGAACGTGCGCTGCGTCGACGGGCGGCTCCAGAGGAGGCTCTCGAGCGCGAAGATGTAGACGTGGATGAGGGCCGCGAGCCCCGCGAACACCACGCCGAGCACCCAGAACGCCGTCGTCATGGCGTCAGTCTGGCATCGATCCGGCCGCCCGCACAGACCCGCCGGAGGTCAGCCGAAGAGGACGCGCGCCTCGTCGTAGCGGGCCTGCGGCACGGTCTTCAGCTGTCCGAGGGCCTCCGAGAACGGCACCTCGACCATGTCGGTGCCGCGCAGGGCGACCATGTTGCCCCAGCTCTTCTCGAGCACCATCGACACCGCCTTCATCCCGAACCGGGTGGCGAGGACGCGGTCGTACGACGTCGGGGTGCCGCCGCGCTGGATGTGGCCGAGCGTCGTCGCGCGTGTCTCGATCCCGGTGCGCTCCTCGATGACGGGGGCGAGCATCTCGCCGATGCCGCCGAGCCGGGGACGACCGAAGGCGTCGAGCCCGCGCTCCGAGTGGGCGTCGTCCATCGTGTCGAGCTTGAACCCCTCGGCGACGGCGACGAGGGGGGCGCGGCCGCGGTCGCGGGCGCTCTCCACCCACTCGACGATCTGGTCGATGCTCGTCTTCTGCTCGGGGATGAGGATGGCGTGGGCGCCCGCCGCCATGCCGGAGTGCAGCGCGATCCAGCCGACGTGGCGGCCCATGACCTCGGCGACCATGCAGCGCCCGTGCGAGTCTCCGGTCGTGCGGAGCCGGTCCATCGCGTCGGTCGCGATCTGGACCGCGGTGTCGAAGCCGAACGTGTAGTCGGTGGCGGACAGGTCGTTGTCGATCGTCTTGGGCACGCCCACGATCGGGATGCCGGCATCCGCGAGCCGGTTGGCGGCGGCGAGCGTGCCCTCCCCGCCGATCGCGATGAGGGCGTCGACGCCGTTGAGCTCCATGACCTCGGCGACGCGTTCCGGTCCGCCGAACTCGAACGGGTTGGTGCGCGACGAGCCGAGGATCGTGCCGCCCTGCTTCGAGATGCCCATGACCTGGGGGCGACCGAGCGGCATCGTGTCGTTCTCGACGAGCCCCTTCCAGCCCCAGCGGAACCCGACGAAGTCGAGGTCGTACAGCTTGGTACCGGTGAAGACGGCCCCGCGGATGACCGCGTTGAGTCCGGGGCAGTCTCCGCCGCTGGTCAGGATGCCGACGCTCATGCCGAACATTCTGCCCTGTCCCGCGAGGGCGCCACACCGGTCCCGGAGGGTCGCGGTGGAGCGCTCCCAGTCGCTAGAGTCGGCGGCGGCGCGACGCCTGTCGCGCCATGGACAAGTCAAGGAGCGTCAACCCATGACCACCCCTGCGCCCACCCCCGCCCCGGGTCCCGCCGCCGTCGACGACGGCAAGACCCTGGGCATCGTCGGCCTCGTGCTGGCCTTCGTCTTCCCGATCGCCGGCCTCATCGTCAGCATCATCGCGCGCAACAAGTCGAAGGCCGCCGGCGTGGAGAACGGCCTCGCGAAGGCGGGCCTCATCCTGAGCATCATCTTCCTGGTGCTCGGCGTGATCATCGCGATCGTCTACTTCGCGCTGTTCGCCGCCCTGATCGGCTCGGCGACGGTCGTCACCTACTGAGCAACACCACCGGGAAGGCCGGAGCGGGCGCGGCTGCCCGCTCCGGCCTCTCGCGTATCTGGGGTCGTGTCGCCCTTCTCCGCGGGCTCGCGGATCGCTAGAGTCGGCGGCGTCCGGCCCACGGTGGGCCCGGCACCAGGAGGTACTTCCGCATGACCACTCCCGCCCCCGCTCCCGAGCCGACGCCCGCGGCGGCGCCCGTCTCCGACGGCAAGACGCTCGGCATCGTCGGCCTCGTGCTGGCGTTCGTGTTCTCGCTCGCCGGTCTGATCGTCAGCATCATCGCCCGCAACCAGTCGAAGCGCGCCGGCGTCTCGAACGGCCCGGCGACCGCCGGCATCATCCTCAGCATCATCTTCCTGGTGCTCGGGATCATCATCGCGATCGCCGTCGGCGCGGGCTTCGGCGCCCTGTTCAGCGCGTGCGCCGAGTACGGCCCGGGCGAGCACATCCTCGAAGGCGGCGGCACGCTCACCTGCGGCTGAGCTTCGCCCCGACGCCCGGATGCCGGGCCGCCCTCCGCGGGTGGCCCGGCATCCGCCGTTCCGGGCGGGGTCACGGTCGCGCGGGGAAGCGAGTACAGTGCTGCGGTGACGGCACCAGTCTCCCCCGCGGGTCGTCCCGTGGGTCCCGACAGGGGACGCGCCGGGACGGTCAACGGAGCCCGTCCCGGCACGCCCCCCGGGTCGGACGCGCCGGATAGCCTGCCGCCGATGCTCACCACGCGCTACGCGCCCCGCATCCCGGTGTCGCTCGCGCTCGTCCTCGCGCCGCTCCGGCAGGGCCGCACCGATCCGACGTTCCGACGCGACGACGCCGGCTGGTGGCTCGCGATCGGCACGCCCGCGGGCGCGGCGACGCTGCGGCTGCGGGAGACCGCCGGCGCGATCGAGGCGACGGCGTGGGGTCCGGGGGCCGAGCGCGCGATCGCGGGCGTGCCGGAGCTCCTCGGCGCGCGCGACGACGACTCCGGGTTCGACCCGTCGCGGCATGCGGTCGTCGCGGCGCTGCACCACCGCTTCCCTGGGTTGCGGCTCACGCGCGCCGCCCGCGTCATGCCCTATCTCGTGCCGACGGTGCTCGGCCAGAAGGTCACCGGCGTCGAGCAGAAGCGCGCGTGGCGGGAGCTCGTGCTGCGGCACGGCGAGCCGGCGCCCGGCCCGGCCCCCGCGGGGATGCGCGTCGCGCCGTCGCCGTCGGTGTGGCGGCGCGTGCCGTCGTGGGAGTGGCACCGCGCGGGCGTCGGCCCGCAGCGGTCGGACACCGTCATGCGCGCCGTCGCGGTCGGCGACGCCCTCGAGCGCACCGCCGCCCTCGACGCCGCAGAGGCCTCGCGGCGGCTGCGCACCATCCCGGGCATCGGCGTGTGGACGGCGGCCGAGACCGTGCAGCGCTCGCACGGCGACCCCGACTCGGTGAGCGTGGGCGACTTCCACGTGTCGAAGCGGGTGGGCTGGGCGCTCATCGGCGAGCGCGTCGACGACGACGGGATGCTCGAGCTGCTCGAGCCGTGGCGTGGGCACCGGCAGCGCGTCGTGCGGCTCATCGAGGCGGCGGGGATCGGCTACGAACGGCACGGGCCGCGCATGACGATCGTCGACAACCGCCGACGCTGATCCGCCCGCCCGCGCTGTGCGGCGGCACAGCCGGTTTCGGCGTCGGGTGAGGGATGGATAGGTTGCCGCCATGGACTGGTTCCGCCGCTTCACCCGCCTGTTCCGCATCCAGCTCGTCGCGCGTCGGCGCCCGCGCGTCGACATCGGCACCGAGGTGGCGACGACGCACGATCGTGTCTGGCTCACGGACCTCGACGAGCTGCGGCACATGAACAACGGCGTCTACCTGTCGCTGCTCGACCACGCCCGGCTCGACCTCATGCTGCGGTCGAGCGTGTGGCAGCGTCTGCGCGCCGCGAAGGTGTATCCCGTGGTGACGGCGCAGACGGTGACGTACCGCAAGTCGCTCGAACTCGGGCAGCGGTTCGACATCGAGACGCGCATCGCGGGGTACGACGATCGCGCCGTGTTCATCGAGCAGCGCTTCGTCGTCGGCGGCGAGATCTACGCGCGCGCGTTCGTCGAGGGGCGCTTCCTGCGCATGTCGGGCGGCGTCGTGCCGGTCGAGGAGGTCGGCCGCATCGTCGGCGTCGACACGTCGCAGCACCGTGCGCCCGCGTGGCTCACGGAGTGGTCGCGCGCGGTGCGCCTCCCGTCGACCCGCGAGCCCGCCCCCTCCGTCTGGGACTGACCCCGAGCGCTAACGCGTTCGGCGACGGCTGCCGCGACCGGGGGCGCGCTCGCCGAACGCGGTAGCGCTCGCGTCAGGAACGCTCGAGCACCGCCATCGCGGCGTTGTGGCCGCCGAGGCCGCTCACGGCACCGCCGCGCTGGGCCCCCGACGCGCAGCGCAGGATGCGGTCGTGCTCGGTCGCGACGCCCCACCGGCGCGCGGGGGTCGACAGGTCGGCGTCGTCCTCCGCGAACGGCCAGTCGAGCGGCCCGTGGAAGATGTTGCCGCCGGGCATCCGCAGCGCGTGCTCGAGGTCGAGCGTCGTCTTCGTCTCGATGCACGGCCGTCCGTCGCCGTCGCTGAGCACGAGGTCGGCGAGCGGCTCCCCGAGCACCGCGTCGAGCGACCGGAGCACCGCATCCTGGAACTCCGTCCGGCGGGCGTCGTTGCTCGCCTCGTCGACGAGCCGGTCGGGGGCGTGGAGCGCGAACACCGTGAGGGTCTGGGCGCCCGCGGCCTGCAGCTCGGGCGACAGGATGCTGGGGTCGGTGAGCGAGTGGCAGTAGATCTCGCATGGGATCGGGTCGGGGACGCGACCCGAGGCGGCTTCGTCGTAGGCGGCGCCGAGCCGCGTCCATCCCTCGTTGGCGTGGAAGGTGCCGCCGAACGCGGCCGCCGGGTCGACCGACGCGTCGCGCAGGCGGGGGAGGCGCTTCAGGAGGAGGTTGACCTTCACCTGCGCACCCTCGGGCCGTGGCGCCGACTCGCCGAGCAGCTTCGCGAACTCGTGCGGCGCGATCGCGTTGAGCACGACGCCCGCGACGAGGCGGTGCTCGTCGTCGCCGCGGCGGTAGGCGACGTCGCCGTCGGGGGTGACGGAGGTGACCTCGGCATCCGCGAGGAGTTCGGCGCCCGCCTCCGTGGCGGCGTGCCAGAGGGCCCCGCTCACGGCGCCCATGCCGCCGACGGGCACGTCCCAGTCGCCCGTGCCGCCGCCGATGACGTGGTAGAGGAAGCAGCGGTTCGCCGCGAGCGTCGGGTCGACGTTGGGGGCGAAGGTGCCGATGAGCGCGTCGGTCGCGACGACGCCGCGCACGAGGTCGTCGGCGAAGCGGTCCTCGATCGTCGCGCCGACCGGCTGCTCGATCACGGCCTCCCAGACCGCGTCGTCGCCGACGAGCCGCCGCGCCTCCGACCGGGTGAGGAGCGGCTCCGTGACGGTCGGGAAGAGCGCCTGGGCGAGGCGGCCGGTGCCCGCGTAGAAGTCGTCCCACGCGCGGGCATCGGCGGAGGCGCCGACCGAGGCGAACGACGCCGCCGTGCCCGCCCGGTCCGCGGTGTCGACGAGGAGTCCGCGGTCGGTGCCGGGGAGCGGCGTATAGGAGGAGTAGCGACGGCGGGCGAGCCGGATGTCGAGCCCGAGGTCGTCGACGATGCGACGGGGGAGGAGGCTCACGAGGTACGAGTAGCGCGAGAGGCGTGCCGAGACGCCGGGGAACGCCTCCGCCGACACGGCCGCCCCGCCGAAGCCCGGCAGGCGCTCGAGCACGGCGACGCTGCGTCCGGCCGCTGCAAGGTACGCCGCCGCGGTGAGGGCGTTGTGCCCGCCGCCGACGATCGCGACGTCGACCCTGCGGGTGCCCCCGGTCACGCGCGACGCTCGGCCTGCGCGGCGAGCTCGCACGCGGCCGGGTTGAGCTTGTCGAGCACGCGCCGCGCGGCGGTGCGCAGGATCTCCTTCTCTTCGGGTTCGAGTTGCTCGAGGAAGAGGTCGCGGATCGCGGTCGCGTGCTCGCGCATCGCGCCGAGGAGGGCGCGCTTGCCGTCGGTCTCGAGCGTCACCCAGGTGCCGCGTCCGTCGGAGTCGCACTCGACGCGGCGCACGAGGCCGCGCGTCTCCATGCGGGCGACCTGGTGCGAGACCC
>Ga0182737_1002763_pt1 | contig 13773 bp, 12 predicted proteins | sample eDN5th30CBELigOP_FD_128878 | JGI IMG/M metagenome (GOLD analysis project Ga0182737, IMG submission 128878) | Enriched Organic Plus compost microbial communities from Emeryville, California, USA - eDNA 5th pass 30_C BE-Lig OP (version 2) (version 2) ... | reverse complement strand
GATTGCCACCGGCTCGTCGCCGAGCATTCCTGCGGCCCTGCGCGCGCTGGGCGACCGGCTGGTCGTCAACGATGACGTGTTCGCCTGGGACGACCTGCCGCGCCGCGTGGCTGTCTTCGGCCCGGGCGTCATCGGCCTGGAGCTGGGCCAGGCGCTGGCCCGGCTGGGCGTGCAGGTGCGGGTGTTCGGCGTCAGCGGCAGCCTGGGCGGCATCACCGATCCGGCCGTGCGCCAGCACGCCCGCCGCATCTTCCAGGAAGCGTTCTATCTGGATCCGGATGCGCGCGTGCTGGAGACGAGCCGCGTGGGCGACGAGGTCGAGGTGCGCTACGTGGCGCTGGACAACACCGAACGCACCGAGCGCTTCGACTATGCGCTGGTGGCCACCGGCCGGCGTCCCAACGTGGATGCGCTGGACCTGCAGAACACGACGCTGGAGCGCGATGTGCGCGGCGTGCCGCGCTACGACCACCTGACGATGCAGGCCGGCCAGTCGCCCATCTTCATCGCGGGCGATGCCAACGCCGATGTGCCGCTGCTGCACGAGGCCGCGGACGAGGGCCGCATCGCCGGCGACAACGCCGCGCGTTTCCCGGCCGTGCGCCCGGGGCTGCGTCGCGCGCCGCTGGGCGTGGTGTTCTCGGACCCGCAGATCGCGCTGGTGGGCGCCCTGCACGCGCAACTGGAGCCGGGCAGCTTCGTCACCGGTGAGGTGGACTTCGGCGACCAGGGCCGTTCGCGCGTCATGCTGAAGAACCGCGGCATGCTGCACGTGTACGCGGAGGTGGAAAGCGGCCGTTTCCTGGGTGCCGAAATGGTCGGCCCCAGCGCCGAGCACATCGGCCACCTGCTGGCCTGGGCCGTGCAGCAGGAGCTGACGGTGGCGCGCATGCTGGAGATGCCGTTCTACCACCCGGTGGTGGAAGAGGGCCTGCGCACCGCGTTGCGCCATGCGGCCGCCCGGCTGGACGAGGCGCGCCGGCGTGCCCGGGAACAGGCGCAGGCGGCGCTGGACGCGGCGCAGGCCTGAGTGCGCCGCACCGGCGGGCCGATCCGCGCCCGCCGAGCTTGCGCTCAGTTCTCGCGGTGCTCCAGCGTGTAGCCGGCCCGCTCGTCCTGCGCCAGTTCGCGCGCCAGGTAGGGCAGGGCCTCTTTCAGGGCCTGGTGCAGCGTCCAGGGCGGGTTCACCAGGAACATGCCGCTGCCGTGCAGCCCGAAGCCGTCGGTGGCGGGCTTCCTCACAGACAGCGTGGCGTGCAGCCAGCTCTTGACCTGCACGTTCGGCAGCTGGCGCGCCAGCTCGCCGGCCTCCAGGCGCTGCACCAGCGGATACCACACGGCATACGTGCCGGTGGCGAAGCGCTTGATGCCTTCCTTCACCGCATTGAGCGCGCGCCGGTAGTCGCGCTTGTCTTCATACGACGGATCGATCAGCACCAGCCCGCGCCGCGTGGGCGGGGGCAGCAGGGCCTTCATGCCCTCGAAGCCGTCGGTGCCGTAGACCGTGGTCTGGCGCAGCGCCACGCGGTCGCGCTTCTCGAGGTTGCGCACCAGCACGTCGGACTCGCTGGGATGCGCCTCGAACATTCTCAGCCGGTCGCGTTCGCGCAGCGCGTCCAGCGTCAGCCAGGGCGAGCCGGGGTAGTGGCGCAGCCGGCCATCGGGGTTGTAGGCGCGCAGCCGCGCCACGTACTCGGCCAGCAGCGGCGGCAGGTCGGTGCGGTCCCACAGCCGGCCCGCGCCGTCGGCGTGCTCGGCATTCTTCGCCGACCAGTCGCTGTCGAGCAGGTACAGGCCGGCGCCGGCATGGGTGTCCACCACCCAGTACGGCGCGTCTTTGCGGTTGAGATAATCCAGGGTGTGGACCAGGATGGCATGCTTGAGTACATCGGCGTGATTGCCGGCGTGGAAGGCGTGGCGGTAGCTGAACACGAGCGGATCCTGCGTCAGGCGGCCGGCGCGATGGCGGCCAGTTCGTCGGTGAAGATGGCATCCACGCCCCATTCGCGCAGCAGCCGGGCGCGGGCGGGATCGTTCACCGTCCAGGCGGCCAGCCGGTAGCCGGCCGCGTGCACCGCCTGCACCAGCTCGGGCGTGGCGTCCTTCTGGTTGATGTTCAGGCCGACGCAGCCGTAGCGCTGCAGGCGCGCCGCCCAATCCTGCGGCACGGCTTCGACCAGCAGCGCGCGCGGCAGCCCGGGGGCAGCCCGCGCCGCGGCCTGCAGCGCGGTCTCGGAGAACGACGAGATCAGCGGCGGCAGGGCCGCACCGTTCCATAGCTGCTGCGTCAGCCGTCCTACGGCGGCGCCCGTCTCGGCCTCTCGCCCGGGGCAGGGCTTGATCTCGACGTTGCACGCGATGCCGTTGGCCAGCGCGTAGCGCGCCACCGCGGCGAAGGTGGCCACCGGCTCGCCCGCGTATTCGGCGCTGTGCCAGCTGCCCGCATCCAGCTGGGCCAGGGCCGCGTAGTCGAAGCCGGCCGCCGGGCCCTGGCCGTCGGTGGTGCGGTCGACATCGTCGTCGTGCAGCAGCACGGCCACGCCGTCGCGGCTGAGCTTCACGTCGAACTCGACCATGCGGAAGCCGTGCTGGCGGCCGGCGCGCATGGCGGCCAGGGTGTTTTCCGGCGCCAGGCGGCCGCCGCCTCGGTGCGCGATGTGGAAGGGATAGGGCCAGGGGGCAAGAGCGGTCATGGGATGTGAAAGCGGGGTCTTGGCGTCGCGGCAGGCCAGGGGGCGGCCGGGTACCGGGAACGGAAACGGGATTGGACGATCCAAGCCGCAGGCAAGCCTGCGGTCGCGCGGCAAACGCCTGCGGGAACGGGGGCGGAAAACCGGAATGCAAGCATACCGCGAAGGGGCGGCCGGGCGGGCCGTCGCGTCCATCCGGTAATGGTAAACTGCGCCGGCTGATCCGCCCCGGGGCGGGTACCGAGACTAGGCGAATCGCGTTCGCCTTTTTTTATGCGTTTTCTGCGGCTTGGCGCGGCCTCCGCCCAAGCACGGCAACAGGGATTCCATGTTCGAGTTCATTCGCACCCATCGCCGTTGGATGCAGTTCATCCTGCTGCTGCTGATCGTGCCGTCCTTCATGGTGGTTGGCATCCAGGGCTACGAAAGCTTCGTCAACCGCGAGCCGGAACTGGCCGACGTGGCCGGGCGGGAAATCTCCCGGGCCGAGTTCGACATGGCCCACCGCAACCAGCTCGAGCAGCTGCGCCAGCGGCTGGGCCCGCAGTTCGACCCGGCGCTGGCCGACACGCCCGCCATGCGTCGCCAACTGCTCGACCAGCTTATCGACCAGCGCCTGCTGGCGCAGGTGGCCGCAGACAACCGTTTCTCGGTGTCCGACGGCGCGCTGCGCAACACCATCGCGGCCATTCCTCAGGTGCAGGACAACGGTCGCTTCTCGCCCGAGCGCTACCGCCAGGTGCTGGCCGCGCAGGGCCTGACGCCCACCTCGTTCGAGGCCGGCCTGCGCCGCGACCTGGCCGTCTCGCGCGTGCTCGAGCCCGTCAGCGCCTCGGCGCGCGTGCCGGCCACAGTGGCCGACGGCATCCAGACGGCCCTGACGCAGCAGCGCACTATCCAGACCCGTCTCTTCCCTTCGTCCGATTTCCGCGCCAAGGTGCAGGTGTCCGACCAGGACGTGCAGGCCTGGTACGAGGCCAACAAGCAGCAACTGCAGGTGCCCGAGCAGGTTCAGGCCCAGTACCTGGTGCTCGACGAGGCCGCGGCCACGCAGGGCGTGCAGGTCAAGGACGAGGACATCGAGAGCTACTATAAGCAGAACCAGTCCCGCTTCGGCCAGCCCGAGCGCCGTCGCATCAGCCACATCCTCATCCAGGTGCCGGCCGGCGCGTCCGACGAGGCGCGCCAGCAAGCCCGCCAAAAGGCGGACGAGATCGCCAAGGCCGCCGCCGCCAATCCGGCCGGCTTCGCCGACCTGGCCCGCAAGGAATCGCAGGATGCCGGTTCGGCCGCGCAGGGCGGCGACCTGGGCTGGGTCGTGCCGGCCGAGCTGCAGAACGCGGTGGCCGGCCTGTCCAAGGGCCAGGTGTCGGGCGTGGTGCAGTCCAGCGCGGGCTTTCACGTGGTCGAGGTCACCGATTTCCAGGCCGGCGCCGTCAAGCCGCTGGCCGAGGTCCGCGGCCAGATCACCGACGAGATCCGCAAGCAGCTGGCCGCTGCGCGCTTTTCCGACATGGCCACCGAGCTGACCAAGCTGGTCTACGACCAGCGTGACAGCCTGCAGCCGGCCGCCGATGCGCTGGGCGTGAAGCTGCGCACGGCCTCGGGCATCACCCGCACCGGCCTGCTGCCGGCCGACCAGGCGGGTGCCGACGCGGCTTCGGCCGGCGCCGACGCGCAACTGCTGGACAACCCGCGCGTGCGCCAGGTGCTGTTCTCGTCCGAGGTGCTGCGCGACAAGAACAATTCCGGCGTCATCGAACTGGCGCCCGACACCATGCTGGCCGTGCGCGTGCAGGACGTGAAGCCCGCCCACGTGCCGCCCCTGGCCGACGTGCAGGACGACATCCGCGAACGCCTGGTGTCCGAGCGTGCCGCCCAGGCCGCCCGCGAGGCCGGCGAAGCGGCATTGAAGGCGCTGCAGGACGGCGTCCAGGCCGCCGATCCGGCTGCCGTGCCCGAAGGGTTCGGCGCACCCCTGGTGGTGTCGCGCCAGCAGCCGCAAGGCCTGCCGCAGGCGCTGCTGGAGACCGTGATGCGCATGGCGCCCGGCGCCGAAGGCAAGCCCTCGTATGCCGGGCTGCCCGTCGGGGCCGACTATACGGTGGTGCGCCTGGAGCGCGTGGCGCCGGGCACGGTGTCGGCCGAGGACGGCGACCTGCTGGCGCGCCAACTCTCGGGCGCCTGGGGCCGCGCCGAGGAAGACGCCGTGGTGCAGACGCTGCGCCAGCAATACGGCGTGAAGATCCTGCCCAGCGCCGAAAGCGTGCTGCAGGCCGATACGCCGGCCGACGCGGGCTGACCGCACGATCGCCGCGGCATGCCCGCGGCGATCGTCCAGGCAAACAGGAACGGGCCCCGCGGGGCCCGTTCTGCTTGGCGCGGCGCACGGGCCGCGGCGGCCTCACGCCGGATTCAGCAGCGCACGATACTTCGCGACCTCTTCCTCGTACAGGTCGCGGCCGTGGGCGTCGTTGGTGACCAGCAAAGGGAAATCCTCGACTTCCAGCCGCTGCACGGCCTCGGCCTTCAGATCCTCGTAGGCCACGACCTCGGCGTGCTTGATGCAGGTGAACAGCGTGGCCGAGATGCCGCCGATGGCGGAGAAGGACACCGCGCAGTTCTTCCTGCACGACTCGCGGATGGCGGGGCCGCGGTTGCCCTTGCCGATGGCCGCCTTGACGCCGTAGTCGAACAGGTCGGGCGCGTAGGGATCCATGCGATAGGCCGAGGTGGGAGCGACCACGCCGATGACGTGCCCGGGCTTGGTCGGCCCCGGGCCGCTGTAGAACACGGTGTGTCCGCGCAGGTCCACCGGCAGCGGCTGGCCGGCGCGCAGCAGGGCGATGAAGCGCTTGTGCGCGGCATCGCGCGCCATGTAGATGGTGCCGCTCAGCAGCACCTCGTCGCCGGCGTGCAGCTGGCGGATGACGTCGTCGGTCAGGGGCGTGGAAAGCTTGTGCGTGGCCATGGAACGCTCCTCAGATGACGGCCGACTTGCGGCGGTTGGCGTGGCACTGGATGTTGACCGCCACCGGCAGCGCGGTGATGTGGCAGGCGTAGGTCTCCACCGAAACCCACAGCGCCGTGTTCAGGCCACCGTAGCCCTGCGGGCCGATGCCGGTGCGGTTGACGGCCTCCAGCAGCTCGGCTTCCAGCTGGGCGATGTGCGGCTCGGGGTGATGCTCGCCCAGGTTGCGCAGGATGGCCTTCTTGGCGATTTCGGTCACCTTGTCGAAGCTGCCCCCCAAGCCCACGCCGATGGTCAGCGGCGGACAGGCGCTGCCGCCGGCGGCCGTCACCGCATCGAGCACGAAGCGCTTGACGCCCTCGACGCCCTCGCCGGGCAACAGGAACTTCATGGTGCTCCAGTTTTCGCTGCCGCCGCCCTTGGGCAGCACGGTGATGCGGATGTCCGAGCCGGGCACGATGTCGGTGTGCACGACGGCAGGGGTGTTGTCGTTGGTGTTGACCCGCAGCAGCGGATCGCCCACCACCGACTTGCGCAGGTAGCCGTCGGCATAGCCCTTGCGCACACCTGCCTGCACGGCCTGCTGGTAGTCGCCGCCGACCAGGTGCACTTCCTGGCCGACCTCGACGTAGACGATCGTCAGGCCGGTATCGTGGCAGTACGAAATTTCATTGGCGCGGGCAATCTCGTCGTTCTTGATGAGCCGCATCAGCACGGACTTGCCCAGCGGCGAAACTTCCCGCCGGGACGCGTCGTGAAAGCCCTGGATGACGTCCTCGGGCAGGTTGCGGCAGGCGTCGATGCACAGGGCGGCGACGCAGTCGGTGATGAGGTTGGTGTGGATCTGGCGCATGGAGGTCCTGCTTCGTGTCGGAGTGGTCCGGTTAGCCGAGGAGCCGGGCGAATTCGTTGATCAGGTTGGACTTGCGTTCGAAGCCGAAGCCGGGCGCATCGGACATGGCGACCCAGCCGTTCTCGACCTGCATGCCGTCCTCGAAACCGCCCAGCGGCTGGAAGATGCCGGGATAGGCCTCGCAGCCGCCCAGCCCCAGGCCGGACACGGCGTGCAGGCCCAGCAATTGCCCGCTATGGGGATAGCAGCGGCGCCGGTCGATGCCGCGCGGTTCCATCTCGGCCAGCATGCGGGCGTATTCGGTCAGGCCGTAGCTCAGGCCCGGGTCCATCTGGAACACGTCGCGGTCGGTGCGCACGCCGCCGAAGCACACGAGGTTCTTCACGTCCTGGTGCGAGAACAGGTTCTCGCCGGTCGCCAGTGGCCCGGCGTACTCGGCGGCCAGGGCCGCGTGCAGTTCGTAGTCGAGCGGATCGCCCGGCTCCTCGTACCACATCAGTCCATACGGGGCGAGCGCGCGGCCGTAGGCCAGCGCTTCCTGCAGGTCGAAGCGCCCGTTGGCGTCCACGGCCAGCGCCGCCCCCGAGCCGGCCACTTCGAGCGCGGCGTCGATGCGGTGCAAGTCCTCGGCCAGCGAGGCGCCGCCGATCTTGATCTTGAAGCGGGTGAAGCCGCGCTGCTGGTAGCCCCGCAGCTCGTCGGCCAGTCCGCGCGCGCCCTGGCCCTCGTAGTAGTAGCCGCCGGCCGCATAGACCGCGACGCGATCGTCGCGCGCGGGGCGGCCGAAGTGGCGGGCGATGGCCACGCTGGCGGGTTCGCCGGCCAGCTTGGCGTTCAGGTCCCAGACGGCCATTTCCAGCGCGCTGGCGGCGCAGGCCCGGTCGCCGTGGCCGCCTGGCTTCTCGTTGCGCAGGCTGCAGGCCAGCACACGCTCGGGGCTGAGCGTGCCGTCGGGCGCGAGCAGGCTGTCGGGCTCGGCCTTGAGCAGGCGTGGGATCATGCGTGCGGAAAGGATGCCGCTTTGCGCATAGCGGCCGATCGAGTTGAAGGCCAGGCCGACAGCGGGCCGGCCATCGACGATGCGGTCGGTGACGATGGCCAGCACCGAGACGGTGTGCTCGGAGAAATTGACCAGCGCGTTGGAGATATTGCTGCGCAGCGCGACCGGCGATTCGATGATGCGGGTGATTTTCAAAAAAGTCTCCACGAAGGAAGCCGCCCGCGGCGCGCGCGGACGGCCGGGTGCCGCGGGCTTGGAATCAGTCGATCTTGGCGCCGGCGTCGTCGACGATCTTCTTCCACTTGGCGACTTCCCCCGCCAGGTAGGTGCCGAACTCATCCGCCGAGCGCAGCTTGGCCGGCGTAAGCGCCAGGTTCTTGAATTGCGCCTGCACGTCCGGCGATTGCAGGATGTCGCGCACGGTGGCGTTGAGCTTGTCGACGACTTCCTTGGGCGTGCCCTTGGGCGCCATGAGGCCGAAGAACGCCAGCGTGCTGAAGCCGCGATAGCCCTGTTCGGCCAGGGTCGGCAGGTCGGGCAGATAGGCCGAGCGCTCGGTGTCCAGCACCGCCAGCGCGCGCAGCTTGCCTCCCTTGATCTGCGGCAGGATGGCCGGCAGCGAATCCGAGATCACCGGGATGAGGCCGCTCATCACCTGGGTCTGCGCTTCGGCGCTGCCCTTGAAGGGGATATGCAGCATCTTGATGCCCATTTCCTTGCCGAACACCTCCATCGTGAGGTGCTGGGTAGAGCCGTTGCCGGCCGAGGCGAACGACAGCTCGGTCTTCTTGGCGGCGGCCACCAGCGAGGCGACCGAATCGATGCCGGCGGCCGGATTGACGGCGAGGATCTGCGGCGTGGTGGCCACGTCGGCCACGGCCTGGAAGTCGCGCACCGGATCGTAGGACAGCTTGGAATAGAGGGCGGGTGCAATGGCGAAGGGGCCGGTGCTGGTCAGCAGCAGGGTGTAGCCGTCGTTGGCCGCGCGGGCGGCGTAGCCCGTGCCGACCGAGCCGCCGGCGCCGGCGCGGTTTTCCACGATGAAGGGCTGGCCCAGCTTGCGCGACAGTTGCTCGCCGATGGCCCGGGCAATGATGTCGCCGGTCTGTCCGCCGGGGAAGGGCACCACGATGGTGACGGGCTTCTCGGGATAGGCCGCCACGGCGGGGGCCGTGGCGCCCAGCAGCGCACAGGCGGCCGACAGGGCCAGGAACTTGCGGATCAGCATGGAGTGTCTCCTCGGTTGCGGCGCATGAGGGGCACCGCTCGTTGTGATTGGTCATTACCATTAAATGGTACGTACCATTTTAGGAAAACCAGACTCCGCGCGTCAACGGTCTTGCCGCGGCCGTGTGCCGGCCTTCCGGAATAATTGGGGTCGGGACAGTAGGGCATCCCGTACAATGGGCGCCCAGGGTGCCCGCCCGACGACGACAGGCTCATGGACGTCCGCTATACCGAACTCGCCAGCTTGCTGGTCAAGCAGATCACCGAAGGCCCGCTCCAGGTCGGCGACCAGCTGCCCAGCGAGCTGGCCCTGGCGCAGCAGTACAAGGTCAGCCGCACCACCATCCGCTCCGCGCTGCACGTGGTGGAAGGGCTGGGCCTGATCTCCCGCAAGCGCCGGGCAGGCACGGTGGTGCAGTCCAAGCAGACCGCCAAGCAATACACGCAATCCCTGCACAGTATCGAAGACCTGGTCAACTACGCCAGCTACACCGAACGGGTCGTGATCGATGTGGCCGACATCGTGGCCGACGTGGCGCTGGCCGCCACGCTGGAATGCCGGCCGGGTCAAAACTGGCTGAAGGTGCGCATGCTGCGCGTCGAGAAGAATGCCGAGCAGACGCCGGTGTGCTGGACCGACGCCTATCTTGACCCCAAGGAAGGCCACCCCATCCTGGAGCGCATCCGCGGCGGCGGCTCGGGCCTGCTGTGCAAGCTGATCGAAGCGCATTCCGGACGCGCGGTGCTGGACGTGCGCCAGCAGATCGGCGCCACCGCCATTCCCCCGGAAATGGCGCCTTACCTGCAGGCCGAGCCGGCCGCGCCGGGGCTGGAAATCACCCGGCAGTACATCGACCAGGCCAAGCAGAAGTTCCTGATCACCGTCAGCACCTACCGGGCGGACAAGTTCAAGTACGTCTTCTGGATGCATCGCGCCCGGGCCACCGAGTTGTGATCCGGGCAGCGCGGGGCGCGCGCCGGCGTTCAGTCCCTGGCTTGCAGCAGCGGCTGCAGCACGGGCCAGACGTTCTCCAGCAGTTGGGGCTGCGCGCTTTCGTTGGGATGGATGCCGTCGGCCTGGAACTTGGCCCGGTCAGTGGCGATGCCTTCCATCAGGAAGGGTACCAGGGGCGCCGACTCGGTCTTGGCCACCGAGGCGTACACCTGCATGAAGCGTTCGGTGTACTGGCGCCCGTAGTTGGGCGGGATCTGCATGCCCACGAGCAGCACGCGGCCGCCCGCCTGGCTCGACTGTTGCGCCATGGCCCGCAGGTTCTTTTCCGTCATGTCGAGCGACAGGCCGCGCAGGGCGTCGTTGGACCCCAGCTCCAGCACCACGATGGCGGGTGCGTGCTGCTTCAACAGCGACGGCAGCCGCGTCAGGCCGCCGCTGGTGGTGTCGCCGCTGATGCTGGCGTTGACGACACGATAATTGGGGTATTGTTCGGCGAGCCGGCGCGCCAGGAGTGCGACCCAGCCGGTTCCCCGTTCGAGGCCGTATTCGGACGAGAGGCTGTCGCCCACCACCAGCACGGTGCGTGTCGCGGAACCCGTAGCGTCCGGGCCGGTCTGAGCGTGGGCGACGCCGAACAGGGCAGCGGCCGCGGCTGCCAGGAACACACGGAAGAAGAATCGCATGGATAGCATCAATTCGATCGAGGTGAAGGGGCTGGGCAAGCGCGTGGCAGATGCCGGCGGCGAGCTGTCGATACTCGATGGTATCGAATTTGCGATCGAGGCCGGCAGCGCCGTCGCCATCACGGGCAGTTCCGGCTCGGGCAAATCCACCTTGCTGGGACTGCTGGCTGGCCTGGACGTTCCCTCCTCGGGCAGCGTGCGGCTGGCCGGGCAGGATCTGTTCTCCCTCGACGAGGACGCCCGCGCGCAGCTGCGTGCCAGCCGTGTGGGCTTCGTGTTCCAGTCGTTCCAGCTGCTGCCCAACCTGACCGCGCTGGAGAACGTGATGCTGCCCTTGGAGCTGGCCGGCCAGCCGGCGCGCGAGCCGGCCCAAGCCATGCTGGAGCGCGTCGGTCTGGGCGGCCGCCTGCACCACTATCCGCGCACGCTGTCGGGCGGCGAGCAGCAGCGGGTGTCGCTGGCCCGCGCCTTCGTGGTCCAGCCCGACCTGCTGTTCGCCGACGAGCCCACCGGCAGCCTGGACGCCGCCACCGGCGAGAAGGTCATCGACCTGATGTTCGAACTGCACCGCGAACATGGCACCACACTGGTACTGGTGACGCACGATCCACAGCTGGCGTCGCGCTGCGGGCGGCAGCTGGTGCTGTCGGGCGGGCGGCTGGCGGTGGCGCCGGTCTGATCGCGCTGTCACCCTGCGACCGGCGTAAACGCGTTCCGCGGGGCGCGTCGCTGTCGGGCGGAAGGTCTGGTTTGCCTGCTCCGGGGCGTTGAACGCCCGCCCTCAGCTTGAGGCGTTCGCGCTCAGCGCCAGTTGCGGGCGACCCTGTGCCGCGTCGCGCCGCAGGCGGGCCAGGGCGTCGTGCAGGCGCGCGATCGCGCGTTGATGCACATTGTCCGCGCTGAGTCGGGCCGGGCCCGCGGCAGCCAGCTGCGCCAGCGCCGCCGTGGCGGCTTCGATTTCGCGCGCCGTGCTGCGCCGGGGAATCGGCGGACTCCAGCGCCGCGGCGCGATGCCGGCGTGCGCCAGCACGCGCTTCAATGCGCTCTTGGCATATCGGGCGGGTCCGATCTTGCGGTCGACGTTGAAGAGGGCCGGCAAGCGATGCGGCCGGTAGTCCAGCCCGAGCGAACCGCACCAGTCGAGCCATTTGAAAGGCAGGATATGCTCATAGCAGACCACGGGGATCCACGGTACCCGAAGGGCGTCGGCCACGATGGCGCCATGCATCGCTTCGGCGATCAGTAGATCGGAATGGCTGATGGCCTGGAGGACGTCGTCAATCGCGCCGGCGGGGTCGATATAGTGCACGCCGGCTTGTGCGCAAATGCCGCGCCAATCGCCGTGACGCTTGCTGCCGTGGTGCGGCATGAAAGAGACGGCATGGCGCGGCAGGCCGGCCGGCAGGTCGGGCATGATGCCGCGTACCAGGATGGCGGGATCGGTGATGGCCAGCGACGGATCCAGGCCCAGCGCCTGGGCGCTAAGGGGTCCCCGCACGCAATAGACCTGCCACGTTGCGTCGAGCACGGGCGCGGTGCCGTAGCCGACGCCCGCGCCGAAGACGATCTTGGGCGGCGTGGCCGGGACTTTCGAATTGAGGAGGGTGCCGATGCCGACGAAGAGCGTCTCGGGCCATTGTTCCAGCACATCCGGAATGAGCTGATTCCAGAGGCGCGGATTGAGGTCGTCGCCGAAATTGCCCTCGGGGTCGATGTAATAGTAGAGCTGCATGTCGGATGGAGGGGTTCGGGCGTTGCGACGATGCGGGACGCAAGCCGATGAGAGGGTGGACGACCGTCAGGCGTTCTTGGCGGAGGCCGCGTGTCCGGGTCCGTAAGGCGACAGAAGCCGCCGGGATTCGCGGGGGTGCATGACCAGCAAAGGCCGGACGGCGAGGTCATCGAACCAGCCGGCGAGCCGTTCGCCCAGCGGGCGCCGCCGAGGAGGGCGGGACTGACGTTCTGGTTCGATTGCCGACAGCGCGCTGTATTCGGACTCCCATGCGCAGTTGGGGACCAGGGCGTGCAGCTTTACCAGCTTCAGGCGCTGGAACCGATGCCAGTGGTCGGCAACCGTCCAGACCGGATAGAGCGCATCGGCCATGCGCCGCGCGGCTTCCAACGTGATGAAGTAGGCCGAGGCGCGCCATACCTTTCGGTGAGGGCGCATGACGCGCCGGCCGCCAACGGCGTCGCGCCCGCCGTAGCGGTAGACGCGGCGCACGTACGTCAGTTGCACCATGGCGGCCGAGTCCGCCGGCAGCAGGCGGGGCAGGCTGTCCGGGTCGTTGCGGTCGAGCAGACGTCCGGCATCGTCGGCCAGCCGCACGTCGTCTTCCAGGATGACGGCGTGGGGGATGCCCTGTTTGACCATTTCCTGGTAGATGCCGATGTGACTGAGCGCGCAGCCGATCTCGCCGGGTGACAGGGGGCCGTATTCGCGCAGGGCGCGCGCGTCATCGACCGCGAAGCGCCGCTGCTGCGGGGCCAGGCGGCGTCCGTCGGTGGCCTTGCGGAACGAGAATGGCACCCCCAAGTCGACCGAATGCTGCGCCATGGCTTTCCGCCTGTCGGTCGCCGATTCCAGATTGATGACGTAGCAGGGAACGTAGTCGGGCACATAGCCGGACGCGCGCGCCGGCACAGGGGATGCGCCGGGCGGGGCCGTACGGTCGAGAGCGGTCAAGGGAACTCCGGAAGCGGGGCGAAACGGCGGCCCTGCGGCCCCTGTGACGGCCGCCGGACAGCTGCAATGACGTTGCAGGCAGCCCCCTCAGGGCATGCCCGCCGGCATCATCGCCGCTCGTCCCGCTTTCGGTACAACTCGGGCGAAATCTCGGACTGGTTCGCGTGTCTGGAAAGCCTCAAGCCGCCTGGCGCGCCCGGCGCCACTCGAGGATGCCGATACCGATGCCGCTGCCGCAGATCACAGCGATCCCGAGCCAGGTGAGACCGTCGGGGAAATGGCCCCAGACCAGCCAGCCGATCGTGGTGGCGCTGGCGATCTGCAGGTAGGTGAAGGGCGCCAGCGTCGAGGCCGCCGCGTTGCGGTAGGCTCCGATCTGCAGCAGGTGACCCAGGGCGCCCGACACGCCGGTGGAAATCAGGACCACCCAGTGCCAGGTTTCCAGCGTGCGCAGCGCCGGCAGGGCCGACGGCAGGATCAGCGGCAGCCCCAGCGTCATGACGAGGGTGCCGATGCCGCCGCTCCAGATCAGTGACGTATAGGGGTCGTCGCCCGCCACCCGGCGCGTACAGATGAACTGGGTGGCGAAACAGCACGCCGTCAGCAGGCCGGACACCACCCCCACCAGGGGCAGGCCCCCGCCGGGGCGGATGACGATCAGCACGCCGGCGAAGGCGATGCCGGCGGCCACCCAGCGCGACAGGCGCG
>Ga0182737_1002760_pt1 | contig 13779 bp, 9 predicted proteins | sample eDN5th30CBELigOP_FD_128878 | JGI IMG/M metagenome (GOLD analysis project Ga0182737, IMG submission 128878) | Enriched Organic Plus compost microbial communities from Emeryville, California, USA - eDNA 5th pass 30_C BE-Lig OP (version 2) (version 2) ... | reverse complement strand
GGCGAAATCACGCGAGCGGTGCCGGGTATCGTAGGCGATGGCACACGAGGGGCCGTCGTTGGGGCCCAGCACCGGCTCGAACGCTTCGGGGTGGGCCAGCACGTAATCGGCCAGGCCTTGCGCGCTTTCGCCGATGGTGCGGTCGTTGATCGTATTCGACCCGAACGGATACATCCGCCCGCGGCGCCCGCCGGTGCCAAAGGGGATGATCGTCCAGAAGGCATCGTCGAGCTCTTTCCACTTGGCTTGCGCCAGGTGCTCGGCGACTGCCGGGGCGTACTCGGCGTACCGCGACTGGGTAAGCCACGCCCGGATATTCTCGCCGGCGCTTGCGGTGATATGGCCGTCGCGGACGGCAGCTTCGAGGGTTTCAATGGCTCGTTGGAGTTGTTCAGCGGCCAGTGGCTCCGCCATGCCAGTTGTACCTTGTACCGAGGAAACGAGAGTCAACGATGGATGCGCACTGCAATTACGCTGCATTGTTGCCGATTAGCCCGGATTGTCCAAGATGCCAGGAGGGCTTGAACGCGCTGAGGCGGGCGCCTACGTGCGGCAATCTCGCGCTAACCGTTCAGGTTGCCCATGCAGGGAACATGCCAGCGCGGCATGCGCGTTGCGAGAAATGCCGCCCGCGTTTCGCTCCGCCGGGCAGCCGTCGAGATTGGCGTGGTGGGCAGCGCAATCCGGCAAAAACACATGCCGCCTGGGCATTTCTACCCAGGCGGCATGAAGCGTTGCTTAGGGGACCGGCTGCCGGCTAGTTAGTCGCGGCGGCCAGGTATTGCGGGTCGATCTTGGCCAGTTCTTCGGCCACGGTCTCGACCGTGTAGCGAATCTGTTCCTCGGTATGCAGCGAGGTGATGAAGAACCGCAACCGGGCCTTGCTCTCCTCGACGGCCGGGTACAGGATCGGCTGCACGTTGATGCCGCGGTCGAACAGCGCCCGCGACAGCCGCAGGCTGTGCTCCGAGTTACCCAGGATGACCGGCACCACCGGCGAGTGCTGGCTCATGCCGGTATTCAGGCCGTGCTGGTTGGCCAGTTGGAGGAACAGCTCGGCGTTGGCGGCCAGTTGTTGCACGCGTTGCGGCTCCGCTTGGAGCACCTTGATCGCAGCCAGGGCGGCAGCGGCGTTCGGCGGCGAGATACCCACCGAGTACACAAAGCCAGGGGCGGTGTACTTCAGGTACTTCACCAGGGCCGCGTTGCCGGCAATGTAGCCGCCGCAGCTTCCGAACGACTTGCTGAGCGTGCCCATCCAGATATCGACATCGCGCGGGTTGATGTCAAAGTGCTCGCCGATACCGCGGCCGTGCTCGCCCATCGTGCCCATCGAGTGGGCTTCGTCGACCATCAGGTACGACTTGTAGCGACTCTTGATGTCGATGAACCGGGGCAGGTCGGGGTAATCGCCGTCCATGCTGTACACGCCTTCGATCACCACCAACACCCGGCGGTACTCACCGCGGAGGTCGGCCAGCATCCGCTCCAGGGCTTGCCAGTCGTTGTGCGGGAAGGCACGCCGGCGGGCACCCGAGAGGGCACAACCTTGCAGGATGCTGTTGTGAGCCAAGGCGTCGTGCAGGATCAGGTCGCCAGGGCCGAACAGGTGGCCGATCGTCGACTCGTTGGTCGAGTGGCCGCCCACGAACACGATGCTGTCTTCAGCGCCCACCCAGTTGGCGATGGCCTGCTCCAGCTCGCGGTGCAGCGGCTTTTCGCCCGACACCAACCGGCTGGCCGACACACTCGTGCCGTAGCGGTCGATCGCTTCCTTGGTGGCCTGGATCACGTACGGATCGCCCGACATGCCCACGTAGTTGTAACTCGAGAAGTTGATCAACTCGCGGCCGCCGATCACCGTGGTGTCGGTGGTCACGCGTTCGTGCTGGGCGAAGTACGGGTTGGTCAGGCCGATCTGTTCCAGCAGGTTCAAGCTGGCCTCGAGCCGTTCATACTCAGGGTGCTGATCGAACTGATAGTGCTCGGCCGGGATATCTTCGATGGCCACCCGCTGCCGTTCCTCGGTAGCTCCGAGGTATTGCTGCACGGCGTCGACCACTTCGTCCATCGACTCCAGTTCCGGCCCCACATCTTCGGGCATGCGGCCGCCAAAGCGGTCTTCCAACGCCGCCTGAAGCTCGATCCGCTCCAACGAGTCCATGCCGATGTCGGAGAAGGTCGACTTGAGCGTGAGCCCTTCGGCACGTTCACGGGCGATCTTGCGGACTTCTTCCAGCACGATCTCCGCGGCCTCTTCGCGCGAGTACTTGCGGCCCGGCACGCGGGGAGCCGACTCAGCGGTGTGATGGGCCGACGGTGCGCCGTTGGTCGAAGCCGCGGGCTTGGCGGCCTTGGCTGCACGACGGGGACGCTCGACCGGCTGTTCCGCTTCCGGCGACTCGGGCAGCTCGACGTTCTCCAGCAGTTCGACATCGCCAGGCCACTGGGCCACGACGGTCAGGGTGCCATCGAGGAAGGCCCGGCGGCAGGCATGCCGCTGGATCTTGCCGCTGGAAGTCTTGGGGATGCTGTTGGCTTTGATCAGCACGATGGTGTCGGCCGAAATCTGGTGACGTTCCGACACCCGCTTGCGAATCAGCGTGATGGCCTCGGCGACCGCGTCGGTTTGCCGACGGTCGATCTCCTGCACGATCACCAGTTGCTCGCCGCCATCCTTTTCGATGGTGAAGGCCGCGCCCGAACCGCCCTTGAGGGCCGGGTGGCTTTCGGCCACGGTGGCTTCGATATCCTGCGGGTAATGGTTGAGCCCGCGGATGATGATCAGGTCTTTCAAACGGCCGGCGCAGAAGATTTCACCCTCGAGGCGGAAGCCCAAGTCGCCGGTCCGCAGGAACGGGCCTTCGCCGCTTGCCGTTTGAGCGCGGAAGGTTTCTTGTGTGGCGTCCTCGCGGTTCCAGTAGCCTTGGGCAACGCTGGGGCCGCGAACCCAGATCTCGCCCACCGCGCCATCCTCGCACTCCTGGAACGTCTTGGGATCGACGATTCGCACGTCCTGGTCCATCAGCGGCTTGCCACTGCTGACCATCCGCTGCACGTCCGGGTGATCGGCGGAAACCTCGACGGCCCGGCCCTGTTCCAGTTCGCGGGCGTTGATGTTCACCACCACCGGCTCTTCGTGCTTGTAGCCGCCGGTGACGATCAGCGTGGCTTCAGCCAGGCCGAACGAAGGATAGAAGGTTTCGCGGCGGAAACCGTAATCGGCAAAGTACCGCGTGAAGCGGTCGATCGTTTCCGCCCGCACGGGCTCGGCGCCGTTGCACGCCACTTTCCAGCAGCTCAGGTCGAGGCCTTCGCGCTGCTCGGGCTTGATCTTGTCGACGCACAGGTCGTAGGCAAAGTTGGGACCGCCGCTGGTACACGCCCGGTACTTCGAGATGGCACGCAGCCAGCGGATCGGCCGCTGGAGGAAGGCCACCGGGGGCATCAGCACCGCGGGCCGGTTCACGTACAGCGGCTGCAGAATACCGCCGATCAGGCCCATGTCGTGATAACACGGCAGCCAGTGCACGCCGGTATCGCTGCGGGTGTGCTCAAAGGCGTGGGCGATCAGCGCCGAGTTGTGGAGCAAATTGCCGTGCGACACCATCACGCCCTTGGGCGTGCCGGTCGAGCCGGAGGTGTACTGCAAGAACGCCAGCGTCTCGGGGCTCACGTCCGGTTCGCGCCACAGGTCTTCCACGCCGCCGGGCAATTCGTCGGTGGCTTCCCACCGCATTGCTTGCAGGTCGGGCGTTTCGCTCAGGTTCACGCGGTCGATGACGCTGCGCGTGGTCAGGGCGATCTTGGCCTGGGCATCAGCGGCAATCGCCTGGATGCGATACAGCGAGCGGTTCATCCGCGGCGGATAGGCGGGAACGGCGATCACGCCGGCATACAAGCAGCCGAAGAACGCGGCCACAAAGTCCAGGCCGGAGGGGTACAGCAGCAGGGCCCGTTCGCCCGCCATGTTCAAATCTTGGAGGCGCGCCGCAATCGCCCGAGCTTGCCGATCCAGCTCCCAATTGCTCAGCGGGATCTCCTGCTCTTCGCCGTCCAACAGGAAGGTGTAGGTGATGTCGTCAGGCTGACGTTCGGCGCGGAGCCGCAGCAGGTCGACCAGGGTCGGAGGTCCGAAAAAGGAGCTGGTGAATCGTGCAACTGCCACGGGGAAGCTTCTCCAAGGTTCTGGAATGGCTGGCGTAAGTGGTCCCGCACTAACAAGTTGGATACACCACCGGAACACGCCGCCGTGACTGCGATCCGCTGGAGGGACCCAAGGGGGGAGGGCTAGGGATCACCGTCAACTGCTTTGCCTGTAATGATTTGTCGGCCAAGCCCAAATTATCTTATCCGAAAAAGTTACCTGTGCCACCCATCCTATCCAGTCGAACAGGGGGACACCCTGACGCCGGAATCGTGTGGTCTGCCTGCCGGGCTTGCCTGTTGCCTGTTCTCTCCTCGTCAAGCGTTTATCGACGCACCACGCTAGCGGAATTCGCCCCGTGTCGTTCTGGTCCACGCAACACAGTTGCGCCGGTCGATCCGCTCCCAAGCTTCCTTCCGGAAGTTCAACTTATGCTAGGATGCCGCTTGCCCGGGGCTACCGCATCAAGCGCACGTATAGGCTCCCGTGTTACAACCGGTACGCCCAAGTCCGGGGGTAGGGTGGGCTGCAAGATCGCGGAGCCTGGCGTGCTGCGGGCCAGGCGGAGGGCCTCGTCGGAGTCGACTGGGGGCGGTGCCGCCGCCGAACATGGTGCGGGGAATACCTGCCAATTAAGGAGGGAAGGCAAATGCCGGCAACCAGCAGCCCATTTGTTCCGGCCGCAGGAGCCAAAACCGCCTGGCCAGCGGCTGCGATGCTGGGCCAGCCATTGGCCGCCAGCCGCCTCCGGAGAGCCGAACGCGACAGCGGGAATTCCCTAGCCGCGACGGTTGTTCTCAGCGGGAAAATTGCCTTAACGATGCAATCCTATCCACCAGCCTTTTCGAGTGAAGGGCGCAAACCCTACGATTTGACACGTTTGCCCTAACTGATAATCTGCCAACAGGGAACGGCCACGCCCCGCCGGCCCTTCTACGGCTTGCAACGACCACATTGGTTGGCACGGAGTGACGCTTGGACGCCGAACGTCGAGACCGCCCGCCCTCGTATTGGCGGGTTTTTCTCACCTTTGCCCGCAACAGTCTGGTGCGGGATATGACCTTTCGCGCCGACTTCATTCTGCAATGCGTGTCGTCGCTGTCCTGGGTGCTGATGAACCTGGGCTTCTACATCCTGATTTTCAACGAGATCGGCTCGCAGAGCGAGCTGGCCGCGGGCACCGGCTGGCGGCAGTACGAGTTCTTTGTGTTCCTCGCCACCGGCCTGTTCATCAACAGCCTGGTGCAGACGTTTTTCATGCCCAACGCCGAGGAATTCAGCGAGCTGATCCGCACCGGCAACCTGGATTTTGCGCTGCTCAAGCCGATCGACACGCAGTTTCTGGTGTCGCTCCACAAGGTGTCCTGGTCGTCGGCCGCGAATTTCTTGTTCGCCGGCGGCTTGTTGTCGTACTCGCTCTGGAAACTGGAGTATGTCCCCGGCTGGACCGAGGTGCTGCTGTACCCGTTCTACATCCTGTGCGGCGTGGCGATTCTGTATAGCTTGATGATCGCGCTGTCGGCCACCAGCATCTGGTTTGGACGCAACCAGACACTGTACGACTTCTGGTTCTACATCACCAACTTTTCCCGCTACCCGATGGAGATCTACCGAGGAACGATTGGGACGCCGCTGCGGTGGTTTTTCACGTTCATCATCCCGATTCTGGTGGTGGTGAACGTGCCAGCAAGATTGCTGGCCAAGCCGCTAGGGCCAGGGCAATGGCAACTGGCCGGGTTTGCCCTGCTGGCCACGTTGGGATCGCTGGCCGCGTCGCGGTGGGTGTTCCAGAAAGCCCTGGGCAGTTACCGCAGCGCCAGTAGTTGAGCCGCCGCGACGTCCGCGAACCGAAAGACCGATCCATGGCCCGCGTGCTTCTGACCGCTTTTGAGCCCTTCGGCAGCTTTGCCGAGAACAGCAGCCTGTTGTGCTTGAGGGCGGTGGAGCAGAATCCGCCACCGGGCGCGGAACTGGTTACGCGGCTTTACCCGGTCGATTTTGACATCGTTCGCGGCCGCCTATTTGAAGATCTGGCGGAAGGTTTTGCCGCCGCGCTCCACCTGGGCCAGGCCGGCCGAAACCCCAACGTCGAGCTGGAAGCGTTCGGCATCAACGCCGGCGGTTACCCAGGCGAGGATGCCACCGATTTTCGCGTATTGGAGCCGCAGGGACCGGCCGCCTACCGCAGCCAACTGCCGCTCCCGCAATGGGCTGCGATGCTCCGGGCGGAAGGTTTCCCTGTCGAAGTTTCGTTCCACGCCGGCACCTACCTGTGCAATGCGACCAATTACTGGTCGCAGCATTGGGCGGCGACGACCGGTCAGCCGCTGCGCTCGCTGTTTGTGCACCTGCCGTTGGCGGTCGAACAAGCCGACGCTAATGGGTACGCCCTGCCCTTGGAGATGATGGCCGAGGCCGTGCGGCGCATAGCGTGCCTGCTGGCCGGTGAATCGTCCGTAGCAGGCTAGTCGCGCCCGGCCGGCCGCGCTAGGCTTGGTGGAGCGGCGTCGGTACGCTGCGGTGATGTCCGCCCGTCTTGCGCTGCTTGATCTGCTTTGCCTGCCTCGCCAGCTTGCCCATGAACTATCTCGCCCACGGCTGCGATTTCACCGATAATCCCTATTTTCTCGCCGGGACGGCGGTGCCGGACTGGTTGAGCGTGTTGGATCGCAAGGTGCGGGTTCGCCGCCGCCAGGCCGAGCCGTACGTGGACCATGCCGACCCGCGGATTGCGGCCCTGGCGGCCGGAATCGTGCAGCATCATGCCGACGACGAGTGGTTCCATGAGTCGCCGGCTTTCAACGAGTTGTGCTGGAAACTGACCGTAATCTGCCGCGACGCCTTGCCGCCGGATGCCGGGTTCCGGCCCAGTTTTCTGGGGCACATCCTGGTCGAAATCCTGCTCGATGCCCAATTGCTGGCCGCCCGCCCCCGCTGCGGGGAGGCCTATTACGAAGCCCTGCGGCAGGTCGATGGCCACGTGGTGCAGGAGGGCGTCAACGCGATGGCCACCCGCCCATCGGAGCAGTTGCATTGGCTGATTCCACACTTCTGCCGAGAGCGGTTCTTGTTCGATTATGAGGACGATGGCAAACTGTGGTACCGGTTGAATCAGGTGCTGCGGCGCGTCCGGCTGCCGGAACTGCCCCGCTCGTTCTGCACCGCCCTGGGTGAGATGCGGCAATGTGTCGCCGCCCGGTGGACGGAGTTGGCCCCCCGGCGTTAAGCTGCCCGCATGTGGAGAACCCATCCCTGGGCGCCAACCACGGTTCCGGTTCGACCCCCACCCTGTACGGCGATTCCCTTTGACTACCCGGGCCGATATGTCCTCGATCGACCAGTTGTTCCAGCGCCTCCGGGCCGAAGGCCAGAAGGCGTTCATGCCGTTTATCACCGCGGGCGACCCCGACGTGGAGTTCACCGCCGATCTGCTGCGGCTGTTCTCGGAGCGGGGCTGCCACCTGTGCGAAGTGGGCATCCCGTACAGCGACCCGATCGCCGACGGCCCGGTGATCCAGGCTTCGTACACCCGGGCTTTGGACAAGAAGGTGCGTCTGGCCAGCATCTTCGAAACGCTGGGCGGGGTAACGCCGCAGTTGACCATGCCGGTGGTGACGATGGTCAGCTACGCGATCATCAACCGCCGCGGGCCTGAGCGGTACGTGGACGAAGCTCAGGCGGCCGGAGTCGCCGGGGCAATCGTGCCTGACCTGCCCTGGGACGAATCGGAGTCGCTGGCTGAAATCTGCCGCCAGCGCGATTTCAACTTGGTTCACCTGGTCACGCCGACCACGCCGCGCGACCGGGCGGTGCGCATCGCCGAGGCCTCGACCGGCTTTCTGTATTACGTCTCGGTGACCGGCATCACCGGCGAACGCACCACGCTGCCGGCCCAACTGGTCGACAACATCGCCTGGCTGCGCGAGCAATCGAAATTGCCTATCTGCGTGGGCTTCGGCGTGAGCCAGAAGGAGCACGTGAAGCTGTTGGCCCCGGTGGCCGATGGCCTGATCGTAGGCTCGGCCGTGGTGCGCCGCGTAGCCCAAGCCAGCGAAGGCAACCCGCCCCGCCCCCGGCAAGAAGTCCTGGCCGACATTGGCCAGTTTGTCGACGAGATGCTCAGCGCCCTCCGCACCGCGTAAACGTGACACGGCTCTGCGGTCACGCGCTACGCCATGTTGCCGAACCAATCAAACCGTAGCCCGGATGCTCGCATCCGGTGAATGCGCGCAGCCTCACCGGTTGACCGCAGTAGCACCGTTTAACGTGGCGGCAACCGGTAAGGTGGTTGCTTGCGGGCCACCTTTGACGCGTGGCGTCTGGAACACGCACCGACCACGGCGGCATCTCTCTGCCCCCGTTCTGCGGTCATGGGCAACCCGCCTGTTTGCGGCCGATGAGCGCGCGCCAGACCGTTGACGTGGAAACGGGTTGCGGCCGCAATCTCGCAAAGTTATGGCGCCGAGCCAGCAGAGCTTGTCTGATACGCTGGTCTGATTAGCCTTGGAACTACCGCAACGCGAAGAAGTTCATTGCAGCGCAGTAGCAATCGCAAGCCACACGATGGTTCTGTTCGCCGCGAGCAGTAAGCAACGGAACGAATCGAGCCGGGGCACCGCACAAGCATCGGGGGAATCACATGGCAAACATTCAGTGGTACTACAGCCGCGGCAACGCTGACATGCAGGGGCCAGTCAGCCCAGCCGAGTTGGCTCGTCTTGCCCAAGCGGGAGAATTGCGCCCCGGTGATCTCGTGTGGAAGGAGGGCATGGAGGAGTGGATTGCGGCGGATCGTATCAAGGGGCTGGAGTTTCCGTCTGCGTCCCCGGTTCAGCCTACGCCCGCGCCTCCCGTGCAGACCGTTTCCGCACCTCCGGTTCAGACTGGATCCGCACCCCTGGAGCAGTACGCAGCGCCGCCGGTGACGGCCGCATCGCGACACACCCAGCCGAAATCGCGTAATGTCGCAGGCCCACTATGGTTCTTGGATCTGGATTTCAATCACCTGATTTCGACGGCGATTGTCCGGGGTATCTGGGCGTTGTACTTGATCCTCTCGGCATTAGGGGTGGTGTATTCGGTGATCCAATACATCAAGGGGTTGCCCATCACCTACGCCTTGGGCTACTGCGCGGCGATGATCTTTCTGTATGCCATTACGACGCTGCTCGTTCGCCTGATGCTGGAAGGTGCCATGGTCCTCTTTCGTATCTCGGAGGACCTCCGGGCAATCAGAGACATCGCGACCGTATCGCAAAGAGAGAGACCAGGTGCCTCGCTCCCTAGTAACGGCACCTATTAAGAACACGCCCATCAAAGGGGTGGCGGAAGCTTAGGCCAGCCACAGCTGAAAACCTACCCCCATTCGTCAGTGAGGGCTCGCCTCGTTCCGCGCGACAATAACTTGCCGGTGAATCTTGCTGCCGCCCCGCCCATTCCTTGGAATACTGCACCTAGGCAACAGCAAGCCTGAAGCGCCAGCGAAGGAACACCAGGTACACGCGGTGTCCTTGACAATCACCCCGGCTCGATAGCTGGGAATCGTAACCCGAAACGTCAGTGAGGGTTCTTCCTAGCCGACGAGAACATTGCTTATCGGGGTGTGATTGCCATCGCGTCGCCCCCTCACCGGATGCAAGCATCCCGGGCGACGAGTGACTACGGGAGCAATGCAGCGAGTTGCTACCGCCCGGCGCGCAGCATCGATCGCTGGTTCAGGTAGTCGAGGAACAGCTCGCCCATGTTGCGGCGTGTATCGACCAAAACCCGTTCGATCCGGTTGCGGTAGCAGAGCTCCTCGAACTGCGTGTTGAACCGCTGCATTTCGTCCAGGTAGGCGCGGCGAATGTCGGCCGGCTGGGTCAGGTACTGGTCGTCGACCTCCAGTCCTTGGAACTTAACCATGCCGTCGAACTCGAAGAACAGTTCATCGTGATGCAGCACTTGCATCAGCACCACCTCATGCCTGTGGTAACGCAACAGTTGCAGGGCGGTTTCCAGCTCTTCGAGGTTGGTAAAGAAATCGCTGAAGATCATCACGATCTCGCGGCGGCCCATCCGCCCGGCCAGCTCGGCCAGGCACTCGGCCATGCGGGTTTTCTGGACGGGCTGGATGGTGTCCAGGTGGCTGGTCATCCGTACCACCTGGGCCATGGAATTGCTGGGCGGCACAAAGCCCTGCACCTGCTCGTCGAAGGTGGCGAGCGAAACCTTGTCGCTTTGCCGCACGATGGAGTAGCCAAGCATGGTGGCCATCTGCGCCGCGTAATGCAGCTTCTGCTCCCCGTCCTCGCCGTAACGCATCGAAGCGCTGACGTCGAGGATCATGTGGCAGACAAAGTTGGTCTCCATCTCGTACTGTTTGATGAAGTACTTGTCGCGCGTGAAGTACAGCCGCCAGTCGATATGCTTGGGGTCGTCGCCCCACACGTATTCGCGGTGGCCGGCAAACTCCACGGCAAAGCCCGACAGCGGCGACTTGTGCCCACCTGCCAGATTGCCCAGCACCAGGCCGCGCGGCTCGATCTTGCGCTGGGCAATGTGGCTCAGCACTTCGGGATCGAGATAGCGGGCAAGAACGCTGGCGGTCATGGTGCGGTCGCAGGGCTAAGGATGGCGCAGGTTCTTAAGTGCGCCGTTGTGGGATCAGGGCAGAAGTCCTACAGGGGCGGCACTCACGCTGCCGGCGCTTCGTACTTGCGGTCGGCGGGGATGGCGTCCAGCAGCATTTCGATCAGTTGTTCGCTGCCGACGCCGGCCGCCTGGGCCGCAAAATTACCGGCGATGCGGTGCCGCAAGGCGGGCCGCGCCACGGCTTGCACATCGCACACCGTGGCATGGTAGCGGCCGTAGAGAATGGCCCGGGCTTTGGCGCAGGTAACCAGCGTGAGCAGACCGCGCGGGCCGGCGCCCCAGTTCACCCAGCGGTTGACGAAATCAGGGGCCTCGGGCGTGCCCGGCCGGGTGGCGCGGACCAGTGCCCAGGCGTAGCCCAGCACCTGATCGGCCACAGGCACCCGCGTGACGAGCTTTTGGAACTCGATGATTTGCTCGCCTGAAACTACCGGCTGGATCTTGCCCATCTGCCCGCTGGTCACGCGCCGGGCAATCTCCCATTCCTCGGCGCCTTCAGGATAGCCCACCTTGATATACAGCAAAAAGCGGTCGAGCTGGGCCTCGGGCAGCGGGTAGGTGCCTTCTTGTTCGAGCGGGTTCTGCGTGGCCAGCACAAAGAACGGCGCCGGCAACATGTGCACCTTGCCGCCGGCCGAAACCTGCCGCTCCTGCATGGCCTCGAGCATGGCCGCTTGCGTCTTGGGAGGCGTGCGGTTGATCTCGTCGGCCAGGATCATGTTGGCGAACAGTGGGCCCGGCAGAAACTTGTACTCGCGGCCGCCCGACTCCAGGTTCTCTTGAATGACCTCGGTGCCGGTCACGTCGCTGGGCATGAGGTCGGGCGTGAACTGGATTCGCTTGAACGACAGGTGCAGCGAATCGGCCAGCGAACTGACCAGCAGCGTCTTGGCCAGGCCGGGCACGCCTTCCAGCAGGGCATGGCCCCGGGCAAAGATGGCGATCAGCACCTGCTCGATCACCTCGTTCTGGCCCACGATCACCTTGGCGAGTTCGTCGCGAATGGCATTGAAGGCTTCTTCGCAGCGGGCAACGGCAGCCACGTCGTCGGGCGATGTCTGAGCTTCGGTCATGGAATCTCTGGTGGCATTGGCGACGTGGCAGATGCCCCAACGTAACGCCCTTGGGGACACCGCCGTGGTCGCGGACACAGTGAGTATGCTTGGCGGCTGGCGGTCAGTCGATGCTTTGGAAGTAACGCCTCAGCCGTTCTTCGTACGCCCGGGGCGGACGCCGCTGCATGTCAACCTGCATGGCATCGCGCAGCTCGGGCGGCAGCTTGGCGAACCAGGGCGGCTGCTCGTATTCGCGAGCGGCCACGTTGGCACCTTGGCTGCTGTCTTCGGTGCGGTTATCGGTGCCTTCACGCTGGTTGGCGGCTTGCAGCGATTGCTGCCGATCGGTGTTTTCTTCATTCGCTCCACCGCGCGTGTTGCCGCCATCGCCGGCGCTGGACGTCTGGCCCGATGGTCCCTGCGGCGATTCCCCTTGGCTGCCGGACGGCTGCTGGCCGTTCTGTGCCATCTGTCCCGGTGAAGGTTGCGACGGCGTGCCTTGCCCGGCTTGGGCCAGCAGATCGGCGATCTGCTGCATGGCTTGCGGGCCTGCCATCATGTGGGCGGTTGCCTGGGGCGAAGCGGGCGTGAACTGCGAGCCCATCGCCGCCGGCTGGCCGTTGCCCGGTGACGAAGGCTGCCCTGCCGCTTGCGAGCCGGGGCCGGGCTGGCCTGCCTGACCGCTCTGGCCCGGCTGACCCTGGGCGGTTTGGCCTTCTCCCATACCTTGCCCCTGGCCCTGTCCTTCGCCTTGCCCTGGCTGCTGGCCGCCTGGTTGTTGACCAGCGGCAGCGGCTTGAGCCTGGCCAGCGCCGGGCTGTTGACCGGGTGTCCCTTGCTGTTGCTGCTGTTGGCCGCCAGGCATTGGCTGACCTTGCTGATTGCCCTGTTGCTGCGCCTGGGCCATCTGTTGATCGCCCGGAGCCTGCTGACGCGGCGGAGTCAGCGGATTGAGTCGGCTGGCGATTTCCAGCGCTTCGCGGATCGGTTCGTTGGCGACTTCGCGCTGCCCGGAGATCTGTTCGGCACCTTGGCCGGTTGCCCTGACGTTCTGCGAGAACTGCTGAACGGCTTGGGCTAACTGCTGGGCAGCCTGCTGCTGAGCCTTGGCGGCGGCACGCGCCGCAGCCGGATCCGATTTGGCGGGCGTCTGCGGGGCATTGTCTCCTGGTTTTGAGGCAGCCGTCTGGTCGGCGCCTGCCTGGTTCGGCGTGGCCGGCTTCGAGGCGGCCTGGTTCTGGCCCATCGGCTTGGCCGCGTTCGCCTGCTGGTTGCCAGGCTGTTGTGGGTTTGCGGCCGGTGGACGATTCGCCGCAGCGCCCGCGGCTTGGGCCAGCTCTTCGAGCTTCTTGCGGCCGTCGGCAATCTGCTGGGCTGCCTGCTGTTGTTGTTTGGCCAGTTGGGCGAGTGCCTCGGCGATGGCCTGGTCCTGGCGAATCCGCTGTTCGCGGGCGTGCAGGTTGGCCGTTGCCCTTTGGGCCGCGTCCGTGGCTTGCTGCTCGGCTTGCGCCACCTGAGCGGCGGCATCGCCTGAGGGCGTATCGGCTGCGTCGCTTTCCAGCTGCGGCTTGACGGCGACGCCCTTTTGCGCGGCTCGGTCAGCTTGCCGAAGCGCGGCGGCCGCTGCGGGATCCACCTTGGCGGCGTCATTGGCCAACTTGGCGGCAGCCTTGGCGTCACGGGCCAGTTGGTTGGCTGCCTGCTGAGCCATGGCGGCCTTGGCTTGTTCGATCTGGCGACGGGCAGCGGCCAGCCGTTCCTCGCTGGCTTGCTGTGCCTGGGCGGCAGCTTTGCGATCGCTTTGCAGGGCTGCCTGTTCGGCCTTGGTCGAAGCGTCCTTGGCCTGGGCAAGCTGCTGGGCCGCTTGCGGGGCATCGTTCTGTGCCAGCCGGGCGGCTTCTTCGGCGGCCTTGGTCACGCGCGCTTGGGCCTGCGGATCGGGCT
>Ga0182737_1002758_pt1 | contig 13786 bp, 10 predicted proteins | sample eDN5th30CBELigOP_FD_128878 | JGI IMG/M metagenome (GOLD analysis project Ga0182737, IMG submission 128878) | Enriched Organic Plus compost microbial communities from Emeryville, California, USA - eDNA 5th pass 30_C BE-Lig OP (version 2) (version 2) ... | reverse complement strand
GAGTTTCTGCCGGTTGCGGCGACCGTGCCGTTGAAGCCGCATGTAACGACGTACCCGCTGGCGGCGGCCAATCAGGCCTTGGTGGAGCTGAAACGGGGCTCGGTGGCCGGTGCTAAGGTCTTGCTAATCAACGGCTAAGGTTGTGAACGTGCTAGCGCTGCTAGCACGGCCAAAGCGGCAGGTCCGCCTGCCAACTGCCAATTTGGCAGAAAACTGTCGGGCGGCGGCAGGCGAGCCACGGGCAAGGTCGTTTCTTCGCAAGCGATTGGTCTGGTTATGCTTGCGATCAAATTTTGCAGTCGGCGCGCAGTTTGCTGACCTTGCCGGGGCCGGCTGTTGCGTGCCGAAAGTGTTCGGGGTACGCCCCGATTTGACAGGCCTGAAGTGCCAGCGGCAGACTGGCAGACTTGGCCCAGCCTGGCATGCAGCGGCGTCCTGGCAGGCACCAGACAACCTTTGGCGGGCGTGTCGCGGCGGCGTCGCCGCGCGGCTGCCTGCCCCATTGAACAGCGAAATGCCGTAGGCCCAATTTGAGGAGGAATCCACGGTGGCAAAACAAATGGTGTTCGACGAAGAGGCTCGCCTAGCGCTGGCGGCTGGCGCCTCGAAACTGGCCCGAGCGGTGCGCAGCACCCTCGGACCGCGCGGCCGTAATGCCGTGTTGGACAAGGGTTGGGGCTCCCCCAAGGTCACCAAAGACGGCGTGACCGTGGCCGAGGACATCGAGCTGGACGACCCGTATGAAAACCTGGGCGCTCAGCTGATCAAGGAAGCCGCCAGCAAGACCAACGAAGTGGCTGGCGACGGCACCACCACCGCCACCGTGCTGGCCGAGGCCATCTACCGCGAAGGCCTGAAGATGATCGCGGCCGGCGCCGACGCGATGGCCCTCTCGCGCGGCATCAACGCCGCCGTCGAAGTGCTGATCGAAGCCATCGGCAAGCTGGCCACCAAGATCAACGAAAAGAACAAGACCGAGATCAAGCAGATCGCCACCATCGCCGGCAACAACGATCCGGCCATCGGCGACGTACTGGCCGAAGCCTTCCTCAAGGTCGGCAAAGACGGCGTGATCACCGTCGAAGAAGGCCGGCAGTCGGAAACCCGCGTCGACGTGGTCGAGGGTATGCAGTTCGACCGCGGTTACCTGTCGCCGCACTTCGTCACCGACGAAGACAACCAGGAAGCCGTGCTCGACGACTGCTACGTCCTGCTGTTCGAGGACAAGATCACCAGCGCCAAGAGCCTGGTGCCGCTGCTGGAAGCCATCAGCCGTAGCGGTAAGCCGCTGCTGGTGCTCGCCGAGGACGTGGAAGGCGAAGCCCTGGCCACGCTGGTGGTCAACAAGATGCGCGGCATCATCAAGGCCTGTGCCGTCAAGGCCCCCGGTTACGGCGATCGCCGCAAGGCCATGATGGAAGACATCGCCATCCTCACCGGCGGCAAGGCCATCTTCAAGGACCTGGGCATTGAGCTCGAGTCGGTCAAGCTCGACGACCTGGGCCGCGCCAAGAAGATCATCGTCAAGGCTGAAGAGACCATCGTGGTCGGCGGCCAGGGCGAGAAGAAGGCGATCGAAGGCCGTGCCGAGCTGATCCGCCGCGAGATCGAAGTCACCGACAGCGAGTACGACCGCGAGAAGCTTCAGGAGCGGTTGGCCAAGCTGGCTGGCGGCGTGGCTCAGATCAACGTGGGCGCCGCGACCGAAACCGAGATGAAGGAGCGCAAGGCCCTCATCGAGGACGCCAAGGCCGCGACCCAGGCTGCCCTGGAAGAAGGCATCGTGCCCGGCGGTGGCGTGGCCCTGATCCGTTCTGGCAAGGCTCTCAAGAACCTCAAGCTGGAAGGCGACGAGGCCCTGGGCGCCCAGATCATCCAGAACGTGCTGGATTACCCGCTCCGCTCGATCGCCGAGAACGCCGGCCTGGATGGTGCCGTGGTGGTGAACCGCGTGCGCCAGTTCAAGGAGAAGAACGAAGGCTACGACGCCGACAAGGATCGCTACGGCGACATGCTCAAGTTCGGCGTGATCGACCCGGCCAAGGTGGTGCGTACCGCGCTGCAGAACGCCGCCAGCGTGGCTTCGCTGCTGCTGACCACCGACTGCATGATCACCGACATTCCTAAGGACGAGTCCGACGACGACCATGATCACCACGACCACCACGGCATGGGTGGAATGGGTGGCATGGGCGGTATGGGCGGCATGGGTGGCATGGACTTCTAGTCGGCCAGCTTCGCACACTCCGGCACATCGGCCGGCTTTTCGGCCGGTGTGCTGTTTGTTGCGGGCGGCTGCCGTTGCCAGCGCCCTCCGCGGTTAATTCGGACCTCGTTTTATTGCGTACATCCCTCCAACACCAAAATCCCTTGAAGGAACAAGCCATGAATCTGCGTCCTCTGGAAGATCGCGTCGTTGTCGAGCCCCTGCCCGCTGAAGAGAAGACCGCTGGCGGCATCGTGCTGCCGGATGCCGCTCAAGAGAAGCCGCAGCGCGGCACCGTGGTGGCCACGGGCCCGGGCCGTCTGCTGGACAGCGGCGAGCGTGGTCAGCTCAGCGTGACCAAGGGCGACGAAGTGATCTACGGCCGCTACGCCGGCAGCGACGTCGAAGTGAACGGCAAAGAGTACAAGATCATGCGGGAAACCGACATCCTGGCCAAGATCGTCAAGTAAGACGTTCGTCCCCCCCAGGTTGGAAACGGTCCGCATCCCGTACCCATCGATCGCAGATATAGGAGCCGCTAACCGTGGCTAAACAACTCCTGTTCGACTACCACGCCCGGGCCAAGATGCTCCAGGGCGTGAACAAGCTGGCCGATGCCGTGGCCGTGACCATGGGCCCGACCGGCCGCAACGTGATCATCAACAAGTCGTTCGGCGGCCCGACCGTCACCAAGGACGGCGTCACCGTCAGCAAGGAAATCGAGCTGGAAGACCGCTTCGAGAACATGGGCGCCAAGCTCGTGAACGAAGTGGCCTCCAAGACCTCGGACATCGCCGGCGACGGGACCACCACCGCCACCGTGCTGGCCCGGGCCATCTTCGAGGGCGGCCTGCGGGGCATTGCCTCGGGCTGCAACCCGATGGCGGTTCGCCGCGGCATCGAGAAGGCCGTGGAAGCCTCGGAAGCCAAGCTGCGTGAGCTGGCCAAGCCGGTCGACAGCAAGGAAGAGATCGCCCAGGTCGGCGCCATCAGCGCCAACAGCGACCGCGTGATCGGCGACCTGCTGGCCGACGCCTTCGAGCGCGTGGGCCGCGACGGCGTGATCACCGTCGAGGAAGGCAAGGGCACCGAGACCACGCTGGAGCTGGTCGAGGGCATGCAGTTCGACAAGGGCTTCGTCTCGCCGTACTTCATCAACAAGCCGGCCGAGATGCAGTGCGTGCTCGAAAACGCCTACATCCTCATCCACGAGAAGAAGGTCAGCAATCTCCGCGACCTGATCCCGATCCTGGAGCAGGTCAGCCAGGTGGGCAAGCCGCTGCTGATCATCGCCGAGGATGTCGAGGGCGACGCCCTGACCGCCCTGGTGGTCAACAAGCTCCGCGGCGTGCTCAACGTGTGCGCCGTCAAGGCTCCGGGCTTCGGCGATCGCCGCAAGGCCATGCTGGGCGACATCGCCGTGCTGACCGGCGGTACGCTGATCAGCGAGGACTTGGGCCTGAAGCTCGAGAACCTGACCCTCAAGCACCTGGGCCAGGCCAAGCAGATCACCGTCGACAAGAACGCGACCACGATCGTGCAGGGCGCCGGCAAGCAGGATGAGATCCAGGCTCGCGTCAAGCAGATCCGCAACCAGCGGGAAGCCACCGACAGCGAGTACGATCGCGAGAAGTTCGACGAACGGTTGGCCAAGCTGACCGGCGGCGTGGCGATCATCTCGGTGGGCGGCAGCACCGAAGCCGACATGAAGCAGCGCAAGGCCCGCGTCGAAGACGCTCTGCACGCCACCCGCGCTGCGGTCGAAGAAGGCATCCTGCCGGGCGGCGGCGTGGCTCTGCTCCGCTGCCAGGAAGCCATCGCCGGCCTGAAGGTCAAGGGCGACGAGGAAGTGGGTGCCGAGATCGTCCGCCGGGCTCTGGAAGCCCCCATGCGGCAGATCGCCGACAACTGCGGCATCGACGGCTCGGTGGTCGTGGACGAGGTTCGCCAGAAGCCGACCACCCACGGCTACGACGCCTACGCCGGCCAGTACGTAGACATGTTCAAGGCGGGCGTGATCGACCCGCTGAAGGTGGTTCGCAGCGCCCTCTCCAATGCCGCCAGCATCGCTGCCCTGATGCTGACCACCGAGTGCATGGTCACCAACCTGGAGAAGGACGACAAGGCTCGCCGCCCCGAAGGCGTCGTACGGTAACGTCGTCGTGCGGTAACACGGCCTTGTGCCGGTCACTGGCCCGGCAAACGCCCAAGCGTTGCTATGCCGCCTGAAACCTCGGCGGCCGGCAAGCTGGCGTTTGGCGGCATACAAGTCGCGTACAACGGGCCACTTCGGGCTTTGCTGCTCGGAGTGGCCCGTTTTTCAGCGCCTGGGCCCAAACGGTCTGGAGCACGTGCTTTCCGCGGCTTGTAACCGTCACGACCGGGCAGCCAAGCAAACCCCTACATCCACGAAACCCGGAGCAGTTTCACTCGCTCTGCCAGGCCGCTGCAGCGTGCATCGCACGGCGGTGTCCTGGCAAAAACAGGGGCATACGCAACGCACCCTGCCGAGTATAAATAACAGCTACAGGCCGTTTTGCGGACGCGCGGCGCCGGGTACCGGCGCAGGCCGCCGCAGCCAGCCTACGAACCCCCAGCAATTCACCAGACCATGGCGACGATGTCAGCCAAACGCTGTTATTACGAAGTGCTCGGCGTGGAGCGCACGGCCTCGCTCGACGAGATCAAATCGTCCTACCGCAAGCTCGCCATCAAGTATCACCCGGACAAGAACCGCGGCGACGAAGAAGCGGCCAAGCGGTTCAAAGAAGTGTCCGAGGCGTTTGAAGTCCTCAGCGATAGTGAGAAACGGGCTCGGTACGACCGCTACGGCCATGCCGGCGTGGGTGCCGGCAGCAGCCGCCAGGTCGATCCCAACGACCTGTTCCGCAGCGTGTTCGGCAGCTTTTTCGGCGGCGACTTGGACGACTATTTTGGCGGCGGTGGCTCACGCGTGTATCGCGGCGCCGACGTCAGTTGCAAAGTACAGCTCGAACTGTTCGAGGCCGCCCGGGGCGTCAAGAAAACCGTGCGGTTCCGCCGCCGCGAACGGTGCGAGGAATGCCAGGGCAGCGGCGCCGCGCCTGGCACCAAGCCTGAAAAGTGCACCTACTGCGGCGGGCAGGGCCGGGTCCGGCAGCGGATGGGCATCTTCGAGATGACCACCGATTGCCCCGCCTGCCGTGGCGCCGGCGAGGTGATCAAACACGGTTGCAAGAAGTGCCGCGGCCAGGGCCTGGTTGAGCGGACGGTCGAGCAGGAAGTGCGCATTCCCGCTGGCGTTGATGAGAATACACGGCTGCGGCTGGAAGGCGAGGGCGATGCCAGCCCCAACGGCGGTCCCAACGGCGACTGCTACCTGTTCTTCCAGGTGAAATCGCATCCGCTGTTCGAGCGCGATGGGCAGCACTTGATCTGCCAGGTGCCGATCACCTACCCGCAGGCGTGCCTGGGGGCGACCATCGAAGTGCCCACCTTAGAAGGCAAGGAAGAACTGGAGATCCCCGCCGGTACGCAGTCGGGCGAAGTGTTCCGGCTCCGCGGCCGGGGCATACCGAGCCCTCGCGGCGGACGTAACGGCGACTTGCTGGTACAGATCGTCATCGAAGTGCCCAAGCACGTGACCAAGCAACAAGAGGAACTGCTGCGGCAGCTCGACCAATTGGAAGAGCAGCACGCTTCGCCGCGGCGCAAGGGCTTTCTGGAGAAGTTGCGCGACTTCTTCGTGCCCGGCGAAGAAGAGGCCGCGCAGTAGCCACCGACCATACAATCCCATATAGGCCGGCGGACGGTTGATGAGCCGCGCCAGCCGTGGGCGACAGAACCACTGGTATTCGAGAACTTTCAGCGGCCAGGCAGCCACCCTCGCCGCAGGCATTAACCACCAAGCATGACAGCGATGCAAACTCCCGAGGAGCAGAATCACAGCGACGCGACTCAGGCCGATCAGGCGTCGCAACCGCAGGACGCCCAGCAGCCCGAGAATGCCGCTGAGCCATCGCAAGAGGCCGGGGGCCCGGACCAGGTTGTGGCCAGCCTGCGCCAAGAGTTGGCCGCGGCGCAAGATCGGTCGCTGCGCATCCAGGCCGAGCTGGAAAACCTGCGCCGCCGACATTCCCGCGAACTGCAAGAGCTGCAGAAGTATGCGCCGTTGTCGCTGGTGAAAGACCTGCTCGGCGTGCGCGACAACCTCCAGCGCGCGATTGAAGCCGCCGAGAAGCTCAACGAAGGCAGCGCCTTGCTGGAAGGCGTGCGGCTGGTCGCAAGCCAGTTGGACGGCGTATTCCAGCAGCACGGCATCCAGGAAGTCGGGGCCGTGGGCGAACCGTTCAACCCCGAGCGGCACGAGGCAATCAGCTCGCAGCCCAGCGCGGAACATCCCGCCGGCACCGTCACCGGCCTGGCGCAGACCGGTTTCATGCTGCACGACCGGGTGATCCGCCCTGCCCTGGTGATGGTTTCCAGCGGTCCCCCCGAAGGCAACTAGCGGCGGTTGCGGCGCGGCCCCACAATGATGTTGGCCGAGCTCGCGTCGCCGCGTCCCGCCGGTACCCTACCGCAGAACAACCTACCCATCGGCGATTCGTTCAAGCACCTATGGGAATGAACGCCGGCAACCACGCCACCACGCCCTGCATTATCCACCGCGAACCCAGTTGCCCTATCAGCAACACGTGTTGATCCCCTGAGGTTTTCCATGCCCACTTACGATTACGTTTGTGACGCTTGCCAGCACGAGTTTGAGCTGTTCCAGAGCATGAAGGACGACCCGATCCGCAAGTGCCCCAAGTGCAAGCGGCTGAAGCTGCGGCGGTTGTTCGGCACCGGCGCGGCCGTGGTGTTCAAAGGATCGGGCTTCTACCAGACCGACTACCGCAGCGAGAGCTACAAGAAGGCGGCCGCTGCCGACAAGTCGAACGGCAGCTCCTCCAGCGGCTCGTCTGATAGCGGCAGCAAGAGCTCCTCGAAGAAGGACTAACACGGCGGTATAGCACGCGGCGCGGCGGCTTGGTTGCATCGCCGCGCCGTCCGGCTAACAATGGCGCTCGCTTCGTCACGTTCTAGCCGGAGAAAGCCGCCATGAAACCGCACACGTTCCCAGGGCACACGACACGACCGCTCAGGGCATTGCTGGTCGCCGCCGGTTGTTTGGCCGCTTGGCTATGCTTCGGCCTGACCATGATCGCCTCGGCGGGCGAAAAACCGCTGGCGGGCAGTCGGCCCAACATTGTCCTGGTGATGACCGACGACCAGGGCTACGGCCAGATTGCCGCCCATGGGCATCCGTTCCTCAAGACGCCCAATCTCGATCGGCTGTACCACGCCAGTACGCGGTTCACGCAGTTTCAGGCCGATCCCACGTGCGCTCCCACCCGCTCGGCCCTGATGACCGGGCGTTACCCGTTCCGCAACGGCGTCACGCACACCATTCTTGAACGCGAACGGATGACGCTCTCGGCCACCACCGTGGCCCAACTGCTCAAACAGGCCGGTTACTCGACCGGCATCTTTGGCAAATGGCACCTGGGTGACGAAGCCCCGTACCAGCCCGAGAAACGCGGCTTCGACGAAGTATTCATCCACGGCGCCGGCGGCATCGGCCAGGCGTATGATTGCAGTTGTGCCGACGCACCGGGCAACACGTATTTCGATCCGGTCATTCGCCACAACGGCCGCTTTGTCAAAACGCAGGGCTTCTGCACCGACGTGTTCTTCACGCAGGCCCTGGGCTGGATCAAGCAGCAAAGCGGCAGCGACCAGCCGTTCTTTGCGTACATCACCACCAATGCTCCGCATGGTCCGTACAACGCGCCAGAAGCTTATACCAAGCGGTTCAAGCAGATGGGCCTGACCAATGCGGGCGCCGGCTTTTATGGCATGATCGAGAACATCGATCACAATGTGGGCCGGCTGATCGACAAGCTCGACGAGTGGAAGCTGAGCGAGAACACGCTGCTGATCTTCCTGTCGGACAACGGCACCACCGGCTTGGGACGCCCCGGCTTGGGCACCGGCCCCGACGGCAAACCGCTGACCATCTACAACGCCGGCATGAAGGGCATGAAAGGTTCGCCCGAGGAAGGCGGCACCCGTGTACCGGCCTTCTTCCGCTGGCCCGGTCGGCTGGAAGGTGGCCGCGAGATCACCACGCTGGCCGCCCACATCGACATGCTGCCCACGCTGATGGAGATCGCCGGCGGCAAGGTGCCTGAGCAATTGGAAGTAGATGGCCGCAGCCTGGTGCCGCTGCTGGCCGGCGAGCAGGTGCAGTGGCCTGATCGTTACCTGTTCTTCCACGTAGGACGGTGGCCGAAGTTCGCCGATCCCCAGGAGCACCGCTACGACCGGTGTGCCGTGCGAAGCCAGCGGTTCCGCCTGGTGAATCACACGCAACTGTTCGACATGGAACAGGACCCCGGCCAGACGACCAACGTGGCCGACAAACATCCCGAGGTTGTCGAAGCCATGCAGAAGGCGTACGACGCCTGGTGGGATAGCGTGCAGCCGCTGCTGGTGAACGAGAAGGCGCCCGACGCGCCCGAGCGGCCTTACCACGTGTGGTACGAAAAGCAGCTCCAGGCCGAAGGCATCCCCGCATGGCAGCCGCCCAAGCTGTAATCAGGCATCACGCACGCTACGCAAGGCAAAGAAGGATGGATGCCTGGTGACCACCTGCCGCGTGTTCTGGTTGTTTGAGTTTCCGACGCTGCTGGGCGGCGAACGGTCGCTGTTGTCGAACCTGCCGGCGCTACGTCAGCAGGGATATGCGCCCGAGGCCGTTTGCCCTGCCGATGGTCCGCTGGCGGATGAATTACGGCGGTTGCAGGTGCCGCTGCACCCGCTTGATTGGCGGCCGCCTGGTTCTGACCGCCGCGGCGACCTGACCGAACTGCGCGAGGAGCTGGTGGCGCTCTTGGCTGCACAGCGGCCCGACCTGGTGCACGCCAACAGCCTATCGATGAGTCGTTTGGCGGGCCCCGTGGTACGGCGGCTGGGGTTGCCTGGGCTGGGGCATTTGCGCGATATCGTCGGCTTGAGCCGCCAGGCAATCGCAGACCTCAATGCCTGGGACCGCCTGCTGGCCGTATCCGAGGCGACGCGGCAGTTCCACATCGCCCAAGGGCTTGATGCCGACCGTTGCCACGTGGCGTACAACGGTGTGGACCTGGAAGCGTTTTGCCCTCGCCCGCCCGAAGGCTGGTTGCACCGCGAGTTGGGCCTGCCGGCCGATGCCCTGCTCGTTGGCACCGTGGGGCAACTGGTACTCCGCAAAGGGCACGACGTGCTGGCCGCGGCCGCCGCGCAACTGGCACCGGCCTGGCCGCAGGTCCACTACGTGTTTGTGGGCGAGTGCCCTTCGCAAAAAGCGGAGTCGCAGGCCCATTACCAAGCTCTGCGGGCGGCGTTCAACCGCGAGCCGCTGGCCGGGCGAGGGCACTTCCTGGGGCCGCGGGCCGACGTGCCCCGGCTGCTCAACGAGTTCGACCTGCTGGTGCACCCCGCCCGGCAGGAACCGCTGGGCCGGGTGCTGCTGGAATCGGCCGCCGCGGGCGTGCCGGTCATCGCCACAGCAGTGGGCGGAACGGCGGAGATCTTTCCAGAAGGCTCCGGCTCGGCCTGCCTGATCCCGCCCGACGATCCAGCGGCCCTGGCCTCGGCCCTGGAGCGGTTACTGGCCGACCCGGGCTTCCGGCAGCAGCTCGGCCAGCAGGCTCGACACCGGGCTGAAGCGGCCTTTTCGCGCCAGATGGCGGCCCAAACCCTCTTATCGCACTACGCCGACTGTGGCCCGCGCGGCGATCTCTAAGTGCGCACGTAAACGCCCGTTTTATAGTTGGCGCTATCTGCGCGCCCTGCGAAGAATGGGGATTTTTCTGCAAACTTTGCTTACACCGGTCGTCGTCGGCAACCGCAGCACGATTCGCAAGTCTGGAAAATCCGGATGTTTGCGCCGCTCACTCAAAAGAGTGGGGCCCTGGGGACGATTTCCCTTGCGACACTAAATGCTTTGCTAGGCTGCGCATCTTAGCTATTTTGAAATTTCCCGCTCGGCCATGCAGGAAGTCGCAGCGGGGGCGGTTGTGGAAGGGAGCTTTCCACGGACAAAGCTGAGTGTTGCGGCGAGACCATCCCAAGTTGACTCCAAGATGGCTTTTGTCCGCCTCCGGGTTTGGCTGGCTAAATGGGAGTTCGCCAGTGACCACGGGCGCAGCGGACAGCATACAGGGTCCCTGGTATGTCTACGTTGGCGTCCTCCCGAGTTCAGAAATCGGCAGCCACTGAACCGCAGGCGTTCTCCATTCGTCAGGCCCGGCTGATCATCGGCGATTTGTTCGTGCGCCGCCCGGGCGTCTACACCGCCGATCTGCTGATCACCCTGGCCATTGGCTACCCCTGCGTGAGCTATTTCATGATGCCTGGCTGGCACTGGACGCAGGTGCTGGCGTTCATTGTGGGCGGCTTGGCGCTATTCCGCGCCGGTTCGTTCATCCACGAGATCGTGCACATGGGCCAGGGCACGATGACGCGATTCAAGGTGTTGTGGAACCTGTGCTGTGGCATCCCGATGCTGATGCCTTCGTTCCTGTACGAATGCCACATCGACCATCACGCCGTGCCGCACTACGGCACCGGCCGCGCCGGCGAATACCTGCCGCTGGGCCGCGGCCCGCTGCGGCGGCTGTTCGGCTACCTGCTCCAGATTGCCGTGCTGCCGGCGCTGGCATTCTTCCGGTTCTTTCTGCTCACGCCGATCAGCTTTTTGCATCCCAAGCTGCGCCGCTGGGTGCTGGAAAACGCCTCCAGCTACGTGATGAACCCGGAATACAAGCGTGAACTGCAAGCTGGCCAGCCACATGTCTGGTGGGCTTGGGCCGACGTGGCCTGCTGCCTGCGGGCCTGGGCGATGTTCCTGGTCCCGGTGCTGGGCCTGGCTCCGTTCTCGCGGTGGGGCTGCCTGTACCTGATTGCCATGTACGTGATCGGCCTGAACTGGACCCGGAATCTGGTGGCCCACCACTATCGCAATGACGGTACGCCGATGAGCCACGAGGAACAGTTGACCGATTCGATCAACATCACTGGGCACCCGCTGTGGACCGAGCTGCTGTTCCCGCTGGGCCTGCGGTATCACGCCCTGCACCACCTGTTCCCGGGCGTTCCGTACCACAACCTGGGCAAGGCGCATCGTCGGCTGGTGGCCGAGCTGCCGCAGGGCTCGCCGTACCATAGCACCATTCGGCCCAGCTTCTTCGTGGCCCTGCGCGAGCTGTGGCACGACGCCAAGACGGGCGGCCAAGCGGCGTAACCATTGAAAACTACTGACCGCAAGCTGGGCACTCGCACCCGGCATCGAATAACGCGGATCAACACAAAAGGCCCGGGTGAATTTCACCCGGGCCTTCTTGATGATTGATTGGACTTTGGATCGTCCGGCGGTTTACGCAAAGAGTTCCTGGACCACCTTGCCGCCTTCGGCGCCCGTCAGCCGGTGATGGCGGCCGCCGTACTCGTAGGTCAGCTCGTTGGCGGGCAGACCCAGCAAGTGCAGGATCGTGGCGTGCAGGTCGCGGAAGTGAACCTTGCCTTCTACGGCCACCGAACCGGTTTCGTTCGTCTTGCCGTGGACATATCCGCCCTTGGTGCCGCCGCCGGCCAGCCAGAACGTGAAGCCACGGTAGTTGTGGCCGGTGTCGTCCTTACCGTCTTCGGGGTTCAGACCGGGCCGGCCAAACTCGCCGCCCCAGACCACCAGAGTGTCTTCGAGCAGACCCCGCATCTTTAGATCTTCGAGCAAGGCCGCAATCGGGGCGTCGACGGCTTCGCAGTTGGCCTTGAGGTCGCGGCGGTGGTTCGCGTGCTGGTCCCAGCTGCCGTGGTTCACTTCCACAAACCGCACGCCGGCTTCAATGAACCGCCGGGCCAGCAGGCATTGCCGGCCGAAATCGGAGTTGCGCGAAATGCCGACCTTCTTCTGCTTGCCGACGCGGTAACGGTCGAGCGTTTCCTGCGTCTCGTTGCTCAGGTCGAGGATATCCGGAGCCGAGGCCTGCATCTGGAAGCCCAACTCCATCGACTGGATGACGCTTTCCAGGTTCGGATCGCGGCCGCGGTCGTTGAAGTGGTTCTCGTTGAGCATCTGCACCAGGTCCAACTGCCGCCGCTTGGCGCTCAGCGGCAGATGGTCGCTGGCCACGTTGTTGATGGTGGCCGTCGCCATCGGCTCGCCGTTCACGCCGATCGGCGTGCCGTTGTAGATCGCCGGCAAAAACGCGCTGGAGTAGATCGAGCTCTTGGACGTGTTGAAGCTGATGAAGCCGGGCAGGTTCTGGTTTTCAGTGCCCAGCCCGTAGATCACCCACGAGCCCAGGCTCGGCCGTTCGCGGAGCCGGTCGCCGGTGTGCAGTTGCAGGAACGATTGGGCGTGGATGCCGGTATCGGCATGCATGCCATTGATGACGCACAGGTCGTCGGCGTGGCGAGCCGTTTCCGGCATCAGCTCCGAGATCCACAACCCGCTCTCGCCGCGCTGCTTGAACTTGAACACCGAGCCTGGGTGAGGCTTCTTGCCGGTCTGCGGCTTGTAGTCGAAGGTATCGAGGTGCGCCGGGCCACCGCTCATGCAGAGGAAGATCACCCGCTTGGCCCGCGGCGCGATCGCCGGCGCCTTGGCGGCCAGGCCGCTGGCGGGCGTGGGTGCGGCGGCTAGTGCTGGCTTGCCTACCAGCGCTTGCAGCGCCAGGTAACCAAAGCCGCACGATACCGTTTGCAACATGCTGCGTCGCGAAAACTGCATGGTGAAGTTCCTCTGTTGGAATGACGCAAACGCCGCGGCCAGCCCCTGAACGCCGACATGCGGCAGCTGTTGTTGGTTAGGTCGTTAAAGCGGTGTTAATTCCGCGACTTAATCCACGTACCGTAACTCGTTGGCCATCAACAATGCCTGGCAGAGCGCGGCCCAGCCTTTCTGGTCCGACGACACTTCCGTATTCACTTCATCAACCAGCCGCAGGGCGGCGGAGATCTCTTCTGCCCGAGGCTCGCGTCCCAGCGCCCGCTTCCAAGCCACGGCCACGCGCTGCGTGTAATCGTCGCTGCTGGCCATGACGGATTCGGCAAACGCGGTGGCCTGATCGACCACAAACCCGTTGTTGATCAGGTACAGGGCGTGAGCCGGCACGGTACTTTCATCGCGGCGGCTCACCACCGACGTGAACTCCGGCAGGTTGAACGCGGCCAGGTCGGGCGGCGGCGAATGCCGCAGGTAGCACTGGTAAACGCTGCGGTGATTGCTCGGCTCGTGGATATTGCCGGCCCGGTTCACCAAGATGTCGCGATACCGGATGAGCGAGCCTTCAGCAGGCTGCAAATCCAGCCGGCCGCTGGCTTGGAGCATGGCATCGCGGAGCGCCTCGGCTTCCAGGCGGCGGCGGTTGTGCCGCGCGTGCAGCAGGTTCAGCGAGTCGGCTTGGATCAAGGCCGGGTCGGCCTCGCTATCGAGTTGATAGGTGCGGCTCAGCACGATCTGGCGGATCGTCTGCTTGATCGACCAGCCGTTGCGGCGGAACCGCACGGCCAGGT
>Ga0182737_1002756_pt1 | contig 13787 bp, 9 predicted proteins | sample eDN5th30CBELigOP_FD_128878 | JGI IMG/M metagenome (GOLD analysis project Ga0182737, IMG submission 128878) | Enriched Organic Plus compost microbial communities from Emeryville, California, USA - eDNA 5th pass 30_C BE-Lig OP (version 2) (version 2) ... | reverse complement strand
GTGCGGTATTGGTGTGCTGACTGGGAGGGGACGCTTTGCCAGCGATCGCCGCGGCGACTGAAACCTAGGCCGGTTTCAATGCAAGCCGCGTACCCGGGTTAACAGACGCCGCCCGCGACGCGAGCGGGGGCGCTGCTGGCAAAGCCGGATCGTCGTGGAATGAAATGCAAGTGGTAGGAACGGTTCAACTTACCGGGGCAGCGAGGGCGTGGGAGGAATCTGCCGCTGCTGGGCAAGCTCGGCCGGCAGCGGCTCCTCGCCTTGCCAATGGACCGCGACCGGAGTGCCGGGCGGGGCCACCAGACGCTCATTGCCCTTGGACACCACCAAGTCGCCCGGGCGCAGGTCGCCCTCGACTTGGATCCAGCCTCCCTTGGCGGCGCCCGTCTTGACGGGAATCAGTTGGGCATCGCCCTCGGTGAAGCCATCTTTTCCGGGCGCCGGGGATTTCACGACCCACAGCCGCTTGGTTTCGCCACCCAGCACCAGGGCATCCTTGGGCACCAGCAGCGCCTGCTGCGGCACGTCAACCGGCAATTCCATTTGCGCAAGCATCCCGGCCTTCAGCGCCGGGCCGTGCTCCTCGCAATAGGCATGGTGCCAAGCCTGGGGCGGGCCACCGCCCAGCATCTGGACCGCAATCAACTCGTACTCATTGAACGGCGTGGTCGATACCCGCACCTTCACCGGAACGGTGCGAGTGCGAGGATCGGCCTGGGGATTGATCTTGGAGACATACCCCTGGAAGGACTTATTGATGGACGGCACCTGTACGGTGATGGGCAAGCCTACCCGCAGTGCCTGGGCGTGATCTTCCAGAACGCCGGCTTCAATTTCGACGTCGTCGATGGCGACCACTTCGGCCACCAGATCACCGCGGTTGGCCCATTGGCCGATCTCGGTGTGCTTGGCCACCACGTAGCCGTTGAACCGCGAGATGACCGTGTGCTTCTTCTTCATGTCGCGCAGCCGGTGCACTAGCGCGGTTTGCACCCGTACCCGCGATTCTGCCTGCGCGATCCGCGTGGCCTGATTTTCTTTGAGCAGTTCCAGGCGGCGGCGAGCGGCCGTGGCCTTGGCCACCGCGCCTTCCTTGGCCGAACCGGCTTCAGAAAGCTCCTGCGGCAGCACCGCGCCACGTTCTTCAAACAGCGACTTCAGCAGATTGAAGCGGCTCGCCACGTGGTCGGCCAGCGCGGCATTGGTGGCCAGGGTGGCTTCGGCCTCGGTGATTTCATCCGGCAGGGTGAATTCCTTGAGCAGCCGCAGTTCCTCCTCGCGCAGTGACAGCTCGTGCTCGGCCGCTTCCAATTCCAGCGAGATGGTTTCGGTCAGCAGTTGGGCCAGCTTCTGACCAGCGGCCACGCGCACACCGATATCGATGGGCACCTCAACCACGCGGCCATCGACGGCGCTGCCGATCACCGCCCGCCGTAGCGGCATAACCGTGCCCACGAAAATCTGCCGCGGCTCGATGTGCGTTGCGACTGCGGGCGTAACGGAAACAAGCTTCCGATCGGGGGCCGGCGGCGCCGACGCCACGGCCTGCTGCTCGGTCTCGGCGAAATAGTTACGCACAACATACAAACCGCCGCCGACTGCGGCTCCAACCACAGCCACCATGACGATGGTAGCCAGGACGTATCGCATAGGGTCGATTCCTGTCAGAGTTTCGTTTCTGAACGATCCGCGGTAACCGCCAGTCCTGCGATGTGCGGCCCGGCGGTGTGCCTCGCTCCCTGCACCGTTTTGGCCAGGAGGTTCCGTACCCCGGTATTGATGTCTCAGGCCGAGTTTTCCAAGGCGCCTTCGTTCATCCCGAGGTTGGTACGGATGACTTCCAAGGCCCGTTCCATGGCGGCCAACTCGTGTTCCGACAGCCCAGCCGTGGCTTGCGCCCGCACCTTCTTGAAGCAGCGGACGATCTTTTCCCAAACCGGCTGGGCTTGCGGGTTAAGTCGAATCAGTTTTTTGCGGCGGTCCTCTGAACAGGCTTCGCGGGTGAGCCAGCCTGCCCGTTCCATGCGGTCGAGGATGCCAACGAGGGTGGGAGGTTCGATCATCATCCGCGAGGCCAAATCAGCCTGCGACAGATCCCCTTCCACCCCCAGCCAGCTCACGACCTGCATCTGGCGGTACGTGATGCCGTAGGGTGCCAACTCGTCGCGGAGAGCACGGTGATAGGCCTGGGTGGTAACCGTCAGCCAGTAGCCGATGCTCTCCCGGTGGTTGTATTTGGGGTCCAAGTGTTCGCTCCCCAAGTTCCGTTGGTGCCCCTAACTGTTAGCAGTGCTAACTATCACCAGCATACGTACACAGCTCCAACTCGCAAGCTTTTTGGGTGGCAAGCTCCCCCGGCGGGGCCAATTCGGCCGGCGGCCTGGGGCAGGAAAGCCTGGGTGCCGCGGGGCGAGCTGGGCCGCAATATGGGGTGAATCACCAAATCGGTAAAGACCGGGTCGGCTTGTGCGCAAGCAGTGCTGGCACCACTCGTCAGGCCGCGGCGCGCTGCCAACTGCCCACAACTCTCGGCACAAAACGGTGCGGCGCAGGGTTCGGCGGCCACGTTTTCAAGTTCCGCCCTGGGGCACCTTGGGGTATATTCCAGCGGCTGCGCGTAACCGCCCGGCGTGCCGCTGGCCTCGCCAACAGCCTAGGCTGCGGTTCGACTTACGGTGGCCACGGTTCAGCTCGGCCGCCGGCCCAGCCAAGATTGAGCTGCCGCAGACGAATGGCTACTTAGAGCGCAGTGCGGCCCAGCTCCGTTTTGCACAGCCCGGGGGTTACTCGCTCCGGTCGCTCCCGCAGTCCCCGCCCCTTAAAGCCAACAGAAGCACGTGGATGGCTAGAAACAGGTCCAACTCCGGCAAAGCAGCCCCCAGCGTGGACGCTCCTGACACCAAGGGGCAGGGCGAGGATGGTCGGCCCGCCGACGGCATGCGGGAAACGATCGAAGCGATCGTGGTGGCCTTCATCCTGGCGTTTCTGTTCCGCACCTTCGTGGCCGAGGCGTTCGTCATTCCCACCGGCTCGATGGCGACCACGCTCATGGGCCGCCACCGCGATTTCAACTGCCCCAATTGCGGCTATCAGTACCAGGTGGGCGACAGCGATCCGAACGCGCCGATCAGGCAGGCGATCTGCCCGATGTGCCGACTCAAGCTGGTCGAGATGAACACGCGCGAGTCGTACGACGTCTTCCCGGCCTACAACGGCGACCGGATCATTGTCACCAAGTTCACGTATGCCTTCAAAGGCCCTCAGCGGTGGGACGTCGGCGTCTTTCGCTTTCCGGAACAGGCGGCGACCAACTACATCAAACGGATCGTCGGCCTGCCCAATGAATGGCTGAGCATTCGCGATGGCGACATTTACACCCGTCCGCGCGATAGCCAGCCCCAAGACTACAAGATCCAGCGCAAGCCGCCTGAGAAGGTGCTGGCCCTGCTCCGCGAGGTGTACGACAACGATTACATTGTGAAGCGGATGTCCGAGGACGGCTGGCCGCCACGCTGGCAGGAATGCCCTCACGACCTGGAAACGCTGCTGTCCCAAAACTGGACTTCGGTTGAGCCCGATCCCAATCATCCAGCCCGGGTGTGGCCGCTACAGATGCCGGCCCAAGGCGGGGCGTGGACCACGCACGACGGCTACCGCAGCTTCTCCACCGACGGCGTGTCGGAAACCGCCTGGCTACGTTATCGGCACTTCGTTCCGGAAAACTGGCCGCGGCGAGGCCTTGCGGTCGAACATCTGGGGCAACTCGATAACGTGCCGCTACCGCAGTTGTATAGCCCGATCCCGATCGTCATCCACAACTGGCTGGCCTACAACGTCGGCACCGAATCCGGCGAGATCGACAACGGCCGCCAGTGGGTTTCCGACCTGGCATTGGAATGCCACGTCGACGTCCGCAAGGCCGGCCAAGGCGAAGTGATCTTTGAATTGGTCAAGGGGGGGCACCGTTTCCAGGCTCGCTTGGATCTGACCAAAGGCACCGCCGACCTGGGCATCGCTCAAGGTCCCGGGCCATTGACCGCCACGCTGGCTACCGTCAACGGTGTGCCGACCTCTGGCTCGTTCAACGTGCGGTTCGCCAATGTCGATCGCAAGTTGTACCTGTGGATCGATGATCGCTACGTCGGCGGCGGCGAGTACGACGTGTACCTGTCGAGCGAGCCGACCACGGCCGATCATACGCCGGCCGGCATTGCCTCCACGGGCGCTGCCGTGCAAATCTCGCAAATCCGGCTGCTGCGCGACGTGTATTACACCAACAACCAGTACGGCAATCGCAACGAATACGAGATCGGCCAGGACGAATACTTCGCCATGGGCGATAACACCGACCAGAGTTACGACAGCCGCGCCTGGGGCACGATGCACCGCGACCTGCTGATTGGCAAGGCCCTGGTGATCTACTGGCCCCACTCGTGGAGATTCTTCCGGCCCAACTTCGCCAGGATGACTTTCATCCGCTAACGGTTTCGCCCCGGCGGCCAGGCGGCAACGCAGCAAGGATGCCGCCGCCGGGCAACCAAGGCCGGCAAACGCAAGCACTCACAACGTCACGGAGGACGAACCATGCCGATGTTGGAAGCTCACGGTTTGGTGAAAGTCTACGGCAAACGGCGCGTGGTCGATGGCGTGGACTTCGAGGTGAACGACGGCGAAGTCGTCGGGCTGCTGGGCCCCAACGGCGCCGGCAAAACCACCTCCTTCCGCATGACCTGCGGCATGGTCGAACCCAACGCCGGCAAGGTTATCCTCGGCGGCAAGGATGTCACCAACTGGCCGATGTTCCGCCGGGCACGCGACGGCGGCATGGGCTATCTGGCCCAGGAATCGAGCGTCTTCCGCAAGCTCACGGTCGAACAGAACCTGCTGGGCATGATGGAAATGCTCGGCATCGACCGGGCTACTCGCAAACGCCGCTGTGAGGAACTGCTTGATCAGTTCCAGATCGAGCGGCTTCGCAAAAGCCTGGCCCAATCGCTCTCCGGCGGTGAACGGCGGCGGTTGGAAATTGCTCGGGCACTGGTGTCCAACCCCAAGATCATCCTGCTCGACGAGCCGTTTACCGGGATCGACCCGGTGACGATCGCCAACATTCAGAAGATCATTCGAGGGCTGGCGGAAAGCGGCATCTCGATCCTGATCACGGACCACCAGGTACGCGAGACGCTGCAAATCACCGATCGCAGCTATGTCGTCCGCGGCGGCAAAGTGCTGTGCCACGGCAGTCCGGAAGAAGTGACCACCCACCCCGAAGCCCGCAAGTACTACTTCGGCGAGGACATGGAGATCAATCTACGCCCACATCGCCGCGGCGAAGCGACCGCCGAAACCACGTTGGGCGACGACGACTACGCAGCGGCTAATTGATCTCGGCATGCGGGGCGAGCATCTTCGGCCTGGTTGGCTCAGTCGGCATCCACCGCGAGAAACTCACGCTTGGGGTCGCGCTGGATCCGCGACCAGGGCGTATGAGGGTCGTGGTCCCAGCACACCAGCCAGTTTTCATCGGCCGCCTGGCCCAGCACGGCCGGCTTGCGGCGGCGGGTGTCCAGCGGATACACGTCGTAGGCCATGCACCACATGGTGGGCAGGTGCGCCGTCGTGGGACAGAGATCGCCCAGGTAGGCAGCCGTCTGGCCGCCCGACTGAAACAGTAGCGCGTGGTGCCCGGCCGTATGACCGCCCGTCACCATCGCGGCCAGGCCCGGCACAATCGGCTCGTCGCCATCGATCAGCCGCAGGCAACCGGCCTCCTGGAGTGGCAGCAGGTTCTTTAAGGGATAACTGCCGCGCAATTCCGGCACACCGCTGGTGGCGTCTTCCCACTCTCGCCGCTGCGCCACGTACGTGGCGTTGGGAAAGGCCGGCACCACCCGGCCGGTGCCGCCTTCTTCCCAGACCGTTCCACCGCCGGCATGGTCGAAGTGCAGATGGCTGAACACCACCAGGTCGATCTCCTCCGGCGAAACGCCCAAGGCCGCCAGATTCTGTAAGAGCGGCGAGCCCGGCTCGGCGGCGTTCAGCTCGCGTTCCTTGTCGCTGAGCTTGCCGCCATAGCCAGTATCGACCAGCACGGTGTGCTTTCCATCGCGGGCCAACAGACAGTTGGTTTGCAGCGGGATGCGGTTACGATCGTCGGCCGTGGTAACCCGTTGCCACAGCGGCTTGGGCACCACGCCGAACATGGCCCCGCCGTCCAAGGCGAACCGCCCTCCGCTCACGGAGCACAGTTCCCAGTTTCCGACCGTTTGACGCCTGATGGGGGCTGGCTGGTTCATTCGATTTCTTGTCGCGGACGATCGCTAACGTACTTCCAGTGGCAGCGGCCATCGTCGCTGGGCGCGATGGTTGGGTAGCTCTGCAGCTCCTCTGGCCGAGCGTAGAAGTATACATGCGCGGTCGCTTCGCGGCCCGACGTCGTGCGGCAAGTCACCAACCGCCGCTGATACAACTCGCCCGGGCCGGCCGTCGCCTCGACTTCGTCGAGCACTTCCAAGGTTCGCTCAAGATGTTCGGGAGCCAGCGTCCACAGCTCGCCGGCCACGGCGTCGTCGCCTTCGGTCAGGGCAGGAAACGGCCCCAGGTCGTAAAGCCGCCCGCGGATAGTCGCGTCTTCCACCTGCTGCGGCGGGTGCGGCCAGTAGTGTGCCCGACATTCACCCTGCTGGAGTGTGCCATACACAAAGACGCCGCACACGGACGAACCGTCGGACGCAGGATCGTTGGATTGCATGGCTGAACCGGGAGGACAGAGGCTAGCTGCCCCGACCATCGCCGCTACGGATCGCGTTCGACTGGAGGCATGACGCTATGTTGAACATCGTCAAAATGGTACCGCCGCTCGTCAAGGTCGGCCTCTGCCGGCTCGCCGTCGTCCTCGCCCTTGGGGCGACATTACGAACCCCGTTTGATTTTCAGCGCAATGTCATCGTTCTCGCCGTGCGGACGCCGACTGTTCCGCCCCTCCTCGTCCTTGCCATTGGGGCCCACGCTGTAGAGCACGTAGCCCTCGGGCGTCCGCCGGTAGTTAAATGGGGCATCGCGAAACAGATCGCGAGGCAACTCCGCGAGGTACTTGGGCACCAGGTCCGTCAGTTGTTCGGGGTAATCACCGCGTTCGGCGTGCCAGGCCGCCAGAGCAAAGCCGGTATCAATGAGAATCACCTGCTGCTCCCGCCAGGCTTCCGTGACGGCCATTTGTTCGTAGATGTCCAGGAAGAAGTATGCCACCAAGGTGCCCAGCATCGTACCGACAACTTCGGCATCTTTCTTGGACTGAATGGCCCTACATGCTTCCAATACCTCGGGGTAATCAGGTGCATCAAGCTCAAGTCGGTTATAGAGGACTTTCACCATTCTTAGTCGCTCAACGCCTTGTGTTGGCCGAATGGAAGTCACCCAGTGATCAAAACGCCGGTTCACCTCACGCAGCGCCGCGTTCAAGTCGACCTTCCCGATACCCGCCACATCGTCGGGCGATAATGGCGTCTCAAGCGATACACCACTACTGATCCCAAGCACTCGTATTCTATTAGGGTTTTGAAATATGCTCAGCACATAGTTGATCACGGCAATACGCTGATCAACAGACAACACGTTGGTAAACGACGCCCGGCTCGGCAGCACTGCCAGCGCCTTGCGGCACGCTTGCGCGTGTTCGGAGGTCACGGGTGCCAGTTTCAGGTACGCTAACATCCCATCGTAGGCCATCCATTCGATTGCCCAGCCTGCCGAAAGTTCGGGGTAGGTGATTCCTGTTCCAAACAGGCGTCCTAATATGGCTGCGGCAATCAAGTCATCCCACGCCGCGTCATACTGCCGATTGCCCAAGTGGAGCATCGCTCTGGAAACCAGCATCATGCCCAATTCCCGAGGCCCATCAGGGGACCAGTTCAGCATGCCGGCTCCCGGACGATCAGGCTCATGAACAGACGGCACAAAATACTTGGGCCGTTTGATCGCCTGATGGATGGCGTCCACAGCCTGGCTATTGGCCTCCAGCCACTGGGCAATCTCCGGATAGGCTTCGGCCGTCCATGGAGTCTTTAACGACTCAAAGAACTGGAGTTCTAACCGGCGTTCCTTCTCTCTCACCGGACCGGTGAGCAACGGCACCGTCAACGGCTGCCAATTTCTTGGCCGTTCCGCGTGCCAAATCTGATAAAGCTGCGTCAAGGCTTCTTGGTGGAGGTCGTGGCGACCGATCTCCCAGATCGCAATCGCCGCGTTCTCATCCGGCTTGATGTTCTGCCCATAGTAGGCGTTGATCGCGGCATGGAAGTCGACCTCGCCGTCTTTCGTTAGCGGCTCGGTGAAATACGTGGTTTCCTTGGAGATAACGATGGGGATTGGCTTATCGGCCGATTGCAACTTGGCGACAAACTGGCCGAGGCCGTAACCGCCCACGATCATACACACCAGCAAGGCCGGCCACGCGGCCGCACGGAAGCGGTGCGTCTTCATGAAGTCGCCCCTTATTGCATGAGACCTGCGCTGATGTGCGCGGATGGGTGCCCCTGGTCTCTTGTTCGCAGTGCGCATGATAACGCTGGCCAGGCCTGCGTGCACGCTTGTGCTTTGCCGACGGCCGAGAATGCGACTCTGTTGCGCGCCCCGGCCTTTCGGACGCTGCTTGACAAGCCCCATCGCGCCAACTACCACCTAGAGGGCCAAGCCTTCCTGCCGCCAATCAATGGCCCACTTTGTGCGAACCGGTCGCGAGGAGCAATCATGCCGCGGGGACTGCTACTGCTGGGAACCTGCCTTACGTTGTGGGTGCTTGCCATGGAAAACGACGTTCAAGCTCAAGCCGTCACACAGAAAACCACCATCGGCGAAGTCGTGCGGCTCGACCCGCGGCTGGATGAGCTGATCGCCCCCGGAGCCGAAATCGAAGTCCTCGCCCACGGCTTCGAATGGACCGAAGGCCCCATCTGGGTTCCTCGCGGCAATGGCTACCTGCTGTTCTCCGACATTCCCCGCAACAGCATCTACAAGTGGGAAGAAGGCAGCGGACTGTCGCTGTTCATGAAGCCCTCGGGCTACACCGGCGAAGAAATCTGGGAGCCGGAGCCGGGCACCAACGGTTTGACGCTCGACGCCCAGGGCCGCCTGGTGATGTGCGAACACGGCAACCGCCGCATCAGCCGGTTGATCCGCGAGAAAGACTGCGTGAAGGAAACCTTGGCGGACCGCTACCAGGGCAAGCGGCTCAATAGCCCCAACGACCTGGTATACCGTTCCAACGGCGACCTGTATTTCACCGATCCGCCGTATGGGCTGCCCAAGCGGCACGAAGACCCGCGCCGCGAGTTGGATCACTTCGGCGTGTACCGGCTCAAGCCCAATGGCGAGTTGACGCTGCTAACCGCCGAGATGACACGGCCCAATGGGCTGGCTTTCTCGCCCGACGAAAAAACGCTGTATGTCGCTCAATCGGATCCGGCCGCCGCGCTGTGGATGGCGTTCGACGTGCTGCCGGACGGCACGCTGGGCAAGGGCCGCCTGTTCAAAGACGTGACCGACCAGGTGGGTAAGGGCCCCGGCCTGCCGGACGGCATGAAGGTCGATATCCACGGCAACCTGTTCGCCACCGGCCCCGGCGGCGTCCATATCTACACGCCGCAGGGCGAACTGCTGGGCAAGATCGTCACCGGCGAAAAGACGGCCAACGTCACCTTCGGCGGCAAGGATCACAACGTGCTGTACATCACCGCCGATATGTACATCTGCCGGATCCAGACTAAGACCAAGGGCGCGGCCCGCTAGGCCACGCACTAGACCACAGGACGACTCGTCGCAGGGGGCAGTCAAGCAACTCGCCCCCTGCGCGAGCGTGTGGTAGTATGGAAGCCAACCTTGGCTGCCGCCATCGCGCATGCGCGAAAGCGGCGGTTCGAGCGTGTCGGTTGCGTTCCGTCCCACCTACTCTCCTTCCTCAGCCTCCCGCCGATGGCGTGCCGATGAGCCGGTTGTCCTTTCCAGCCGTCGCCGCAGTGCTGCTACTTGCGATCGCAGGGGGCTTGGGGCTCGCGCAGGATTCGCCGCCCCGTTACCTGGCCGTGCTTCGCGACGGCACCGAAGTCACCGGCAATGTGATCATGCCGTGGCATTACTCCGGGGCGCAGCCGCGGCTGGGCGAACGGCTGCTGTTCGATCCAGAAAACCCCATCCGCTGGCTCCGCGACGTTCGGCTGAACGAAGCTGAGCCGGAAGCAGCCATCGAGTTCTTTGGCGGCGACCGCTTGCCAGGCACCGTGCTGCGTTACGTGGGCCGCGATGAAACGGCGCACGGCGAAGCCGCGGCCCACCTGGTGGTCAAGCCGGCCGTGCCGCTGGCAGCTCCCGAATCCAATCGCGAGGAAGTGCGCGTCTCGCTCCGCTGGGTTCGGCGGATCATCTGGCAGGTGTCGGGCAGCCCGAAGCCCTACCAGCCGATGACCGCGTTTCTGCGTGATGGGCGGCAATTCGCCTTTCGCAGCATCCGGTTCCAGACCGAAAGCGTGCGACTGCTGCTGGACGCCGCCGTGGAACAGGTTGCGTTTCATCAGCTCAAGGAACTGCACTTGCCCGAGCAGCCTGCCTGGGACGTGTACTTCGAGCAGTTGGCCGCTCTGGCTCCAGCGCAGGACACGCTGATTGAGCGGATTGTGACCACCGATGGTCTGCGTGCCACGTCGACCATTCAGCGGCTGCAAGCCCGCTGGCATCACTCGCACGACTTGCAGAACTGGTATCACGGCGTGCAACCGGCCTGGGCGTTTGAGCCGCTGTGGGTGCGGTTCCTGAACATCTGCCAGCGGCGCTACCACCTGCCGCACGAAGTGCCGATCAGCCGGCTGCAATTTGAAATGCCGGTCGAAGAAGTCAAGGACGAAGCAGCCCTGGCCGCGCAAGCCGAGTCGCTGTCGCTGGCCACGGCCAGCCATTGGCCATGGCAACTGGACCGCAACGTCCACGGCAATCGGCTGCGCTGCGCTGGCCGCGAGTTTGATTGGGGGCTGGGTGTGCATGCCCCCTGCCGGCTGAAGTTTGCCGTGCCGCCGTGCGCCGAGGAGCTATCGATTCGGCTAGGGCTCGATGAAAGCGTGGGTGCCCGGGGTGGCTGCGTCAAAGCCAGCATCCTTCAAGGCACCAAATCGCTCTATGCCAGCAACTATTTGATTGGCAGCCGCGAATTGCAGGATCCGGGGCCATTGAAGCTGCTGCCAACGCTGCCGCGCGAACTGAGCTTGGTGGTCGACGCCTGCTTCGGTTCTCGGCCGGCGGGGGCCGATCCGCTCAATATTCGCGACATGCTCAACTGGCTGGAAGGCACCATCGTGCTGGATCCTGTGGGGCTGGAACGTGAAGTCGCCCGCCGGACGGTGAACGCGCTGCCCGCCTGGGAAGGCTGGCGGCTGGAGCCCGATGGCGAGCACGATCCAGCCGCGATTAAGCTGGTCAACTATTGGGACAAGCTCACCAACGAGGCGGATCCTGCCTGGCGGGTGCAGACGCAGTTCCGGGTGCCACTAGCGAGGCTTACGCGAGAGGTGGACATCCCCGAGCAGGGAGCCACGCTGCGCATCGATGCCTGGCAGCACACCGAAGACACCACCCCGGCCGTCATTCAAGTGGAGGTCGACGGCGAGGTTGCCGGCCGTTTCACGGTGCCGCGGCGCTCGTCGGCGCGCGAGGTCGAGCCGATGACCGTCCCCCTGGAGCGGTATCAAGGGAAGCGAGTCACGCTGGCGATTGTGCCCTGGCCATTGGGCGAGAAGGCCCTCATCGACTGGCGGCGGATCGAGCTGGTAGACACCGCGCCAACGCCCTAGCCATCTTGAGCCGGGTGCCGGTGATACGTAGGGGCCGCGGCGCAGCCAGCGAACCGTTCTAACCCTGACCGCGTCCGCGGGAATTGCCTATTGCAGTAGGCGACCGATTGCGGCCGATTTGGTACCCCAGCGGGCAGCATCCGTTGGCGACCATGCGCAGCCGCCATTCTTACTGGCGAGCCTGCGCCGCGGTGCTTCCGCGCTAGCCCAAACGTGCCATGGTCAAAGATGTTGGAGCGGGTTATCTTCCCGGCACGTCGGGCGCGGGGAAGAATGAACTGCACACATTTCTCCCGGGAATAACAGAACCTAAGCTGGCGGAAGCCAGAGGGAGAAGCCCGGCTTGCAGCCCGTCCCCTTTGCGCACGCCGCAGGGGGCATGCGGCCTCTGTGGATTACGCCACCGGTACAATCTGACAGGTTTCGTTTCAGGCTTGTACGCAGGGTTAGCCGATGCTAGCGATGTGGCTTGTTCGCCAGGGGCTAACGACTACAATGGATTATGGGAAACTTTCGGCCTTTCCCCAGGGAGTGTAGGGGCTTGGCGCATAAACCGAAAATCCTGCTGATTGACGACTCGCCCCATACCGCCACGCTTGCCGCGTCGCTGCGGAAGGATTGCGAACTTGTCACCGCCCCTTCGCCCTCGGCTGCTGTCCAGCAACTGGAGGGAGCGCAGGAGGACTTTGCCGGGATCCTGTTCGCCTCTGAACACCTCCAGGAGGCGGTCGAACTCGGTCGCCTGCTCCAAAGCGAGCGCATCCTGGAGGGCATGCCCGACGGCGTGGTCCTCCTCAACATCGAGAACGAGGTGATCTGGGCCAACGACTGCTTCAAACGCTGGAGCGGTCAGGACGCGATCATCAACGCCAACTTCTATCAGGCACTAGGCAGCCCTGAGATCCTGGGACCGGACTTCTGTCCCTTCCATACGGCTCTGGCGACGGGCCGCCCCAGCGGTTCCACACTCCGCACGGGCGATAACCGTTACTTCCAGGTGCACGCCGCCCCGGTTGCCGAGCACGACGGGCGTCCTCGCAACCTGATCGTGACGGTTCGCGATGTCACCAACGAGGTGCTCCAGCAGCAGAAGCTGGCCGCCATCCACCAGGCCGGCATCGAGCTGGCCGATCTCAAGCCCGAAGAAATCCTCGACATGCCGGTCGCCGACCGGATCGAGCTGGTGAAGTCGAATATCCTGCACTTCACCAAGGACCTGCTCCAGTTCGACGTGATCGAGATCCGTCTGCTGGATTCGGCTACCGGCCGGCTCGAACCGCTGCTGGCCGTGGGCATGGACCCGGCCGCTGAGCAGCGCGTGCTGTTCGCCCAGCCGCAGAACAACGGCGTGACCGGCTTCGTGGCCGCCACCGGCAAAAGCTACCTGTGTGAAGACACCACTCAGGACCCGCTGTACCTCGAAGGCTCCAAGGGCGCGAAGAGTTCGCTGACCGTCCCCCTGATCTTGCACGACGAGGTCATGGGCACGTTTAACGTCGAAAGCCCTGAGCCGCGCGCCTTCACCGAAAGCGACCTCCAGTTCCTGGAAATCTTCAGTCGCGACGTGGCAGTGGCTCTCAACACGCTCGACCTGCTGGCGGCCGAACAGGCTAGCACGGCCATGACCAGCGTCGAGGCGATCCACAGCGCGGTCGCCCTGCCGATCGACGAAATCCTCAACGAAGCCGTCAACATCATGGAGCGGTACATCGGGCACGAGCCCGAGGTGGTTGAACGGCTTCAGCGCATCTTGCGCAACGCCCGCGACATCAAGCAGGTGATCCAGAAGGTGGGCCAGAAGATGGCTCCCAGCACGGCGCTGCCGCAGCCGTGGCAGATCGAGGAACGGCCCCTGCTGCGCGGGATTCGGGTGCTGGTGGCCGATGCCGACGATTCGGTCCGCAGCGCGGCCCACGCCCTGCTGGAACGGTACGGCTGCGTGGTCGAGACGGC
>Ga0182737_1002755_pt1 | contig 13789 bp, 17 predicted proteins | sample eDN5th30CBELigOP_FD_128878 | JGI IMG/M metagenome (GOLD analysis project Ga0182737, IMG submission 128878) | Enriched Organic Plus compost microbial communities from Emeryville, California, USA - eDNA 5th pass 30_C BE-Lig OP (version 2) (version 2) ... | reverse complement strand
GTTCAACGACAACTGGAAAGGATCTTTTCGAAGCGACTCGCGAGCTCACTTCGAAATGTCGCAAAAATGACGCAAAAATCCAGCGTCACCTCCGTTTAAAGAGAGCGGGTGAAGGGAATCGAATCCGATAAGACGCTGATTCCAAGCAACTTGTGATGAACTCATTGCCAAAATTACAGAGAAAGTCGACGTATTGTTTGGCTGGGGTCTTCTGGAGTCCGCGTTGATTTTTCAGATTTTATTCCGCGATCACTTTCCGCTTTCAACGGTAGATGGGAATGAGGGAAGCGAGCCCTGAGACAAACATTCCTGATCGCCATCTGCCTGGGAGGCAGGAAAGGGTAGCCAGACCCATTGGCCATGCGCATCGACCGCTCGTATCGCGGCGATCAGATTTTCCCGCATCACTTCGTGAAGATGGCGCGACAATGCGAGTATCCTGTGAAGCGGCTTCAACCCATGACCGTGGATTTCCTGGAAAAAGCGCCAAACGTCGTCTCGGAAACCCGCCAGGAGCTTTTGGAAAGCGGCGTTGAACATCCGGTCGTGGACACGCTCAAGGAGCAGATTTGGAGACGCTGTGAGGAGTTGTTACGCCGCTTTGGAGAGGCAGGATTTTAGTGCTACCAGGCACTGCGGACGGAGGGAATCGCAGTGACTGAAGGATATTACCGAGTCCAAGACATGACGTGTTCGGTCAAACATCATGGTGTCGAACCGATCTCTTTTGTCGCGTGCTCGAGGCGGAGCGAGTCGAGTTTCTCGAAGGGGAGTGACCAGAAGAGTTCGAGTCGGCGCTTGATCTGCTGGGTGACGTCCCAGAACGTTTTTTCTTTTTGTTCGTCCGTTCCCACGGCCTCGGCCGGATCGGGCGAGCCCCAGTGGGCGATTACCGGTTGGCCAGGCCATACGGGGCAGGATTCTCTTGCGTTGTCGCAAAGAGTGATGACGAAATCGAACTCGATGTCGCTGAACTCCTCCCAAGACTTGCTTCGCGCATCGGCGGCTTCAATTCCGAAGTGTTCGCGGAGTGTTTTGAGGGCGAGCGGATGCGGGGCTAACTTCGGATTCGAGCCCGCGCTGAAGACATCGAATATCTCGGAGGCATACCGCTTGACGATGTATTCGGCGATGATGCTCCGGGCAGAGTTTCCGGTGCAGAGGAAAAGCAGTTTGAAGCGGGGCTTTTGGGGATTCACGGGATAGCGGAACTGGTGGTTTGAGGGCGGACAGGAAAGACGATCAGAGCGTGCGCCCGCGATGCAGACCGGCTGCGTAGGCTTCGAAAACGAGTTTGATCTCGTCGCGGACGCGGCGGAACTCGGCCAAAATTTCTTCGTCTGTGCCGGTGGCATGGGCGGGGTCGTCGAAGCCCCAATGGAAGCGGCTCGCTTGACCCGGAAACATCGGGCACGCCTGGTCAGCGTTGCCACAGACGGTAATGACCGTGTCAATCTGCTGGTCGAGAAATTCCTCCATGTGCTTGGAGCGATGGCCGGCGATGTCGATGCCGATCTCGCGCATGACTTCGATGGCCTTGGGATGCACGTAGCCCGCAGGCTTGGAGCCGGCACTATGAACTTCGACAAGATCGCTCGCGGCAGCACGGAGAATTCCTTCGGCGAGGTGGCTGCGGCAGGAGTTGCCCGTGCAGAGGATGAGGATATTGGGTTTCATGAAAGGGCACGTTGATACCAACCGCGGCTGGAGGTGCAGATTTTGCAGACCGAAAGCATGACCGGCACTTCAACGAGCACGCCGACAACAGTCGCAAGCGCGGCGGGGGACGTGGGGCCGAAGAGGGTAATCGCCACCGCGACGGCCAACTCGAAGAAGTTGCTCGCACCAATCAACGCACCAGGCGTCGCGACATTGTGCCGCACCTTGAAGAACCGCATCAGCGCGTAAGTCAGACTGGAATTGAAATAGACCTGAATCAGAATGGGGACCGCGAGCAGGAGGACGGCGGTCCAGTTGCTCAGCAGGTTTTCCGCCTGGAAGGCGAAGATTAAAACGAGCGTCGCGAGCAGCGCGACGATGGTGATCGGCCGGAATTTCGGAAGAAAGTCCGCTTCAAACCAAGCGAGGCCCTTCGTCTTGATGAGCACGGTGCGGCTGATCCAGCCAGCGGCCAGCGGAATGACGATGAAGACAAGAACGGAGATAAAAAGAACCTCGCCCGGAATGGTCACTCCGCTGACGCCCACGAGAAACATGACGATCGGCGCAAACGCGAAGACCATGATGAGGTCGTTGACCGCAACCTGAGCAAGCGTGTAAGCGCTGTCGCCGTCCGTAAGGTAGCTCCAGACGAAGACCATCGCCGTGCAGGGTGCCGCGGCAAGGATGATAAGTCCCGCCACGTAGTTCTTGGCGGTCTCGGGATCGATCCATCCGAGAACGGAGGAGAAGATCCATTGGATAAAAAGCCAGCCGAGCAAGGCCATGCTGAAGGGCTTCACGAGCCAGTTGATGAATAGCGTAATCAGCAATCCCTTCGGCTTTGCAAAGACGCTCGCGATGCCGCCGAAATCAATCTTCAGCATCATTGGATAAATCATCAGCCAGATCAGCACCGCGATGGCGACATTGACGTGGGAGGCCCGGCCAAACTCGAAAGCGCTGATTTGGGTGACGAAAGCCGGCGCCAACTTGCCGAGCGTCACCCCGGCAATCATGCAAAGAAGCACCCAGAGCGAGAGGTAGCGCTCGAAGAAATCGAGATGCTTGGTTGTCGCGGGCTTGCTCATGGAATGTCAGCAGCAATCGGACGATCCGCCGCAGCAGGAATCTTCCTCGTCGTCTCCGCAGCAGCTTTCCTGCTTCGTCAGCGGAGCGCCGTCCACGATCACGCGGCGGATCGCCAGTCCCGATTCGGGATGGGCCGTGAGCGCTTCCGCGGTTTCGGTCTGCTCGATTTCGTGGTGCGTCGCCTCTTCACCGGCGACGGGGATGGTTTCGTAAATATAGATGGGCATGGTGGGTTTTCGGTTAGTGAGCTTGGAGAGCGGGGCCAGCCTGCCGGGTAAGGGCAAGGAGTGCGGTCACGCCGACGGGTTCGGCAATTTGCCAGCGGACGAGAGCCACGCGGCTCGCGAGGTGATCGGACACCTCCTGGAGATAACGATGCTCGGTCTGTTCGCGCCGCTGAAACAGCGGATCACTCGATCCGCTTTCGAACAGGCTTTGGTTGATGATCCAGCCGAAGGGTTCGATCTGCGCTCGGCGCAAATCCTCCTGCAACGCGGCGGCCTCATGCACCGGCGTGGCCTCGGGCAAGGTGACGAGAAGGATGCGCGTGAAGTCGGGGTCGCGCAGCCGTTCCAGCAATCGCAACACTTCCTCGGGTTGTGTGGACCGGGCCTGGCGATTCAACTCGCGCTGGTAGGACTCCGTGGCATCGAGCAGGAGAAGCGTGTGGCCGGTCGGGGCCGTGTCGAGCACGACGAACTTATCCGTTCCCTGGGCCACCTCTCGGGCGAAGGCGCGGAACACTGCGATTTCCTCGGTGCAGGGTGAGCGGAGATCCTCTTCCAGCAACGCCCGACTCGCTTCGTCCATCGTGGCACCGGCGGTCGCGAGAACGTGCTGTCGATACTCCTCCGTCTCCGCAATCGGGTCGATCCGGCCAACGGTCAACCCCGGCAACTCGCCGGCCAGAGCCGCGGCCACATGGGCCGCCGGATCCGTGGTGGAAAGATGCACGGCGTGGCCGCGCTCGGCCAATGCGACGGCGATGGCCGCAGCAATGGTCGTTTTTCCGACGCCGCCCTTGCCCATCGTCATGATGACTCCGTGCTTCGAGGCGGAAAGGTCATCGATAAGATTTTCCAATCCCCCGAAATCGGGCGGAGTCCAGGATTCGTAGGTTTGGCCGCTCTCGAGGTCCGTGGTTTCATCGAAAATCGAGCGGAGTCCGTCGACGCCGAGAATGTTGCGGGACCGGAGGGCGACCGTGTTGACCGGGAGCGTGGCGAGAAAGCCTGCCGACCGCTCCAGCGCTTCCCCGCCGCGCCGTTGCAGCGCAGACGCCAACGCGTCATCAGTGCGACTGGTCTGAAAGAGGCCGTTGATGACCACGGTTTGATTGCCCACGCCCAGTTCGCGCAACTCACGGGAGGTGCGCTCCGCTTCCCGCAGCGAAGCAATCTGCGGCCGACTTACCAGCACCAGCGTGGTCAGACTTTTGTCGGCGAGCGTCTTGACCGTCGCTTCATAAATAGCTTTTTGCTTTTGGAGCCCGGCAAGCGGCCCGAGGCAGGAGGCGCCGCTCGTATTTTCGTCGAGGAAATGGTCCCACGCTTTTGCGAGGCTCATTAGCCGAAGGGTGTGGCCCGTCGGGGCCGTGTCGAAAACAATGTGGTCGAAGTTTTTCCCCGTCGCGGGATTTCCGATCAGCCCCGTAAACTCGTCGAAGGCCGCGATCTCCACCGTGCAGGACCCGGACAGCCCTTCCTCCATACTGCGGAGAGCCGCTTCCGGCAGGATGCCACGCATTGGCCCGATCACCCGTTCGCGATAGACGCGAGCCGCTTCCTCCGGGTTGATGTTCAGGGCGGACAATCCGCTCATTCCCGGAATCTCCGTCGGCGAGTTCGAAAGCGTCACGCCGAGCACCTCATCGAGGTTCGACGCGGGGTCCGTGCTCACAAGCAGCACGCGCCGGCCGCTCTCGGCGAGACGCAAAGCCGTCGCGCAGGACAACGAGGTTTTCCCCACGCCACCCTTGCCGGTGAAAAAGAGGTAGCGAGTCCAATCAGCCGGCCTGGCTGCGAATGCCGGGAAGTTCACGATGCCTCCCCTGCGGATGTCGCTTGAATCCAGCGCACTCGCTCCGCGTGATCGGGATACTTGCCTTTCGAGATGATTTCACCGTCCCAGAAAATAAGCGGGAGCGACTCCGTGCCCTCTTTTTCGAGAAGAGCTTTGACCTTGGCGTTCTGCACGAAAGCCATGGGCTCCTGCCCAAGTCCATATCGCTCGACCGTGATTCCTCGCTCCTTGAGTTGGTTGAGCAGGCCGGAAAACTGAGCGAGATCAGGATCGACATCCGGGCCGCAAACGCCGGTCGAGCAGCACATGGGAGGATCGTAAACTTGAATGATTTTCATAAGATTTTCGGGCAGCAAAAGCCCCTCAGGAGCGCATCACTCGCAACATTTCGACTCCAGCACCTCGGACACCCATGCGGAGTTCGTCGCGACTGTCTTTCGTTTTCGGAGGTCCGCGCGGAACCGCTTATCGGTCTGCGCGCAGTCCTGGAGGCACTTCAGATTTGTTTCGAGTTCCGTCGGACGCTTCGATGGAAGGCTGTAAATCATCCAGTTCGCGTGCCGAGTGGCCTCGACCATCCCGTGCTTTCGGAGATAGGCGAGTTGCTGGGAAACCTTCACCTGCGGGATGTCCAGAATCTCTTGGAAATGACACACGCAAAGTGGCCCGTGCGTCAGGAGATGGATGATCCTCAACCGCGTGACGTCGCAGAAGCATTGATAGATTTGAACGAGTTCCACGGCACAAATATGCCATCACTTATATATACTGCAATGTGTATATTCATAATTTGCAATATGGCTTTGTGTTTGGCCCCGTGAATGCTGCGAGACGCCGCGGTAATTGGGAATTGCCTGCGTTAAAACTTTTTCATGTATCCAGCGGTTATCCAGCCGCCAGACAGGTTCCTCACTGAAAATCCGTTCTGCATGAGGATGCGCGTGGCGATGTAGCCGCGTTGCCCGATGGCGCAATAGACCCGTAAATCCTTGGCTCGCGGAAGATCTTCCAGGCGGTGTCTGAGCATGTTGACGGGAATGTTCACTGCGCCGTCCGCGTGTCCGCTCTTGAATTCATCCGGATCGCGCACATCGAGCAAAATGGTATCGGGTGTCGTTGGTTCGCTCCAGTGGACGAGAGGCAGGTCGCCGCGAAGCACGTTTGCGGCGATCATCCCCGCGAAATTGACCGCATCCTTCGCTCCTCCAAATTGCGGGGCGTAGCAAAGTTCAGCCTCTTCGAGGTCATAAACCGTTCCCTCTTTTTGAATCCCCATGGCGATAACATCGATACGCCGGTCCACGCCTTCTTCGCCGACCGCCTGCGCACCGAGGATTCGCCCGTCGGATTTACGAAACAGGAGTTTGAGATGCATCCGCTTAGCTCCGGGGAAATATCCGGCATGCTGTGTGGGGTGCAGATAGACTTTTTCAAAGTCGGTGTCTCCCGCCCGAACCAACGCCTTTTCGCTGCTGCCGGTTGCAGCGACCTGCAAACCGAAAACCCCGCAAATGGCGGTTCCTTGAACCCCGCGAAAGCGAGAGGAGCGGCCGCAGATCACATCCGCGGCGATGCGGCCTTGCCGGGCGGCCGGGCCGGCCAGCGGCACGAGGGAATCTTGCCCCGAGTTCCAATCCTTCACTTCCACGGCGTCGCCCACCGCCCAAATGGACGGATCGCTGGTTTGCATGTGTTCATCGACTTGGATTCCTCCGCGTGAGCCGATTTTTAAACCCGAGCTTTTGGCGAGAGCAGTCTCCGGACGCACGCCGATCGCGAGAATCACGAGGTCCGCCTGGTGGACGCTGCCGCTTTGGGTTTTCACGATGAGCCTGCCGTCTGGATTCGCCTCAAAGCCGGCAACTCCATCGCCAAGTGCGAGTGCGACGCCTTGGTTGCGAAGGCGTTCTTCGACGAACGCCGCAATCTCGGGATCGAGCGGTGGCATCACTTGATCGAGCATCTCGACGACGGTCACGGCGATGTTTCGATGCGCAAGATTCTCGGCCATTTCCAAGCCGATGAATCCGCCGCCAATCACGACCGCCCGTTTGGCTTGGCGTTCATCGATCCAATTTCGGATCAGCCGACTGTCCGGAATGGAGCGCAGGGTAAAGATTCCCGGCAGATCGATACCGGGCAACGGCGGACGCAGCGGAGAGGCTCCGGGAGAGAGAACAAGAGCATCGTAGGCTTCGGTTCGCTTTTCGCCGGAAGCGAGATTGGCGACCTCGATAGACTTATTCTCGCGGTCGATGGACAACACCTCCGTCCGGGTGTGGACTTGGATGTTGAACCGTTCGAGGAAGAGCGCCTCGTCGGCCACGAGCAGGCTCTTCTCCTCCTCGATGATGCCCCCGACGAAATAGGGCAGGCCGCAATTGGCGAAGGAAACATAAGGGCCTCGATCAAAGATCACGATTTCGGCGTGTTCATCGAGACGCCGCAAACGGGCGGCGCAGGCCGCTCCGCCGGCCACGCCGCCGACGATGAGGACGCGTTTAAGGGATGTATTCATGAATGGGAGAGATTTCGAAAGATCACGAAGGCGGCGACTCCGAGCACGCTGAGGCCAAAGATCACGTTGAGGGCGCGGGCAGGCACCAGCGTCTTTGCCCAAACTCCGATGGTCATTCCGACTGCGGACCCGCCCAGAAAAAGACCAGCGACGGTCCAGTTGCCCGGGGCAAGGTGCGATGCGTTCGCCACAAAACCCGAGGCCGCGATGAGCGAGATGCCGACAAGCGATGTGGCCAAAGCCCGCTCGATGCTCACGCAGGCAACGACGAGCAGCGCGGGGACGATGAGAAATCCGCCACCGACGCCAAAAATTCCCGACAGCACGCCGGAAAGTGCGCCGGCGCCAAAGAGCTTCCCCGCGCAGGCGAAGCTGAAATGAGGATGACCATCGGAACGGCTTTGGCAGCGAATCCACGAGAGCGGGACATCTGCGGCGATGGCATCTTTTCTTCGCAGCATCCGAGCGCCGATCACGGCCATGAGGACGGCAAAAAGCAGTAGAGAGAGACGTTGTGGCATGAGAGTGCCAACCCAGGCTCCGAATGGCGCGGCGAGAATTCCGCCGAATCCCAACACGGCTCCGGCTCCCCATAGCACATGGCCGAGACGGGCTTGCAGAGCCGCGCCGTAGGCGGAGGTCAGTCCGACGATGGCCAGCGACAATGCCACCGAGCTACGGAAATCCAGACCCAGACCATAAACGAGGAGCGGAACCGCAAAGATGGATCCGCCGCCCCCCGTCAGCCCAAGCGACAAGCCGACGACGCTTCCATATAAAAGCGTCACGAGCATTTAGTGGGCGACCCCCTCCGCCAGTGCGATGCGCTCGCATTCGGCGCACACTCCGTCGATGTGAACGGCGTCAAAACCGTGGGCGCGGAGGAACGAAGCGGCCAGGGATGCCCGCTTGCCGGTGCCACAATGAATGAAGAGCCGGCGGCCTTTCGGCAGATCGCCCACGCTTGCTTTGAGCCTAGTGTAGGGAAAGGATTTCGCGCCATCCAAATGCCCCTGCTGAAACTCGGATGTCGTGCGCACGTCGATGATCTCGCCCTCGGTCAGTGCCTTGGCGGAATTGAACGACGGGAAATCGATCCTTGGAATCGTGGCCACGAGCAGCCCCGCGGCCTTCGCCTCTGCGACCGTGATCCAGCCGGCGACGTTGTCGAAGCCGATGCGATAGAGTTGCCGGATGGCAAGATCGATGTCGTTCCCATTCTCCAGCACGAGAAGAATTTCATCGCCTTCGGACAGGAAGGAACCCGCCGAGGTCGAAAAGAACGGGGATCGCAGGGGAGCATGAATGGCTCTCGTCACGTGCGCCGCGTCGAAAGCTTCGCGGTCTCCTTGCGTATCGAGAATTTGAACGGTCGGATTGCCAGCCTTCGCGGCAAAGTGAGCCACGTCGAGGTGAGATGGAGTTGGAACACCTCCCGTCACGGCGATACCATCGCGGTTCACCCGTTTCATCGTTGCGAAATAGAGCGGCGGGTCCGGCTGGCCCGCGAGAATCTGCTTCACGAAGGCGCCGCGGTCGGTCATTGCGAGCTTGAACGCGCCATTGAAACGCCGCTCGTATCCGAGGGTGGTCGTCGGCACCGCGCCGAGCGACTTTCCGCACGCGCTGCCCGCGCCATGAGCGGGCAGAATCTGGAGATAATCCGCGTAGGGCGTAAGCCGGTCGTGAAGCGATTTCTGCAACTGCCGGGCTGACGGCTCCATCACGCCCTTGTGACCGGCGGCGGACTCCAGCAAATCGGGCCGGCCGACATCGCCGACAAAAACAAAGTCTCCCGTCGCAAGGGCGATGGGCTGGTCGGCGCCTCCGCCCACATCGGTAATGAGAAAGCTCAAATGCTCCGGGGTATGGCCGGGTGTGTGCACCGCTTCGACGAGGATGTTTCCGACCATGAAATGATCCCCGTGCTTGAGGAAATGCGTGTTCGGTCGCTGGCCGGGCCATTGGTAGGTCCAATCCGGCCCACCCTCCGCGGAGAGATAGAGGTGAATGTCCGGGTTCTCCGCAAATTCCCGTCCGCCGCTGACAAAGTCCGCATGAATGTGCGTCTCGGCGACTGCGGTAATCCGCAGCCCGTTTTCAGCGGCGAGCTTTTGGTAGCGGTCGATGTCCCGCTCGGGGTCGATGATGAGAGCCTCGCCGGAACGCTGACAACCGATGAGATAGGCATATTGCGCGAGGTAGGGATCGAAGATTTGTCGAAGGAGCATGATGAGGAGGGGTTGAGTTATTTTTTTGATGAACAGCACGCGCCAGTGGCCGTGGGGCGTCGATTGTTCCAAGGCATCCGGGCGATCAGCATGCCCATGCCGCAGGTGTCGGTGATTCCGGCGAAAACGAGTCCGGCGCCCACAAATCCTGAAAGCGCGATCCAGGCCGGATTCACGAAATATCCGAGTGCCGCGCCGACGAAAACCAACGCACCGGCCGCAATGCGAACCTGACGCTCGAGGGACATCGTTTTCGCCCCACGCTTGAGCGGGAGCCCGGCGGCCTCCCATGCCCGCACTCCGCCTTCCAAAATGCAGAGCGAGGGCAAGCCACGAGCCGCCAGCTTCTCCGCGGCCTGGCCCGCCCGATTCCCGGAACGACAGATCAAAACGCAGGCGTCCTTGCCCTTGGCAAGTTGGCCGATGGTTTCGACGTTCAGATCACTCAGCGGGTGCAGAACCGAGCCTTCGATGTGGGCTTCTTCGAACTCGGCGGGAGTCCGCACGTCCAGGAACAGGGCGTTCTGATTTTGGACCTCGGCCGGTGACATTTTCCGGGGTGGCTTTTCCATACTTGATGAATCCGTCTTCATTTGTTACTATATATCTATATCGCTATTTGGTAATATGCAACGGAAAACGAAATTAATGTCGGATGCTCAGGTTGACGAGACGGCCCGCCTCTTCGGAATCCTGTCCGATCCCTCCCGGCTCAAGCTGCTGCGGGCGCTCATGGCCGAGCCGCTGACCGTTTCGGAATTGATGGAAGCCACGGACATGAAGCAGGGAAATGTCTCCAAGCATCTCGGCGTCCTGCTGACCGCACGATTCGTGGCCCGCGAGCGGGAAGGAAATTTCGCCCGCTATTCCCTCGCCGATCCCCGCCTGCACGAACTCTGCGCCTTGATGTGCATGCGCATCGAAGAAGACGCCCGGCAAAGGGCGAAAGAGTTGACGGGGTCAAGGGCGTCATAAGCACGGAGGCCGGCGACCAGTAGGTCCACGATTCAGACATCCTAGACGGAGGAACCGGCGGAAAGTTTGACCGCCGTTAAGACCGAGAAGGTTTATGTGCAATATCTTTCACGCGTTATGGGCATATGCTAATAACACATGCACAAAGAAGCCGCTAATCACGTCGATCATCGCATTTCCGTCACTGTCATTTCCGGCTTCTTGGGTTCTGGTAAAACTACCTTGCTGAATCGCCTTCTGGACTCGCTGGATCGAAAGCGGGTCGCAGTCATTGAAAACGAACTTGGGGCCATTTCCATCGATCATCATTTGGTTCTTCGGACAGATTTGGGGCGGATGGATACGATCGAGGGACGCACCTGCTGTTCCGCCCGGGAGGAATTTCTTCGGCTGCTTCATGTGCTTGCCCACGCAAACCCGAGCTACGACCGCCTGCTCGTCGAGACGACAGGGGTCGCGCATCCGGGCATGGTTGCGCACGCGATCCATGGCGATTCTGTTCTCAAGGCGCACATGCGACTCGACGGAGTCGTGACGGTGGTGGATGCAAAACATCTGATCGAGCACCTGGGCAAGGATGGTCACGCGGACGAGCAGATCGCCTACGCGGATTTCCTGGTGGTCAACAAAGTGGATCTCGCCTCGGAAGAAGAAATGCGGCGCGTGATGGATGCGGTAACCAGCATCAATGCCTCCTGCGGGCACGTCTTTGCGCAGAATGCCGAGGTGCCGGTGGACAAAATTCTGAATATCGGCGGATTCGATTGGAAACGCATCGAGCACGGCGTGAAGGGCTGCTCAAAGACCGGTGCGGTTAAATCCGAAACCGCGTCCCACAGCCCGAAACACACCCACGACATCGGCACCTTGTCCGTCAGCATCCCCGGTGAACTCCATCCCAAACGCTTCCGCCGCTGGCTGGAGAAATTCGTGACGAAACATGCGGACGATCTTTTCCGCAGCAAGGGGATTGTGGCCCTTCAGGGCACCCCAGAGCGCATGATCTTCCAAGGCGTCCATGGAATGTTTCACCTGACCTTGGGGCAACCTTGGAACGAGGAGAGTCCGCTGACACAAGCTGTCTTCATCGGGAGAAACCTCGACAAGGAGAAGATCGCTTCCGCGCTGGAAGCGTGCCTGGCATGAACCTCAAAAAACCGGACCTTTAAACCGATGCAAACCTCGCTTCCATGCATTCCGTGTTTCGTCCGACAGGCGGCGGATGCGGTCGAATCGAGCGTGGAGGACCCTTCGCGGCGTTCGGAGATCCTCCAGCGCATTCTGCATGCGCTCGCCGATTGCGACTGGCTGACAAGTCCGCCAGCGTGTGCGCAGCGCTTGCATCGCATCATTCGCAATGAGACAGGCGATCCTGACCCCTATCGAGCCGTGAAGGAGTGCGGAAATCGCCTCGCGCTGGAAGGACTGCCTCGCTGGAGGAAGATCATTGCGGAGGCGCCGGATTCGCGGGAAGCAATCGTGCGGCTGGCAGCGTGGGGCAATTTGATGGACGCGGCGGCTAAGACTGGGTTCACGCCGGACGACTTATCCGCCTGGGCAGCCTGCCTTTGGACGCGACCACTGGCCGGCCACCCTCACGATTTGTTCCGCCTGGCGAAGAAAGCTTCGCGGATTCTCTATCTCGCCGACAACGCGGGCGAGATCGTCTTCGACCGGCTGCTTGTCGAAGCATTGCCGACCCAGAAAATCACCGTCGCCGTGCGCGGTGCGCCGGTCCTCAACGATGCTCTGATTGAAGATGCGGAGCAGGCGGGTCTCACCAACCTTGTCACGCTCATCGACAATGGCTCCGATGCGCCCGGGACGCTGCTCGACGATTGCTCAGAGGTATTCAAAGAGGAATTCCGGAACGCGGACTTAGTCATTTCAAAGGGCCAGGGAAACTTCGAGACACTGTCGGACGTGCCGGCTCCCATCGTTTTCCTCTTCACCGTGAAGTGTCCGACGGTGGCGGCGAGTTCAGGGCTCTGCGTTGGAACATTGGTGGCTCGGCGGACGGACGCCTGGCCGAAATCCAAAGCGCGCCGATCCCGTGAGGGCCGCCCTGCCCGCTGCCCGACTAAGCCCGCGAATCCGGCATCGCCATGAATTTGGCGCTCGCTCTGACGACCAGCGTCCCGCCCTGCCGGACTTCCGCCCGGCACGAATACACGCGATGCCGGCAGGATTCCATCCATCCCGTGATAAGAACCGGACGTTCGAGGTTCATGCTTCGCAGATACCGGAGATTCAATTCGGCGGTGACCCCGGCAACGCCTCTCGCAAAAAGAGCGTGCACCATCGCGCTATCCATCAACGTGGCCGCCACGCCCCCGTGCACGCGATCGGGATAACTTCGAAACTCGGCCGAGGGTCGCCATGTCGCCGTGGCCACCCCCTCCCGATCGACGTCGAAATGCAGATTCAACCCGCGTTGATTGCCGGCCCCGCAGGCAAAGCACTCAAGGTGCAGGCTCTCCAGGGTATCGCTCTCGGAGCGGAGGAAAGCGGTCATCGGCCCGGCCTCCTTCCGCTTCCGAATGGCAGCAAGTTGACCTTCATTATTTTCGAGCATATGCTCATAATACTTGATCGTCCAATTCGATTATGCCCCGCCCCCAATGTCCCCGCACGATTGCTCACTCGCCACCGGCCACCTACTTCAAGCCGGCCGGGATTCCGTTGCGCGACCTCACCGAAATTGCGTTGGCTCCCGACGAACTCGAGGCTTTGCGCCTGGCGGATTGCGAGGACCTCTACCACACCGATGCCGCCAAACGCATGGGCATCTCGCGGCAGACCTTTGACCGCATCATTCGCCGCGGGCGACAAAAGGTGTCCCGTGCCTTGGTGAACGGACACGCACTTCGCGTGGAAAACGCATGAAATCACCGCCTCCCTCCTCCCGATGAACTCCGATTGCCATTATCTTTAATTTCCCCCCATGAAAAATCCCCTCAGTCGAGTATTGAATGCCGTCCTATGGCTGACCTTCTGCGCGCTGGCCGGAACCGGCCTGTTGCTTGCCTTCCGACTTCCACCCGGCTCCCGTGGCGGCGCCGGATTCTCGGCGATGGGGATGAACCGACATGAATGGGGAGACTGGCATACGTGGATTGCTTACGTATTTCTGGGACTCATCGCACTCCACCTGGCTCTCCATTGGCGCTGCCGGCAAATGCCGGTGTCCGAGGCGGCCGAGCTTCTGGCCATCGAGGACACGCGGCTCTGGCGCACGATCGAGCATCATGTCGAAGCCGCCTATGCCACGCAGAGCTGGAAGGGCGTGCGC
>Ga0182737_1002754_pt1 | contig 13789 bp, 7 predicted proteins | sample eDN5th30CBELigOP_FD_128878 | JGI IMG/M metagenome (GOLD analysis project Ga0182737, IMG submission 128878) | Enriched Organic Plus compost microbial communities from Emeryville, California, USA - eDNA 5th pass 30_C BE-Lig OP (version 2) (version 2) ... | reverse complement strand
CTGTGATGGTGTGGACGCAGTGTTGATTGTGGATGACGGCAGCGGCGCTCACTGGAAATACGCGGAACATGCCTTGCGCAAAGGCGTCGCTACTTTTTGCGACAAACCGCTCGCCATGAATGCCAAGGATGCTGTTGGCATGGTGAAACTGGTGCGGGAAACAAAGACGCCCTTTATGTCAGCGAGCAGCCTGAGGTTTGTGCCCGACATCATTAAACTGCGCGATGAACTGCCATTGCTTGGCAATGTTCATCTTGCTACTGTCGCTTGCGGGAATGATTTGGTTTATTATGGCATTCACGCGCTGTCCATGGCCTATGCGGTATTGGGAAAAGGTTTCACCAGTTCCATGAATGTAGGCAGGGAAGGCGTAAACCTTGCCCGATTACGCTTTGGAGATCAACGCGATGTCATGCTTATGGTGGCAGACAAGGACGTAATGCGCGCAGGTTATCAAATTAATCTGTACGGTGAAAAGGGATGGCGGAGTGTCACTCCTGATTTAAAAGATTTGTACTCTTATCTGCTGGAAGCATTCCTCACTCAGCTAAGCACTGGAAAAGAAATAGTGCCTGTAGAAGAGGAGGCAGAAGTCATTGCCGCGCTTGAAGCCTCCAGACGCTCGCTCACGCAGGGACGTGAAGTAACGCTCAGCGAAGTTCTCGCATCATAATCACCCGGACCACGAACCAAGTTAACAATACGCACCTCCTCCAAACTTATGAACCACCAGGATTCTACATCACTCAGTCGGCGTTCCTTCATTCAGCAAAGTGGCCGCGTCATGGCTGCTTCCGCATTGACTGGGATAACAGTGCCTCATGTGCATGCTGCCGGAAATGATACCATCCAGCTTGCCTTGGTGGGGTGTGGCGGGCGTGGCAGTGGCGCTGTGGTGAATGCTTTGGAATCACCCGGCGGGCGTACCAAACTGGTGGCCATGGCGGACCTTTATCGGGACCGTCTGGAGACGGCGCATCGCGCTTTGTCAGACAAGTATGATGAGCGGATTGATGTTCCCTATGATCGTCAGTTTATTGGCTTTGATGCTTTCAAAAACGCTGTTGATTCATTGCGCCCAGGTTCTGGAGACATCGCGCTGCTTACAGGCTATGCAGGGTTTCGTCCTCAGCAACTGGAATACGCGGTTGATCGGGGTATTAACGTCTTCATGGAAAAATCATTCGCCACCGACCCTGTGGGTGTGCGCCGTGTCATGGCGGCGGCTGAGGCTGCGGACAAAAAAGGTGTGAGGATTGCTGCCGGATTAATGTGCCGTCATTCACCGAACCGGGAGGAACTTATCAGACGGCTGAGAAGCGGGGAACTGGGAGACCTGCAATATACGCGCGCCTACCGCATGGGACCCGTGGGCCCTCTTGGTCCGAAGCCTGCGAACAAAGGAGAACTGGAATGGCAGCTGCGTAATTTCACCAGGTTTTACTGGGTAAGTGGCGGCCTCTGGGCGGAGATGGACATTCATCAGGTGGATGAACTGTGCTGGCTGCATGACGCGCTGCCGGTTTCCGCCCACGGTGTATGCGGCCGCGCGGCCAACAGTGAAGACCGGAGTCAGAACCTTGACTCTTTTAATGTGGAGTGGACTTTCCCGAATGGGACACGCGCCATGCATACCGTGCGTTATCTGCCCAAGACCATGAATCAATTTGCCACCTACATTCATGGCAGTAAAAAGGCGGCGCAGTTCTCTGGTAACATTCACGCTGCCGATGTGGAGATCTACAAGGATCAAAACACCACGCGTGCCAACATTGAATGGAAAGCTCCCAAGGAAAAACACACGGTATGGCAGAACCAATGGGATGATTTCCTGGACGCCATTCAAAATAACAAACCTTTTAATCAGGCCAAACGTGCAGCGGAATCGAACCTTGCTGCGATCATGGGCCGTGCAGCCATGCACATGGGTCGAATCATCACCTGGGATGAGGCCATGGCTTCGAACTTCCAATGGTTCCCTGGAATAGATCAGCTGACGATGGACAGCAAGCCGCCAGTATTTCCTGATGAAAAAGGATGTTATCCCGTGCCGGTTCCTGGCCAGTGGACAGAAATTTAAAAGAACGGCAGGGCTGGCACACATTACTTGGTCAATGCTCTAAAACAACCTCAAGCAGTAAGGCGAAAGATAGGCTGCCGACAAGCTTGAGGTTCTGTTCGCCCAATGCGTTATAGTTATAAATAATTCGCCCCGGCGTATTAACTGCACCAAACTCTGTTCTCTACAGAAGCCAGAATAAGCATGCAAATTTGCAGACTCCACGTTCTGCACTGACAGAGGCTGAATCCAGCATGAGCATCCCATGAAACGCATTTTCCTGCCGACCCTCGCAGCCATTGCATTCTCCTCTGTCTCCTTTGCCCAGGACAACCCAGAGGAGACTACCCCCGACAGAGCAAGGGCGAATTTCGCACGTCCCATCCTACTCGGACCAGACGATGTTCGCGCATTTCCGGACGCGCCAACCGGGTTTGACCAGCCCCGGCCAGGTGGCATGTTTGGGCGTGTCGAGATATTCAACTATGACTCCACTGTCACCGGAACCCGACGCGAGGCGAATGTCTATTTACCGCCTGGTTTCTCCAACACACAGAAGTACCCGGTGCTATTTCTTCTCCATGGCATCGGCGGCAACCACCATGAGTGGATCGGCTACATCAAGGCCCATACGATCATCACCAACCTCATTGCTGAAGGCAAGGCGTCGCCGATGATCGTCGTGATGCCCAATGGTCGCGCTCTTCCAGACGACCGCCCTCCCAAGGAAATCTACTCGCCGGAACATGCGGCCGGATTTGCGAAATTTGAGCGCGATCTGCTCGACTGCCTGATCCCCGCTATTGAGGCGAAATATCCGGTTTCCACTGACCGAACGCAGCGTGCGCTCGCCGGTCTTTCGATGGGCGGCGGCCAGTCGCTCAACTTTGGACTCGGCAATCTCGATACTTTTGCATGGGTAGGCGGATTTTCTTCCGCCCCTAATACCCAACCCCCTGCGGAGCTTTTGCCTGAGCCTGCTGCCGCAAGTGAGAAACTAGAGCTGCTGTACTTATCCTGCGGTAACCGGGACGGGCTCATCAACATCTCCCAGGGCGTGCGGGCCTATGTTAAGAAGCACAAGGTTCCCCATGTCTGGAATGTGGACGATCATGGACACGATGGCGCGAGCTGGGGGAATAATCTGTATCACTTCGTGCAGAAGCTTTTCCGCTGAATTCTTGATGGAAAATTGTTCCATTGAGCAGTTATGACTTGCTGTAGAGTAGCGTTAAAATGACGCGTGGGTTTATTTTACGATCAACGCTGGAGTGTACTAAAAGTGCCACGCCCCCATTTGCATTCTTATTTATGATTCGCTGAAAGCCAGCGATATACAAGAAAGCAAGGTTTTCGTCCGCACAGCGCGGAGATTCAAGGGCTGGGAATGTTGTTCATGAGCTGCCTTGTAGGTGTTTGCACCTATTGTGGCAAAGGGGGCTAAAGATTTATTCTCAAGGAGAATATGAAAAAAGTATTGCACGCAGCCTTCCTTTTAGCCCTCTTTCTTTTAGCCCATGTGCTAAAGGCAGCAGACATTAATTGGGATGGTGGGGGTGGAGTTGATAACAATTTTGCCACTGATGTGAACTGGGACAGTGATGTCAAGCCCACCGCTGCTGACAACGCCTATATGAATGGCTCTGTCACCATCGACAGCGATGAAGCAGTGCTACGGTTTGAAGCTGGACGATGGTTCGGCAGCTCTTCAGTGGCACATTCGACGGGCACGCTTGCCACTGAGAACTTCACTGTTGGCTTGTATGGCACAGGCGCTTACAACCTGAGCGGCGACGCCAGCGTTAGTGCAACAAATGAAGCAATTATTGGGCATGGCTCGGGTAATGGTTCCATGAATATTAACACCACCGGCAGCGCATCTTTCGGTTATGTCAATATCGGTCATACCTCGTGGGGTAACGCAGATTACCCGACTGGCACGGTGACAGTGGATGCAGGAACATTGAGCTCGAGTTTTGGATTTTGGATCGGTGGCTCGGGTGGCTCAGGCACCCTCAATCTGAATGGGGGAAGTGTCATTTCTGGAGGGTGGGTTACTGTCGGAGTTAACCCCTATTCTTCTGAAAATATCACGGCCTCTGGTTTGGTTAATCAATCGGGCGGGTCGCTTAATACAACCCATCTTACTGTAGGTAACGCTACAGGGGCCAGTGGAGTGTATAACTTGACCGGGGGAACCATGAACAGCAGCGGTGAACTGTGGGTGGGTCAAAATGGGACAGGAGTTTTCAATCAATCTGCTGGGACGGTTTCCTCCAACAGCTGGTTTGTGATAGGGCGGGATGCTGGAAGCGACGGCACTTATAACCTGACTGGCGGAACGGTAAATGCCGCGACAACCAGTGGCCAGACGGTGTTGAGTTCATTTGTTGGCGGTACATCGGCGCTGAATGTCAGCGGTGGTAATTTTAATGCGACCAACGAGCTATGGGTGGGTGAAGGAGGCACGGGCACGCTAACCATTTCAGCAACGGGCGTGGTGACCACAAGCGCAACAGGCTACACCAGACTTGCCCAAGGAAGTGGCGTGGGCTTGCTGAATCTTGATGGCGGCAGATTGACTACCGGAGGCGTTGGCAAAGGCAATGGTTCTTCTGCCATCTTTAACTTCAACGGCGGCATTCTACAGGCCAGTCAGAGCAATAATGTTTACCTGCAGGGCCTTACCCGTGTAAATGTGCGTAATGGAGGCGCTGTCTTTGATACAAATGGTTTCGATGTGACAGTCAACCAGGTTATTGAACACAGTAATATTGATGGTGATAATGAAAATGACGGTGGCTTGACAAAGCAGGGGGATGGAACGCTCATCTTGACGGCCGCCAACACTTACACCGGCACAACCCGGGTGGAGCAGGGTATGCTTTTCGCCAGCAATGCCCTGGGCACTTCTGCCACAGGTACAGGCAACGTGGTGGTGCAAAACGGCGGAAGGCTCGGCGGCAGTGGTCAGATCGGATTGAGTTCCAGTCAGCAAAATATCACCTTTGAAGCTGGTTCCTTTCTCTCCGTTGGAACATCCAACACCGTCAGCGGCCAGGAGCTGCACCTGATCAATACTGGCATCGGCGTAACCAGCCTTGGGGGCACGTTGGAGTTTGATATCTGGAACAATTCCGGTGGAGAAGATAATCTCTTGAATGTTCTGGATAACAACGACCAGTTAGTGCTTGCGAGCAGCACAGCAGTGCAATTGAGCGGGATTCTTAATGTGTTGGACACCACCGGGTTGTCCAATGATGACTTCATCGGCTGGGTTCTGGGGGACACCTGGCGTCTGATTGACTGGTCTGATGTCACGGCAGGAACCCAGTACAGCGGCGATTTTGTTTTTGGTGAAATGCCGGAACTGGCGGATGGCTTAAAGTGGGAGAGCTTTGTAAATGACAGCGGCTACTATATTCGAGTGGCAGTGATTCCCGAGCCTGGACGTGTGCTTCTGTTAATGATGGGGTTATTGGGTCTTACGTTGCATCGTCGCCGTTCCACTTCTCAGACTCCATGGCGTGTACGCCTGGCCAGGGTGAAAATGCAACTTCATAAAGATAACAGTGTGGTCGCCACAGCTACACATGCAGAGCCTGCACCTTGGGCATGTCGGCCTGTTTGCAGCCGTTCGAACTCAGGCATGGTGCTGGTGCTGGTGCTGGTGATCATGTCCTTGCTGATGGTTTTGGTCCTGGCCATGTTCTCCCTTGGCACAGTGGAGACTCGTTCATCAGCAGCATTCAGTGAAACGGCTGAAGCGCGCACTTTGTCAGACATGCCTGTGTCCATTGTTATCGGGCAAATCCAGCAGGCTACGTCGGGGCTGGGCATGACTAAAACCTGGGCATCTCAGCCGGGCATGATTCGTGTGTTTGGCACCCAGCCTGGTTCCGGCGGCGGGGCAGCAGCGCAGTTGCGTTCTGCGACAGACTCAGTCTGGAAGTTATACAGCTCGGACAGGATGGTTGAGGGCGGCGCTGGATTCGATCCGGCCAATGAGGTAAGCGACTTGCAAGGATGGGAAAGTGCTCCAGCCAGATTCATCGATCTCAATGAGCCGGTGACAAAACTGAATGCCGACGGGAGCATTGATCGAGTCTACCCCATCCTAAGTCCAGAAGCGTTGCCGGATGAAGGAAATGCAAATGGTGTAGGGGGATTTGATTTATCCTCCACGCAGACGGTGCCGGGAGGCACTGAACAACAACCCGTACCCATGCCTACGCGTTGGTTATATGTGCTGCAAGACGGCAGGCTGGTCACGCCCACTGGCGGATCGGGGGAGAAGGTGACCTTTGATACCGAGGAGGTCACTCGTGACAATCCCATCGTCGGGCGCATTGCGTTCTGGACCGATGATGAAAGCTGTAAGGTCAATATCAACACGGCGGGCGAAGGCACCCCATGGGATGTGCCCCGCACCACTAGCTGGACGGATCGCAATTACGCCTATTTTCCACCTGCTCAAAACGAGTTTCAGCGTTACCCAGGGCATCCAGCAATGACCTCACTAAGCGTCGTACTGCAAGGCTTTGATCAGCGTTACCAATGGCGCTATCCCAACATCATTAATGATGGCACAGTAAGTAATAAGCCGGAGTATCAGACATGGCTGGATGGAATCTACGATCTCTTGCCGCGTATTCAAATGGGTGAGGCGGGTCAGGGGTCGCGCGGCGGCAGCGAACAGGTGACATCTCCCAATGGACTGCCGATCAAGCGCGAGCGACTGTTTGTCACTGTCGATGAGTTCTTCTTTGGCACGGAATACGAGCCAACCACCGAACAACGGCAGCCGAATTTATCTGCTGGAGCCGTTGATGCCCGGGATCTGGAGACTGGCCGGTTCTTTCTAACCGCCCACAGCCGCGCACCAGAAACCAACGGGTTTAATCGCCCGCGTATTTCCCTCTGGCCTATCCAGGCGGAAACTTCGGCACGCAACCCCAAGGATAAACTCCTGGCCTTTTGCGCGAACGTTGCTGGGGAGCGTGGTTATTTCCAGCGGGCTGAAACCTGGAAAAGCCTGAACGACCGCGGCTCTTCACAAAGTCCGGTGGCGGATTCTGGGCTCGCAGACAACCAAAAAGTATTTCGCTACCTGCAACGCCTGACGCAGCAACCCGTGCCGGGTTTTGGAAACCAAACTTTTCAGAACAAGTATGGTGCGCTGAATCAAAATCAGATTCTGCTTAACATGTTCGATCTTGTACGTTGGGGCGTCAATCCTGCGAGCCGCCACACCGTTCCAGAATATCGCTACTTGCCTCCTACCCGGGTTTCAACGGACGCAAATGGTCTCGAGTTTTTTGCAGAAGGTTCGGCTGCTCCAATAGTCAGCGATGGTACGGGCGCGGAACCATTTGGCGCAACGCTGAAGTCATTCGGTCATTTTCCCAGCGTGATAGAAGCGGCGATCGTGTTCATTGCCACAGATGTAGATTTGAAGCCGGATGGCACACCCAAGGATGATGACAGTGACAACTTCGCAGACAAGACGAACAAGATGCGGGCGTTTGTGATTTTACAACCCTTCGCACCTGTAGTGGGACTGCCTGGTTATTCACCTGATGTTAATTACCGTATTCGTGGGCTTGAAAATTGGAAGGTGAATGGACTGCCGCTTGGTTTTCCAGCCGATGCTGTCAATCACGCCCGCATGCCATGCTATGACACGTGGGATGAGGGAAGATCCAATGCTTACACTTCATTGCATGCACAGTTCTTTCGTTCCCGCGCAACTGGCAAGCTGGTGGATGGCGGAAACAATCCAGTGGAGAAGTTTCCTTTTGTAAGCGTGGAGGTGGATGTATCTGCGGGTGATACGTTTACCTTTACGGGCGGGCCTATCACCATAGAGACCCACATCGGCGGCCCCGATCCAGGCGCGATCAGCGATGCTACCTTGATCCAAACTGCCAGTATGAATTTCCCTGATTCAACCACTCCCTGGCCGACGCCTCGGGCGCGCCAGAGACCTGCAATTTCATGGGATGATGCCAACTGGGTCTGGGCAAATGCTTTGGGCAAAATGAGTGTGCAAAGCCGTATCATCAATGACAACCCTGCTGAGCACCTGATTGTGCCTGGTGATGTCGTGCGTTCAGTGGCGGCGCATGCCAGCGGGCCGAATAAAGGGGATTACAGGCTGCTGTGTGCGCTAAGGGAAGTGCCTTCAAACTACTATGCGCCCCACGCTGATTACCTAAGTGGAGCCGCCCCTGGAACACCACCCGCAAGCATTCCTGGGACAACATGGATGGCGCAAAGCCTGCGGCGCTCTGCGCACAATTATCAGGGGTACTATGGACGTGGACTGGAACAGCCGGGGGTATTGTATCCCACCAAAGGCGGACGATTGCATCCATGGCAGGCGGCAGGCTATGTTCTAAATGGGTCCAATATGGATCAAATTAAACCCTACGGACTGCTGAGAGATGTGCATTACTGGCAGGACTGCCAGCCAGCGACTCCGTATCGTCTGGATGGTGCTTACAACGCCGGTGCCGGCAGCGCCAGTCGACCTGGCGACTGGGACAGCGGCATTGGCCGTGTTGAAGATGGCCCGTACATTAATCAGCCTGACACCATTGGATTTAAGACCAACACCAACACGGATCGCACCAGTTATTTCAACCTGTTTGACTATACTGATACCGAAGACGCAGGAAACTATGCACCCAATCGCCAAATCGCTTCGGGTGTGGCGTTTGGCTCGTTGCCCAGTGGAGTGCATCCGGTGCCGGGCATTGGCAATAAGGTGGGACCATGGCAGACTTTATTGTTCTGCCCCAACCCGCCTTCACGCAGCACCGCAGCGGGTGCGGAACCGACTCAGGTAGATCATTACGGTTTTCGCCCGCCACGGGATCACCTTCTGCTGGACTTGTTCTGGATGCCCGTGGTGGAACCCTATGCCATCAGTGAGCCGCTTTCCACGGGTGGCAAGATCAATATGAACCAGCAGATTATGCCATTTGCCTACCTGCAACGTGACACTGGACTGCACGCTGCCTTGCGCGGCACGCGTCTCAGCGCCATTCCCACTGAGGTCGCATGGTCTGGGGACGCCTCTACTTGGGGAGCCAGTGGCACGCAAAAACAGGAGTGCTACAAGGCGTGGGATAATTGGTTGAAGTATGAAACCATGTATGAAGTTAATGCCGAGGAAACTTTGAAAGGCTTTCATCGTCGTTTCAATGCTGGCGATATCTTCCGCAGCGCCTCAGAAATCTGCGAGCTATTCCTCGTGCCCAAGAAAATTAGCGGACGCACCTACCATCCTCGCGTGATGAGCAAGGCTGATCCGACATACGAGAACGTGAACACCTGGTGGAACGGTAGCCTAAACACCCAAAAGGATGGCATGGAACTGACCGGCGACAATGTGCGCGAATCACCCTACAACCAACTATACCCACGTCTTACCACACGTTCAAACACCTTTCAGGTGCATTACCGTGTGCAGGCATTGAAAAAGGCCCGCTCAAGTGCAGCGGCTGAATGGGATGAGAAAGCGGATGTGTTGCTCGCCGAACAGCGCGGCTCCGCGATCATTGAGCGTTACGTTGATCCCAACGATCCTACCTTGCCGTCCCTTATTGAAAACACCAGTACCACTGAAGCCATAGACGATCATTACCGCTTCCGAATCATCAGCAAAAAAACATTCGCTCCGTGAACTTAAAATCCTTCATTCAAAACAGTAAGAAACAGGCCTTTACCTTGGCTGAAACCGCACTCTCTGTGGGTTTGGCCTCTTCAGTAATAGCTGCCCTGGTCGGCCTCATTCCTGTATCCCTTAATACACTACGCGAAGCAGGCGCACGCACTGCCGAGGCGCGCATTGCACAATTCGTTGCCGCTGACTATCGAATGCGGGAATGGAGTGATGTGTTACAACAACGGGAATCCGGGGAAGATGAAGATTTCTTCTTTGATGGCCAGGGGATGCGACTGGCGGATGATGATGATGAGCGCATCTACACTGCAAGGGTCTCTGTGTCTGATGCACAACCCCTTCCAGGGGCGGATCAGTTTGGCTCCAACCCCAAACTCAAGGCATTACAGATATTGATTACTGACAGAATCAACGCGGACCAGGCTTTCATTAATCCTGAGGTGTGCCGCAGCACGCAGGTATTGCTCGCCCAAACTGACAAAATTTCCAATACGAACCCATCACCATGAAACCTCACAAAAGAGAAGACGCCTTCACTTTGGTTGAGCTGCTTGTCTCGATAGCTGTGGCTTCGTTGCTGCTTATCTCTCTCGCGCGGATTCTGGCAGACACACAGTTTGCCTGGACAGACACCAAGGCTCGTACTGATGCCTATCGTGAAGCCAGGGCGGCATTTGATGCCCTTTCGGCCAGACTGTCACAGGCGACATTAAATTCCTACTGGGGTTATAAGTTTGATGCACAGGGCAATCCAGAGCGCTATGAACGACAGTCGGAGCTTCATTTTGTTTCGGGCCCGGTTACCTCTTTGTTAAGTGATGACACGCTCTCAGCAGGTCATGCCATGTTTTTTCAGGCTCCAGTGGGGGAAAGCATGGACACGGGAAAACTGACTCCTGAGCCACTGTCTCCAGTAGATCTTCCGGACACCCTAAATGGCTGGGGATGGTACACAGCTTTTAATAGTGATCTGCCACGCCGTCCGGAATTTGTTGACGCTCCAGCCGTCCCTGAAAGGAAGCGCTTCCGCTTGATGGAATTTCGTCAGCCGACAGAAAAACTGTCACTCTATCGCATGGTGGCACCTGGAAATGCAGCCGCCCAGCCTTTGCCCTGGATTGAAAACCAGCAGTCACAAATCGCGTTGTATGGATGGTTTCGCAATGCCTTGGAAGACTCGCAGCCTCTGGCCGAGAATATCCTGGCGCTTATCATCCAGCCGCTTTGGCCCGCCCCCGCAGAAACAACCGCAAAGGATACGGATGCCGCCCCGAATTACATCTATGATTCCCGGCGCCATCAATGGCCAGACGCTTCGACATTGGCGTCTCGTTCACGTCACCAACTGCCGCCCATGGTGCGCCTGTCATTGGTGGCGTTAGATGAGCGCGACTGGGATGCGATGGACACAGCACAGGCTGAATCAAAGGCGATGGAGCTACGCGCCCTGATGAATGGCGGTCTATTTGTCAATGCGGATGAATTTGAAGAAGATATGCGCGAACTGGAAAGCGAACTGACCGACCGGAAGCTTGGCTTCCGCATTTTTACCACCGCCGTGCAGCTTCCTGCGGCCAAACTGATGACATCCATTGAAAACTAAACTTAAATCTTTATCTGCATTCAATCGTCGCTGCGGGTTCACGCTGCTGGAACTGCTTGTGGTCATCATGGTCATAGCCATGCTGTTCGCTCTTTCATCCTGGAGCGTTGGCCGTTCAATGGAAGCACAGAAACTCTCTGCATCCAGCGCCCGCCTGCTCAACGAGCTTGCTTATGCCTCGCAACTGGCCACAAAAGAAAACAGACTTGTAGGCGTGAGGTTTGTGCACCGGGCTGACGAGATCAATCCCAGCGTGAAACGCATCCAAGGCTGGCAGTGGCTTGCACCGGATAGAATTACAGGAAAATGGCGTCCGTTGGGGGAGGTAAACCTGCTCGATAACTCAGTGATGATGATAGATGCTGAGCCTTATTCAACCTTGCTGACACTCCCGGCATTGGCAATGGATGTGGATGATACGGACGATACGCCCCCCCTGTTTGCCTTTACCCCCCAGGGCAGCACCACCTTGACCCGAGGCGAGGATGCATCGATTTGGTCGCTGACTCTGGCATTGCTGGCTGATGTGGAAAAAGCCCCCAATGAACTGCCAGCCAACTACAGAACAGTTGTGATAAATCCCTACACAGGCGCGGCCGTGATGTATTAGTCCTGTTCAATAAACTCCTGCCAGCTTTACTATAAACAGGATTTGTGATCAAAGGCAAATTTCAGCAAGCCATGCGAACCATGAATGTGAAGTTTGTTGCAGATGTTTAACCGGTGGTTTTCCACTGTCTTCGCGCTGATCTTAAGAAGGTAGGCAATCTCTTTGCTCGTGTGGTCATCTGCAATCAGCTTCAATATGCGCTTCTCTGAAGGCGTCAGTTGATCCAGGTTGGGCTTGTTTATCAGTAGTGATTGTACGCGGTCTTCACGGCGTTTTCCTATGGCGCCCATTGATGAACTGAAAAAGGTCTGCCCCTCAGCCACCATGAGGATGGCCTCAATGATGTCCTGCCCGGCGTTTTCTTTGAGCACATAACCCCGCACCCCAAGGTCAAAAGCAGCATTAAAGACATCTTCGTCTTTGTACATGGTCAGAAACACCACTTGTGAATCGCTGAGTGACTTCCTAAGATTTCTCGCCATATCCAGCCCGTTTAACTCAGGCATATCCACATCAACCACCACGATGTCGGGCTCCAATGTGGCGGCAAGGTTCAGTCCTTCAACTCCGTTTGACGCCTCTCCTACAATCTTCAAGCTTTCGTTTTCTTCGATGATCTCACGCAGGCCACGGCGAAATACCGGGTGGTCGTCAACGATGAGTAGTTTTATTTTATTACGCATTCCGGTGTGCTTGAGATTGGAAGTTCTATCTGTAAGTTTACTCCCTGACCGGGGGAGGAATCAATAGTGGTGGTGCCATTCATGATTTTTGCCCTTTCCTGGATCCCGCCTAATCCAAACCCGCCGTCACGAATCCACCGGGGATCCATGGCTATGCCTTTGCCATTGTCTCGAATTGAAATGGATACTCGATTGGGATGATGTTTGATCACGACGGCGGCCTCAGTGGCTTCTGAGTGCTTCATGATGTTGTTAATTCCCTCCTGAACAATGCGGTAGATGTGGATTTCAGATTCCTTGTCGAAAAGATGGTCTATCTCGTCAATATGTGAAGCCAGATCGATTGGGCTGTTCTCTGATACCTTTCTGACGACAGCGCGTATGGCCTGGGTGAGTCCCAGACGGTCCAATTGATAAGGACGCAGGTTGTGGGCAATTTCACGCACTTCATTAATGGCTTGGAGGGTGGTGCTTGAGATATCCTCCAGTCGCTGGCGCAACGTAGGATGACTCATGGCAACCTGCATTGCGCGATGAGTCTGGTTGCGAATTACCAGCAGATCCTGGCCGAGGCTGTCATGCAGACTGGCGGCTATGCGGCGGCGTTCGTTCTCCTGATTTTCCAGCATGCTCCGCGCAAAGGTGAGGCGGGCTTCCTTTTGAAGCGCAAAGCGGCGGTTGAGGAACTGGATACGAAGCATGGTGGCGACTAGCACGGTGAGCAGCAGTCCAATCAATGTAGCCGTGCGTTTTAACGTCCACCATGGGGGCCCTTGCAGCAGGGTAACATCAGCAGATGAACGCAGTAATATATTTGCCAGCGTCAGATCTGGGACGGCGGTTTCCGCCTGGGTGCCAGACAGGTTCGGCGGTTTGATTATACAAACGCCGGTGACCCTGACCGTACTTCCCTCCTTGAGGGTCGGCATCTGTTGTGATGGAGGGGTGAGGACAGCTTCAAAAACTTGACGTCCAGATTGTAACTCTAAAATCTGGGAATCTTTGCCATTTTTTTGTGCTAGTAGGCGAGCATCCAGCCGAACCAGTGCGTTGGAATGATTGGGAGTCACGTGCGAAGGATCAAGAGTCACCTCAGTAATGGGAGGAGCATATTCTACTTCTCTCCAGGTAGCTTCAGTCAACT
>Ga0182737_1002753_pt1 | contig 13789 bp, 8 predicted proteins | sample eDN5th30CBELigOP_FD_128878 | JGI IMG/M metagenome (GOLD analysis project Ga0182737, IMG submission 128878) | Enriched Organic Plus compost microbial communities from Emeryville, California, USA - eDNA 5th pass 30_C BE-Lig OP (version 2) (version 2) ... | reverse complement strand
GCCGGCGGCGATCGTGCCGACGCCGGCATGCGAAACCAGCTTCACCGAGACCAGCGCCTGCGGATTGACCTGTTTGAGGTCGTAGATCAGCTGGGCGAGATCCTCGATCGAATAGATGTCGTGGTGCGGCGGCGGGCTGATCAGGCCGATGCCCGGGCGCGCGTAGCGCAGGCGCGCGATCAGCTCGTTGACCTTGTGCCCGGGCAGCTGGCCGCCCTCGCCGGGCTTGGCGCCCTGCGCGACCTTGATCTGCAGCACCTCGGCGTTGACCAGGTATTCGGGGGTGACGCCGAAGCGGCCGGAGGCGACCTGCTTGATCTTGGAACGCTTCTCCGTGCCGTAGCGGACCGGATCCTCGCCGCCCTCGCCGGAGTTGGAGCGGCCGCCGAGGCGGTTCATGGCGATGGCCAGCGCTTCGTGCGCCTCGGGCGACAGCGCGCCGAGCGAGATCGCGGCGGTGTCGAAGCGGCGCAGCAGGTCCGAGGCCGGCGCGACTTCCTCCAGCGGCACCGGCGTCTCCGCCGGCTTCAGTTCCACCAGGTCGCGCAGCGCCGAGGCCGGGCGGGAGTGCACCGCCTCGGTATAGGCCTTCCAGTCGGCCGGGTCGCCGGTACGCGTGGCCTTCTGCAGGGTCATGACCACGTCCGGGTTGTACATGTGGTACTCGCCGCCGTGGACGTACTTGATCAGGCCGCCGATCTCCGGCTTGCGCAGGTCGTTCCAGGCCGCCGCCTGCAGCTCGCGGGCGTCGCGGTCCAGGCGTTCGAAGCCGGCGCCGCCGACGCGCGAGGGCGTGCCGGCGAAGCACAGGTCGACCACGTCCTGGTCCAGGCCGACGATCTCGAACAGCTGCGCGCCGCGGTAGCTGGCGATGGTGGCGATGCCCATCTTCGAGATGATCTTGCTCAGGCCCTTGTACAGGCCCTTGCGGTAGCTGCGGCCGACCTGGGCGACCTCGCCCTTCTTCAGCTGCAGGATGCCGCGGCGGGCCATGTCGAACAGGGTCTGGTACGACAGGTACGGATAGACCGCGGTGGCGCCGTTGCCGAGCAGGCAGGCCATGTGGTGCGCGTCGCGCGCCGTGCCGGTCTCGATGATCAGGTTTACGTCGCAGCGCAGGCCGACGTTGCACAGGTGGTGGTGGACCGCGCCGGTGGCCAGCAGCGCGTGCACCATTGGCCGCTCCGGCACCGGGTAGCGGTCCGACAGCAGCAGCATGACCACGCCGTCGCGCGCGGCCTGCTCGGCCTCCCGGCAGATCCGCTCGATGCCGGCCTTGAGCCCTTCCTCGGGCGAGTAGGACAGGTCGATCAGCCGGTTGCGGCTCTCGTACTGCGGCATCTTCAGCAGCTGCCGCAGCTTGCGCTGGGACAGCACCGGCGAGTTGAGGATGACGTGGTTCACCGTCTCCGGGCCGGCATGGAAGATGTTGGTCTCCTTGCCGAGCTGGGTGGACAGCGACATCACGCAGTCTTCCCGCAGCGGGTCGATCGGCGGGTTGGTGACCTGGGCGAAGGCCTGGCGGAAATAGTCGTACAGCGGGCGGTTGCGCCGGCTGAGCACGGCCATCGGCGTGTCGTCGCCCATCGAGCCGGTGGCTTCCTGCTCGATCTCGGCCATCGGCCGCAGCACCAGTTCCACCTCCTCGGTGCTGAGCTGGAACAGCTTGTGGTAGCTGCGCAGGGTCTTCTCGTCGAAGGGTTCTTCGGCCAGCGACGGGTCGATCAGCTCGGTCTGCAGGTAGGTCACGCCCTGGTGCAGCCACTGCTTGTACGGGGCGCGGCCGCGGTTGATGCGGTCCACCGCGTCGGTGTCGAGCAGGTCGCCGCGCTTGAGGTCGATGGCGATCATCTCGCCGGGGCCGAGCTTGCCCTTGCGCACCACCCGCTCGGTCGGCACTTCCCACACGCCGGCTTCGCTGGCGACGATGAAGTGGCGGTCGGAGGTCAGCAGCCAGCGCGACGGGCGCAGGCCGTTGCGGTCCAGGGTGCAGGCGGCGTAGCGCGCATCCAGCGAGACGATGCCGGCCGGGCCGTCCCACGGCTCGGTGTTCAGTCCGTAGAACTCGTAGAACGCGGCCAGGTCCGGGTCCTTGAACTCCAGCGACTGGGTCGCCGGCGGGACCAGGATGCGCAGCGCCTGGATCAGCTCCATGCCGCCGGCGACCAGCAGCTCGAGCATGTTGTCCAGGCTCTGCGAGTCGGAGCCGTGCATCGACACCAGCGGCTGCAGCTCGGCGACGTCGAACTTCGGCGTCTTCCACACCTTGCCGCGGGCCTGGGCCCAGCGCCGGTTGCCTTCGATGGTGTTGATCTCGCCGTTGTGGGCGAGCATGCGGAACGGGTGCGCCAGCGGCCAGCGCGGCAGGGTGTTGGTCGAGAAGCGCTGGTGGAAGACCACCGCGCTGGAAGCCAGCTCGGCGCGCTGCAGGTCGGGATAGAAGCGCGCCAGCTTGTCCGGCAGGACCATGCCCTTGTAGCCGATCGAATGCGGCGCCAGGGTCACCACGTAGTAGTCGGCGACCTCGCGCAGGCGCTGCTCGCTGCGGCGGCGTGCCAGGAACAGGGCCAGGGCGAAGGCCTCGTCGTCCTGGCCGCCGCCGGCCTCGACGAACAGCTGCTGGATCGCCGGCAGGGTGTCGCGCGCCAGCTGGCCGCAGACGCTGGCGTCGGTCGGCACCGCGCGCCAGCCTTTCACCTCGACGCCGACGCGGTGCAGTTCGCCTTCGAGCACGTCGCGGCACTGCGCAGCCTGAGCCTCGTCGTGCGGCAGGAACACCAGGCCGGCGGCGAAGCGCGCGTCCGGCGCGATCTCGATGCTGGCCTCGTGGGCGAGGGTGCGCAGGAACGCGGTGGGTTTGCGGATCAGCAGTCCGCAGCCGTCGCCGGTGAGGCCGTCGGCGGCGACGCCGCCGCGGTGGGTCATGCGCGAAAGCGCGGCGATCGCGGTATCGACCAGCGCACGCGAAGGCTGGTCGTCGAGCTGGGCGATCATCCCGAATCCGCAGGCGTCGCGTTCGGAGGTCGGGTCGTAGAGCCCGTGGCGGTTGCGAGGGGCCATCTGCATCTCGAAGAGCGTGCGCACCGGGCGCTGTTTCCCGGACGCGAGGGAAGGCGGCTCAGCACACAGTTTCCGAGGAAACTGGCGCGACCTGGAATGCCGCCGGAAGCCCGACTAAAGCACAGATGCTGCGGTGCCGCAACCGCGGTGCGGACGCTGGAAAAAGGTGCTTTTGAAACCGTCTGGTCGCGACCTGAGCGCAGGCGCCCGGAGCAGCTCCGGCAAGTCGCGCACATGCGAAAGCGGCGGGCTGGTGCCCGCCCTGTTCATGATGCAAACGCAGTCCGATGCGCGCGGCGGTGACGACCTCCGCGCGCGACGCTCAGCCGCAGCGCACGGAAACAATCGTGCCGGCGTCGTCGACTTCGATGTTCAGGCGCGCGCCGTCGAATTCCATGGTCACCATCTCGCCCGGCTTGAGGATGCGCACCTTGTCGGCGCCGGCATCGGTGCGCGCCTGCTCGGCCCTGGCGTCGTCGACCGCCTGGCCGATCAGGCCCTGCACCTGGCTGGCATCGCAGGTCGGCGGCGCGTCGGCGTCGGCCGGCGGCGGCGGTTCGGCGGCGGACTCGGCGGCCTGCTGCGCGGCGACCAGCGCCTGCTCCTGCTCGGCGGCATCGTCTTCCTGGGCGACCTCGGGAGTGCAGGCGGAAAGCAGGCCCAGCAGGGCCAACGACGGAAGCAGGCGAAGGGTGGCACGCGAACGCATGGGAATCCCCGGTGGAAGTGCGCGGCAAGCTTGCCGGAGGCCACATTCGCGAACCGTTAACCGCGGCCGCCGATGTCGCGGTTTGACGTTGCCGATGCGCGGCGACGACGCGCTCCATGCACCACGATGGTGACACTGGCGTCCCCCGCCGCGCCTTCGTCCATGCCCAGCACGCCGCCGATCCCCGATTGCGCCCGCGACGCCGACCGCGCCGGCCTGGTGCACGTGGGCGACGACGCTCCCGGGATCCGCCGCGTCCGCTGCGGCAAGGGCTTCGCCTACCGCCTCGGCGGCAAGGCGGTGCGCGATGCGGCGACCCTGGCGCGGATCCGCGCGCTGGCGATCCCGCCGGCCTGGACCGACGTGTGGATCTGCGCCGACGCCTGCGGCCACCTGCAGGCCACCGGCCGCGACGCGCGCGGGCGCAAGCAGTACCGATACCACCCGGACTGGGTGAAGCAGCGCGGGGATGGGAAGTTCACCCGGATCGTGGCCTTCGGCGAAGCCCTGCCGGCGCTGCGCCGCTGCCTCAGGCGCGACCTCGGCCTGCCCGGCCATCCACGCGGCAAGGTCCTGGCCCTGGTGGTGGCGGTGATGGACGAGACCCTGCTGCGCGTGGGCAACGACACCTACATGCGCAGCAACCGTTCCTATGGGCTGACCACGCTGCGCAACCGCCACGTCGACTTCCTCGCCGGCGGCCGCGCGCGGATCGCGTTCCGCGGCAAGGCCGGCCAGCCGCAGGAGGCGGTGCTCGACGACGCGCGCCTGGTGCGGCTGGTGCGCCGCTGCCGCGAGCTGCCCGGGCAGGCGCTGTTCCAGTACCGCGACGACGACGGCGCGGTGTTGCCGGTGCAGTCGACCCAGGTCAACGACTACCTGCGCGAAGCCATGGGCGAGGCGTTCACCGCCAAGGACTTCCGCACCTGGGGCGGCACCGTCGCCGCGATCCGCCGGCTGGTGGCGCTGGGCGAGGCCGAGGCGAGCCAGCGCGGGCAGGCCGCGCAGCAGTTGGAGGTGGTGCGCGAGGTGGCCGCGGCACTGGGCAACACGCCGGCGGTGTGCCGCAGCGCGTACATCGATCCGTGCGTGTTCGAGGGCTGGCTCGATGGCAGCCTGCAGCGGCAGTGCGCGACCTGCCGCGGCCAGCGCCAGTGGGAGCGGGCGGCGCTGGCCTACCTGCGCCGCGCCCACCGTGTGCGCCGCACCCCGCGCCGCCGGGGTTGAACCGGTGGAGCGGGGCGTGCCCCGCATGCTGCCACTACCGCTGGACGCAAGCGACCAGCGGAGCAGGCGCCTGCCGGACAGCAGCGGGGCACGCCCCGCTCCACAGGAAGTGCCTCAGCTGCAGGACATCCCGGTGATCGCGTTGTTGCGGCCGGTCTCCACGGTCAGCCGCGAGCCGCCGCTGGTGACCGGGACGGGCTGGTTGGTGCTGCCCTGGCGGTCGCCGGCGCCTCGCACCACCTGCAGTTCGGTGCTGTCGCTGTCCACCCGCGCCCGGGCGAGGGTGGCGTCGGAGGCGGCCAGGCCGACCGCGCCGCGGACCATGTCGGTATGGCACTGGCCGGAGATGACGCCATCGATCGGCGCCACCTCGGCGATGCGCGGTCCGGCGCAGCCGGCGAGCAGGCAGGCGCCGAGCAGGCAGGCACCCGTGGCGGCAATGGGGCGGGGGGATCGCGCCATGGCGGTACTCCGTGAAGCCGGGAAAGCCAGCCTGCCGCCGCCGCCGTGGGCGCAGGATGAAGACCGCGGTATTCCGCGCGGCCATGCCGGACCCGCGCGGATGGAATAGGCGGACGGCGCCCGGCGGATGCGCCATGATCGGCGCCAACACAGCGCGGGGAGGCCGCACCGATGCATATCCAGGAAACGCCGCCGGCTGCCAGCGGCGGACAGGCCGCGGTCGCGTCATGGCTGCTGCCGCTGGTGATCACCCTGTTCTTCGCCTGGGGTTTCTGCACGGTGCTGGTGGACGTGCTGATCCCCAAGCTCAAGGCGACGTTCCAGCTGAGCTACGCCGAGGCGATGCTGACCCAGTTCTGCTTCTTCCTGGCGTACTTCATCGTCTCGATCCCGGCCGGCCTGCTGGTCAGCCGGATCGGCTACATGCGTGGCATCGTGCTGGGCCTGGCGGTGATGGCCGGTGGCTGCCTGATGTTCTCGCCGGCCGCGTCGATCGGCTGGTACCCGGCCTTCCTCGCCGCGCTGTTCGTGCTGGCCGGCGGCATCACCCTGGTGCAGGTGGCGGCCAATCCGCTCGCCGCGGGACTGGGCGATCCGGCGCGGGCGCACAGCCGGCTCACCCTGGCCCAGGCGTTCAACTCCTTCGGCACCATGCTCGGGCCGCTGTTCGGTTCCTCGCTGATCCTGGCCGCGGGTGTGAGTGAGCCCACGCCTGGCATGGATGCGGCGGCGCTGGCCGCGTTCCGCGTCGAGCAGGCCGGCCACGTGCGCCTGCCGTACATGATCATCGCCGGCGTGCTGCTGGTGCTGGCCGCGCTGTGCTGGGCCTACCGCCGCGCGCCGGTGCCGGTGGTGCGGCCGGTTGGCCAGGCCGACTACCTGCGCCTGCTGCGGATCCCGCGGCTGAGCCTGGGCGCGCTGTCGATCTTCCTGTACGTGGGCGCGGAAGTGGCCATCGGCAGCGCGCTGGTGAACTACCTGATCATGGTCGGTGCGACCGGTTCGGAACACGCCGCCGGCAACCTGATCTCGGTGTACTGGGGGTTGGCCATGGTGGGCCGTTTCATCGGCGCATGGGTGCTGCGCATGGTGCCGGCCGGCGTGGTGCTGGCCACCTGCGCGACCTGCGCCGGCCTGCTGGCGCTGCTGGCCGGCACGACCCTGGAAGGCACCGCCGCGGCGGTGGCGATCCTGTCGATCGGCCTGTTCAATTCGGTGATGTTCCCGACCATCTTCACCCTGTCGATCGACGGACTGGGCGAGGACACCCCGGGCGGCTCCGGCATCCTCTGCCTGGCCATCGTCGGCGGTGCGATCGTGCCACTGCTGACCGGCTTGACCGCGGACCGCTTCGGCCTGGCGCTGGCGCTGGTGGTGCCGGCGGCGTGTTACGTGTGGATCGCCTGCTACGGGCTGCTGGTGCGGTTCGGCGTGTTGCCGGCCCGCCCGGTGCCGGCAGCGGTTGCCGCCGCGGAAACCTGAGGCGCGGTTGCGGATGCAGGCATCGGAAAGCGCGGGCGGCTTGCCGCGCCTGGTGGTGTTCGGCGAGGCGCTGACCGACATGGTCCGCACCGGGCCGGACAGCTGGCGCAGCGTGGCCGGCGGCGCCTGCTGGAACGTGGCGCGGGTGGCGGCGCGGCTGGGCGTGCCCACCGGCTGGGGCGGAGCGGTGAGCGGCGACCTGTTCGGCGAGGAGATCGTCGAGCTCTCGCGCGAGGCCGGCCTGGACCTGCGTTTCCTGCAGGTGGTGGATCGCGCGCCGCTGGTGGCGATGGTCCACGAGCTCTCGCCGCCGCGCTATTTCTTCCTCGGCAACGACACCGCCGACCTGGCCTTCGATCCATCGCGCATGCCGGCCGGCTGGGAGCGGGCCTGTGCGTTCGCCCATTTCGGCTGCATCAGCCTGGTGCGGCAACCGCTGGGCGCGCGGTTGCTGGCGATCGCCGATGCGCTGCATGCGGCCGGCGTGCCGATCAGCTTCGATCCGAACTGGCGCAACCTGATGGGCGACGACTACCCGGCGCTGTTCGAACGCCTGGCGGCGCTGGCCACGGTGGTGAAGCTGTCGGACGAGGACCTGCGGCACATCTATCCGGCCTTGGATGCGGAAGAGGCGATCGCGCAGGTGCGCGGGATCGCCCCGGGGGCGACGCTGCTGTACACGCGTGGCGCGGAAGGCATCACCGCCCACCAGGGCGATATGTGCGTCCACCAGCCTGCGTTCCGGGTAGAAGTCGCCGACACCGTCGGTGCCGGGGATGCATGCATCGGCGGCTATTTGGCCAGCCTGCTGCAGTGGCCGGAAGCCCCTCTGGCCGGGCATGTGCGCCATGCCGCGGCCACCGCCGCTGCCGCGTGCACGAGGTCCGGCGCCTACGCGCCCACCGCCGCCGAGGTCCAGTCGCTGCTGGCGCCCCCGTAGAGCGGGGCTTGCCCCGCTCCTCTGCTTCCGGAAGCGGCCTGGGCACGGTAAGAAGAAGCAGCGGGGCAAGCCCCGCTCTACGGAACCGCGGCCTATCAGTCGGGCCGCAGGGATCAAAGCACGGCAGCTCACGTAGCCCGGATAAGCGAAGCGCATCCGGGACGGGGTAAGGCAGCGAGTCTGGATTGGGCGTACCGGGCGGTCACCCCGGGTGCGGCCTGCGGCCTTGCCCGGGCTACGCTCCTGCGGCAGCCACAGGGTCTCGCCGGCCGGGCGGGCGCGCTTCGCCGCGGGCGCCCCGCTGCCGCCTGCACCGGGTCTGGCGCCTGCGCGCCCACCGTCCCGCGCCCACCGCCGCCGAGGTCCAGTCGCTGCTGGCGCCCCCGTAGAGCGGGGCTTGCCCCGCTCCTCCGCTTCCGGAAGCGGCCTGGGCACGGTAAGAAGAAGCAGCGGGGCAAGCCCCGCTCTACGGGCGCGGCATCAGAGCATGCGCAGCACTTCGTAGCAGGCGCCCATGGTGTGGTAGTCGGTCTTGCCGGCGGGGCTCTTTTCGTCGGTGAGCTTGCGGTTGTCCGGCCCGAGGATGCGGTACCAGGCGCCGTGCTCGTGGTCGACGAAGTACGTCCAGCTGTACGTCCAGAGCCGCTCGTACCATTCCCGGTAGGTGCCGTCGCCGGTGCGTTCCGCCAGTACCGCCGCGGCGGCGATCGCCTCGGCCTGCACCCAGAAGTACTTGTCGGCGTCGTAGACGCTACCGTCGATGTCGTTGCCGTAGACCAGGCCGCCATGGACCGGGTCCCAGGCCATCGCCAACGCGCGGTCGAACAGTTCGCGCGCGCGTGGCAGGCGCCAGTCCTGCGGCTCGTGGCGGTCCAGCCCGAGCAGCAGCTTGGCCCATTCCACCTGGTGGCCCGGCTGGAAGCCCCAGGGCCGGAAGATGTTGCTGCGGTCGCCGCGGTTGTATTCCCAGTCCACCGACCAGTCCGGGTGGTAGTGCTCCCACACGAAACCGCCGGCCAGCGCGGCCTGGCGGCGGGTCATGTTGTCGGCCAGCAGCGCCGCGCGCTGCAGGTAGCGGGGTTCGCCGCTGGCCTCGAACGCCGCCAGCCAGGCCTCGCAGGCGTGCATGTTGGCGTTCTGGCCGCGGTAGGGCGAGACGTTCCAGTCCGGATCGGCCTCGTCGGCGTAGAGCCCGGATTGCGGCTCCCAGAAGCGCCGCTCCATCAGCTCCCAGGTGTCCTCCAGCCAGCCGCGCGCCTCTTCCATGCCTGCTTCCAGCGCCTTCGCGTAGGCCAGCACGACGAAGGCCAGGCCGTAGCAGTGGTTGGTCGCGTCCTGCACCTGGCCGTCGTGCAGCACCCAGGCATAGCCGCCGGTAGCCGGGTTGCGGTGGACATCGCGCAGGAAGGCGATGCCGTGGCGGACGGCGTCGCGGTAAGCGTCCTCGCCGAACGCCTGCCAGGCCATGGAGTAGTTGAAGACGAAGCGCGTGCTGCTGACCAGGTGCCGCGTATGCGCGTCGTAGACGCGGCCGTCGTCCTTGAAGAACTGGAAGAAACCGCCGCGCGGATCGATGCAGCGCGGATGGTAGAAGGCCATCGTGCGGCGCACGTGGTCGAGCAGGAACGGGCGGGAGCGGAAGTCGGGTGCGCTGGTGGCCGGGTTCCCGCTCATGCCGCTGCTCCTCAGTCGTCCAGGGGGGCCTGCATTACATAGGATTCGCGGAAGACGTCGTCGCGGACGATCCACTGGCTGCCGTCCGCGGCGGTGACCAGCCAGTCTCCCGCCGACCCGGTCAGCATGCCGCCTTCGATCTCGACGCTGAAGGCGGAATCCATCCGCACCGCATCCACTTCGACCGGCTGCTTGACGTAGTCGCCGCATTCGCCGGCCGCCACGCCAGGTTCCGGACTGTAGCTGGCCAGGAAGGTCTCGCGCGGAATCGGCCAGCGCTCGCCCCTGACCCCGGTGGCGAGGGCGTCGCCGGCGCGGTAGCGCACCGGGCCCTCCAGCGTCTGGAGCGTGCCGTCTTCCGTGGCGAACTCCACCGCCACGGAAACCGGCTTCTTGGTGGCTCGCATCAGGCGGGTTCCTCCAGCTCGGCGTGTTCGACCAGGCTGAGCCAGTTGCTGTGTTCGGCGGTCAGCTCGTCGCCGATGCGCTGCGCCAGCCGTTCGAGCTCGCGCCCATTGTCCGGGCCCAGGCTTTCCAGTTCCAGCTTCAGGGCCGAGAGCCGGGCCGCCATCGCGCCGGCCTGCGAGGCCAGGCGCTTCACCTCGAGCTTGCTGGCGATGCCGTGCAGACAGGCCGCGAACGCCGGGCCGGCCGCGGTGATGATCAGCCACTTCGGGCTGTGGAAGAAATGCGCGACGACCTCGACGGCGTGGGGCACCGCGTTGCCCAGTGCACGCCACGACTCGACGCCGATCGGCACCAGGTGGCCCGCTGCCGCCACGAGCACCAGGTAGAAGGTGCGGCGCGTCGCACGTTCCAGTCCGCCATGCAGTTTCTCCCAGCGGTCGTGGGCCTTGGCCTGGTAGCCGATCTGGTCCTCGAGCAGGGCCAGGATGGCCGCACGCCGCGTTGCATCATCGGCGATCCCGGGCGCCGCGGGGATCCGCGCCAGTGCCTCGGCACGGAAGCGTTCGGCCTGCTTGCGGCAGGACAGCCAGGCGTGGTGGGTCGATTTCTCCGGGTCGCGGTCGCTGCGGACCAGGACGACGATGGTCACCAGGATCGCCACTTCCGCCAGCGCCCAGACCAGGCCCATGGCGTGGCCGAGGAAACCGATCGCGCCCAGCACCGCGGTCAGCACCGCCAGCGCGGCCAGGAAGTGCAGGAGCACGACGCGGTCGCGGTGGCAGTTGGCCGCGCGCGAGGCGGCACGGTCCCACTGGTCGAAGTGCCGCGCCCACGCATCCTCGTCCAGTCCGCAGGCGTCGACGAAGGCCTGCGGTCCGCGGTACGCCTCGATGACCCTGCCGCCTTCCAGGTGTGGATAGCCCAACGGCCGCATCAGCAGGCTGAACAGTCGCCCGCTGCGCGCGACAGCGCCCCGATTGTCCCACTGCTTCGCCAGGGTTTCGTCGACTTCGTGCATGTCTCTCCCCTTCAGTGCTGCGAATGATCGCCGGCCGGCGCCGTGCCTTGCACCGGACCCATGTTCCTCAGCTGCGCGAGGAGGCCATCCAGGAACGCCTGGAAGGCCTGTTCCCGCCCCGCCAGCACGTGCAGCCGGTGCAGTTCCGCCAGGTACTGCCGGATGTGCGGATGCTCCGGTCCGAGCCCGCGGCACAGCAGCACTGCCGCTTCGGCGTGGATCGCGATGGCGCCGGCGAAGTCGCCGGCCTTCGCGCGCAGGTCGGCGAGCTCCTTCATCACCGGGAACAGGTCCAGGTGGCCGGGGGGCAGGCGTGCGCGCAGCAGGTCGAGCGCGGTGCGGTAGTGCGGCTCGGCTTCCGCGTCCCGGCCGAGCGCGCGCAAGGCGCTGCCGAGCAGGAAGGCGGGATTGGCCGCGTCGCCGCTCCTGCCCTGGTCCGCCAGGCGGATGGCCAGGGCTTCCTCGAGCACGGGCACGCAGCCGGCCGCATCGCCGAGCCCCTGCAGGGCCGTGGCCAGGTTCACCAGGCGCAGCGCCAGTCCGGCCCGGTCGTCAGGCAGATGGGCGCGACGCAGGCCGATGGCTTCGCGCAGCAGCTGCGCGGCCGAATCGAGACGGCCCAGCTCCTGGTGGCAGGCGGCGAGGTTCTCGCAGGCCAGGGCGAGGATCCCGGGCGGCGGGTTCTCCATCGCCCGCAACCCGGCCAGGGCCTCGGCCAGGACCGGCTCGGCGGCGGCACGGTTACCCTGCTGGGTGAGGACCATGCCGAGGTCGTTGAGGCTGTGGACCAGGGCCTTGGCATCGTCCGGTGCGTACTGGCGGCGCAGCGCCACGATCTCCCGGTACAGCGGTTCGGCATCGCCCCATCGCTGCCGCTCGCGCATCCGCGTGGCGACGCTGGCCAGGTCGACCAGGAGTTCTTCCGGCGCCTCCGGCAGGCGCGCCCGGCGGAACTCGAGGAGCCGGCGCATCCAGGTTTCGGCCTGCTCCTCCTGGCCCGCCTTCAGATGCAGCGAAACCAGCATCTTCGCGACCTTGGGCAACATGGCGCCTTCAGGCGAGCGCGGATCGATCGCATCGGCCGCCGCGGAGAACAGCTCGATGCACCTGGCGTCGTGCCCGGCATCGAGCAGCGGAGCCACCAGCTCCATCGAGTGGTGCAGGAGGACCGCAGGCGCGCCTTCGCCGAACTTCCAGCGCGTCGCCAGTTCGTCGCAACGGGCATCCAGGGCCGCAATCGCATCGCCAAGCCGCTGGTGCGAGGCGGCCAGGATCCGGAACGCCTCGATCCGCGCGTTGGAGATCACCCTGGAATCGGGGCTGGTGAGGGCCAGCGCTTCGGTGCACAGCGCCAGCGCCTGGCCGGGCTCCGTTTCCTCCCACAGCTGCGCCAGGCTCACCAGCACCAGGCCCAGCGCTTCGGCCTGTGCCGGCTGGTGCTTGCGCAGGACGGACTCGGCCGAACGGAACCAGGCCATCGCTTCGTAGGTGCGGCCGGCGGCGGCCTCCAGCTGGGCGCAATGGACCAGGCAGGTGGCCACGTCGGGGTGGTCGGGCGCCTTGCATGCGCGCCAGATCGCCAGCGCCTCGCGGTAGGTCTTGCGGGCCGCGTCGAAGTCGCCCTGCTTGCGCTGCAGCAGGCCCACCGCGTCGAGCGTGGCGGCACGCTTGGGATGATCGGGCGGGAGGTGGACCGACATGATCGCCAGCACCCGCTCGAGCATCGCCGAGGCTTCGGCGAGCCTGCCGGTCATCGAGTAGAGGAACGCCAGGTTGTTCATGATGGAGGCCGAGTCCATCGTCTGCTGCATGCCGGTGGCGCGGTCGTATTCCAGCGCCTTCAGGTATGCCGCCTCGGCTTCCTCCAGCTTCGCCTGCTCGCCCAGTGTGACGGCGAGGTTGTCGTAGGCCACCGCGAGCACGCGCGGGGGGATCCCGGGCGTCCGTTCGAAGTGGGCGGCGAGTTCCCGGTACAGGGTCTCGGCTTCCGCCGGCCGGCCCTGGTTGCGGCGGATGCCGGCCAGGGTCATCTTCAGTTCCATCCGCACTTCGACGTTGCCGGGGTCCACCTTGGCCAGGATCCCTTCCAGCCTCGCCAGGGCCGCTTCGGCCTGGCCCAGGTCGCCGCTGGCCCGGTGCAGCCTGGCCAGCGTACCCAGCGCCTGGCCGATCCAGTCCAGTTCCTCGCGCCGGCTGGAGACGCGGTCGACCAGGGCCGAGGTCCAGGCCAGGCCGATGCCGACGAAGTGCCATTCCTCCAGCGCCCTGGCGAAGTCGAAGGCCTTCTGCAGGTCGATGGCGGCATCGGCGATCGATCCATGCCAGCTGGAAGCCAGTGCATGCAGGTCCCCGGTGGGCGTGGTCAGCCCGGCGCCCATAGCGGCGAAGGCGCGCCGCGCAAGCTCGGGATCGGTGCCATGCAGGGCCAGCGCCGCGGCTGGCGGCGACAGCGCGCGGCCTATGCCGGCGAGGTCGTCGAGCATCAGCAGCTGGAAGACGCGTTCGGCCACCGCCTCGCCATCCTCGCCGGTGAAGTGCCGGGCCAGTTGCTCGCGGGCGGCGCGGGTGGCGGTGTCGTCGAGGCCGAGCGCCGCTTCGAGGATGCCGTGCATCAGCCGGTAGCGGCCGTTGTCGTTGACCAGGTAGGGCAGCAGGCGGGAGATGACCGGCGACAGGATGCGGTCGGGAATGCGATCAAGGCCGGCCGGCGGCGCCAGCCGCGCCAGGTCGGCACGCGCCAGGCCGCGGCGGGACAGCGACATATAGCCGAGCAGGGTGGAGACGAGCCCGCCGTCGCCCGTACTCCGCG